>Ga0209542_10019591_pt1 | contig 10815 bp, 14 predicted proteins | sample RifCSPhighO2_01_FD_184028 | JGI IMG/M metagenome (GOLD analysis project Ga0209542, IMG submission 184028) | Soil microbial communities from Rifle, Colorado - Rifle CSP2_plank highO2_0.1 (SPAdes) (version 2) | ecosystem: Environmental > Terrestrial > Deep subsurface > Rock core/Sediment ...
CCGTCATTCCACTGGTGATGTTTACAAGCAGCAAGGGAAAAATGGGTCAATTCGTGAATAGGCCGTGGCTGAAATATCTCTCTTATTCCATAGCATTGATAATTGTGGTGCTGAACGTTTGGCTTCTCTATAACATTTTTGGCTAACATCAATTGAAAAAACATCCGCCGGAAGTACGTAAAGTACTTCCAGACGGATGCTAAATGCTTTTGCCTGCGAACATGATCCGAGTTGTGTCGCGGATAATTCGCAGAATGAGACAAAAGCACCTGTGCGTGACGTAGAATGCCTCCACGCGCAGTTGCGATCGTTTTCCCGCTCGCAGCACCCAGAGCTGCCCGCGCACGCTCGAAAGTCCAGCGATCCCGGGCCGAACGCTTATGTAGAGACGGTAGTTCGCCAGATGCTTGTATCCGGCAAAATACTCCGCTACCTGCGGCCTCGGTCCGACCAGGCTCATGTCGTCGATGATGACATTCCACAGTTGTGGCCATTCATCAAGATGATACTTGCGCAGGAACCGACCCACGGCGGTCACCCTCGGGTCATCCGGTACCGTTTGTTTCCCCCTCGATTCCGCACCTACTTCCATTGTGCGGAATTTGTAGATTAGGAAAGGCTTTCCATCTTTTCCGATGCGTTTCTGCACAAACAAGACCGGTCCTGGTGAGGATAGCTTGACCGCGACAGCGATTAAGAGCATGAAGGGGAGCAGCACCACGAGGAGTAGCGCCGCGACCCCCTGTTCAAGGATCTTCATCAGGCGTCTCCCTTAGTAACTGATGTTGTTTCTCTATACACCCCGAATCATCTTGCGGTCAACAAAAATATGATGCATAAGCAAGCCGCCCGTCACACTCAAAAGTGTGTCGGGCGGGCCTTTATAAATGGTATTAATACCGCGGAGCAAGTTCCGCAAGGAGGAACGCGCTACGCGCGTCCTCCCCCGCAGCAAGCTGCGGGGTATTAAACCCTGTGTTGGCTCCTCGGCTCGGAAATGCGAGAGCTTGCTCTCGCATTTCACTCGCTCTACGTCGCCAATAAAACCAAATCCCAAGAAAAATTACGCCGTTGTTCCCGATGGGTTGCAATTGCGGCAGAGACTCTTGTGGACTATGACCTCATAAATTGCGGAGAGTCCCACCAGAATGTATACAATCCGCTCCACAACCGGCCAGCTTCCCAGGAGCATGCTCACGACATTGAATCCAATTGCGCTTAGGCCCCAATTTAGGCCTCCGACTATAAGAAGAATGAATGTTACGTAATGTAAACCTTTCATATTTTTTAAATTATTGGCTGATAAGTCGACCGCCTAAGTCCACTCAATTATGAGACAGACGCAAAATAGAGCAACCTAGATATTCACAGCCATTTATGCAATAGTGGCGATATGTCAGTAGCAAGTTATTTGCTCATCGCTCTGGCAATATATCTTCTCGGTTCTATCAGGATATTGCGGCAGTACGAGCGCGGCGTCGTGTTTCTCCTTGGCAAATTTACGGGAGTGAAGGAGCCCGGATTGCGGCTCATTTTCGTCCCCTTCCAGTCGATGGTGCGCGTATCTTTGCGTACCGTTACCATGCAGATCGCATCCCAGAAAATAATCACAAAGGACAATGTTTCCATAGATGTCACGGCTGTCGCGTATTATCGCGTCACTGATCCCGAAAAAGCGGTCATTGTTATCGAGGACGTTTACGAAGCGACAAATCAAATAAGCCAGACGACAGTCCGCAACGTAGTCGGGCAATTCAGCCTTGATCAACTACTAGTCGAAAGGACAACGATAAATAAACAGATCAAGAATGTCATAGACGCGCACACGAGTCCCTGGGGCGCGGAAGTGACTGTCGTCGAGATAAAAGACATTTCCCTTCCTGATAACATGCAGCGCGCGATGGCAAAAGAGGCGGAAGCCGAACGTGAACGGCGCGCAAAAATCGTCGCGGCCGAGGGTGAGTTCCAAGCCGCCATGCGCCTTGGCGAAGCGGCAGACATTATCGCTCAACATCCGGTCGCCCTCCAATTGCGAACCCTACAAACCATGGCAGAAATATCAACGGAGAAAAATTCGACCATTATTTTTCCGGCACAATTTATGACGACAGTTCAAGAGGCATTGCAAACGATTAGAAAAGACTCGACGAATAAATAAGCAACTGGATGTCTACTGCTCTCCTTTCCTCATATAAGAAAGACGATGCGTTGGTATCGCTTGCCCGTATTCTTAGTGAGTTCAAATGGAAAATTCTGGCTTCCGCAGGGACAACTAAGTTCCTGAAAGAAAATGGTATTGAAGCGCAAGATGTAGCGGAGCTGGTTGGACCTCCTATCTTGGGCCATAGAGTCGTCACACTTTCTCGCGAAATACACGCCGCCCTTTTGTCTTCAACCCCAGAGGATTTCAAGGAGTTGGAGCGTCTTCATATAACTCCTATCGATCTCGTTTATGTAACCCTGTATCCGCTCGAAGAAACGATAGAGAACGCAAAATCCGCACCAAAAGACGTGATTGAAAAGACAGACATTGGTGGACCAACACTTTTATCGGCGGGAGTTAAGGGGCGCAGAATTGTCCTTTCATCTCCTGAACAAATTCCGACTCTTGAATCGTGGTTCAAAAAAGGCAGTCCTGAAAGTGAACGAGAGAAAATGATCGAGAAATTCGCTGTGGTAGCATTGAAGCGCGTTGCCGATTATTCAGAAAAATCCGCAAAATATTGGGAACAAAGAACATGACACAAGAAACTAACCTTTACACGATTACGGTGCCCCCATTTACTAAAGCCCTTCGGGCCCTTTCGAAAATCTTGGACAAGGCCGAGGCGCATGCTGCAACAAAGGCGAGCGAACGTCACCCAGCAGAAAAGCACCAGAGCGCTCTCCTTAATGACCGTCTCGTATTCGATCAATTTAATTTCACGCGGCAAGTTCAAGTGGCCTGCGATAATGCGAAGCTGGGAGTCTCGCGAATCGGCGGGCTCGAAGCTCCGGCATTTCCCGATACTGAACAAACTTTCGAGGAACTTAAAACACGCGTAGAAAAAACGATCGCTTTTCTAGAATCCGTGAAGCCGGAGGCGCTCATCGGCAAAGAGAGCGCGACAGTCAAGCTTCCCTACTACAAGGACAAACATTTTACAGCGTTCGATTACGCGAGTGAATATCTAATTCCAAATTTCTATTTCCATGTTACGACCGCCTATTCGATACTCCGCAAAGCCGGAGTCCCGCTAGGAAAAAGAGATTACATGGGAAACCTCACTCTAGAAGACGATGCCGCAAAATAATTCACATGTGCCCGCGCTTGCGATAGAAAACCTAAAAAAAACATACGCAAGCGGAACGCAGGCACTTAACGGCGTGTCTCTCAATATTCCAGCTGGCGATTTCTTTGCTTTATTAGGTCCAAACGGCGCGGGAAAAACAACTATTATCGGGATAGTTGCAGATCTCGTTAATAAAACCGGCGGGAAAATATCTGTTTTCGGACACGACATCGACAAGAATCACGAAAAGGCAAAAACATATATCGGGCTTGTCGGGCAGGAAGTGAATTTCAATCCTTTCGAAAAGCCGCTAGATATTGTCGTCAATCAAGGAGGATATTATGGTATTCCGCGCCGAGTCGCTCTTCCTCGCGCAAAAAAAATTCTTACAGACTTGGGTCTCGCCGAGAAAATGAATCAGACGGCATTTGGACTTTCTGGCGGAATGAAACGCAGGCTCATGATCGCGCGAGCGCTAATCCATGAACCGCGCTTTTTGATACTCGACGAGCCGACGGCCGGGGTCGATGTCGAATTGCGTAGAAGCATGTGGGATTATCTTAGGACACTAAATGGTCAGGGCGTTACGATTCTTCTTACGACGCATTATCTCGAGGAAGCGGAACAGCTCTGCAAGCACGTTGCCATCATCAATAAAGGCGAGATCGTCGCATCCGGCGCGATGGAGGAGGTTTTGGCAATGCATGACGAAAAAGAACAAGTAAAAGGCAAATATCAGGGCAGCAAACTTGAAGAAGTGTTTTTACAGCTCACAAAAGAAAAATAATATGAGTCCTTACCAAATGTGGATTTCCTACTTCACCATGATGCGCAAAGATATAGTGCGCATGTTCCGCATTTGGGCGCAAACCTTTTTGCCAAGCGTTGTGACTTCTATTCTTTATTTCTCAGTTTTTGGAACGATTCTCGGTTCGCGTATCGGACAGATGCAGGGCGTGGATTACATAATCTTCGTGGTCCCAGGACTCGTAATGCTTGCGATCGTGACTAATGCATACGCAAACAGCTCATTCACTTTCTTTCAATCCAAGTTTTTTATGCGCTCGATCGATGAGATATTGGTTTCCCCGACTCCGCCTTGGCTTATGATAGCGGGCTTCATAACAGGAGGCGTGATTCGGGGAGTCTTGGTTGGCGCGATAGTGCTCCTTATTTCAATATTTTTTACATCTCTCACACTTACGGTCGCTAACGTCGCTATTATATTTCTGTTTGCGACTCTAACGGCTTTAGTGTTTGCACTCGCCGGCTTGGTTAACGGCGTCTACGCAAAAACAATAGACGGCATAAACATCGTGCCTACATTCGTATTAACGCCCCTAGTTTATCTAGGAGGCATATTTTATTCCGTGCACGTCTTGCCAGCCTGGTGGCAGGCGATAACTTATGCAAATCCCCTTTTCTATCTTATTAACGGCTTCCGATACGGATTTCTCGGTCAGGCAGATATTTCCCCCGCCCTTTCAGTGACAGTTCTTCTGGCTTTTATAATTATTCTCGTCGGTATTAATTGGTATCTGATTCGCAAAGGATTGGGCTTGAAACATTAGAATTCTCTTCAAAGTGCGTGGCAAGAATATAACTCGAGGAGCGAGCTAGTCCGCCATACTTCTCAGTGTGTCGGGATATTCCCGCCGCGCACTTCAAAGAAAATTCCTTCTTTGAGTTCCCGTCTCGAAGAATTTGAGGGACAAAAACTCAAAGAAGGAGAGGAAGCGCAGACGCAGTGTCATTGCTTCCCCCCGTAAGATCTGATTGACCTCCATCTGATCAGTGAGGAGTGTTCTCTTTACGGCCAGAGGCCGACGGCGTGTACACACAAAGCCGGTTGATGGATGACTATGCCGTCACCTCCTCCTCGACGAGGACGAATTCGCTATCCGTCTCCGGCGCGGGTGTTGGCACAGTGGCGGCGAGCTCCTCGGCGATTATCGCGATCCCCTTGTCACTCATGTTGAGTGACCCGAACCCGCGGCCGAGTAACTCCCACGGCTTTTCCGAGCCCGTTGCTTTGGCGGCGAGGTAGCCCGCCATGCGGAGCTTGGCGGCAGCGCGCACCTCCTCTTCGGAGGGCTTGCCGCCGTCCTCGCGCCCGCGCACGAGGTCCCGATACACAGCGGAAAACAGCATCCGCCGCACGATGTTCTCGCGGGAGAACATCGTTTCCCGGTGTTCCGCCGGGAATTCGGTGACTCCGCCATCGGCCGCGGAGCGCAGACGGACTACACACGTGTAGTCCGACTGCCCCTGCACAAGGAAAACTGCTTTCTTATCGGCGGAGGCGAGAAGCCGTACGCCGTCCCAGGCCGCGCCTGCCGAGGCGCAGTTGGAGTTGCCGGAGCCGGCCAACTCCTCGACCTCCACCGGCCCTCTTACGAGGGTGGCGGTGATCGGAATTCCGAGCACGCGGAGTCCTTTCTTGCCGAAAGAGGGGCCGAGGCCCCCGACGATGAGCACCTTGCGGTGTCCGTCGCGCGCCTCGTCCCAGCTGTCCGCGGAGTGGACGGCGACGTGGCCAGCCGAACTCCTGGCCGAGTACTCGCCCATCAGGATGACGGGCATCTCGGCGAGGAAGTGCTTCCGCGTCTTGGTCTCGCCGCCGCCCAGGTATTCCTCCCGCTCCGTCGGAGCGAGGATATCCTGGACGTGTCCCATGTCGAGCGCGTGCCGAAGCACGATCTGGTATGCGTTGTCCGACTGAGCCAGCGTCACCGAAGCGACAAAGGCCTGGAGCTTGCGTGTACGACCGTCGATCACCAATGCTTGCGTATTCATGACTTTCTCCTAAAGTTAAATCAGGGAATCTACTTCCGCAGACAAAATTTCGCCTGCGGAAGAATTTCCCCGATCTGTGCGTTAAAAGAGATGCATGACTCTATCAGTCCCCTACTTTCAAAGGGACTGAAATGAGGGGCCGAAGAAAAGCAATCTTGGCCCTTACGTCCTCGCGCAGAGCGAGAATTTTCTTTTGCGGTTGACCACCACCGCGGGAGCGGTTAGATCCCAAAGGTTTCCGTTTTTGCTATTGAGAGAACGGTAAACTCTCTGCCCCGGCCTAGACATAGCGCTGGAGCAATTCCCCTTTCTGGCCGGCGCCGTTAAGCGCTTTGGCCAGAACGCGACATATCGGGCAGTGATCCTGCCCGACGTGCCGATAGTCGGGCATTTGAAGTCCGACCAGGAATTTTTGAAACGCGGCGTCTTTCGACGCCGGAGCGATTTTTTTCATATCGCCTCCTTTTAAAAACAATTTCGAGGTTTGAAATCAACCCCGCCGCAGTGTTCGTTAACAAAATTCAAGTAAATTGATAATGCGTGATTGAGAACACTGCGGCGGAGCCGCGATCCTCCAGCTGGCGAATCGCGTTCCGCATTCCATATTTGATTTGTCAAAAAACAATTCCCCTAATCGGAACATTTCTATCCGCGAGGTTGGTTAGACCTTCGTGGACAGCCGATGTCTCGACTCAACGCCGGACCCGAGCACAGAGTTGCTCGGCGGTCGACAAACCGCCCTGTCAGAGCGGATGTCTATTAAATACGAGATGTACTGCGAGCCGCGCCTCTCCTCGCCGCGTCAGCTTAATGAGTGACTTGGCCGGTGCGATTCGCAAAACATCCAAATCCTGCACGATTATATACCACAATAGGTATGTTTGTCAATCCACCAAAAAAGCCGCGTTTTAGCCATTTTGCCGTGACTAGACCGAGATGTCGGCCTATTTGTATACTTCATGATCCCCAATCGCGAGTATGCCAGCTACGTCCTTCTTTATCCATTTGAAGACTATCCTGTGCGAGTAATTGACAGAAAAAAACGACTTGCCAGCGAGCCTGCCCTTTAATTTGTGTACGCCCAATTCTCTATGATTTGAGCGCTCTTTAAATATCGTAATCTTGTCTATCGCTTCTCGCTGAAGCTCGGTAGGAAGTTTTTTGAGTTGATTGAGAAATGCCGGAGCATACTCGATTTCGATCATACCTTCTTAAGGAGCTTCTTAAGATCACCCTTAACGCCCCGGCCAGAAGCGAGTTCCTGTTCTGCCATGATGACAACCGTAATAGCTTCTTCTTCGGCAAGGCGTTGTATCGCGTAGCGAACCGCGTGCGCCCTGTTCGCGGCTTTGCCGCTCTTTACCAGATCATCAATAAATTTCTCCTGATCGCCAGTTATGGGAACTGATAGGGTTGTCATAGATTTGTATGATAAATTAATATGATATTATCATACATATCCTTCCGCAGTCGCGCAAGTTTTTTTGCAGGGAGTATCTGCCCCGACAACTAGTTTTTTCTCGCTATTTCGGCGGCAAGCCCGATATAATTTTCGGGACGAAGGGCTTTCAGGCGATTCTTTACTTCGCCACTTACAGGTAGTTCGTCAATAAACTTCGCGAAGTCTTCGAGGCTCACCTGTCGGCCGCGCGTTAATTGTTTCAATTTTTCATAGGGCATTGCTACACCTTCACGGCGGAGAATTGTTTGTATCGCTTCAGCCAAGACTTCAGGATGAGCTTGAAGTTCGGAAAGCATTGCCTCTTTATTAATATCGATTTTTCCCAAACCCCTCAAGAGCGACTTATAGGCAATGAGAGTATGGGCGAACGCGGTGCCGAAATTGCGCTTGATCGTCGAATCCGAAAGATCGCGCTGCAAGCGCGACACCGGAAGGACGCGTGAAAATAATTCGAAAAACGAATTCGCAACTTCAAGATTTCCTTCCGCATTCTCAAAATCGATCGGATTAACCTTGTGCGGCATAGTGGAAGATCCAACCTCGCCTTCTTTTGGTTTTTGAGATATCCATCCATCGCTGATATATCTCCACATGTCCTGTGCAAAATCTATGAGCACCGTATTGCCGCGCCGGAGTGCGTCGAATAATTCCGCGTACGTATCGTGCGGCTCTGTCTGCGCAGCGAAAGGATTCAATTCGAATCTTACGGGAGAGCCGTCTTTATTGAACCTCTCTACAAATTCTTTACTGAAATTCTGCCAATCGATCTCGGGAGCGGCTGCGATTTGCGCATTATAATTTCCGGTAGCACCGGCAAATTTTACTAGTATCGAACTATTCGCGACTTGTTTAACCTGTCTTCGAAAGCGCTCGAGGTAAATTTTTATCTCTTTGCCGAAGGTCGTGGGAGAGGCAGGCTGGCCGTGGGTCCGCGCTAGCATCGCTGTATCGGCATATTCGTTTATCAATGCTTCGAGCTTTTCAGTCAATTCGCGAGCGGCCGGGGAAAGCACGCTCTCTATCGCACCCCTCAAAAGAACTGCCTGAGCTATGTTGTCTACATCCTCCGAAGTTAATGCGAAATGCACCCATCCTGAAACATCTGACAATGATGTTTTCCCAAGCTGTCCAGTAATAAAATATTCAACTGCCTTTACGTCATGATTCGTTGCCGGGATATTGCCGTATCCTTCCTTTTCTATCTTTTTTATTATTTCCGCATGTTCGAGAGTGAAAGACTGGCTATTGCGAAGCCAGCTTTTCTCTTCGTCTGTGAACTTGCGTACCAACCCAGCTTCAGAGAGCGCAATCAAATATTCCATTTCGACGCGTATCCGCGCACGCATTAGAGCGAATTCGCTAAAATATTCTGAAAGCGGCGCTGTGATACCGCGATAGCGCCCGTCTATCGAACTTACTGCGGTTAATTTATTTAATTCCATACCCGCACACTAACTTTGCCTTCGCTCCCATTTTGTTCCTGCTCGATCACAGGAGGCAAATCTATTATTGATGACAAATGTTCACTCATATTCATGGTCATTATCGCAAAATTAAGGCAAAGTTGGTGTGCGGGCATAAGTTTTCAAATTGCGCTCAATGCGCGAAAGGACAGGGGTTTCGCCGGGAACGAATTTCTCTCCAGTAATCTGCTCATACATCTGAATATACCGGTGCGACATTTCATCTACAAGCTCCTGTGGTGCCTCTGGCAGAACTGCATCTTTGTACGGATCGCAATGTTCGCGGAACCACAGACGCAAGAATTCTTTGTCGAAATATTCCGGCTCTTCCCCCTTTAGAACCCGCTCTTCATATGAGCCAAGCTTCCAATATCTTGAAGAGTCGGGAGTGTGAATCTCATCTATGAGAACCAAATGTTTATTCTCGTCTAAACCGAATTCATATTTTGTGTCAACTAAAATGAGCCCGTTCTTCCGCGCAAGTTCTTGGCCTCTCTTGAATAATTTGAATGCCGTGCCCCTCACTTCGTCAAACAGCTCTTTTGTGATAAAACCTTCCGCGATCATTTCATCGACACTTAAAGTGCGATCATGCTTCTCTTCTTTTGTCGTTGGATCAAATATCGCCTGCGGCAATCGCTGATTCTTTTTCATGCCATCCGGCAGCGTTACGCCGCCGAATTTTCGCTCGCCCGCGCTGTAGCGCGTCCAAATCGCAGTATCCGTTATACCTGTGAGATATCCGCGAACGACTGCTTCAACGGGAACCGTCTTACATTTTTTTGCTATGGTCGCATTCGGATCGGGTATCGCAAGAACATGGTTCGGAATTATGTCTTTTGTTTTATCGAACCACCATGCACTTATTTGATTCAATACCTGCCCCTTCGATGGAATGTGAGCAATAATCCGATCGAAGGATGAGTGCCTGTCTGTTGTTATTAGAATCAGTCGGTCTTTTTGTCCTGCCTGCGCAGGCAGGTCATAAACATCCCTCACCTTTCCAGCATATTTCTTCCCCAAAAAATCAAAATTTGTCTCCTTTAGCACTTCCATATTCATTGCCAATTTAGTTCACCTTCAAATTCAACACTTTTATTTCCTTCCACGATAGTGCCGATTTCATATGTGTCGACACCCGCTTCGGCGAGATGCGCTTTGGCCTCTTCGGCAAAATCTCGCCGGAGCACTGCCGCGATACCGACGCCCATATTAAAGGTGCGGAGCATATCTCGATCATCGAGATCGCCGAACTTCTTCAGCATCTTGAATATCGGTAATATTTTTATCTTTGAGAGATTGATGTTCGCATTCAGTGTCGGTGGCAATATCCTATTTAGATTCTCTTGTATGCCGCCCCCAGTAATATGCGCAAGACCGACCAGTCCCGCGTTCCCAAAAAGCGCTTTGAGCGCTTTGTAGTAAGGGCGATGAGGTGTCAGAACTGTCTCGACGAAAGTGCGGCCATCGATCTTCTCATCAATAATCGCAGGTGCCGCCTCCATTATTTTCCGCACGAGCGAAATGCCGTTGGTATGCACGCCGCTTGACGAGAGCGCGAGTACAACGTCTCCCTTTTCTATCTTTGAGCCGTCTATTATTTTTTCTTTTTCTACGACCCCGACTATGCTCGCCGTCAAAATGTACGTGCCCGCGGGAACGACACCCGGTTGTTCGCTCGTTTCGCCGCCTGTGAGAACACATTCATTTTCTTTACACGCTGCCGTAAGCGCAGAAACAATATTGAGAACAACCTCTTTCTCAAGCTTGCCGCACACCACGCAATCTTGAATCGAAAGAGGGCGCGCACCCATGACGATTG
>Ga0209542_10019592_pt1 | contig 10815 bp, 11 predicted proteins | sample RifCSPhighO2_01_FD_184028 | JGI IMG/M metagenome (GOLD analysis project Ga0209542, IMG submission 184028) | Soil microbial communities from Rifle, Colorado - Rifle CSP2_plank highO2_0.1 (SPAdes) (version 2) | ecosystem: Environmental > Terrestrial > Deep subsurface > Rock core/Sediment ...
TCGTTCCGAAAGTTATAATTTGGGCGACACGCTCCCGCCCGTATTTTTTAGCAATATAATCTAAAATTTCGTTGCGCCGATGGTCGGCGAAATCAAGGTCAATATCGGGCGGCGCGATCCGGTCCGGATTTAAAAATCTTTCAAAAAGGAGATTATATTTTATCGGGTCAAGATTAGTGATTCCTACAAGATAAGAAATGAGCGAACCGGCGGCGCTGCCGCGGCCGGGGCCGACGGCAATCTCCCGATTCCTGGCCCAATTTACAATGTCCCAAACAATTAGAATGTACGAAGCAAAACCGGTTTTTTTAATAACGCCGAATTCAAATTTAAAACGCTCGGAAATTTCTTTTGACGCTTCGTCCAATGAATTATACCCGTATCTTTGATTGAGGCCTTCAATTGCCAGTTTTTCAAGGTATTCATCCGCCGTAAAGCCGGTTGGCAGCTCAAAACTGGGGAATTGGATGTTTCCGAATTCAAAACTGAATTCCACGGCATCAACAATTTTCTGGGTGTTTGAAAGCGCTTCCGGAATATCTTTGAAAAACTCGGCCATTTCTTCAGGAGATTTCAATGAAAGATTCAACCCCTTTACTGATAATCGGTTTGGGTCGGAAATTTTGTTGCCGGTGCCGATGGCTAAAAGCACGTCGTGATAATCTTCATCGTCTCGGTAAATGTAATGAACGTCATTGGTTGCCAAAAGGGGAACACCGGATTTTTTTGCTAATTCAATGACGCTGGAATAAAGATTTTTATTTTCACTTTCTTTAAAATGGGGCTGGATTTCAATGTAAAAATTGTCTTTCCCAAAAATTTCCACATATTCTTTGACCGCCATTTCCGCCTGTTCCGGCTGATTTGAATTTAGAAGGCGGGCGATTTCCGATTGGAGACATCCGGAGAGGCAAATCAGCCCTTCGGAATGCTGGCGAAGCAGATTTTTATCAACTCGCGGCTTATAATAAAAACCCTCGAGGTGCGCTTTGGTAATCAGCTGAACGAGATTTTTATATCCGGTTTGATTTTTCACGAGCAAAGTCAAATGATATCGCTTGTTATGGCTTCCCGAAGTCTTATCGGTCATGTCTCCGGAAGCAACGTAAACTTCACAGCCGATTATGGGTTTAATTTCCGCTTTTTTAGCCTTTTGAAAAAATTCTACGGCGCCGTAAAGCGCGCCATGGTCGGTTAAAGCCAGTGCTTCCATGCCAAGTTCTTTAGCTCTTTTTATCAAGTCATCAATTTTGGCAAGGCCGTCAAGCAGGCTGTAATGCGAATGGACATGTAAGTGGGTAAAACTCATAAATTAAAAATTCAAATCTCAAAATTAATGTTTGTATTTTATCATTAAAATTTTTTTAAACAAAATTTTTTTAAAACGAAACCTTAAAAGTATTGTTTATGTTATAATGTATATTAACGCGGTAAATTAGTTTTTTAAAAAAATATGTTAGGAGATGAATATGGACGGCTGGTACACGCTTGAGGTTACGCTTGAAGAGAATCTTGGAAAACACCCCGCATTTCCCGAAGATGTTTGGCGTATTACGTTTCGTTGCCCATACTGCCACAACCAGGCACAAGCGACATTTTCTGAGAATTTTTTGCGAATATTTATATGTTCATCATCGTGCTTACAATATAGCTGCAAATGCCAGGCCTGGACTGGTTTTAACCCAATCTCGATACCTGAAACTTTTGTTGCCGGAGCTACCATCATCATCGAAACTCGTCCGCCCGTACAATCACCTTAGCCGGAAAACCGACCCTGAAGTGATCGAGGAACTTGGTAATCGTTAATAATATTTTTATGAAAAAGGGCCCCTTTGGGGCATTTTTTATTTTTAATCTTCTAAAGATATTTTTTTTATTCAAATTTTTAAAGTTTTAAAATTAACGCATAATTTGACGATCGTCCGGAAATGCGTTAATTTTTCAATAAGGTTAAAAAATAAGAGTTAAAATTTATGAGAAGTCTTGCTAAAAGAAAAATTTTATTTATGTTGGCGGCCGGTGTCGGACTCGGTTTGTCTTATTCGCCGCGCAAGTATTTTAAAATTTTAAGCAATATCTCAAAAGAATGGCGAAAAATGAAAGAAAGATATCTTAGGGATTGTATTCGTGAATTTTATAACGACAAGCTCGTTGATTTTAAAGAATTGTCAAATGGAACCTATAAAGTTGTATTAACAGAAAAAGGCGATCAGAAAGTTATTGAGATGAACGAAGAAAACCTAATAATTAAAAAGCCATCTTCTTGGGATAAAAAGTGGAGGATGGTAATTTTTGATATTCCGGAAGACGAAAAAAAGGCGCGGAATGCATTACGACAAAAACTAATCAATCTCGGTTTTTATCAAATACAAAAAAGTGTTTTTGTTTATCCTTACCATTGTTTAGATGAAGTTGAATTTTTGGTCGAACTATTTCAAATAAGACCCCACGTAAGATATGTAGAAGTTAATAAAATAACAAACGATTCAGAGCTTCTTCTACACTTTAATATGCTTAATTTATAGAAATCTACGCATAATTAAACGATCGTCTATTAAGTGCGTAGATTTGTTTCCTTTTATTTCCTTGAATTTTTTACTGGCTTATGTTAATCTTTTTCTACTATGGGCGGAGTGCAACCAAAAAGGCATACAAAAAGCAAAAGAAATCGAAGGAGGTCCCATTTAGCTTTGACCAAAACCGGTTTAGCAACTTGCCCCAAATGCGGCAAAGATATTTTACCACATCATATTTGTCTTCACTGCGGATTTTATAACGGCCGGGAAGTTATAGACGTTTTGGCAAAACTCACCAAAAAAGAAAAAAAGAAAAGGGAAAAAGAAGAAGCAACGGCTCACGCGGCGCATGGCCGGCACCAAAGCGGCGAAACCACGCCGGAACTGAATCCGGAAGAACTATCCAAAAAATAAAAACTTTCTTATAATTTTTCTATGTCAAAAGAAGAAAATAAAGCGCCGCTTTCTCCCGAGGAAGAGACGCTAATGCTGGCGCGCAAACTCTGGCGTGCGGAAAAATGGCGCCGTTTTTGGGCAATTTTAAGATATTTAGTATACATAGGGATTTTTTTAGGCGTTTTTTATTTTCTTACGCCATATATTGAGAAATTAATCGGGATAATCCAGGGAATTTCAAGCGCGCAAAGCCCCCAAGATTTAGAAAAAATACTGGAGCAACTCCAAAAATAAAATGCGTAATTTTAATTATAAATGGCTTTATTACGGCCCCGTTTTAATTTTAATTATCTTGGTTTTCGGGGTCTATTTTAAAATGCTGCATGCCGATTTTGTTTATGACGATTACGCTTTTATTGTCAATAATAAAGAAATAAGAAATTTTTCGCCTTTTTTAAAATTTTTTACCGATCCTAACATATTTACCGGCACAGAAAATGATTCGGGAGGAAGAAACTGGCGCCCGATTTCTTCTTTATTTTTTGCCGTTGAATATGGCCTTTTCGGAGCAAAACCAGCCGGTTTTCATGCAGTAAGCATTTTATTTCATCTACTAAATATAATTTTGGTATATTTGCTGGTTGTAAGGATAGTTAGTCGGCGCAATATTGCCTTGGCAGTATTATCGCTTTGGGCGCTTCATCCGGCATTGACCGAAGTAATAAGCTGGGTTTCCAACCAGAGCAGTTTGATTTTTTTCGGTTTTTTTCTTCTTTCGGCGCTGTTTTTGTTTAAATGGGCGGGAGTAAACCGCTTATCACTCTGGGCCTCTTACTTCTTTTTTACTTTGGCGCTTCTTTCTAAGGAAACAGCTCTCGGAGGAGTTTTTCTGTTTTTTCTGTTTTTCTTAGTTTATTTTAAATCACAATGGAAGAAATTCATTCCGTTTGTTGTCATTGGGCTGTCGTACTTTCTAATTAGATACCAAATTTTGGAAACGCTGGGTGATCATGTCTTGCGTGGCTCTTTTTTAAAAAACCTACTTCTCGCTCCGACGGTTTTCTTTAAATACTTGTCTCTTTCCGCATGGCCGACAAATCTTCTTTTAGACTATTCTAACTTTCGATTGCCGCAAAGTCTATTTGACGTCCGAGTAATTTTTGGCGCTCTATTCTTTCTGATTTTTATTTATTTAATTTGGCTGGGCTTTAAAAAATCCCAAGTATGGCTTGCGGCTGGAGCCGGTTGGTTTATTGCATTTCTTTTTCCTGTTATGCAGATTATTCCTTTTCAAGATATTGTCGGCGAACGCTTTCTTTATGCTCCCTTGGCAGGCCTTATTTTAGTGGTCGTGCCAGGATTAGAATATCTATTTGGTCGCATTCGCAGTAAGTATGGAGTAAAATTAGGGCAAGTAGGTACGGCAATTTTAATTTTTATTGTTGTCATTTTCGCATTGTTGATTTTTAATCGCAATAATGACTGGCTAAACTCCGAAAATCTTTGGCTAAGCGTTATAAAAGTTGACGGCAAAAATGAAAAAGCGTTTCAAAATCTTTCGGCATTTTATCTCCAAAAAGGCGATGGCGCCAAGACAATTGAATTTTCCGAAAAACTTTTATTAGTTGACCCGAAAAACAAAGCTGGCCGCTTACATCTGGCTGTCGGAAAAATTCTGGTTGGACGACCGAAGGAAGCCGAAAAAGAATTGTTGGAGCTTTTAAGAGAAAACCCCGATTATAAACCAGCTTTTGATAATCTGTCGGTGCTCTATAACAGTATTGGCGAATCTTATACCAACTCGTTTATTAAATCATCGTTAAGGGCGCCGGCGGTTGAGGGCAATATTGTGAATTCTGGAATTATCGGAGAGACGATTTTAAATAATGTTCCTTTTGAAGCCAGTTTTGACGTTTTTGAAAGCGGCGATGCGTTAAAACCGGTAATATCAATAAGAACCCACGATGATGGGACATTCCAAATTCCGCTTAAACCTGGTTTTTATACACTGAAGCCGCTTGACCCCGATGGGCCGATTGCGCCGGCTAAAAACAGTTATCAATTTGTAATAGGCAGCGGCCAATGGCTGCAGGTTAGAGTAGAATATCAACAAGCACATGACCGACAACGTCCAACAAATTAAAGAGCGTTTAAATATTATTGATGTTATATCGGGCTATCTTCGTTTGCAAAAAGCCGGGGTAAACTATAAAGCGCTTTGCCCGTTCCATAATGAAAAAACCCCTTCTTTTATGGTTTCATCGTCCCGCCAAAATTGGCATTGTTTCGGCTGCGGAGAAGGCGGCGATATTTTTACTTTCGTTCAAAAAATTGAAGGCGTGGAATTTCCGGAGGCGCTTAAAATTTTAGCCGATAGGGCAGGCGTCATATTGGAGCACAGTAATCCTAAATTGCGCTCGGAAAAAGATAAAATTTATGAGATTTGCGAAAAAGCAGCGCAATTTTTTACCCAGAATCTTAATAATCAAATTACCGACTATCTTCATAAAAGGGGATTGAACGATAAAACCATTGAAGAATGGCGGTTAGGCTACGCTTCGGACTCTTGGGACTCGCTTTTATTGTTTTTGAAAAGTAAGGGTTACGGGGAAACAGAAATAGAAAAAGCCGGGTTAATTATCCGAACGGCAAAATATCACGACCGATTTCGGAACCGCTTGATATTCCCGATTTTTGACGGATCGGGAAAAGTTGTGGCGTTTTCCGGCCGCGTCATGTCCGATATTATTCCGTCAAAAACGGAAAAAGCCGATGCCGGAAAATATATCAATTCGCCCGAAACAATTTTATTCAGCAAAAGCCGGATTCTTTACGGATTGAATAATGCCAAAACTGACATCAGAAAAACCGATAAAGCAGTTTTGGTTGAGGGACAAATGGATGTGCTGTTACCTTGGCAGGATGGCGTTAGAAATATTATTGCCACGTCCGGCACTTCGCTTACCGAAGAGCAACTAACGATTATCAAGCGGCTGACCACTAATCTTGTTTTGGCTTTTGACACCGATGATGCCGGGTTTCGGGCCACTAAAAGAGGCGTTGATTTAGCGCAAGCCGAAGGGTTTAGTATTTCTATTGTCCAAATAAACGGCGGTAAAGACCCGGCCGATTTTGTAAAAGAAAATCCCGGAAAGTTCGTCGAGGTTATAAACCAATCCGAACCGATTATGTCATATTATTTCAGTCGGATTTTTAAGTGGTTTAATCCAGAAAAAATAGAAAGCAAAAAAAATATAGCCACCACCCTGCTTTCTGAAATCAAGCGGCTGCCATCGGCCATTGAAAGGTCAAGCTGGATAAGGGAACTCGGATTGCGGCTTAGCGTTTCCGAACGCGACTTGGAAGACGAAATGTCACAATTAGAAATTCGGGCGGATGCGAGCGATGTTTCGCGTGATTCTGCGTTATCAAATCAGCGCGAGCCAGCGGTCCGCAAAAGCCGGAAAGAAATTTTGAGCGAACGGCTTTTAGCGTTATTATTAAAAGAGCCGAAACTTATGACAGAAGCGGTAAAAATTGCCGCTTTCCTGCCGCCGAAAGACTTTGAAATAATGTCCGCTTTCGCCTCGCGGAGCGGGACTACGATGGATGAACCCATTTCTTTTTCTGATATCAGGTCGGCCTTATCCGGCGAACTAAGATCCCGTTTGGATTTTCTTTATTTGGCCGCCGATTTTGAAATGGAAAAATTTGATATCGGCGGGGAAATAATGTCTTTAGCGGCGGAAATTGAAAAAGAGCATTACCGGGAAGCGCTCTATAAAATAAATCAGGAAATAAAAAAGCAGGAAAGTCTTCTATCGGTTAACGGTGAAGACGGAAAGAGTTTGGAAATGCTTACAAAAAAATTTCAGGACATTTCAAAAATGTTAAATAATTTAAATAAAAAACCATAATTTAGCTAAAATTTATGGCAAAAAAGGCAAGAAAACTTAAAAAACCAAAATTTCGGAAAAGGGTGCAAAAAATAATTAAGAAAAAGATTCGGAAATTTAAGAAAAAAACTTTTAAAAAACCGCGGATAAAAAAACCGACAGGCAGTCCGAAACTTACCAAAAAAGAAAAAATATTTGAAGCGCGCGTAAAATCAATTATAGATCGCGGCCGGGAACGTGGATTTGTCACCGAAACGGAAATTTTGAAATTTTTTCCCGATGCCGAAAAAGACATTGCGGCTTTAGAGCGGCTTTATGACCGGCTGGACGAAGCCGACATTCGCGTTGAGGAAATCCGGGAGTTTATAGATGAGTCGGTTCCCGAACCTTCGGAAGAAGAAATAAGCCGCGCTTTGAATATTGAAGCCGATGACACTATTGCCTCTGACTCGGTGCAAATGTATCTGCGGGAAATCGGTAAAACTCCGCTTTTAACCGGCGATGAGGAAAAAGACCTCGCCAAGCGCAACGAAAAAGGCGACATTGAAGCACGCAACAAATTAATCCAGTCAAACCTGCGTCTTGTCGTTTCCATCGCCAAAAGATATGTCGGCCGAAGCCCCAACCTCACGCTTCTTGATTTAATCCAGGAGGGCAATATCGGTTTGGCTCGGGCCGTTGACAAATTTGATTATCGGCGCGGTTTTAAGTTTTCAACTTACGCCACTTGGTGGATAAGGCAGGCGATTACCAGGGCCCTTGCTGACCAGTCGCGCACCATCCGTATTCCGGTTCATATGGTTGAAACAATTTCTAAATTTACCCAAGTAAAACGCCGCCTGCTTCAGGATTTGGGCCGCGAACCGCTTCCCGAAGAAATTGCCGCGGAAATGGGCGTTGACGTGGAAAAAATAAGGCATATAATAAAAATATCGCAGGAAACAATTTCTTTTGAAGCTCCGGTCGGCGACGAAGATGAAGATTCTTCTTTGGGCGATTTTATTGAAGATGAAAAGGGGCAGACGCCGGCGCAGGCGGCCGCTTTGCGATTACTCGGCGATCAGATAAAGGAAATCATCAGTGACCTCCAGCCGCGGGAACAGAAGATTTTAAAAATGCGATTCGGCCTTGAAGACGGCGTTACCCATACACTGGAAGAAGTGGGAAATGAATTCGGCGTTACCCGGGAAAGAATCCGCCAAATTGAATTTAAGGCGCTTGAAAAAATCCGCCAGCACGATAATCTAAAAAAGTTAGAAGGATACTAAGTAAAAATTATTAAATATAAATAAAAATTATGAAAAAACGCATAATTATTCCAAGCATGTTTTTGGCCGCGGCGCTGGTTCTGTCAGTTATAACATCTTCAGCCAACGCTCAAGGAATTTACGATAAGGCGCGACAAGCCGTTAAATCGGTAAAAGTGGAAACACAAAACGCCGGTGAAGAAATAAAAGCCAAGCGCGAAGAATTAAAGAAAGAAGTTGAAGCCAAACGCGAGGAAGCTAAAAAAAGGGTTGAAGCGGCTCGGAGCGAAGCCCAACAAAAAGCCAAGAATCGGCTTGATGAAGTTAAAGCGAAAATCAACAAAATAAAAGACGACCGCAAACGCCAGACCTCCGAACGCTTGCAGGAACAGTTGAACCGCCTTAACGAGCGCTGGACTGCTCATTTCAGTAATGTCTTGAGTCAGCTTGAAAACGTTCTGGCAAAAATTGAAATCAGGATTCAAAAAGCCGAGACCGGCAGCGGCAATGTTTCTGATGCGAAAACAGCGGTTGAAAAAGCCCGCGCTGAAATAAAAGCTGCCAGGGATGCTGTTACGGCTCAAGCCGCTAAAGTTTATACCGTCAGCTTTGTTTCGGAAAACGAGCTTAAAGTAGCATTTAAATCCGTTAAAGAACAGCTACATACAGATCTTACCGGTTTGAGGGACGGGGCAGTTAAGAACGCCAGAAAAGCGGTGCAAGATACCTTTCAGGCGCTGCGCCAGGTACCAAACGTTGATGTAGAAAATTAAAATTAGTAAACACATACGTATATGAGATCATCAAAGGGGAATATTTTTATTTGGATATTAATAATTTTAGCAATTTTAGTGATTGCCGCGGTTTTGTGGCAATACAAGTCGCCGAGTCAAACGCCATCCGCCACCGAACCTCTTTCCGGTAGTGATACTACTGCCGGTATCCAAAAAGACATCAGCGATGTTGATTTGGGGGCCGATTTGGAAAAAAATCTTGATAGCGAACTAGATAAAGATATAAACAGTCTTTAGCCGAACAGAAACCAACAGCTTTAAATCAAAGTTATTGTTTATATGTTTAAAATCAGCGCTTGTACGGTTGAAAGCGTCACTTCCGGCCATCCGGACAAAATTTGCGACCAGATTTCCGACGCTATTTTAGACGAGTGTTTAAGGCGTGATCCAATGGCGCGGGTGGCGGTTGAAACTTTCGGCGGCCATGGAATTTTGGTAATCGGCGGGGAAGTTACCACTCGCGCCAATCATGCTGATTTTGCAGAAATTGCCAGAAAAGTTTATCGGAGCATCGGCAACGGCGACGATTTGAAAATTTTAACCAACATCAGCAGGCAATCGCCTGACATTTCCCAAGGAGTGGATATCGGGGGAGCGGGCGACCAAGGGATAATGTATGGCTACGCTTGCGATGAGACGCCGGAATATCTGCCGCTGGCCATAGTGAAAGCCCATCAATTGGCCGCGGGTTTGGAAAAATTGCGCCGAGAAAGCCCGAAATTCAAATGGCTCAAGCCCGACGGCAAAACCCAGATAACGGTTAGAAACGGAAAAATAAAAAGCGTTCTTGTAAGCGCGCAACATAGTGATAATATTTCGGCCGCCGAAATTAAAAAATTTCTAACAGATTATCTGATAAAACCGCTTATCGGGGACATTTCCAACATTGAAATTTTGATTAATCCTACGGGAAAGTTTACGTTAGGCGGTTTTGAAGCCGACACCGGTCTTACCGGAAGAAAGATTATGGTTGATACTTATGGCGGAATTATTCCGCATGGCGGCGGCTGTTTTTCCGGTAAGGACCCAACCAAAGTTGATCGCTCCGCGGCCTATATGGCGCGGTTTGCCGCCAAAAATATCGTGGCTAACGGTTTTGCCAAACAATGTCTGGTTTCAGTGGCTTACGCCATCGGCCGTGCCGAACCTCTAATGATAGAAGCGATTAATGAAAGAGGAAAAAATTTATCGGAGCTTGTAAAAAGAAATTTTGATTTCCGCCCGCAGGCGATTATTGATCGCTTAAAACTGCGTCGGCCGATTTACCAGGAGACTGCTGTTTATGGCCACTTCACCAAACCTCATCTACCATGGGAAAAAGTTATCGCTTTAAAGACTTGACAACTTTTGTATTTGGGTGTATAATGAGGGCATAGTGAGAAAGGAAAGGGCAAACCCATAACCACATCGGAAGTGGCTTGAAATCAGGGGCTTCGACTCTATCCCTAAGCAGTTCTTTAACTGCGGCAGGATAGAAACGAAACCTCTGATTTTTTATCCCTGCCCAAGGCGGGGGAAGAAGGAGATAAGGGATGAAAGCGTTGTTGTTAGTTGTGCTGACAGTCCTGACCGCCGCGACGGTCGCGGCGGCAGAGGAGCTTCCGCCACTTCCTGCGGAAGTGGCGGAAGTTATCCAGCAGAAGGGAATTCTGCTGGGGGTTCATGAAGAAAAATTTCTCAGGGATCTCGGGATTCCCGCCGCCGTTTCGTATTGGGCGGCGGGGAAGACATTTTTTCTTGTCGTTCTTATGGAAAAGAACGGTGAGGGAGAAGGTTTTCCCGAGGCCAACGCCCAAACGATCATTCGTGTCGTTTGGGTGGAAGGTAGCCAGAAAAAGGGGTGGATCAATAAGCCACTCCTAAAAAAAATCATTTTGGATTTGTTGACTCCTCCCTCGAAGGGATTGGAAAAGGAGGATATCAAGTATGATATCTGACAAGGAGGCAGAAATATAGCCCCCGTCCC
>Ga0209542_10019594_pt1 | contig 10814 bp, 13 predicted proteins | sample RifCSPhighO2_01_FD_184028 | JGI IMG/M metagenome (GOLD analysis project Ga0209542, IMG submission 184028) | Soil microbial communities from Rifle, Colorado - Rifle CSP2_plank highO2_0.1 (SPAdes) (version 2) | ecosystem: Environmental > Terrestrial > Deep subsurface > Rock core/Sediment ...
GAAACGGAAGAGAGCGTATACAAAGCCTTGGGCCTCGCGACCCCGATCCCGGAGCTTCGTCAAGGGAGGGACGAACTCGAAAGGGTATGGCACAATATAATTGAGAGTAAACATCTGCAAGGGGATCTCCAGACGCAGACCGACTGGACCGATGGTGCTCATTCAATTCGCGAAATGGCGGCGGAGGCGCAAAAACTCGGGCGCGAGTATATCGCGATCACGGATCATACAAAAAGTCTTGCGATGACCGGCGGGTCTGATGAAAAAAAACTTCTCAAGCAGATGAGAGAGATAGATCGCATAAATCGTTCGCTCGATAAAATCACACTGCTCAAGGGAGCGGAAGTCAATATCGCTCGCGACGGGTCGCTCGATATTGCGGATGACGTGCTCGCGCGTCTCGATATTGTCGGCGCCGCTATTCACTCTCATTTCGGGCTTTCTGCGGCTGACCAGACGCGTCGCCTCGTACGCGCGATGGAAAACCAACATGTTGATATTATCTTCCATCCGACGGGCCGCGTTCTCGGGAAACGCGAGCCGTACGCTCTTTACATGAAAGATGTTGTTGCTTCAGCGCGGCGTACAGGAACAGTGCTCGAAATTGATGCTCACCCCTATCGGCTTGATCTGAAAGATGAGCATATCCGAGAAGCGGCGGAGGCAGGATGTTTTTTTGCAATTGATTCGGATGCGCATCGGGTTCAAGAGCTCTCGTATCTCGAATACGGCGTGGGGCAGGCGCGCCGCGCTGGACTTGCGAAAGATCGTGTTATCAATACCTATCCTCTTAAGAAATTGGAAGCATTTTTATCAAAGCCAAAAAAGAAACGATTTTCATTATGAAAGGAAAAAGCGTAACAGTCGAACGATCTGCTGGAGCCGTCCTTTTCCGGAGACGGGGCGGCGATATTTTATATCTCCTGCTCCAGTACCCGCAGGGCCATTGGTCGTTTCCGCGCGGCCATATTGAGGGCGCTGAAACTCCCATCGAAACGGTCCGGCGCGAGGTCAAAGAGGAAGCCAATATCTCGCGGGTCCGCTTTTTCCCCGGGTATAGAGAAAAGGTGCATTTTCGCTATCAGTGGCCGCCGAAGTCGGCTGACGCGGAATCGCGCCTTAAATTTGTCGTGTTTTATCTGGGGCAGGTTTTCGAATCGCGCGTCAAAATTTCAGAGGAGCATAAAAGTTTCCGATGGGTGCCGTATGATCGCGCCCTCAAAATGCTTCGGCACAAAAACATGCGTGTTATCCTCGAGAAAGCTCATGCGGCGATCATGCGGTACCGGCCGCAGTGGAAGCGCGGGCCCGCGAAGAACGGATCATGATACTTTTTGCGATAATCCTCGCGAGCGTTATAGAGTCGGCGGTTTCATTTGGAGCGAGCTTTGCGGTAATTATAAGTGAGAAACGCGTTCGCCGGTTTGTCCACTGGGTGATTGGATTTGCGATTGGCGTGCTTCTAGGCGTTGTCTTTTTTGATCTTTTACCGGAAACATTCGAAATGATAGGCGTCGAGTACGCCTTGCCGCTTGTCTTAGGAGGGTTCCTTCTCTTTTTCGCGCTCGAAATGTTTATCTCGTGGTTTCATTGGCATGGGGACGAAGACCGTCCGCACGTAACTGGGTACCTTGTGCTTTTCGGGGACGCTGTACACAATTTTATTGATGGCGTTATCATCGCGCTTGCCTTTTTAACGGATATATCGGTTGGTGTTGGAGCATCTCTCGCTGTTGTAATGCATGAGATCCCGCAGGAAGTGAGTGATTTTGCAATCATGCTTCACAGCGGGTTTAGTAAGTGGCGTGCAATGATGTATAACGTACTTGTCTCTTTGACAACCATTCTTGGTGCTCTCCTTGGGTATTGGTTTGCGTCTGGCGAGAACATTGTGGGTGTATTGCTCGCGATTGTTGCGGGGAATTTCTTGTATCTTGCGGCGGCTGATCTGATCCCCGAACTTCATCATTCTCACAAATCTTCCTCGGCGCTTGCCCAAATTGCTCTTATCCTTTTCGGTATAGCGCTTATCTACGCGCTTACATTGGCAATGCCATGACAAAAACCGCCATACTTTCGCGATCGCGAAAGTATGGCGGTTTTGTTCTTGCTAAAAAACGCTTATTGCACCGCTTCTTTGAGAATGGATTCGAATGCTAATGGGTGTTTTTCAGCAAGCGTAGCAAGTATTTTACGATCAAGCTTAATATGTGCTTTTTTCAATCCCGCAATCATTTTGCTGTACGAAGTTCCGTTATTGCGTGCGCCGGCATTAATTTTTATGTTCCACAGCGTGCGGAAGTCTCCTTTTTTCTTTCGGCGGTCGTTAAACGAATGCGTATAGGCATGTAAAAGCGCTTCTTTTGCGGCGCGCTCTTTTTTGGAGCGCTGCCAGCGGAACCCTTTTGTTTGTTTAAGGAGATTGTGCCGGTGTTTTGCGGCGGTTACCCCTCGTTTTACTCGTGTCATTTACCCTCCTAAATTTTTATACAATACGCATTCAACCAACAATAATTGGTTATGGCGTGCATGTAATTTATAATATCTGTAATCATGTTGATAAAAAATTTTGGCGAGTGAAGCGGGTTAGCCATTTGGCAGATAACGATTTTTAATTATTTTCCCGAATGAAAACGCCTTCCAGCCCTTGCGGGTGAGTTGTTTGACCCGCCGCTCTTTCGCATTAAAGTGGTTTTGATGCGGGGAGCGTTTGAGGATTTTGCCGGTTTTGGTTACCTTTATCCTTTTCTGAACTGATTTGTTTGTTTTTGCCATGGTCTGGTTCAATTATCATTATGAGTCCGCGCGGGCCTGCTTTTGGCTCCTCGGCTACCTTAAACGGCACTAGTATCATGCCGAGTATTTTATTGAGCCGTTCGCGTACGAATTTTTTGTCGAGTGATTTTTCCCGCCCCCGAAGCGTAAGCTGGATCTGGACGCGGTCTCCACTTGAGAGAAACTCTTCCACTTTTTTTGTCTTGAGCAGGAGATCGTGCGCTCCGGTTCCAAGGCGGACTCGGACGCCGTGGAGTTCTACTTCTTTCGTTTTTTTTCTTGATTTCCGAGCTTCCTTTTCAAGTTGATACTGGTATTTGCCCCTATCCATGATCCGCGCGACGGGAGGCTTTGCTGTAGGCGATATTTCTATAAGGTCAAGGCCATAGCCATGAGTAAGCTCCAACGCTTCGCGGAGGGATTTAATCCCAAGATTTTCGCCCGTCGGGCTTATAATGCGAAGCTCCGCGGCGCGTATTTCATGATTGACTCGAGGTCTCTGTATCAATGTTTTCTCAGTTTACCCAAATGTCATGCCGGAGTCAACCCCGTTAGAAGTTCCAAAGCAGAGTTAGATATAATATGTCCTTTTCAGAGTAATCGGCGCGTTCACACAAATAAAGCTTTGTAGCTTCTAACGGGGTCAAGTGTTTGGGTATGAGACGCGTTTTGCCATGTGGTATACTTGAAACGATGAAGAGGACGGTTATTATTTCAGGAATATCGCTTATTCTTCCATTTGTTGTTGTATTTTTGCTTCTTTTAGCTGACTATCAGGACGATTCGCGGGCGTTTGCCTATCTTGCCGCAGCATTTTCGGTTTTTCTCGCAATTGGTCCGGTTGTCAGTTTCCTGCAGGGGAAGCGCATGATGCAGATAGTAGACGCGCCGCGCACCCGTATCCTTGGCGGGGTCGTATGCGTCATCAGTCTGATATTTTTTCTTTTCGGCGTGTGGTCTGTGTATGCAATTATAAAAGCAATCGCGTCTGTCAGTGCATCACAACTCTACAACTAGTTCTCACGCGCGAAAGAACCGGGTGAAAATCTATGAATCACGGCTTCATCTTTTTTTTACATTTCTTGTCATCAGCACGCCGTTTCTGTTTCTTTTGTTGTTTGCGCATTTCGCGCGCATATCGAGGCAGGAGCTTTTTTTTGATCTTGGCGCTTCCGCCGCCCGTCTCTTCGTCGCTTATATTATCGCTGTCGTGCTCGCGTGGCTTCTCGCCATTTTATTTTATCAAGGGCGGCGCTCGCTGATTGCGTTGCCGCTTTTTGATGTGCTCCAGAGTTTTCCGACGTTTGCAGTGCTTCCTCTCATCACGTATTTTTTCAGGGCGTCCGAAGCAATTGTCGTTGTATTTCTTATTCTCACTGTTTTGTGGCCCATTCTTTTCTCCATTATCAGCTCGCTCAAACTGATAAAGCATGACTGGGAAGAAGCAGTGAATATGGCGGGGCTTCGGGGGTGGCATTACGTAAAAGTCTTTCTTTTGCCGGTGAGCGTGCCCGGGCTTATTACCGGTTCGATTATCGGTCTCGGAGAAGGGTGGGAGGCGCTTATCGCGACGGAAATTATTGTTAGAACGCAAACGGGTCTCGGCGAATTTTTTAGGGCGTTTTCTACAAATCCTACGATCACGGCGCTTGGCATTCTCGGGCTTCTTCTCGTCATATTTTCTCTTAATCATCTCGTGTGGCTTCCGCTTCTTGATTGGAGTCATCGAAAAATGGAAGAGTAAACCAAACAACTATGAGTACCACAATCACTCTCAAAAACGTTTCCAAGGCATTCGCAGAGCTTATTATATTGCATGACGTGAATCTTGAAATAAAGATGGGCGAGTTTTTCGTTTTTGTCGGGCCGTCTGGCGCAGGCAAATCAACAATCCTGCGCATTATGAGCGGGCTTGAATCCGATTTCAAAGGATCTCTCACGCTTTCCGAAGGCTTGACGCGGCGCGATATGAGTTTTGTATTTCAGCAGTTTGCGCTTCTCCCGTGGCTTTCGGTTGAAGAGAACGTCGGGCTTGGGCTTGTCGCGCGCGGAGTGCCACCTAAGGAACGCCACGAGCGCGTTATGAAAGAACTTTCACAACTAGGACTAGAAAAATTTGCCCACGTGAAGCCTCGCGAGCTTTCCGGCGGGATGCGCCAGCGCGTCGGGATTGCTCGGGCGTTCGTAACCGATCCGAAGGTTATTTTTATGGACGAGCCATTCTCCGAGCTCGACTCGTTTACCGCAGAAGTGCTTCGCAAGGAGCTCCTTGGCATATGGGAAAAGCGGAAACCGACCATTATCATGGTTACGCATATTGTTGAAGAGGCGGTTGAGCTAGCCGACCGTATTGCAGTTTTGACGCCGCGTCCTGCGCGGATCGAGCACGTTGTTGAAAATAATCTTCCGCGGCCGCGTAAAGAACGGTCAGAAGAATTCTACAATCTCGAAGATCGGGTTACGCAACTCGTCAGGCCGTAGAGCATGTCTGAAAACCCCATTCTGACTGCGGCAGTGAATTTTTGACTACGACTCGGAGTTCCGACTCAACGTATTGGCAATACGTTTCGTCGTCCACTCCTTCGTCTCGTCTTAAAAATCCGCTGCCTCGTACCCAAAAGCGGGTTTTCAAACATGCTCTAGTTTAAAAAAACAAGCCAGACCCGCTGGAGCTCGGGTAATCAAGCGTGCCGGCGCCCCGCGGGTTTGACCCGGATTGTAGTTCTTTCCCGTCGTCTTTCCCGTCATCATCAGTGTCTTTTTTCAGAGGATTCGTGCCGAGATACTTTTCAAGCGAATCCGCAATGTTATCTCCATCGCTGTCTTTCGATGCGCCTTGCAGGGCCTCTTCAGATTCTACGGAGTATGTCGCAGTATTTATACCATCGACATATCTCAATGAATATTTTGCAGGTTTTAAATAATTAGTGGTATCGTATATTGTTTTATATACACTGTAACTTGGCCGCATTCCTTCCTCATATGGCGGGATTTTCATCGTGAATTTGAGGGCGTACGAATCATTGCGTCGTGAATATTCATACGGTTTTTGTGTGAATAAATCATTCGGAACTATTTTCAGAAAACGTCTTTCCGTGTAGCATTCTCCGTAGAGATTTTTGGTGTATTCCTTTTCCTCTGCGTCAATAGACGAAGATAATTCTCCGTATGTTTTTGTAAGATCCGAGAGCGTTGAGGGGTAGTTTTTGGTTAGTCGTTTATAATCCTCGAGTGCACGCTTTACCGAGTTAATGCGCGTTGTCTGCCTTTCGAATGCATATTCTTCGGGGGTGATACCGCTTAAGAGCGAGTACGCTTCTTCAAACGAGAGAAATTCTTTCGGGGTGTCGATCTCAACTTTTTTGTTTATATCATTGAATGAAAGCGTTGCGAGCAGACGATATTGTCTGTCTTTGAGTTTGCGGATTTTCTCATCCGGTACAAAACGGAAATCATACCCGAGTTTTACGGGGAAACCGGTTTTTGCGTCTACCCATACGGAAAGTTCTGTGTTTGAGCTTACATAGTCAAAGACATTTTTTACGCTTGCGTTTTCAAAAGATGCCAGCGTTTCCTCGTCGAATTGTATAAAAGCAGATGAGCCAAAACGTTTTTTTGATTCATCGGTCAGGTGGCGGTAGAAACGAGCGATATTGTCGGAATGGAGTGAGAGCGGGTAATGATACGTTTTTCGCCCATCGAGCGTTTCTGTCGTTGGGTTATTTGCGGTTATTACTTTTTCTTCCTCCGCGATTTGGAAGAATAACTGGAATTGTTCAAATGCGCGATTTTCTTCCCCTCCGCGTTTAGTATCCGATACGCCCCACCAAGAGAATATTTCAAAGAAATCCAAATCTTCCTGCGTTATATCGAAATCGTCCGGTGTAACACGTATCCATTTTTGTTTTATCTGCGAAATGTCGAAGAATAATCCGGGGAACTTGTTTATCTTTCCATAGTACACATCTCCCTTTTTCAGTATTTCCGCATCGGCATTGATAATAAAATCTTCAAAATTAATATCGGCGCCGATATTAAAACGCGCGTCGAGCGATTGCGCGCGGTCTTTTTGGGTTGTCCCGCCGATATGGAATGCCATATTGAGGTTGCTTGGGAGAAACGAGAAAAGGTCATTTTCTTCTTCAAGCGATTGGAACAATTCTACAAGCATAGGCGCCTGTGGTCCGCGCTCGAATCCATAATATGTGTTTGAGTCTTTTGAAAAAATAACTGTTTTGTCGGTTATGCGCGGCGCTACTTTTGCGTATCGACTACCGCGTTTAACGGTGTCGATGGCGGCACTTGTTTCAAAAGTTATGGTGAGTTCGTACGACGCCCCGTTGCTTATTGATTTATATGGGTAGGGTTTTTTGGTGAGCGGGTCTTTTGCGGCGAAACTAAGTCCATTGAGAGTCGCCGGGTATTTCTTATTTTTAGTAAAAGAAGTCTGGAGCTCGGAGCCGATACTCCAAAGATCCGAAAATCGGTCGCCGTCGCGGTCGTAAAGCGGCTGATCTTTATTGCTTTCCGGAACCGACGCCTTAAACGATTTTGCTCCTGCTTCGCGTGGCTCGGCTTCGAATTTGATATCAAACGAGTATGCAGTCGAGTCAATGTCGCCGATTTTAGCAAATATTTTTTCTAGTAACTGCTCGGCTTTGTATTGAGTCTGGGCAAAAGGCCACATTCCTGCCGTGTACGCATAGGCAATCGCTCCGCCTATGATGCCGATAATGGCGAGGCCGCCGATGACGACCGGCATGATATTTGGGCGTTTTATGGGAGAAGGCGAGTTTTCTATTTGTTGAGGCGGTTTTGCCGCGGCTGGTGTTGTTTCGGCTGGCGGGGGAGGCGGCGCGGTAGGATTGCCTCCGATCGAATGAATGGCGGCGATACTCTCATTGACAATGGGCTCCTGCCACCCCGCAGCGAGAAGAGATTTTTTAATCTCTTCTATTGGCAGCCCTTGCTTCAAGGATTCTTCAATATACTCCAGCAGTTCTCTTGTCGGCATATGTATTATTTTACCACGAGCGTTATAGCGACGCGCTATGGCGCATGTTTATAAATGGTTGTCCGCCTTCGCAGAAAACCATGGGCGTAAGCACATGGTTGAATATAGAGTGCGGACCCTCCGCAGTTTGAAAAGCGAAGGAGCGTGCTTCGGCGGATTCCGCCGGAGAAATGAAGGCAAGCTTGCAGAGGCTTCATAATAGGAAAAAAGTAAAAACGGCCGCGCGCTGTGCATGGCCGTTTACCCCGTTACAAGAAAGCCACGGGGATGCATTGTGGCGTGTTGCAAACCATAAAAAATGCTGCAAGACTTCATCTTGTAATGGGGTTTACACTTTTGCAGGCGAGGGTGGACCATCATGCCGCTTTGCGGCTGTTGTTTGTGATGCGCTCGAGTATCTCGTGCCGCGCGTGGTAGGGAAGGCCCGTATGGCTGTTCCAAAGGCCATGGTCCCCGTCGATGACGATCTTATTTTCTGCGCCATGCACTATTGCTTCATGCGGCGGGACGATTCGGTCCGAATAACTGCAGAAAGTTGTTATCTTTCTGATGATGCCTTCATCTGTGAGAATATCGTGGTCGACAGGTATTCCGGGATTGTGGTGCATGAAATTCATGATGAAATTCAAGGCGTTGAGGGAAGAACCGCGAAGCGGAGGCGCGACGGGGTATGCCTTTTTGATTTCGGGGTGCTCGCCCAGTACTCCGATTATATCGGTACCACCCTTTGAATGACCCATTAGAATCGGCGGCTCGCCTGTTTCGTCTTCAATAGACTTGATGGTGCGTGAAAGAAGTTCATGCGCCTCGCGATAACTTATGATGTTGCGCGAAAGCCGCAAAGGGCATACTACCTGGACATCGTGTTCGTAAAAAAATTCAATGAATCGCCGGTAGTAAATCGCGTTTGCAAAAAACCCTTGCATGAAAATGGCAGTCTGATGGTTTTCTCCGTTATGATTTTCGTAGTTCGGGAGATCTCCCACAAAAGAGTCGGAAAACATTGTCGTTGCGCTACGCAATTCACGGGCAAGCCCGCGTATATTGCCGATACGCCAAATCTCAATGGGGATATCAATGAGCGTCCACCAATCCATTTTCTACCCTCCCTTCTTGTGAAGAACCTTCTATATGTTAGGGTAGCAACGGGTGGGTAATTGTCTATGGGAGAACCTTGAACTCATCTCATACATCAAGTTGAATATATCCGTAGTATGCGCTATATTCTTCGCAGAAAGGCGGGGGGGGTTGTCATGGATATTCTCGCGGCTATAGATGATAAAGTCAGAGATCTTTTATATACCCATATCGAGCGAGAGATTGTACGAGCTCGCAAGCAGAAAGGAAAATACCCGGAAAGTATCTATTACGAGCGAAGTCCGTTTTATATCGTATGTATCTATGGCAAGTGCGTTTTCTGGAAATATTGCATAATCGCGCTGCCCGTTGATGCGCTCGCGTTTTGGGTAGCGGCGCTGGCTATCGCGTTGCCATATTGTTTGGTTGCTGATTCAAAAACATTGCTGTCGCACGGCCCCTTTGCGCTCTATGTTGCAAGTTCCGTTGTCGCGTTTCTCATCTGGTGTATTACACTGCGTCCGAAAGTCGCGGGTCCAGTCGCTCATTTCATAAATTGGTTATTGCGTACCGGTAAGACAATGTCACCCCCTGCCTAGCAGGGGCTTTCTTTTTTTTCGCTGACCGTTTGTGGTAGCCCTAAAAAGGAGGTTTTATTATGAAGTGGCCGGTCGTTGACACCAGAAAGACAATTCATGAGATCGAAAATGAATATGGTATTCGTGCGAAAGATGAACGAGATGATACAGAGCCGTCTGGTTACTGCCCGGATTCGGAGTCGAGGTTAAGGGAGCTAGCTCGAAGGATTCAAAAGTTTTTGAGGAGATTTCGATGAGCGGGCGTGGGAGACGCGAAAGCGAAACCACTATCCATTATGGAAAAAGGCTTCGAGATGGCCCCGAGCTAAAAGCGCAGTATGATAAAACATTAGCAGAAGAGCGCCGCAGACCACTAAAACCCGCCAGCGAGACCACAAAAACCGAAGATGTTCATATATTTATAAAAAGTCATACAAAGCCCTAACACGGGCTTTTTATTTTTTTTGATAAAAAAGATGCCTGTTCGCTACTAGAGGTCTCCCTCGTTCGCGAACCGGGTTTCCAGTGAAGACTGTGGTGCTACGCGGCTTTCTTCGTCTGCTTCTTTCGGTGCGAGCCGGCCTTCGAGCCACCCACGCCGGCGACTGCCGTGCCACGCTGGTTTGCCTCGGCGCCGACGCCGAGCGACTTGAGGTCGATCGCGCTGGACTCCATCCAATGGCGCCCACGCCCGGAGCGGCGCCCGCGCTTGGGCGGGCAGAAGCCATCCGCATGGCAGTCGCCCTTGCCGACGGGGTGCCCGCACCCCTTCCTGCACATCCTCTTCCCATACCGCGCCATTGTCGTTTCCTCCCTTCTAGCGGCTATTGCCACTTGCGACATGTACCGAGATGAGGTTTTTCTAGCCGGTATTGTATTATAAATATCAATCTTTGTCAAGTCCACGTGGTAATGGTTCAATAGCTTGGAATCAGCTAGAGGCCTTTATTTTTGAAAGTTTTGAATTATTAAAAAGTCGAGAAATGGTAATGCAGAAACAATTTTTATAATTATATAAAAAATGCTCCATCGAAGTGAGGAGCATGTGTGTATTGATTATGGCGTTGCGGAGTTTTACTTTAGTAGCGATTCGTTTTTGTCTCTGCAAGAGCTTCGTCACGGATTTTGCTAAGGAGTTTGCAAAATGTTTCTGCGGGCAGGGGACTGTTGGGCTCATCTTCCTCGCCAGTTAAATGACGCAGGCGGAGTCCTCGTGTATCAAGGAGCGCTTTCATTCTATCCTGGTTTTGATAGAAGCTTTCTCTGATAGCAAGTTCAATAATCTCTATGTGACGAGCTGAACCGCAATGGATTTTTTCAGCTTTCCACCATACGAACTCACCACTAGCTTCTTTATGGAATTGCTGGGC
>Ga0209542_10019595_pt1 | contig 10814 bp, 10 predicted proteins | sample RifCSPhighO2_01_FD_184028 | JGI IMG/M metagenome (GOLD analysis project Ga0209542, IMG submission 184028) | Soil microbial communities from Rifle, Colorado - Rifle CSP2_plank highO2_0.1 (SPAdes) (version 2) | ecosystem: Environmental > Terrestrial > Deep subsurface > Rock core/Sediment ...
CCTCGCCGGGGATTTCAATGCTTAATTCTTTTAAATTATCTTTGCCAATATTCTGTATCTTTAATTTTGCAGCAACAATAGCATCTCCTTCACCATCAAAAACAACGGAATAAAATTGATTTTGTCCTAACCCAGCGCCATCTATAGGTGTAGGCATTCTTATAGCTTCTTGTGCATAAACAGAAACAACTAATAACAAAGCTATTAATAATATCTTTTTCATTTTCTACTCCTAATATAATCAACCATTAGATATAAACTTATCGTTATTATTATACCTAATAAAAAATACAAAGCATAAGCAGGCTGGCTATAAACAACATTGGTGCTGTCTAAAGCTGGTGCAGCCAGCATCATTTCTGTTTTCTGCATAACAACCTCTTTAGGCTTATTAAACCAGTATATTATCCCAGATATTATAAACCCGGATAAAGCAACAGGGATTATTGTTTTTATTTTATCTATAAAATTGCTTTCGCCTTTAGGTGCGATAATTATCAACTTATTTGCCAATCTATACAGTTGGATCTTCTTTCCTTTCTCGCTCCATAAAAAATCTTTAATTTCAATCAGGTTATTTTTCAATAATAACTGAGTATTATAATGGACAGTTGACAAAGGGAGATCTAATTCTTTGGCGATATCAGTTTCAGAATATTCCTTCTTGGCTAATAAATCTAAAATCTTTCTGGAAGTATCACTGGAAATAACCTGCGCTAATTCCTTGGACTTTTTATCTCCCAACGACAATAGTATAAACTTTTCTTCTGCCATATTCTTTAGTGATGTTAAAACTATTTAAATCTATTTTAAGGTTCAATTCAGGTTGAAGTTATATAAAAAAGCGAGATTTATTTCACAATTATAGCAAACTTCCCAGGATTAGCTTGTTTACCCTTTGCTGGTAACGTAATAGAAACATTTATAAATAATCATTCTTTATTAGAATTATGAAGATTCATTTCTGGGATTTGCCTGAAAAAAGAAGTTATATTGTTTTAAAAGATGATTTTAAACATAAACTATCTGCTAATTTAAAGAATAAAAAGTATAAATGGAAAATAAGAAACAAAATTAAAAATGGGAAAATAAGCATTGAAAAAATAAAAAAGATTTCAGAAAAAGAGAGTATCTCTTTAAAGCTAATTGAAAAGAATATTTGTTGGGTTGGCGGCAATGTAAGTAAAGGGCTTTCAAATCCAAAATTTCCTATAGACTTTCAAACAAGAAGTGGTGCAAGATTTATAGCTGCTATAGTAAATGATGGCACCCTCACAAAAAATGGCATTTATGAAGGGTATGGTCGGTTGATGTATGACAATTATGATAAATCACTAAGAGACTCAGTAATTGATGATTATTTGAATGTATTTGGGGGAAAAAAAGACGAAGTTGCTTTTAGGCAGTCAGAAAGAAAAAAATATCTAGAATTCTCTTCAGTTATAAGAGACATAATGGAATTAATATTAAAATCTAAAGGCTCAAAAGCGGAAAGCAATTTAAAAATACCTCAATTTATTTTTCAAGACAAAAATTTAATGTTAGGCTGGATTGAGCAAACAATTGCCGATGAAGGTGATGTTAAAAATTATATAAAGAGTCATAGGAGGGCGATAGTATGGAGAAGATCAATAGACATTTCGCCTTTATTTAAAAGAAGACAAAATATAATGAATAGGATTTTTAAAAAAGATACTTCTATAAAACAATTGCCGATTAATTTACAGAACCTAATTAAAAAACAAAATTTTAATCTCATAGAAGGCGAAAAGAAAATGTTGGATTCTTTGGGCATAGATTATAGGATATATCATATTGGTGTATACAAAACTGAAAAGAATAAAATAAGAACAAGAACACAGATAGGTATTGCAAAAAGAGAGAATTTGCTAAAGTTAAGGAGTTTAATAAAAATACCGTCAAAGGATAAGGATAAAACTTTTAGTAATATGTTTAAATATTTTAAGAGGTATAAAGAGCCGCTAAAAATAAAACAAGCATTAGTTGAATTAGGTAGAGCCAAAAATAAATTTAGTCCTCTAGATTTTAAGATAAAAATGCATTATAAAAGTAATGTCGCTTACAAATGGTTTGATATATTTGAAAAAGAAGGCATAATCAAGAAAATTAATGGAGAACATTATATTAATGGCAGGCACAAGCAACAAGCATTATACAAACTTATTCTAAATAAATAGCAGGCTTGCATGGTTTGGTTTTAGAAGCCTTGTTATGCGGATCATAAATCTTTTTGTCATTTGCAGCAAATATAAAAAACTTTAAATTAAACTCCTTCTCGAAGAATTCTTTCGCTTCCTCAAATATTTCTTTTTCATTAGGGATTGTATACAAGTAAACTTTTTTCGGTTTAAATTTGACTATCCTTAATATGGATTTTATATCCCCTAAACTGGCTTTTATTAATTCCTCGCCGCCTTTATATTTGACATTTATTATTTCAGGCCATTTTTCTAAAGAAACAAATCCTTTCTTGCCAATCTTCTCCCATATCTCCTCGCAAATATGTGGCGTAAAAGGGCTTAATAATAAAATTTGTGTCTCAATAAATCTATTAATCACTTCTTTATTTGCTTTTTCAGATCTTTTTAAATACCATTTTAGGCTTCTCTGCAAGTCAAAATAGCCTCTTTGTATAGCACTCCTAAAAAATGTTTTTTCCATAAATTCTTTGCTGTCTTTAATAATATTATTTATTTCATTATGCATCCAATTATCAACGCTTTTTTTATCATTTCCGCCTTTGTTATAATTTTCAGTTGCAAAGCTATAAAAATTATCTAAGCTATTTTTTACTGCATCAGCAAACTTGCTGTCCCAATTAGGGTCATCCATGTCTTCCCCTCCATTGAGCATAGTCAACCTTGCAACATCTGCGGAATATCTTTCTACAGCATCTCTAATAAGTATAAAATTGCCCAATGATTTTGACATCTTCTGTCCATCAACCATAGTCCATCCATTCACACCTATGCCTTTAGGCCAATATATTTCTGGAAATATGGCAACATGGTTAAAAATGCAAAATGAAAGATGGTTTTGTATTAAATCCTTCCCGGAATTCCTGAAATCAAAAGGATACCAATATTCAAATTCTTCTTTTAATTTTTCTATACCCTTAATATTTGATTTTCCTTTATTTAAAAAAACATAGTCAAAAAACTTATCATCTATTTTCTCTATTGGGATTTCGTTGATTAAATGGGCAATTGTGTAATAAGCCATGTATATTGTTGAATCAGACAGGCTTTCAATAAGCCATTTTTTATCCCACGGTAGTTTTGTCCCCAAGCCTTCTTCATGTGTGCAAGCCCATTGCTTCAGCCAATTTATAACATATTCGAATTGTTGCCTGGCTTTTTCAGGGTAAAGGTTCATGCTGTCTAAACATTTCTTTGCAAGTTTTTTCCATTCTTCATTAGAATAATCTATAAACCATTGGTCCGAAACTATTTTTATTACAGAAGGGGTTAAACATCTGCATACGACCTTTCCTGTTAACTGATAAAAAGGTTCTATCGTGCCTTTATTTAGCAATTCTTTTTTAATTAAGTCTTTTCCTTCTCTTACTGGAATGCCTTCTAAATCCTTTGAAAACTCATTCTTATATAATTTGTTAAACGTCGCCGAATAAAAACTAAGCTTGTACAATTCTTCCTTGATCTTTTCAAGTTTTTCTCTTTCATTCTGGGATTTTATATTATATTTTTTTAAAAAAACTTCAGCAGGAATATCCCCATAGCCAGGAGTGTTTAAAACACCAATTGGTTTTATTGCTTTAACTTCATCAGGGTTTAATTTGTATTTCTTGATTAATTCATCATTCTTTTGCAGGTCATATAGTGAAATAAGGTCGTCCGCAGAATCAGATGGCACAGAATGCACAATTCCAGTGCCGAATTCAGGATTAAGGAAAGTCGCAGGTAAAATCAATACTTTCCTTCCGCCAAAAATTTCAACTTTCTTCCCGACAAAATCTATTCCCTTTACATTTCCTATCTTTTTTATTTTATAATCTTGGTCTTTTAACCTTTCTATGATAGGCCCTCCAACAATCCACCTTTCTCCTTTAGTTTCAATCTCAACATATTCCACATTTGGATTAATATATAAGTTTGTTATGCCAAGTATTGTATCTTCCCTGACAGTGGCAGTTACTATATATTTGTCTTTTTCTAATTTATGTTTTACTAAAGAAAATTCTTGGGGGGTTTCTCCTTCCCCTTCAATTCTTGAATGGTCTTGCACTATTGTGTTGTCTTTAGGGCACCATACTACTGGAAATTTTCCTTTGATTACATAATTTTTTTCTTTTAATTTATTAAACTGCCACCTCACAAATTTATCATAATAAGGGTTTAATTCAGTGGTATAAAATTCCCTTCTCCAATCTATGGATAATCCTAAATTTTGAAAGTCTTTTTTATTTTCCGGAGGGAAATATTTGACCCAATATTCCGGATCTGAAAATTTTTTTATTTCTTTGTCAGGAATACCCATATCTTTCATTAGTTTTATTTGTTTAGGCTCATTTTCCTTGATTCTTTTTGCGGCATTGACTATTGGCGAGCCAGTTGCATGCCAGCCTTGCGGGTAAAGAACATTAAACCCCTGCATTCTCTTATAACGTGCAAATGCTTCTGTTCTTAAATAAGTGTACATATGTCCAATATGCAAGAAACCATTAACATAAGGATAAGGTGCATTTGCAAAAAACTTTTTTCTTTTCTTGTCTAGATTAGCTTCAAAAACCTTCTCTTTCTCCCATTTATCCTGCCATTTCTTTTCTATCTTTTTGAAATCCATATGCAAATAAACTTAGATTAATCTTTAAAAACTTTATGCTTAGTAAGGTTGAAATCTGTTAATATAAAATATAGCTTATTAAGCCGTATAAGTGCGCGACACGCGACAAGTTAGGGCAAGATTTATAAATACATTAGATATTGATAAACTTGTGGGCCTGTAGCGCAGCCTGGATAGGAGGAAGAAGAATGCGCATAGATTTAAAAAGACTGTTGGAAAACAAATATACATACAAAACAAGGAGCGGATATAGCCATTTGCTTAAAACAAAAGTAATAAATGAAAAAGATATTCTCGTTTATTACGAAGTTGGAGGCAAAATAAAACGTAGTGTTTCAAGAATATTTCCACAATATCTAGATATAACAAATAGATTTATGTGGGTACTTGGATTTATAAATGGTGAAGGCTTAAAAAGTATAAACTCTGTATCGAGTATGTATCGATTTGCAGTAACAAACAACGACCCAAGTACTATAAAAAATGTACTTAAGGTTTTAGACGAAAGTAAGTTATTTAAAATTAATAATTTACCCATAAATTCCATTAAAATAAATTATGGAAATAAATGTTTTGTTCAGTCTTTAAAATCATATTGGAGTAAAGAGTTAGGTTTAACAAAAGAAAAAATTAAACTAGCCTTAAAACCACAAAAGCAAAAGAAAGCTAAATATGGGACAGCAACCTTGTATATAAGTGATGTCTTATTAAGAAGGGTTATGGACATTATTTCAAATCATATTAATGAACAAATATTCTCTTCCTCCCCAGAGAGCGCATCTGCCTTCTAAGCAGGAGGTCGTCGGTTCAAATCCGATCAGGCCCGCTCATAATCTTTAATAGTGTAACCTATATTATATGAATTAATTTATAGTTCTCTTCCAAGGCTTTATTTTGCCTTCTCTTATATCTTCTAATCCCCTAACTAATTTAACTAATAAACTCTCATTTAATTCAGACTTCTTTTTTAATAATTTATATTCCGCTATAGATATAGTAACAATTTTCATATAAGTATTATGATTTATTGCCTTATAAACTTTTATTTTTAAAGTGATAATCTTTATATACTAAAATATATGCGTTAATATAATGAAAAAGCTATTGGATAAATTAGAGGTGATTGTTAATAAGTTAATACCTGTTTTAATAATTACATTGTTAGTTCTTATAGTCTTGGATTTTACAACTAGTGTAGTTAAAGATTACCATACTTATGTTATTATGTTTGACTATTTTGTTATTGCAGTCTTTGTCATAGACTTAATCTTTAAGTATACACACTTAAAAAACAAGAAGAAATTTATTAAGCTATACTGGCTGGATATCCTGGCTGTTTTTCCTATTTACTTATTATTTAGGGCTTATGCAACAATTGCGGAATTGCTTTTAGAAAGGCAGGTAATTCAAGCTCAGCAGATAACGCATACAATTGTAACAATAGAAAGAGAAGCTAGAATGCTCGAAGAAGAAGCAAAATTAGCCAAAGAAGCTAAGCTGGCAAAGTTTAATATCTTGGGGAGAGTTTTAAGGTTTACGCAAAGAGTATTAAGATTAATTGCAGCGCGTTTTAAATTAACACATGAACATTTGAAATTAGCTTCAAAAGAAAAAGAGAATAAGAAATAATTACCTTATCTTATAAAATCTTTCACCGTATTTATATCCGTTTAATAAACCAATAATTCTTGCCTTAAAATAAACCGGAATTAATAATGGATAAGTGTAATGTCTCTGGCTTTTAAATTTCTTAATAGCCTCTATTTTTTTATTAAAAGTTTCAGAAATATCAACATACATTCTTGGATGTGTTTCATTTCTTATATTCCATATTTCAAAAGCAAATAAAGGTATATCTTTTTTAATATCTTCCAAAGCGCTTTCAACAACCTTGCTTACTGCTTTATGATCTTTATGTGGATCTAATGAAGAATGTGTAAATACCTTAATAGGATTGTATTTTAATATTAGGTTCTTAACTTTTTCTTTAGTATTTTTCTTCTCAACATCAGCCTCAAAGTTCAAATCTTCTATGCCTAAAAAATAAAACTGTTTTACCCCTATAAACTTTGCAATCTTCTTGGCTTCTAAAACTCTTTCCTTAATTAAAACATCCTTTCTCAACCAAGGGCTGCTCTTCTCTCCATAACTAAAGATAACGACAATTGCTTCTTTGCCTTCTTTGGCATATTTCGCAATAAGCCCCCCTGTTCCTATAATTTCATCATCTGAATGTGCGCAGAATATGATTATATTTTCTTTCTTTCTCATTTTAAAAAGTGCGCGAGCCGAGATTTGAACTCGGGTCTCCGACTTGGAAGGCCGGAATATTGGTCCTTAAAGTCTAACCACTATACTACTCGCGCTTGTATTTTCTTTATTTAAAATATATTATAAAGCTTTCTATACAACCAGTAGTTTTAATAAAGTTCAAAAATAGGTAAAAAAAGATGTGCTTGTCTAACATTATTTATAAAGATTTATAAACTTTTTTTATAAAAGTCTTTCTTTTGTTTAAATTCTCTCCAACTCATAAACCTTCTTTTTTCTTTATCCGATAAAACACATATATTCACATAATTATTAAAAAATTCCAAAAAGTCATTTTTTGTGTACTGCATATTTGGATTTTTAGCCGCTAAATGCTGAAGTTTTACTTTGCATTCCTGTATTTGATTCTTATTAAAATAACATTTCCTATAACAATTAGTTTTTTGATACCATTCAACAAAATAGTATATGCCTTTATTTTTATGCTTGCCTTTAAGATTAGAAAGTACGCAATTAATCTCATTGAAGCTAATATTATCGTCATTTACTCTTGCTTTTATTTCTTTAAGCCTATCGTCATGGCTATGAATATTTAATAAAATTTTATTGATTTTGTTTTTAGGAATTATTTCTTTTAACAAAATTTGATGGTTCTCTATGAGGTTAGCTATATGCTCCCATATTGTCCCATTCTCCAGATTTCTATGCTCTGCAATTTCTTTAATATTTAATCCCTTTTTAAAAAGCAGAAGTGTTCTTTGCTGGGTGAATGGTGTTTTGCAGATCTCAACTTTATTGTTAAAATTCTCGTGTTTTTTCACAGAATTTATCTCCATTTCCTTCTTAACTGGAAATGATTGATTAAAAATGCTTGTTATTCTTTTTCTGTATTTGAATGTGTTTCCGTTTGAATTATAAGCCAACCACCCCTCAAATTTCTCGATGACCTTTTCTCGGTCTATTTTGCCTTTTTCATAAAGTTCCTTCATTATTCCAAACTTTTTTTCAAACTTTCTTCTGTTCTTTTTTATAATAAGTTTATGGTAATAGAAGATTCTAAACCCCAAGAAACCAATTCCTTTTTCAAGCTTTAAAACCTTTGATTTATCAGGATGAAGCTCAATATCAAGATTTTGTTTTAAGAAAATATCAATCTTTTCTTTATATCCCTCTAGCAATGTTCTTGATTGATGAAAAATAACAAAATCATCCACATATCTGATGTAATATTTGGCTTTTAGTTTGTGTTTAACAAATTGGTCAAGTTCATTCAAATAAACATTTGCAAAAAACTGTGAGGTTAGATTACCTAAAGGCATGCCCTTTCCTTTAATTGATGTATGGTGGTTTTCTAAAATTATCTTAATCAGCCAAAGAAGCCTTTCATCTTTGATTTTTTTCTCAAGAATTTTGATAAAAAATTTATGATTGACCGTATCAAAGTAATGCCGGATATCCGCTTTCAAGACATAACACCGAATAGTATTATTTTTTGAAGCTTTTCTTTTAAATTGGTCAAATCTTTTTATTGCATTAATTGTTCCCTTGCCCGCCCTATTTGCAAAAGAATCCGAGATGAATCTTTTTTCGTAAAATGGCTCTATAATATTGCAGATTGCATGATGCACAACCCTGTCTCTAAAATCTGATTTAGATATTTTTCTCGTTTTAGGCTCACGAAGAATGAAAGTTTTTAGAGGGCAAGGCTTGTAAGTATGAAAAATTAATTCTGTCTGCAACTGCATAAGATTTTCCTTAAGTTTTGTTTCAAATTCTATTACATATGGCTTAAGGGTTTTTCCTCTTCTTGCTTTATGAAATGCTTTTTCCAAGTTTTCATAAGAACATAGTTCGCTATAGACATTATCAAGGATTTGTTCTGCCTGATTTGTCATTTTTAATCAATTTATTTTATGGTAGTAAATCTATAAATACTTTAATAAACTAAATTTCATTTATATTCTTAGGTTGAAAATTAGTCATTAGTGACATAACTGATTATAGGATAAAATAGAAAGATTTATATATAAGTTATATCTACTAAATAGTAACAACATATAATTAACATACTATATATATGAAAAATGGAAGAATATACATTAACAAAACAAATAAGCAAGCAAGGAATACAGAACATGATTATAATCCCTGCTTTCTTGAGAGAAAAGCTGAAACCAAAAATGCTAGTTGAGATAAAAATAAAAATATTAGATGGGGGAAATTTAAATGGCTAAACAAGATAAATTACAATCAAAAGTAAAGGGGCTTTATGATGCTCTTAAAAGTGATTTTTACTTATGCAGAGATGATTTTGATTCAAATGGTGAAAGCTTCAATTCTGCTTTATTGTTTGGAACATTAACAGAATTGAACAGGGGGAAAATGCTTTTATTCGGAGAGTATGGCGGAGGTAAAACAACTTCTGCTGAATATCTTAATTCCATATTTAATGGACTGCCTTTGGATTTAGTTAAAAGGTTAGCTATAAGGGGAAATCCCCAATTAACAGAGGAAAAAATGGTTGGAAGACCTCATTATGGAAAAATGCATCAAGGTCAAGAAGATGTTGTCTGGCAGCATTTTGTTCTTGTTGGTCCTAAGATATTTGATGAGTTTAATAGGCTTCCAGAATCTAATCAATCAATTGTTTTGAATGGAGTAGATAGAGGAGAATGGAATTACTTAAATGATTTTATCTCAACAGGGAAACAGCCTTTCTTCGCAACATGCAATTATGCAGATAGGGGAAATAACGTATTAATCCCGCCTATTCTTGATAGATTTGATGTTGCTGTCGAATCTAAGTTTCCAGGTGTAGCTAATGTTTTGCATATAGCGCAGGATTATCACAATGATAAAGATAGTGCATTAAGTAATCCTGCACTAACAAGAAAAGCTCTGCAGATTTTAAATTCAGGGAAATCGTATGAAGATATACAAAAAGAATTAGAAACTATTGTTGGGGAGCATGAAGAAAGCTTAAGAAACAAAGGTTTTGAAGTTTTAAGTGTTAAGGATAGGGAAAGAATTGAAAATGAAATAAGGTCAGTTCCTTTGGATAGAGATGCAGAACAATATTTTGCATTCTTAGTTGCTGAAACGAACACAAGCCCAAAATATGGCCAGAAAAGAAGCATTGACCCGGCAACAGCCGAACATGGATTATATTTGCAAGCTTCATTTGTTGGAAGCGGAAGCAGAAGAGAAGAGAAATCAATTGTTAGATATGCAAAATCTCTCGCTTGGTTGCAAGATCATAATGAAGTTAATCTAGAGCATATATCTCAGGTAGCACCTTATGTTTTATGGCATAGGGTCAAATGGACTCCTGAAGCTGAAAATTTATTTAGAGATAATAATAGGGTTGACCCTTTAGATTTGTATATAACAAAAACTCTTTTAGGTGATGGTACAAACGAAGTGCCTGGAGTTAAAAAAAGATTTAGTGAGAGCCAGCAAAATTATCAAAGAATAGTTGATTTAGTCGGGCATGGCAAATTGGACCAAGCTTTAGATGAGGCTAAGCAATATCATGCGGAGGGAAAAGGACATCCTATATTTAATGATGTTATTATGGATTTAGAGGAGAAATAATGCCTAACCCAAGATTTTTAAGAACAGCTGAAAGATGGATGAATAAGGAAATTCCTGAGATTCATCCTAAAGCTCAGCCGAAAGTCTCTCCCATTTCAATATCTCATTCTTCATTTAGCATAGAT
>Ga0209542_10019597_pt1 | contig 10813 bp, 10 predicted proteins | sample RifCSPhighO2_01_FD_184028 | JGI IMG/M metagenome (GOLD analysis project Ga0209542, IMG submission 184028) | Soil microbial communities from Rifle, Colorado - Rifle CSP2_plank highO2_0.1 (SPAdes) (version 2) | ecosystem: Environmental > Terrestrial > Deep subsurface > Rock core/Sediment ...
TGCTTAGAATCTCTTCAACCAAAGCACTCAAATTTTTTTGAGTGCTCGGCCGAGCACCTAACTCTTTAGGTGCTCTGGTTTTTTTGCTTTGCCCTTCCGTAGCTTTATGCGAAGGAGGGTTATCAACTTTTACCATATATAAACCCATCTTTTTAATAATTCTTTCTACTGCAACTTGTAATTTTGGCTGTAAATTTTCAAAAATTCGTCGGCTTATACTCTGTATAAACCTCCTCGTTTTTTAAAATTTTTATCTCAAAATTTCTTCGTTTCGTTACGAAAGATTATTAAACGATAGGTTTTATGATTTTACCACTTTTTAAAACTTGTCTGCAAGTTTGTAGATGTTACCTGCTCCCATAATGATTAGCACTTCCCCACTTTTAATATGTTCTTTAACATAGGTTTCAGCTTGATTCATATTCATATACTGTATATTATTGCGTGCAATTTTCTTTACCAATAATTCTGAATTCACCTTAGTGTTAATTGCTTTTGTTTCTCTACCAGCAACGTCGTAAATATCAGTGATGATAATTTGGTCTATATTCACCTTCCTGAATACTTTAATGAAGTCTTTGAATAAATAATAAGTTCTTTGGTATTGATGAGGTTGAAAAATAAGCCACAGTTTCTTTTTTGGATACTTTTCTCGTGCAGCGGTTAATGTTGCCAACACTTCATTTGGATGATGACCATAATCTGAAATAATAGTTATTTTTTTACCATTGGTTTTACCTTGCTTAATTTCAAAACGTCGCCAGCTTCCCTGGTATTGCTTAAGTGATTCAAAAGAGATACTATCTGGAACTTTTAATATTCTTGCTACTGATAAAGCGGCTAACGCATTAGAAACATTATGTTTTCCAGGAATACCTAATATCATCTTCTTTGCCTCCTTTTGACGTAGAGAATACCCAACTGAATTTTTGACTACTGGAACCAAAGCACCAAATTTTGATTTGGTGCTCGGCCGAGCACTTAATGAGTTAAGTGCTCTGGCATTTGGATCGTCAGAATTAAAAACTAAATATCCATTTGGCGGTAATTTTTTGATAAAATCCTTAAATGTTTTTTTAACATTAGAAAAGGTTTTAAAGTAATCCATGTGTTCTTTATCTACATTGGTTATTACGACAATATTCGGTTGATAGTTTAAAAAAGAACCGTCGTATTCGCAGGCCTCAATAACTAAATACTTGGATTTACCCATTCTAAAATTAGAGTTGTTAAACTCTTTTAACTTTGTCCCAACAATTACCGTTGGATCAATACCCGCCTTGATTAATATTAAAGAAACCATTGCTGTGGTAGTGCTTTTTCCATGGCTTCCCGAAACCGCAATTGTATAATATTCTTTTGTCAGTTCACCTAGGGCTTCAGGATAACTTATAGCTTTAATATTATAACTTTTAGCTTGCAGTAACTCTAGATTATTATGTTTTACTGCGGGGCTATAAATAACTAAGTCAAAATCTTTTTGTATATGTTCGGTATTATTTCCAATCATGATGGTTACCCCTTTCTTTTTTAAAAAATCAGTAATTTCTGAAGCAATCAAATCAGAACCACTTACCTTGTGTCCCCTTTTTAGATAATACTGCGCTAATGCAGAAACCCCTATTCCTCCAATTCCAATAAAATGAATTTTTTTCATTGCAAATTAAAAGATTCAATAACTGTATATTGAGGACCACCCTTTTTTAACTCGCTTTCTCCCTCAAATCGGGATCTCGCATGATGGCTCGACATTACTTCAATTGATTCAATCGTAAAAGCTAAATCTATATTTTCTCCTACCTCTGGTCGTTCTTCTGGTTCAATCATTCGCCATAGAGACGTGTTTATTCTTGCCAAGGTAATATGTGGACTAAAAGCTCTTTTTTCTGGAATAAAATGAACTTTTTCTAAAAGAGCTTCTTGTAAATCATTTTTTATTAATGATAATTCTTTTGATTTTTCTCCACTTGCCCAGAGCATTTTAGGAGGCTTGTCCTGAGCGGAATCGAAGGATAGCTTATCATCAGGACCATAACCAACCTTATCTAGGTGTATATCAAAAGCTTTGTGTTTTTCTATGATATTTTTAACGGTTAAACAAACCTCTCCCAATTCAATATCGGTTACATACCCAAGAAAAACCAGGGTAATATGAAGATTATTTTCTATAACCCATTTTGCCGGTAATTCTGACCAAGTATTTTGATATTTAGCTAAAGCTTTCCTAATATCTCCTGGTAAATTAATAGCAATAAAAATCCTGTGTCTCTTTTGCATAGAACAATATTAACAAAAAACTCATCTTTTTTCATTATTGACATAAGTTAAAGAATGTTATATATTTATACAGGTTTCAGAGTTCTTACAATGTTGCAAAGGAGTTTTTAATGCAAGGTCAGATTCAAGAAGAAAGACAAACACTGTTTGAGGATTTGTTCCCCAAAGGAACTCAGAGGCATATGTTTCTTGGGGTTTTGCAAAAACTACTTATTGTTATTTACACTCATTTTTTGATAACTTGGATATTCTTGCAGATTTTCCACGGAACTCCAATTGCGCACGTTTATTTTTATGGTTTGCCGATGAATATTATGATGGCAAAGTCCTGGCGTCAGATTTATCATGTCGGCAGAATATATGACCAACTCGAAGTTGCATTTTTCCTCTTTTTATGGTTTGTGATGATAGGTATTACCTATTACTTCTGGAATCTTGGCTGTAAAGTAGAAGAGGAAACTTTTCACCAAATTCGGGAGTATTTAGGTATCATGCTTGGTGTCGGGGGTGATAACGGGTTCCAGGCGCTCTTTATGGCTTTTGTTTTCCTTCTGCTCTGCCTATGGGCATTCGTTGCCTCCTGCGTATGGATGCAAGGAAAAACAAGAAATGGATAATAATTAAATCCATCTCTAAAATTATTTGAGCCCGAGCATATCAACGCTTGGGCTTTTTATTTGCTTATGATACATTTATGGTAATGAACCCCGTTAGAATTCAGAATATGTAATAGAAATTCTAATGGGATGCAATAGTTAGAATGTAATAATTAACAGGTATAAGTAAAAATAATTTTACATCAAAAAATATTTTTACCCAGACTTCTAACGGGGTGAATAAAGAAATTATCCATATTTTTAAAGAAATTATTAGACTTCTGGAAATCAAAGGAAATTCTGCCTTTAGGATTAATGCCTATAGAAAATCGGTTTGGATTTTAGATAATTTGCAGTCCGATGTTTCAGAAATTTATAAAGAAAAAGGGTTAAAAGGCATTAAAGAACTTGGTTTTGGTGAAAAAAACGCAAAAAAAGTTGAAGAGTATATTAAAAGTACCCTTCGGCACGGCTCAGGGCAGGGGAAAATAAAAACTTTCCAAGAATTACAAGAAGAAACGGCTATTCGCCAGATTGTAACTCATTTTTTTCAGTCTAAAGGTTTGGGCTTGCAAGAACTGAAAGAAAATGCTAAAAAAAGAAAAATAATCTATTCAAGATTTACTAAACCAGCAAAACAGTTACTAGAACTAGCTGGTTCAATTGAAGGAGCCAAAGAAGCGATTAATAAGGTTGCTGCCTGGGCAAATTCTCGCAAATTAGATTACACCATTGAAACAGTTTTTAAAAAATGGCTAGAATTAGACCGGTTAAAGCCAAAAGAAATTATTAAAAAGCCATTTTACCAGGGTGATCCCATGATTTGGTCTCAAACTAAAGGAAAATGGTATGTCATCTCCAAGCACGGAGAGTGGCTAATATTTGCTGGCAAGGAGAGGGATATAGAATGGCGGGTCATTGATTAATTAATGAAAAATGTAAATATCAAAATGCAAAATGATAGCTTAAATTTTAAAATTTTACATTGTCATTTTCAATTTTGATTTTTTATATTTACACTTATGTTAACTCATACTGATTTAAAAAAAGGAACACAATTTATTTATGAAAAACAACCATGGGAAGTAATTGAATCCCTCTTGGTTAAAATGGCTCAACGAAGACCAGTTGTTCAAACCAAAATTAAGAACTTAATTACTGGTTCTGTCCAAGAAAAGAATTTCCAACAAGGGGATGTTTTTGGAGAAGCGGAACTTGTTAAAAAAAATATTAAGTTTTTATATTCAGCTCCGGTTCGTGGTGGAGCAGGTACAATACAGTATTTCTTTTGCGAAGAAAATGATCCATCAAAAAGATTTTTCTTTACTGATGAACAATTAGGAAAACAGGCTAAATTTTTCAAACCCAACTCCTTTGTTGAAGGAATTCTTTTTAATGAGCAAATTATCAACGTTAAGTCCCCAATTAAAGTTACTCTCAAGGTAAAAGAAGCCCCACCAGGCATTAAGGGTGACCGGGCTCAAGGAGGTACCAAAGAAGTAACATTAGAATCTGGGGCTACCATACAGGTTCCTCTCTTTATAGAAGAAGGAGACCTTGTTGAAATTAATACCGAACTCGGAGAGTACGTTAAAAGAGCTTCTGAATAGCAATCAAATTGTGGTATAATGGAATTAGTTTCGTGTAAAGGGCACCTTAAAAAGAAAGAGGGGTTCTCATGTACCAAGAACCAATTCATGAAATTTCTTTGAGGGATATTATTAATAATCGGACTATTTATCGCGAGCCCAATCCTGATTCAAAGAAGTTTTCATTTGCGGTGCTCATATTTGTTTCTTTGGTGATTGGTTTTGCCATTGGCTATGTTATGTGGCAATAACCCACACCCCTTCACCAATATAGAACCTGCTGTAAAAGCGGGTTTTTAATTTCTGATAATAATTGCATAAAAAATAGAAAGGAGTATGATCAATTAAATAAAGGAAGTCATTTGATTTCCTAGCACATATACATTTTAAAGGAGCATTCCATGAAGAGGCTTTTCTCGTTACTATTTTTACTGTTAAATACTCATTTCATTACTGGTCAAGAATCTCTTTCTAAAAAACCTGACACCTCGTCTTGTGTTATTATACATTTCAAACAAGACGGTGGATCTCTCAAGGTTAATATTCTCCAAGACAATGTAAGAATTATTACAAAATACGGAGAACTTACAGTTCCGTTTTCGGAAATTTGGCAAATTGATTTTGGTTTCCACTGCCCACCTGAACTTCAAAAAGAAGTTCAGCGATCCGTTTATTTGTTGACAAGCGACATCTTCAAAGAAAGAGAAAATGCCAGTAGGCACCTTGAACAGATCGGTCATTTCGCTTATCCGTGTGTAAGAAGAGCTGCGGAGAGCAAAGATTTTGAGCAAGCAAGCCGTGCAAAAGTGGTTGCAAAATGGATTGAGGGAAAATCACCTCCAGAACTTCTTGCCCTAAAGGATTTTGATACGATTACTACTAAAGAGTATCCTATCAATGGTAGAATCGTTGGGTGTGAGTTCAAAGCACAATGCCCAACTATTGGGGATTCTACATTTTCTCTCAAGTTCTCTGATCTTTCCACCCTCATCGGGAACGCCGAAAACCAAGATAGGAATTTTAGTCTCGACGCCTCAAAGTATGGTACCTCTCCCGAGGAACAATGGCTTGATACTCGTGTAAGAGCACGAAAAAACAGCAGGCTTGTTGTGACAGCAAGCGGTTCAGTAGATATTTGGCCACAAGGACCAGGTCAATATACCGCCACCCCAAAAGGATTCAACACTACTGGGGGTAAATCCAGTTTTATGGCAGGGGCCCTAATCGGCCGTATCGGAGAGAAGGGAAAAGCTTTCATAATTGGAGAGCGCTATGATGGCGTCTCTGAAGAAGAGGGAAACCTTTTTGTTCTGATTGTCTCAAGTCCCTGGAACAACTTCTCGTCTGGAAGTTTTAATGTTTCAATAAAAACAAATCCTCCTCGTTAATGCTTCTCAAATAAAATGTTATAACCGCTTTCTTGCTAGGAGCAGAAGCGGTTTTTTATTGGTGGACCCGGCGGGACTCGAACCCGCGGTCTCGTGCATGCCATGCACGCGCTTTTCCTCTAAGCTACGAGCCCATTTTATGGATAACTTTTGGAATAGTCATTAAATCTAAAAACACATCTGCAGAGAAATAGTCTATTTTACAAACCCCTTTGTAGTGTAAATTTCTTGAGGGTTTTCCAATTGTTCGAGGATCAATTCTAGTTTTATAGAATTGCTTTGGTGGTATCTTAGTAATTTTCGTCCAAAAAATTTCTAAATCTTTAACGTTTTGATCAGCCCTACATAAAACTGTACATCGAAATTTACTTTCATCAATGGTATAGCATTTTCTTATTAAATTCAAGAAAAGGTCTATAATGAATGGATCCGAGTTCCCAAAATATAAAGATCCTCTCTTAATATTTTTTGCTCCCTCGCCAAGATATAATATTGATAATACAGTTTTAGCAACATTAATATTTTTTAGAATTAAAGAAAGATGTTTATTTCGTTCTACTATAGAATCTAAATACTTAACTCTTCTTTCTTTATTAATAATACGAGCTACCTCCATCCCCTTTCTTGAATTTTCTATTACCGCAATTTCTACCTTTTTCTTTTGTTCGCTCGTTAAATAAATATTATGACACCAATCTGAAAGAGTACTTTTTGGTATATCTTTATCAATCAATTTTAGGATCTCACCGTAAGTTTTTCCTAACTTACGCAATTCTATTACTTTTGATTTTAATGAATAGTATTTTGATTTCATTGACTAATCGTACCATGGACACTATCTATGTACAACACTAAAAAGATTCTAAAGATTTAAATCTTCTATTAAAATTTTGGTAACGAGAACTCTAAAACCCGTCGGCTTCTAGAGAATGTTCCAAGGGTTTTGTTAAGTAAATATGGAGCACCGCAAAGAATAAACTTAATGCCAAAGGACCTAGTAAAAATCCCATGGGGCCAAAGAATATAAGACCCCCAAAAACAGAAAGGAAGGCCACAAGGGGATGAAGCCTTGTTCCCTTTCCGATAAGTTTTGGTCGTAATAAATTATCAATCAGTCCCACAATAAATGCCCCCCAGATCAAAAGTCCTAAGGCTTCAATAGTGCTACCTTGTAAGAGGAGAAAAATAATAGCCGGGGCGATAACAATGGTTGTTCCGATTCCGGGTATTAAAGCTGCAATAACGGTTGTTGTTCCCCAAAGGGCAACATTAGGAACTCCAAATAGGAAAAATCCAATTCCAGCTAAAAAACCTTGCATGACAGCAACAACTAAGCTACCTTTGACAACAGAATTCACCGCTACCACCAACCTCTGAAAAATAACCTCATCGTTTTCATCTGAAAGTGGACTTAATATCATCAGCGCATCTTTAATTCTTTTCCCATCTTTCAGTAAATAATAGAGAGAAACAATAAAAATAAAACAGTTGGCTGCCAGTTTGGCGAGATTAGAAAATACTGCCCCGATATTTTCTAGTAGCCATGTCAGCCATTGTTGAACATATTGGTCAATATTTGTTGAAAGCTGGTTTAGGACTGGGTTTATTTGTCCTATGTTTTCAGTAATTTTCTTGATACCAGCAAACATACTACTTTGGTTGGTCTGCGTGAATGAACGATATACTTGTTCAGATTCCTGGAAAATTTGGAAGCTTAAAAATCCAACCGGTATTAAAATAATGGCAATAATAATGATGGTAGTACAAAGGGCTGCAATAGCTTCATGGCGGATTATAGTAATAATTTCTCGATGGAACCGATGAAAAACAATCGCGAATATGGCGGCCAGGATGAGTGCATATAAAAACGGTCTGAACACAAAAAATGCCAGAATGAAAGTGCCTGTCAGAAGAACTAATAAAAAGTAAGGTCTAATAATATGGTTGTTCACCCCGTTAGAAGTTATGGGCAAAACATAATTTTCATGAAAATTATGTTTTGCTTGCCGCTTATTAATTCTTATTGAACGCATGTTAACCCGCCGAAGTTTTTCCCATTACTTTTAAACTTCTAACGTGGTCATAATGTTATTGTACAATATTATTTAGTAAAGTAAAATAACGGAATGGATCAAACATTTCCAAAACCTATTCCATTCAGAAAACTCCTGGGCCCTAGTTTTATTATTTTAGCGCTTGGTCTTGGGTCGGGCGAAGTAGTTTTGTGGCCTTATTTAGTTTCTAATTACGGATTAGGTATTTTTTGGGCAGCTATTCTTGGTATTTCTTGTCAGTATTTTATTAATATGGAAATCGCACGCTATGCTCTAATTCGCGGCGAAAGTGTGTTCGTTGGACTTAATAAAGTATTTCCATGGTCTCCCTATTGGTTTATCATAACGACATTTATTGGTTTTGGGCTACCCGGTATCATTGCAGCTTCAGCCCAAGTCTTGGCAGTAGTTCTTGGTGTTGACAACTTCACATGGATTGCCGCGGGCCTCTTGATTGTTATCGGTTTATTGCTTAGCGCCAGTAAAACTGTTTACGATATGATGGAAAAATTCACCCAAGTAATTATTGTTATTGGGGTCTCATTCATTTTTATTCTTGCTATCTTTTTGAGCTCCCGCACTGATTGGCTACTATTGGCACAAGGATTAATCGGCCAAGGAGAAGGTTTTTCATTTTTTCCTGTAGGCGTGAGTTTAGCAGTCTTTTTGGCAGCATTTGCTTATTCAGGTGCTGGCGGGAACCTTAATCTTACTCAGTCAATTTATATAAAAGAAAAGGGATATGGCATGGGAAAGTATGCCCAGAAAATTGCTGGTTTTTTTACAAATTTGAGGAAAAAAGAACAAGTGAAGTTAGCCGGAGAGTCATTTGAAATTAATCAAGAAAATATCCAAAATTTTAATGCCTGGTGGAAGCATATTAGTTTAGAGCACCTACTAGTATTTTGGCTAATCGGATCCTTGACGATGGGCTTATTGATGATCTTGTCGTATACTACAGCATTTGGTCTCAGAGGAAATACACAGGGCATCCATTTCGTCATTAACGAGGGATTCATGATTTCTCAACAAGCATTTTCTTTTGCGGGTTGGTTGTTTTTACTAGCTGTTTCTGTAATGCTTTTCCAAACCCAACTTGGCGTACTTGATTCTACGTCTCGTATTATGGCTGAAAACTTTGCCATTAAAAAATTAGGACGTAACGAGGCAGGCACCATTAATCTATCAAAAGTATATTTTTCATTTTTATGGTTGCAAATTGCATTCGGAGTAGTATTATTCATAGTCGGCGTCCACGAACCAAGACTCTGGCGAAAGATTGTTTTAGTAGCTATATTCCTCATCTTCTTGGGCTTTAGTTCAGTTGTTGTTATTGATACACTCTTTTAGGAGCTTGGTGAATAACACTCTTTTGATGGATTTTCTAAAAATTTCATGGCGAAAATGGAGAAAAACGAGGAGGTTTATACAGAGTATAAGCCGACGAGTTTTTAGAAATTTGTAGCTGAAATTTTTAGAAAAGATGCAAATATGGTGTTACTTACCAAGCTCTTTAGGAACACAATTTACAAAATTTAATTTCTAGCATATAATATTCATAAGCTATTATAACCATGCCCCTATAGCTCAATTGGCAGAGCAGGTGCCTTTTAAGCACTTGGTTGTAGGTTCGAGTCCTACTGGGGGCACTAAACACAAAAGCAGCAGTTTTAACTGCTGTCTTTTTGTTTATGTCCTTGTGTGCAGGACTCGAACCTGAGGGATGGGTCGGAAGGGAGCATCCCTTCTGTGTGGGAAATTATTCAAAACCGAGGGTTGTGAAGGAGGAGTGAAACGACGACTGGTTCAAGCGAAGCCTCGCCAAAGGCGGGCGAAGCGAAGTCCTACTGGGGGCACCAACAAAAAAACATCGGTCTAATACCGATGTTTTTTAATGTTTTTTCTACAATCCTTCTTCTTTAAGGTCTTCTAAGAGTTTTTTCTGTTCACGAGTAAGTTTCTTTGGTATTTTAATCAGTAATTCTAAATACATATTTCCCTTGCCGTAACCGCCATAATGAGGAATTCCCTTCTCTGAAATTCTTAAAATTTTACCAGATTCTGTCCCAGCGGGAACTTTTACAAGAATATTTTTTTTCTCTAATGTTGGAATTTCAATGGTGTCTCCTAAAATTGCTTGTGAATAGCTAATCTCTTGCGAAATATAAACATCGTCCCCCTTCCTCATAAATAACGGATGTTTTTTAATAAAGACTCTTGCATAAAGGTTTCCCGGCTTCCCTTCTTTCTTACCCGAATCCCCTTTTCCTGGTATTTCCAATAATTGATTATTATCAATACCGGCTGGAATGGTAAACTCAATATCTTCTTGACCCTTAATTCTTCCATCACCATGACAAACATTACATGGTTTTTCTGGCTTTGTGCCATCACCTTTGCATTCCGGACAAACCGCAAATGTGGTATAAGACCCCAACATGGTTCTTTTTACTTGTTGTACTTGCCCACTCCCCCTGCAAGAAAAACATTCATTTACTTTAGTTCCTGGTTCCCCTCCTTTACCATAACATCTCTGACAACTAATGAATTTCTGGAGACTGACTTTTTTATTAAGAGGATGTAATGTTTCTTCTAAGGCAATTTCAATATCAATTTGTATATCTTTTCCCTTTCTTACATCTTTTTTAGTAGCACGACGAGCACCTCCAAAACTGAAAAAATTCTCAAAAATATCTCCCAAGTCTTCAGCATCAAAATTGAATCCGCCGCCTGGCGGACCATTTTGCCATGCCCAATTGAAATCTTGACCACCACCTGCTCCAGCTTGATCAAAAGTTCTGCCAAACTGGTCATATTGGGAGCGTTTTTCGGTGTTACTCAAAACCTGATAAGCTTCATTTATCTCTTTAAACTTCTTTTCATCCCCGCCTTTATCAGGGTGATACTTA
>Ga0209542_10019598_pt1 | contig 10813 bp, 8 predicted proteins | sample RifCSPhighO2_01_FD_184028 | JGI IMG/M metagenome (GOLD analysis project Ga0209542, IMG submission 184028) | Soil microbial communities from Rifle, Colorado - Rifle CSP2_plank highO2_0.1 (SPAdes) (version 2) | ecosystem: Environmental > Terrestrial > Deep subsurface > Rock core/Sediment ...
GTAGGATTACAAGAGATACAGATTATTGATGTCATAACACATCAAATTCTGGAAACGTATACTGATTTTACCGATGCTGATAGAACATTCCATTATGCTGCTGATTTTGGCACGGAAGGAACGTTTAACCCTGCCGGCTATCTGACGGGAGAAGAACGTAAAGGGATCAAGGTACGAGCCATCGACAGGTTTGGCCATGAAAGCACGTCTGCTGCCAAATATTTCAACATTGACTTTGTCAAGCCAATCTTAGTAGACAGCAGCTTGAATTTCACTTCCTTAGGAGAATTCATGGGCATCACTCCTCTGGTAACCAGAATGAGCATTGATATCATTGAAACGGGAGATCTGGAAGTAGGGCAAGTCACTGCGGAATCAGATGTTGTCGATTTTATTTCTGCCAATCCTAATACTTGTTCGCCCGAGCCCACAGAAGAAGAGGAAAATCTTTGGACATGCACTTGGGATAGAGTACTCGTCGATCCTGTTGCTGATGTACCAGTACGATTTACCATTAAGGATGAATCTGGCAATGAAGTTTCTCGTACAGTAACGAAAACATTTGTTCTTGATACTCAGCCGCCGCAAGTAGAATTTTTTGGCACTCCTCAAACGTATGAAGGAGAGAGTTACATCAATTCTGGCAGTGATAAGCGGGTTATATTGAAGGTGAGAGAGCAGGGTGTGGGGATAGACTTAGAGAAGATCGATAGTGGAAGTGAAAGCCCTATCGTCATCAATCTTGCTCATCTCGGTTTAGGGGATAATGTCTTGCCAACCTCTTGTGAGAATTATGAGGGATTAGTAGAATGTAATTTTACGATGCCTAATGTTGTGTTGGCTGGACAGGAAGAGGTCGTTATTGGAATAAAGCGTTTGACGGATAAGGTAGGGAATGAAGGGCCGCATGAATCTAAAGTAGTGAAGGTCGATTCGATCAGCCCCTTGATCAACTGGTGGGAAGTGTATGGTGTTGGCAGTGATGGTGAAGAAAAAGAATTCTATCAGAGTGGCGATCATCTTCGGTTAAGGATGAATATTTCTGAAGCACGAAGCGGCGTGCAGTTGAAAGTAGATATGAATGGCTTGGTCATGGGTGCGGAAGATGTCATCCCTCCCACGGAAGAAGGCTTATTGGGCTGGGAAGTCTTTGGAGATGAAAATTGTGTCAAGCAAGGTTCTACCTGGCTGTGCCAGTTTGATTCTGCGTATGCGTTGAAGAGCGAATATCAGAGCCATGCACCGATAACCTTGCAGCTTCAGGATACTGCGGGCAATACGCCTTTGGCATGGGCGCTGCCTCGTCGAGGGACATTTGAGGTATTGAGAACTGCCGGAGCATTCACGTTTGAGAAATTAGATGTTGCAGATGATCCTAATCCTGATTATTGGAGTTCACGAGCAAGAAGCTTGACGCCTCAGACGGAGTTTGTAGATTTAGATGTTGCCCGATTTACTCCTTCCCGGATTCCTATCCGGATAGAGTTGAGCAGCGAGACTTCTCAAGCTCTCGTACGTGATGTACAGCTGCATGGTGTCTGTGAAGCTAGTGAAGAAAATTCTCCTCTCTTATCAAGAGTGCTGATCTATGGTGGATCGGCAGCAGAAGGTCTGGTCAATCCAACGATCCAATTGGTAGCTGAGTTTGCTCCCTTTGAAGCTCGGGAGATATTTACCTTTGATCCGGCAGGGGAAAATTTTGAATATGAAGAGCGAGAATACAAGTGCCAGCTGAGGATCAGCACGGAATATCGCAGGAAGGCCATTTCTACTCCTGAAGTGGAAGAGATCACGTTTAAAGTTCCTTTTGCCTACTCTGATCTAGGAGCAAGAGACGAAAGCCTTGCTGATTTAATTAAGTCGGAGAAAGAGTATGCCATGAGCGGTTTCTGGGGGACGATTGGTGATTTGGAGAGCGCTTTGAAGTGGGTGTTGTATATTGCCAGACTGATTGATATGTTGACCACTGCCATTAAGATCATTAATGTAGCTATTGGAGATAGCACTGCTTTTGATGTATTGGGAGTTACGAAGCCAGCAGGAGTTGCAACTTGTTTAGGATTGGAAAGTGGAATCAATGCATTAAAGGAAACTAACGATTTGTTTTCTGTTCCCGTTGCTTTGCTGACGTGCAGTAAAAACACTAACTTAGGATGGTATAATAAGTATGTGACAGGGATAGTTGACCTGTATAATGCCAAGCTGGATTCTGCGATTGACGAGGGGTTATTTTATTGTGATGACGAAAGAAAGTCTTGTCCTTTTCAGGTGGCAGGAAGTGTTTATGACAATATCTATCTGTCCGTTGCTTCTGTCTGCCTGCCAGGAATTGTGCATAACCTAGACAAGTTTCGTCAGATACTATGCCGAAAAGTATATTGTTTAGAGAATGATGTGGCTGCAGGTATTGCTACAGTAGAGAGCTGTGATCAATTATATAAGCTGTTACGGTGCAAGTACTTTGTAGGTGAGTTATGGAGCTTGATACCATTTAGTCAGTTTTATGACCAGATTCTTACGTTTTTAAATAATGTTATCCGGGATCCTCTGGTAGTTGCTGAAACCAGTTTAAAAGCAATTTGTGCTGTTCAGTGTGCTATAAGCGGTTCAACCACTGCTATCTGTAATACCATTCAATACATCTGGGACATTGTCGGCTTCGTTGAAGATGCCATAGGTTCAGTACAGGCCATCATCTCTGATCTGGAATCTGGTGGGCTGCAGTATTGCGATATGTTATTGGAGGAGGAAGAAGTGCCGGAAGTTCCTGAAGAAAGCCGGACGACAGCTGATCTAGAAAGCGCTACGGCAGAGCAAAGCAGGGAAGCGGAAGCATGAAGAGCAGCTCTTTAGATGATTTTAATGGCAACCAAGAGAACATAGCTGGACAAGCTTCTTGTTCCGGCTTCTGGCAATGTTTCTGGGGCAGAGGGAATGTGGCGGGAAAAAATGGAGGAAATGATTGATGAGGGCGATTCAAGAAAGCAGTATTCTGTTAAAGGATATAAAATCCATTCTTCATAAAGCCAGGTATGTTGCCTTTCAGTCCGTCAACCAAGTCATGCTCAATGCTTATTTTGAAATAGGAAAGAAGATAGTTGAGGAAGAACAAAAAGGAAAGAAACGTGCAGCATATCGAAGTAACCTCATTGAACTTATATCTCAAGAACTGCGTAAAGAGTTTGGTAAAGGATATGGTGTTACTACTTTAAAGAATATGAGGATATTCTATCAAACGTATCGGGAAAGAATTAGTCAGTCAGCGAATGGCGAATTCCAATGGCCTTTAACATGGACTCACTATTGTGAACTCATAAAGATTACTGAAGAAAAAAAAAGGATTTATTTTGAAAAATATGCTAGCTCAGAACACTTAAGTGTTCGTGACCTCAAACGACAGATGTATTCTCTTCATTATGAGCGGCTGTTAGTAAGCAAGGAGAAACGATCACTTCTTTCTCGGGAAGGAAAGGAGTTCATTCCCCAGCGCGTTGAAGAAGTTATCAAAGACCCGTATATTCTTGAATTTCTTAATCTAGATGAAAAGCCAGAATATAGCGAAAAAGAGTTAGAAACAAGAATTCTTAATGATCTCCAGAAATTTTTATTGGAATTAGGGCAGGGCTTTAGCTTTGTAGCGCGCCAGAAGCGGATCACTCTGGATAATGACCATTTTTACATCGATTTACTTTTTTACAACATTTATCTCAGATGTTATGTCATCATTGATTTAAAGGTTGGAAAGTTTCAACACCAAGATGCTGGACAGATGAATTTTTATCTTAATTATGTGAAAAAAATGCTCAATAAGAAAGGTGAGAACCCTCCTGTTGGTATTATTCTCTGCACTGAAAAAGATAATGTCCAGGTTCAATTTGCTCTGGCAGGGATGTCCAATAAACTATTTGTTTCAAAATATCAGCTCTATTTACCTAGCAAAGAGAAATTAGAGCAGGAAATAAAGAAACTCATTTAAATACTACAAGAATGACTCTATGGAGAACATGAAAAAGACGGTGAGCCTATTTGTAATAGTTATGCTAGTCTTAAACCCATTTGTCTTAGCTGAACCTTCAGAAGCAGAAGAGACTGTAGACTCATCAGAAAGCTGGTTTTCCCAGTTTTTCAAAGACTTCTTCGGTTCACGAGAGAATCTGGCAGGACAAGCTTCTTGTTCCGGCTTCTGGCAATGTTTCTGGGGCAGGGGGAATGTGGTGGGAAAAGAATGAAAAAAGAGATTAAAAGCATGGAAGAGCATAACGGTTATGATAGTTTGATTGATTCGGTAGGCGTTCTGTTAGAGCAAGCTAGGAAAACAATTTATTCTCATGCTAATAAAATCTTAGTTAAAACGTATTGGGAGATTGGTAAAAGAATTGTCGATTTTGAGCAAGGGGGTAAGGAAAAAGCGGAGTATGGCAGCCAGTTATTTGAGAAAATAGCACATGATCTACGGGAAAAATATGGAAAAGGATTTAGCCGAAGTAATGTAATTTATATGCGTATTTTCTATATCAGGTACTCAAAAAGTCAGACAGTGTCTGACCAATTGAGCTGGAGCCATTATCGGTTGATTTTAAGGCTAGATACTCTTGCTAATATATTTCATTCCAAAGAAGCAGTTGGTGATTAGATGAATGATCATGTATTACTGTTCATAATTCAGGAAGGTGAAGGGCAGTTCATTGAGTTTAGAGAAGCAGTGAGACATTCTGATAAGGATATCGTTGCATTTGCCAATGCTTCCGGTGGAAGATTATTCATTGGAATAACCGACGACGGTATTGTAAAGGGGATTGAAGTAACCAATGCGATGCTTTCTGAAGTTCAAGATATTGCTCGGAACTGTGATCCTCCCATAAAAATAGAAGTAAGTAAATTAAAGAACGTCATCATAGTGAATGTTCCAGAAGGAAAAGACAAGCCTTACAAGTGCAAAGAAGGTTTTTTTATCCGCCAAGGTCCTAATTCCCAGAAGATGAGCAGAGAGAAGATTATCGATTTAGCAGTTGCTTCAGGAAAGGTGCGATTTGATGAGCAGTCCAATAAGGATTTTAATTTTAAGAAGGATTTCGACCGTGAAAAATTAAATGAGTATCTTCAATTGGCAGGACTAGAGAAAACTATTCCTGAGGAAGAAATATTAATTAATTTGGGAGTTGCTGTCAGAGAGAAAGGCAATATGTACTTTAACAATGCAGGAATTCTTTTCTTTGCAAAAACTCCAGGTAATTTTTTATTCTCTTCCAAAGTAGTCTGCGCCAATTATCAGACGGATGAAAAAACAAGCATCCTTGACCGGAAATTTTTTGATGATGGCCTTATCAGAAACATAGAGAATGCTGTCAACTACGTTAAAAAACATATTGACGTTGAGTTTGTAATCAAAGAGCTTGCCCGTAAAGAGATCCCCCAATATCCTGAAAAGGCTTTTAGAGAAGCTATTGTTAATGCGGTCATGCACCGTGATTACCTGGATGATTCAGGTGATGTAGTTGTAGAATTACTGAAGACTAAGCTGATTGTTTCTAATCCAGGGGGTTTAGTGAAGAGCTTAAATCCAAAGGAATTTGGCAAAATAAGCCGAACGAGAAATAGTTTAATCGCCAGTCTTTTATTGAGGACAAAATATGTTGAAAAGTTAGGGACAGGGATAAACAGGATGATGGAAGAAGCAAAGAAATTAGGTTCACTTCCTCCAACTTTCGAATTCAATCAATCTTTTTTTGCTACTCTTTATGCTTTAAAGGGAGATGAAAAGGTCACTGAAAAGGTCACTGAAAAGGTCACTGAAAAGGTCACTGAAAATCAAAGGAAGATGTTATCGGAAATTTCAACGGATAAATACATTACTTTGGAGAAGTTATCTTTACTGATAGGCATTTCAGAAAGAAAAATTAAAGAAAACATTGCTAAACTTAAGAAAAAAGGTCTTTTGGAACGTATTGGTCCAGCTAAAGGCGGTTATTGGAAGGTAACGCTTAAAAACCCTTAAAAAATACTATCCTATAAAGAACATGAAAAAGACGGTGAGCCTATTTGTAATAGTTATGCTAGTTTTCCAGTCATTTGTCTTAGCAGAACCTTCAGAAGCAGAAGAAACTGTAGACTCATCAGAAAGCTGGCTTTCCCAATTTTTCCAAGACTTCTTCGGCGAAAGGGAGAACATCGCTGCTCAAGCTTCTTGTTCCGGCTTCTGGCAATGCTTCTGGGGCAGAGAGAATGTGGTGGGAAAAGAAATGATTAAAAATAATGGTGGTAATACGATTATATGAGACCTGAATTGATAGAGATTAAGAAAAAAGTGGTACCTTTGCTAAAGAAGTATGGGGTAGTGAGAGCTGGAATATTTGGCAGTTATGCTAGGGGAGAGCAGACGAAGAAGAGTGATGTAGACCTTTTAGTTAAAACAAGAAAAGGGACAAGTTTGATTGATTTTATCGGAATAAAACATGCAGCTGAAGAGGTTTTAGGGAAAAGAGTTGATATGGTAGAATATACAGCATTAAAGAAAATGATTAAGGATAGGATTTTGAATGATGAGGTCAGAATACTATGAAGCGTGATCTGTCTTTATTTTTGGAAGATATTTTAGTCAACATCAATGATATTGAATCCTTTGTAGGAAACCTTTCAAGAGAGCGATTGGAAATAAATAAATTAAGGACAAAAGCAATCTTACGTTCGCTAGAAGTCATAGGTGAGGCAGTGAAACATATCCCTTCTGAGATTCGGGAAAAGTATCCTAACATCCCTTGGAAAGATGTTGCAGGGATGAGAGATGTATTGATTCATGCTTATTTTGGCATAGAAAATGACCATATTTGGAAGGCAATAAAAAAAGATTTACCTATTTTAAAAACGGAAGTTAAGAAGATATTAAAGGATTTAAATGAATAAAAAACTAATTGTGATAAGTGTATTGTTCTTACTAGTCCTGCAGCCATTTGTCTTAGCTGAGCCAGAAGAAGCTGATGAATGCGGCTTCTTCTGCAAAGCCCAGGCGTTCTTTTCTGACTTCTTCGGTTCACGAGAGAACATCGCTGCTCAAGCTTCTTGTTCCGGCTTCTGGCAATGTTTCTGGGGCAGAGGGAATGTGGCGGGAGGGGCGGGTGAAACGGAGATTGTTGTAAACTATTTGGTTAAGGATTATCGGGAAGTGTCGGGAGATCAGTTGCATAAACAGTTACAGGGATTAAGTTCGCCAGCAAAGTATTATAAGAGCGGTAACCAGTGGGTTCAAGTAACTGGTGACAGGATAAGTTATTTTACCGAAAATAACCAAGGTTCTCTTACAGTAAGCCAGAATGTGCAGCTTCAAGCTAAAAGTGTGAATATTGTTGAAGCTACCTCTGGGAGTGGTTCCCCTATTACATATCATATTCAAAGTAATGCTGTTGTGAGAAGAACTGAGGAAGGTTCAGGTTATACATTAGATTTTAATGCAAATGGGGATTTAACTAAAATAAAGACTAATGATGGTTCTATTGACGTAGGAACCTTTAGCGATGAGCATCTGGAGTATATACGTGATTATAGCGGTCAGGTCAATGTTGTTAACAATGCTGATCAGCTAGTTAAGAAGATAACCTATAAACAAGCACGAGTCTCCCATATAGTTTCTTATGATACTCCTGGGAACAATGCTAAAAGAACTGAAATATATTATGATGATGCGAGCGGTGAAGAAGTCAAAAAATTAGAAATTGATGGCTCACAAACGATAGAAAGGCTTACTGAAAATGGAAAAATAACGGTTAATACATTAGCTGGCACTAAAATTTTAGGGAAGAAGGTAACAGAAGGTACTACGACAACTACTATTGCTTATGATTTTAACAGCCAAAAACCAACCAAAGAAGTCGCACTTGACAGTTTTAACAGCAGAGAAAGGACTATTGACTATAAAAATGGAATACCAAATATAGAGAAGATAACAGAGCCAAACAAGCTCCCAGTTACTATACATTATGATTCTCAGGGGAGAAAGGAAGAAGTAGTGACAGGGGATAATATAGTTACTGGAATAACTACTCAAAAATATAATCCTGCTACTGGGAAGAGAGTATCAGAGAAAGTGAGTGATATTAGTGGAACAACAGAAAAACTATTAGCAGCTAATGGAGAAACGGTGACCAAAGAGATCATTACTCAAGGTGATACCGCTACAGAGGTTACGAAAGGTCCAGGTGGAATAGATCAAGAAATAGTCATTATAAAAAATGGGAAAATTACTAAAATGACTACTCTAAATCTACAAACTGCAGAAATTACGGAAAGAACCTATAATCAGGATGCAACTCTTGCATCTACAACCGTACAGAAAAATAATGAGTTAGTTGTTACAACAACACCAACTTCTAGTGGGGAAATTATCATCACAAAAAACGATCAGGGAAAGATATTACAAAAATATACTCGAGATGGTGCTGATAGTATCCTCGAAACATATGATGGTAGTGAAAAAGTCATTAAGAAGGAAACGTTGGTAGGTGCTACAAAAACAACCGAGGAATTTAACAATAATGTACTGTTAAAGAAAGTTGTTGATTCTGGAGACACTAAGGAAACATATAGTTATGAGAATGGAAAAGAAACAGAATATCGTAAAGAAGGCAGCGGGGAAAATATTCTTAGGAGTAAGATCGGCGAGAATACCCATACATCCACATTTAAGAATGATGGAACATCTGTCAGGGAGGTTAAAGATAAAAGTAACAAAGTGTTGTCTTATGATTATTATGATAAGGACAATAACCTTGTAATTCCACAAGCAGGAACAGAGAACTGGGCAGTACAGGCAGTGAAGGTAGGTAAAAGTGTAGAATCAGATGGAAAAATAGGTGTTCTTACTCAGAAAACTGATGGAACATTTCAGTTTCAAGAATATGGGAGTACTACTTCCGCAGATATCTCTGATGTAGAGAAGATAAAAGCAGTTCCGTCTTATGAAGTTGGAGAAATTATAAGTGATCATGTGTATTTGGGAACATATAAAGGGAAGCCTGTATTTTCTACCCTTGTACCAAATCCTACTTTTTCTTATGATGCAAAAGGACAACAAAGTGTTACTGATTCTACTTTAGGCAGTAGCGCTTTAACTTCTCCTATTGTTAAACAGTTAAGTAATCCAACATTAATTCCAATTTCAAGCAGCGCTCCAACAAGCGGTGTTGCATCGAGAGAAACGGTTAGTGAGAGTGGTAAAACCTATATTATTCACACTCTTGATAATGGAAGAGTGCTTGTGACATGTAATGGCTGTTCAAGTGGAGACCTTGCTCCTGCTGCTGTTACTGATAAAATTGAAGCTTTGGAAGGAGCTTCTAGCGAAAGAATAACTGCTGCTAAAACAGCTATTACCACTGAAAAAAATCCAAATACTGTTACAGGTATCACTAATCCTGAATTGTCACAGGCGTATGCTGAACTGGCAGAAGAGGCTGTTAATGGTCCGCCGCAGGTTACTGTTAAGTATAGTGATGAACTTAGAATAAAAAAAGACACTATTAAAACCCCTCTTGATTATGATAATACCCTTTTAAGTTTATCTTGTGCTAATGGGTATGATTGTGATGATGCTCGTAACTTTATTGAAGCATTAGATATTTATAACCCTTCTATTTTTAGTAGAGATGGTTACATCATGGTGGATACTCCTTTTAGGGTTCCCTTAGGACCAGGGTTAAATCAAGTTCCAGAGAGTATTATTACCACTGAGGGTATAACCGCTGCTTCAGTTGAAGGAAGAGAACATATTTTTGTTGGAACAGATGGTTTCTTTTATGATAGGGTTGGGGGAAAAGTGTCCAATGCTATACACGCAGATTTAAAGAGAGAAATAAATGTTGGTAATGCTAAGCCTTTTACTGACGCTTTACTAAAAGCAAAAAGTCTCCCTCCACCCACTGACTCTACTCAAGCATCTCGTAACTACTTCCTTGCCGCTTCCTACTTAGAAGAAACTAACCCTGCAAAAGCAGTAGAATATTATACACATGCCATAGAACTTGCAGATACTCCTGAAGATGCAGCTGATTATGCCTCTTATGCCGCCGCCATCGCTCCAACAGATGCAGACAAGATATTCTTTGCTGAACTTGCCGCAGACAATTATATTGCTGCGGGAAAGGAAGAGGCTGCTAATGGAAACGAAAAAGCTGCTTCAGGATACAAAGAAGCTGCTACAGATGTTTTAGCACGTGCTATTACTGCTGTTCCTGAAGCAGAAGGGGCGACGTTGCGAACAAAGTTAGTCGAATTATCCAAATCACCGCCTCCACAGGCTATTGCAGGGCTTGGCACCAATCCTACCACTTCCCAACTCGAAGAGCAATTACAAGCAGGAACGATGAAAATCCTGTCAGCAGAGGGTGCAACAACGTACGTCGTTGAGGATAATATTTGGGGTGAAAATGGTGAAAGAAAGGATTTCAGAGCTTATGAACAACAGGCAGATGGCAAATGGAAAGAAGTACAAACAACTGACAAAGCTAAAATCAATGCCATCACAAAAGCAGAGTTCCAAGGCAGAGTTCCAAAAGAGATATACGACTTAGTTAAAGACAGTAAGACGATAGATTGGGTGACTAAAGATAATATTAATCTTGGTCCTGAGAGTAATATTGTAATGAAGCATAACGATAACGGTTTTACTCTCATTGAAGTCAGCGGTCCATCAGTACAAGTTCCCGGCTCAATAAATCTTGCTTCATCCATCAATCGCCGTCGTGTTGCTTTAGGCACAGCAACTGTTTTCTCCCAGAGTAAGGAACAGATTGCTGCCGGAGAAGTGTCTGTTCCCGTTGTTGGT
>Ga0209542_10019599_pt1 | contig 10813 bp, 10 predicted proteins | sample RifCSPhighO2_01_FD_184028 | JGI IMG/M metagenome (GOLD analysis project Ga0209542, IMG submission 184028) | Soil microbial communities from Rifle, Colorado - Rifle CSP2_plank highO2_0.1 (SPAdes) (version 2) | ecosystem: Environmental > Terrestrial > Deep subsurface > Rock core/Sediment ...
TCGGCAGACCTTGAGTTGGCGCGGAGACACTAACGGGGTTTGAAAATGGCTGTCCCGAAATGACCTTAAGCTTGGTTGTGCTTGTGCCATTGCCCTGGGCAGAGATCACGGTGACGGTGTACTGGCCCGGCTGGATATCCAAAGGCAGCTCAAATTGAAGTAAGTTAAATTCGACAGCCCCGGTAATATCGGTATTGACCCCGGTCAAGGATTGGAGTTGTATTTTGTCGGTCAGGTTTGTTCCGGATATACTCACGGCACCTCCTGGTGCTACTTGTTGCGGGTCAATGGATGTTATCGTTGCCGGAGCGGCAGAGACCGGAGAAACCATAAAAACACAAAGCCCGCCCGCGATAACAAGAAATAAAAATAGGGAAATTCTTGAATTCATACTACCCATACTCTACCTAATTATATAAGAAAATGACATAATACTTATAAACAATGACCGATTCGAAAAACATAAAGATACTTCTGGTTTTGGTGCTGGCCGGCATGGTTTTTTTGTTGTCAGGGAGGGCCCGCGCCGCTGTCCAGGATGAGATTGCTGATCGTAACCAACAGATAGAAGAACTGCAAAGACAGATAGAGGAGTATCAAAACCAGGTAGATAGCGCCAGAACAAAATCCTCGACCTTAGAAAGCGAGATAGCGCGTTTGAATGCGGAAATAAACCAGGTTCAGCTGGAAATAAGGGCTCTTAACCTTTCCATAAATAAGACAACGGCAGAGGTGCGGGAAACCGAAGGACAGATAAGCGATACCGAGCAGCAAATGGCTAAGCACAGGAACGCCTTGGCCCAATATATAAAGCTTGCCTATGAGAATGACCAGAGGTCGTTGACGGAGATCCTCCTGAACAATGAGAGCATTTCGGATTTTTTCAACGAGCTTAACAATCTCAGCGCGACCCAGGACAACCTCCAGCTGACCATTAAGGACATGAAGGAGTTGAAGATACAGTTAGAGACCCACCAGAACCAGCTTGAAGAGCAACAGACGGAGCTTGAACGGGCCAAACGGTTACAGGACATAGAAAAACGTTCCCTTGATTCGACTAAGGCCGGACAGAGCAAGCTTTTGAAGGACACTAAAGGCCAGGAGTCGAAATATCAGGAATTGGTCAAAAAATCGCAGAAGGACATAGAGGCCATAAGAGCGCAGATTCAGTTCCTTATTCAGGGTGGATTAACAGCCGAAGATGCTGTAAGATACGCCCAACTTGCAGCCATTGGTGCTGGGATTCGTCCGGCGTTTTTGCTCGCGCTTCTGGAGACCGAGTCGCGCTTAGGAAAAAATGTCGGAACGGGAAACTGGCGGGACGATATGTACTTGTGTTATCAGCGACTGGCGACCTACTACTCGTCGAAGCGCCAGTATTATCTGAACCGGGCTGAGACTGAGAAGGCTGCTTTCTTCAGTATAGTTAACAAGCTTGGGTTGGATCCGGATACGGTCAAAGTTTCGCGTGAACCCAGCTATGGCTGTGGCGGCGCGATGGGACCGGCGCAGTTTATTCCTTCTACGTGGCTCGGGTATGAGGCGGAAGTCATTCGCATTACCGGGCACAATCCGCCGAACCCCTGGAACTTCCAGGATGCCTTTACTGCTTCCGCAACTAAGCTGGCGCGTGGAGGAGCGACCAGCAAAGACAGGGCCGGTGAGATTCGAGCTGCCAAGGCCTACATCAGCGGCAATGGGTCATGCGCGTCAGTAACTTGCAACTCCTACGCCAATGGTATCCAGCGACTCGCCGCCGAGATCGCCAAAAACTTATAGTTTTGATATTCTTTCATTATGTCCTTTGACATTGTAAGATTACAAAGGAGATGAGTATGAACTCGAAGCTCAATTTTGTTTTTGTTTTGATGGCTTCCATCGTGGGGCTGGTTTTGTTTAACAACAACCTAATGGCCCAAGATGTCCTCCCAAGCCGGGCCATCGAGATACAGGGAATCCTCCAGCCAATTCTTCAGGACGACTGGAAGTTGGCCGACAAAGTCGAAGAGGCCAAACAGTTGCTCGAAAATTCGCCTAAATTACAATTTGAAGAGTCGCAGCAGGTAGACAGAAAAGGCAAGGTCATCAAGAAAAAAGGCCAGACCGTTTGGGAAATGACTAGAAAAGAGATCGCCCTGGCAATCTTGGACACCGAAACGGGCCAAGTATTCGAAAAAAGGTACTGGTTGAATATCGCCGAGATCAACAAGGCCAGTGACCTTAGAAAGAAATACCAGAATAATCCCGACAACCTCCCGAGATTTCAATCGATACAGGCCGACGAAGAGTTTAGGGTCGTGAGCAACTGGTGGAACAGTTTTAACTCCGACCTCTCGATAGTCAGAGAGGGAACTACTGCTGGCCGATATGTAGTCGTGGCTAATAAATATCTGATGTCCAATGAGGACTTGGCTTACCCCGAAGACCGGACCGGCCAAAAATACTCCGATATCGTTTACGTGCCGTATTCAAGTGCCCTGAAAGACAGAACTTTGATATCTACCGGCAAGAAATTTCTTAACGACCATGTCGGGGAGGCCTTCAATGAACTGACTGCGGCGGGCGTCCGATCCAGGTCTTTCCCGGGCAGACAAGTGACCGATACCATCACCCAAACGTTTGTTAAGAATATCTTTCTTACCGAGCATACCGACCCGAAAATGATGATCCTTTCGACTGATGGCGGTTTGGAACTTGCGGAAAGAGTCCTAATCCGTCTCGGAGCCAACGGCGAGAAGGCCTTTCGTTATACGGTATCCAAAACCGGTGCCTCCGGACTTGGCCAGATAATGCCCGGCACATACAACAGTATAGTCAGGCGATATCCGACAGCCCAGTTGATACAGAATACCGACATCGGCCGGGTTGATATAAAAAATGCCATCAAAGCGTCAACTCTGGTATTCGATGACCATCTGGAGGTTGTCGTAACCAGGGCTAATTCTTCGACCAAAGCCAGACAGATCTTCGCCAGGAAAACCGAAAGTGAGATCGATGAGATCCGAGCCGCTATTTACAACGGCGGACCGTCGAAATACAAACACCTGACCGGCAACATATCAACAGCCGTGACGGAAACAGTCCTCTTTGTCAGAAAATTCCGGATGATCCGGGAGCTTGGTCTCTTTGACCAATATGCGGAAGCCAACGGCCGATAAGGCCGTTTTAAATTAGGTTAGATATCTCTTTCCAGGATGAGAGCCTCTTGTACGGCGAATCTTTGAAAACATCCAAAACATCGAACAAGAATTTATTTTTGACAGAAGCTAAGGCATCTAACACCTTTTGCTCATCGTCTATATAGTGAGTAATACCCAATTCTTTGGCCTTTGTCTCTTTGTCCTCAACTTCTTTTACAAAATAGGTATTTTTTTCGTTAAAATACTTGGGCCATAAATCATAATAATTTAAAACCCCAATGGCTTTTTGTGGATATTTTTGCCGAGATATCAAATAGAATGGGATTTTATTTTTCCTTATCGAGCTAAGAGTTTTTTTTACTTCCGGCATCAGGTCTGGTTTATGGATACTTGCAACGTGGTCATAAAGATGGTTTCTGAATTTTTCATAATCCGAAGGAGAAAAATACTTCCTTATCAACATTGATGGGGTTTGTTCTTTCTTCACTAAGACTCCAAATTTTTTAGCCGCTCTTATTTTGTTCTTGGTGTGATCAATAATAACTCCGTCCATGTCGAATCCGATTATTTTTTTATCCACAGTGCTTTTCATGACTTTTAGTTTAATATAACCGCAAGTTTGTTATTTTACAAGGATGAATAATGTCCGAACTGACCCTGGAGAAGATCGAACCAATCGAAGATGCTTTTGCCCGTCTGCGGAAAGCGCCCCTTGATGCAGCTGGTGGACAAAGTATCTTGATTTATCAGAACGCATCAATGCGGATTTGCGATTTTATGCCGGAAGAACTAAATCCGACCTCACTATATGTTCTGGAAAACCATCTTGATTCACTTCGACATTTGAGAGAAGAACTTCTAAAAAGATATCAAATTGATATTCTTCGGTTTTCTTCAATACTCCATGTTAGAACACCGGACGGAGTACTGATTGGCATAGCTCCTCCTTTTGTCGAAGTTTACGAGGAAACAGTACAACTAATTCCTCGGGAAGGCGACAGAGTTCCGCCTCCACGGTCAGTAATCAAGGTTCCGGTTCTTAAGGATGGCATCCACCGGGCATGGATAGCCAGAGAAGAAAATATCCCCCTTTGCTGTGTAGTGGTAAGCGGAGCTACGGGTGACTATCTGCCGTATGCTTATCCGAACAGCTGGTCCGAGGTCAAACTATATGCTGAAAAGCCTGAGGAGAAAAAGTTTTATCGGAGGCAAAATCCTTATACTTATCTTCGTCCCATAAAAGCGCTTCGTCAGGTCGGCGATAAACCACCGGACAACGAGTGGGGTAGATAAATGGATACAAAAAGTAAAGTTCGCATACATCTACTTCCCGGTGGCCGGATGCCGGAAAGAAAAACAGCGGGTGCGATTGGTTTTGATGCTGCGGTCAGGGCCGTTGTTTCCCCAATGGAAATGGATCCGGTCAACCCAATATTAAGAAAAACCTTATTTGATTTTGTGGAAGTTCCTAAGGATAATCCCTACACTGAACGTCATGTTGCAATCGTCCCCGGTCAATCCGGAAATCAGTTGGCCTATCAAATGGATCCCGGGGAGTCCGTTCTTGTGGGTATAGGGTTTATTACCGAGATGGAATGGCCCATGTTCTATTGGGTAGCTCCAAGGAGCGGTCTTGCCGCCAAATGGGGCATCACGGTTACCAACGCTCCGGGTACGGTTGATCCTGACTATCGGGGCGAGGCAGGTGTTCTGGTTTTTAACCGAAACCCTCACCCGTTCCTTATCCACAAAGACATGCGCATAGCCCAGATCATTTTTCAAATGGCGATAATTCCGAGCATTGAAACCGTGGAATCTTTCGAAGACCTCTCCCAAACCCTTAGGGGTACCGGTGGATTCGGTTCAACCGGTATAAAGTAAATAGGGCCGTTTAAAAACGGCTTTTTATTTTATAAGCAGGAGATAACTATTTACTGACTTGTTTCCAGAGCCAGATGCCAAGGAGGACGAGGTCTACAAAGACCACCAGCCAGGTGAGGAATCCGAATCCCCACGCCCCAGACATCATGGACCAATTTCCGTACATCATATGATTATTTAAACCACTCTTTAAAATGTTTGGGCCAGCCGACCATGAGGAGCAATGCCAGCGGAGCTCCCCAATTAGCCCATCGTTCGACAAAGTCCCAAACCGGCAGGCCGACGAGCGGCCTTAAAAGCGCAGTCCAAAACCCCCAGAACACCATCCACAAGAGAGCAATACGGATAGGTTTTACCAAAATAAGGATTGCCAGCGCGATATCTATAACTCCAATAATAAGTAGCAGTTGAGTTGCTATCCCAGCATCGGAGACACCGAATTTGGCAAACCAACCGATCCAATCTTTTTTGCCTTGCAGGGCAAAAACACCATGGCCGATAAACTCACCAGCAACCGCAATTCTCAAAACCCATCCAGCAAGTTTTGTATTCATAGTTATATTATACCTCCGCTTTTTTAAGAAGCATAGCGTTTATTGCTACAATAACTGTTGATAACGACATGAACACAGCAGCTAATGCCGGCTCAAGGATAATACCTTTTGAGACCATGGCTCCGGCTGCCAGAGGCAATGCCACAACATTATATCCGGTTGCCCAGAACAGGTTCTGGATCATTTTAGAGTAGGTGAGACGGGAAAGTTTTATTATCTTTACGATATCCCGCGGATCGTTACGGACAAGTATGATGCCAGCTGATTCTATCGCCACATTGGTGCCGGCGCCGATGGCAATACCCAGGTCTGCCTGGGTAAGCGCCGGGGCGTCATTGATGCCGTCGCCGACCATTGCGACCTTCTGTCCTTTTGACTGCAGAAGTTTTACTTTTTCCGACTTTTGTCCAGGCAGGACTCGCGCAAAGAATTCGTCAATGCCGAGTTCTCCCGCAACCTGCTTTGCAACATCTTCGGAATCGCCGGTTATCATCGCAACCTTAAGGCCCATTTGTTTAAGTGTTGTAATGGCTTTACCGGCTTCGGGGCGTATTTTGTCTGCAACTCTTATACTGCCGACAGCAACGCCGTCAACTTCTACCTGGATATCCGACCCGCCTCGGTGACCGACAAAAACCTTTCGGCCTTCCACTTCCGCTTCACCGCCTACACCAGGTATCCGCTTGAAATTCCTTGTCTCCTTTATGACTATTCCGCGTTTTTTGGCTTCCGCCACAATTCCTCTCGCGATGGGATGTTCGGAGTGCGAATCAACTGCCGCCGCAAGGGCAAGCGTCTCGGCAGAAGTAAAACTTACAACCCCGAACTCTCCCTGGGTAAGTGTCCCCGTTTTGTCAAAAAGGACGACATCTATGCTCCTTGCCGCTTCCAGGGCAAGCCGTTGCTTGACCAGGAAGCCCTGGCGGGCCGCAAGGGTTGTTGAGATAGAGGCAACAAGCGGTACTGCAAGTCCCAACGCGTGAGGGCAGGCAATTACGAGGACGGCCACAAGCCGGGCCACCGCAAAGCCCGCATCAGCGCCAGCAGCGAGCCAGGCGATTAACGTAACAAGCCCTCCGACAACGGCGACAACTGTCAAGTAGAGAGCCGCTCTGTCCGAGAGTATTTGAAGCCGGGATTTAGAAGCTTGCGCCTCGGCCACCAAACGCATCACTCCGGCAAGAAATGTTTTTTCACCGATGTTTGATACTTTGATCTTGAGCGCGCCGTCGCCATTTATCGTTCCGGCTATGACGGAGACGCCTTCTTTTTTGGAAACAGGTTTTGACTCTCCGGTAATCATGGACTCGTTTACATCGGACTCTCCGTCTATGACTGTGCCGTCTGCCGGAATTTTAGATCCGGGACGGACGAAAACCATATCTCCTTCGCGAAGTTTGGAAAGCATTACTGTTTCAGTTCTTCCGTCACGGACCACTTCTGCGGTATCGGGAAGAAGTTTGGAAAGTTCTTTGAGTGCTCCCTGCGCGCCGCTTACCGCCCGCATTTCCATCCAATGCCCGAGGAGCATTATGGTGATAAGGGTTGTCAGTTCCCAGAACAATGCATCTTCGCCTGCGAAGACCGCATAAATGCTCCAAAAGTAGGCAGCAGATATGGCGATGCCGATAAGTGTCATCATTCCCGGCAGGCGCGCTTGCAGTTCCCTCCATGCGCCAGTAAGAAATACCCACCCGCCGTAGAAGAAAACGATTGAGCCGAGAATTAGCGGCAAGAAATCTGAACCCTGAAAATCGGGAGCAGACCAGCCGAAAATTTTCCGGAAGATGTCGGCATAAATAACTACGGGAATAGTAAGGATCAAACTTACCCAGAACTTTTTCAGGAACATTTCCGTGCTATGGCCGGCGTGTTTGTCGTGTTCTGCCTGTTCGTGTTTTTTATTATGTTTAGCCGGCACTAAATTCATCCCGCATTCAGGACAAATGCCCGGCGTGTCCTGCTTTATTTCCGGATGCATCGGGCAGGTGTATGTCATAGCGGTATGACTACGAAAAATGTGGTGCCTGTTTCTCCTGTTTCAAATGAAATTTTCCAACCGAGATGTTCGCATATCATTTTAGCTATAAAAAGGCCGAGACCGGCTCCTGTGGAACTGGGAACCTTTGAAAATATGAGGGACCGGAAGTTCTCCGGTATCGGTGGGCCATTATTATAAGATGAGAATACAATACCTTCTTCGGTTCTTTGTAATTTGATCTTGACCTCCCCATGTTCTTTATCCGTATGCTCGGCCGCGTTGTGAATAATGTTCAGGAATACCTGGAGCGCCAGCGATTTTATCGTTGTCAGCACGACCGTTCCTGCCTCATTCTGAAACGAAAATGAAACAGCGGGATGCTTCTGCCGTACCGTTCCAATACTCTCATCGAGTTCCTTATCCAGAGCAACCTCTTCTGATTGAAGAGACCCTTTATCTACCCGGGCAAGGAGCAGCAGATCTCTTACCAGATCAGACAGGGTCAGACCCTCTTTATATATTATTTCGAGCTTTTTTCGGTTTTTTGCCTCAAGCGAATTACCGCTCAAAAGACTCTCCAGCACCCACCGGATAGCGACCAATGGATTGCGTAGTTGGTGACTAACGGCGGAAATAAACTCTTCCCTGAACTGGTCGCGCTTTTTCCGGTCGGTGATGTCGGGTTCTATGCCAATGAAAAATTTTACGTCTCCTTGTTCGTTTAAAACGGGCGAGACGTGTATTTCCTGCCAGTAGAGCGTTCCGTCCTTACGCTTGTTCTGAACTTCTCCGACAAAAGGTTTCTTCTCCTCCTTTATTGTATGCCACATCTTCTCGTAGAATTCTTTGGGCATATTACCGCCCCACAGATCGGCGGGATTCTTTCCGATAACCTCGCTCAAAGGGAAGCCGGTATTATTTTCGACGGCTTTGTTGGCATAAAGGATATTCGCGTTCTCATCCACTATCACTACGTGTTCATCAATCAGATCGAAACCTTCCTTAAGCGGCAAAAGCTCCTTGAAGCGTTTTTTGAATTCTTCGACCGAAATAGGGGTTCTCATGCTGTAAAAATAGCATAAATGTGGTAAAATATGTAGTCAGATATTTAACCCATTTTATCATTTTAGAGCTTGAAAGAATAGCCGAGTCCGCGAAACGACGACGAAGGCGTAGACTCTACGCCGAGGAGGAGAGACAACGGAATCGGCTATTCTTTCAGCTCCCTCGGAGGGCGGGCGTATTGTTAGCCAAATTCATTGTTGCGAGTCCTTGAAGTAGAGTCTACATCTTCAGCCTCGCAACTGCGAATTTGGCTAAAATACGCTCCGCTAAGATTATAAAATGGGTTAATTATCTGACTAATATGAAAAGGAAGAAGGTCTATGTTGCCATGTCGGGAGGGGTGGACTCATCTGTTGCCGCCGCTTTATTGAAGAAGCGGGGATTTGATGTGGTTGGAGTGTTTATGAAGCCCTGGTCGCCGGAAACGGGCAGTTTTTGCTTATGGAAAGAAGACAGGGAAGACGCCATGAGAGCAGCGTCCGTTTTGGAAATCCCTCTTTTGACGTGGGATTTTTCAAGGCAATATAAAAAGCACGTGACGGATTACATGATTAGGGAATACAAGGCCGGCAGGACGCCCAATCCCGATGTGATGTGCAACCGCCGCATCAAATTTGGTGTGTTTCTGAAGCATGCTTTAAGGGCCGGAGCCGATTATATTGCTACTGGTCATTATGTTCGCTTGATGCGGAAATCACAAAACCCAAATCACAAATCACAAACAAATTCCAAATTAAAAAATAAAATTGAAAATTTAAACATTGAAAATTCATTGAAAATTGTAAATTGTAAATTGAACATTGCTAAGGACAAGAATAAGGATCAATCATATTTTCTCTGGACTCTTACGCAACAACAACTGAAGTACTGCCTTTTCCCGATAGGGGATTATGTCAAGCCGGAAGTCAGGAAAATGGCCAAAAAATTCGGCCTGCCCAACCATGCCAAAAAAGACAGCCAAGGGGTGTGTTTTATCGGCCCGCTGGATATGAAAGATTTTCTCACAAAGTATATAAAGCCACGAAAAGGAAAAATAATTCATGTTAACGGCAGAGTTGTCGGCGAACATGACGGCTCAAATTATTACACCATCGGCCAGAGGCACGGCCTGAATATCGGGACCGGCAGTGGCCCTTACTTCGTTGTTTCTAAAAATTTAAAGAAAAATATTATCTATGTCGGCGGAGAACAAGACCTGATATCCCGGGAAGCTAAAATAAGGAACATAAGTTGGATAAACCCTGTAGTAGATTTTCCGATTGCGACTAAGTCGCCGAAAGAATTTCGGAAAATTCACTACGGGGTAAACGGCGGTATGAAGATAAAAGTTCGACTGCGGTATCGAGCTGTCTTAAAATTAGCTATTCTATACCCAAATGGCGAATTAGTTTTAAAAAGTCCGGAACGGGCCATAACTTCAGGTCAATCAGCAGTTTTTTACAGAAAAGGCGAGTTGCTTGGCGGCGGAATAATAAGTTAAATCCTAAGCACGAAATCCTAAATCCTAAATAAACTCAAAATCACAAATTCAAAACCGTTTAGAATTTTGGTCATTATAATTTAGATATTATTTAGAGTTTAGAAATTAGGATTTAGAATTTTCAGTAAAGAATCTCCCGTCATCTCTTCCGGCTTTACTATCTCCATAAGCTCCAACACGGTCGGCGCGATATCAGATAAAAGGCCGTTTGCCTGCGACATGGATTGCTCTATTTCCGAATCGGAACGGGCTCTCTTGAATTGCTTTCCCACCAAATAAAGCGGCACCGGATTTTCGTCATGTTTTGTTTCTCTGTCGCCAGTGAGTTGGTAAATGAGCGATTCGGCGTTGCCGTGGTCTGCGGTGATGATCATCGTTCCGTCTTTTTCTAAAACGACGTCCAGGAGCCGGCCGATCTGCTCATCGATGGCCTCGACCCCTTTTATGGTGGCCTCAAAATTCCCCATGTGCGACAGGACGTCCGCGTTTGCGAAGTTTATGACATAGAAATCGTATCGGTCGGCTTTGATATGTTCCACAATTTTATCTGTTATGTCCGGGGCCTTCATGGCGGGATCTTCCAGGTGGTTCTTAAGCGACTCTATGAACACGTCTGTCTCTCCGTCATAGGGCTCGTTATTCAGGCAGTTGAAAAAATAAGTGACGTGGGCGTATTTTTCCGTTTCGGCGATATGGAACTGGGTTTTTCCGT
>Ga0209542_10019600_pt1 | contig 10813 bp, 8 predicted proteins | sample RifCSPhighO2_01_FD_184028 | JGI IMG/M metagenome (GOLD analysis project Ga0209542, IMG submission 184028) | Soil microbial communities from Rifle, Colorado - Rifle CSP2_plank highO2_0.1 (SPAdes) (version 2) | ecosystem: Environmental > Terrestrial > Deep subsurface > Rock core/Sediment ...
CCACGCGGCGGGGGCTCGTTCAAGACGGACGATTTGTTCTTCAATCGTCCGGCGCTCGCTCACCAGAGCGCGGCGGCGGGACAAATAGTCCTCACGTTCAATATCCTCGGCAACGTATAAGTCCGTAAGACGTTCAAGTTTGTTAGAAATGTCAAAAACTTTGTCCCGCAGTCCTTGAACGGCCTCCGACGCGGTTTTTGAGGCGCTAGCCGCTTCTGTTTCGAGCATAGCCGACAAAGGCGATGTCCACTCCTGCGGCATGGCGTACTCGCCAAGAAGCGCTGAAAGTTGCGACTCAAGGAGTTCGCTTCGCATCGGCGCTTCTTTACATCTTACGGCCTTGTTCTTGCGCGTACAGCGGTAGTAAGTGTAGTGATGGACGTTGCCGTTCTTCTGATGTTTCTCTTTCACTTCGGCCGTGATGCCCATGCCGCAAAAACCGCACCGCAAAAGGCCGCACAGCGGCGCGGGATCGGTTTTGACGGCGAGTGTCCGGCCGCGACCGCGCAAAACTACGTTTGCTTTATCGTATAAAGATTTTGAAATAAGCGGCGAATGATTACCCTCGTACACTTCGCCCGCGTAGCGGAAGTGGCCGTAGTAAAACGGATTTTGCAAAACGAACGAAATGCGCGAGATGTGGACGCGGCGATTTCCTTTTGACATAACGCCCGCGTTTTCAAGCAGAGTGGCCAAGTTATCCAGTGTCGCGTTTCCGCTCGCATACCGCTCGAACATCTCGCGCACAAGCGCGGCATTTTTCTTGTGGACGCGAATCGTTTTTGTGCGCGGGTCATTGATGTAGCCGATAGGGGCGAGGCCGGGGTAAACACCCGCTCTCGCTTTCTGGCGTAACCCGCGCGCAGTATTCGCGCTCAACTGGCGGATGTACTCGTTCGCCATACCAAGCTCGACGGACATCATCAATACGTTGTCATTCGGATAGTGCGAGCGGTCGTGCGTTTGGATATGCTTTATCACTCCTTGTTGCAAAAGCCATTGTATCTGCCCACCGTCCACCGGATTTCGCGCGAGACGATCAATCTTCCAGCAAATTATTCCTTGTGCTTCGCCGCGCCCAATGCGCGACATCATATCGTTGAATATCGCGCGACCAGGAATCTTTGCGGATTTTTTCTCGACAAATTCCTCCACGATTTCTAGCTCATTTTTTCGCGCGAGCGCGCGCAACTCAACGAGTTGTGCCTCAATAGACAAAATTTGTTTATCCTCAACATCGGTAGATTTTCTAGCGTAGAGAAAATACTTCATATCTCAATATCATATCGCATCCCATTTCGGGGAGCCATCCCCGCCGTTTTACAATGTTTCCTAAAAACGGCGAGGGATGGACTACTTGTGCGCGCACGGGCGGGCGGGGCAAAGCACTCCACTATGTATTTATTGATTCCTGCATTTGGATTTGCATTTCCCTCCAAACCCCCTCCAAAAAGTTTTCGGATCTGTATTTTTTTGAACCTCTTCGACGTGCGAAGCGCGCGGAAACCCCATTCCCCTCTACGCGGCGCTTCGTGCCGCGCGTTCTGAAATCGGCAAAAAGGAATTGAGTTTGATTCTGGAGTCTCTATTGTACTCCGCTCGGACCCATTTCTCCACTTCGGACTGACTTCGCACGCGCCGCGTGCGTGGTGGCTCGGTACTTTTTCGTACGCTCCGATTCCGTGGTAACTCGAACGCCGCCCGCGCGGAGTACCGCGCGTCCTTCCTCGCCCCGTTTCCGCCTTTCCATGCTTTTTCTTTTTCGCGGGGGATGCATTTTTGAATTGAATGGGGCGGAAACGGGGCTCGGTCGGGAGTTGTTCTACCGCTACATCGGACAAATCTGTTATAATTTTCGTATGAGTGGCGTGCCCAAAAAAATTTTCAATACCTCAAAATTTCTCACGGTCTTATTGCTTATGATTGCCGTCAATATCCCCTTTTCGGCGCTCGGCGAGGAAAATACATCCACGTCCACGCCGGAGTCTATCCCTGCCGTGAACGATCCGGTTATCGCGACGACGACACTGTCCATAGCCACGACAACGCCGTCCACAGCTACCACGACAGACGAATTTCTGCCTCCTGTTAGCGAACCAGAGGAAGAAGCCGCGACTACAACAGGCGAGGTTTTAGGAGAATCGGCCGCGAGCGAGACGGAAGAAGATGTAGAAGAAAATATCGAAGAAGAAGATTTTTTTGATCAAACAGCGGCGGCTATTTTAAGCCTGCCCACCATAGAATCCCCGCCACTTTCAGTGCGGGAGTTTAAGAAGCGCGTCGTCCCGAACAGTCGCGCGTTCCACTCGTGCGAGGCAGAAACATTCCGCATTGATCTCACCGGAAAGCCATCGGCAAAAGCGCGTATCGCGCTTCAGCGAGACAGCGATGCACCGTATGAAATAGAAATCGGTGGCTTACCGCAGGGGATTGATGTTACGTTCTCAAAAAACAGCGCGTATCGATACACACAAGGTGCAAACGACCGCCTTCTTGAGCTTGCCATTGAGAACCAGTCCGGCTCGCAAAAAGGCGACTTTACCGTACCTATCATTTACACGCAAAAAGGTACAAAAGATTCATCGGTCATCTGCCAGATAAACATTGTCAATCTATGAGCAACACCTCGGAACTTTCAAAAATAAAACAAAAAAGTCGTGCGTATCTGATTATTGCCGCGCTCGGTATCGCAGTGGCAATTTTCTTTGCGGGATTCTATTTCTATAGCCAGCGTCCGAGCGCGATACGCAGTGTTGAAAATCCCTACCCGCTCGTTGATCTGTCACGCAGTTTCATCGCGCATGAGCACTTTATTACCAATATTCAGCCACTTCGGGAAAAACTTAACAAAATAGTCGAAGACAGGAACCTGGAAACTGCATCTATCTACTTTGAGTATCTCCAAACTGGCGCGAACATCTCTATTAAGCCCAATGTGCGCGTGTATCCGGCAAGCTTGCTCAAAGTACCGACAGCGATAGCGGTCATGAGAAAAATCGAGAAAGGAGAGTGGCGCCTCGACAACAAACTCGTTCTTTTTGCCGGCGATATAGATCCGAACTACGGCGAGCAATACTACAAAAACTCCATCGGCACGACATTTACCATTGAAGAATTACTCAAAGCAATTCTTATCGAATCGGACAACACCACTCACCGTATTTTGATACGCAATCTTTCAACTGAAGATTTTGCACTCATGCGCGACAGTATGGGGCTCGACGAGGTTTTGAACGAACGGCAACTGCTTTCGGCAAAAGAATATTCGCGTGTGTTCCGGGCTCTTTATTATGCGAGCTCAATTTCCCGCGAGCATTCCGAACAATTGCTCGAGTGGCTCTCCGAAACCCCTTTCAACGACTATTTACAATCGGGGCTACCGGCAGGAGTTAAATTCTCACACAAGATAGGCGAAGGAGGTCCGAGTAAAACATATCTCGATTCCGGAATTGTCTATGCGCCGGACCGCCCCTACCTGCTTACAGTCGTGATTGCGGGCCGCGACGAAGCGGAAACGAAAGAGATTATGCGCGAAATATCGCAAACCGTGTACGACTATGTGGCGAATTACTAATCTCAAAAAAATATGCTCCGGCATCTTGCTCGTCGCGTTCACCATCTCGAACACTTTTTTTGGTTTTCCAATCGACATAGTCATCAACAAAATCAACGAATCAAAGATTGTTGACACTCTGTATTGGGCGATGAAGGATAAAGATGTCGTTGACCGCGGCGACGTGAATATTCCTACGGTCATACGGCAGGCACTCGCGGCACAGTCTTCCATTGATAATGCTGTGAGTACGACTGTTGCAGAACATACGAATGGTTCTCCCCGAACGGTTTTTGTTTCGGAATCAACAGGATATGCGTTTTATGTTGATTCAAGTGGCGTGTGTGCGTATTCAAAAACGACCAACGGCGGTTCTTCGTGGAATACTCCGGTTACAGTCGACTCGCAAACCGACTGTTTGAAGATAGCAGTGTGGTATGACGGTTGGACTCCGGGGGATGCCGGAACAAGAATCCATATTGCGACCATTGATTCAAGCGTTGACGACATCTGGTATCGGTCGTTCAATACTACAAACGACACCTTTGACAACAGTATTTTCAATATTTCTGACAACGTAAGCTATGCGGGTACGCTTGCCGCAGGTGCAAACTTTGTGTCAATTACAAAAAGCACGACCGGAGCTCTCTATGTCGTAACGACCGATGCTTCCGACTCTATTGTTATGCGCTGTACAGCGACTTGCACAACCGACGGCAATTGGTCTGAAAACAGTCCCACATTCGCGCTCGGTACCGATCCGGTCATCCTGCTTCCGCAAGCAAGTGGTGTCGTGATGCTTCTCCAATGGGATGTGAGTGCAGACGACCTTCAGCATAAGATTTTCAATGGCTCAACTTGGGATTCAAGCTGGACTACCATTGAAGCGAATGCCGCGGACAATACCACCTACGATGCTTCTTTTGGAGCGGTCATTGATCCTTCAAGCTTTGAAGTGTACCTTGCGGCGGTGGATGATGCTTCAACCTTGGGTACTGACGACGATGTAAAAGTGTGGCGCTACTCCAGCGGCTCCTGGAGCGCACGCACAGACGTGGTAACCAACAGCGCCTGCGCAGGGGTCTCAAATTGCGGCATTACCGGCGTCAAGGTGGCGTGGGATGAGACCACGGGGTATCTCTATGTGATTTATACTGCACAATCAACGCCCGGCACCACCACTACCGGTAATGTGTATTGGAAATATTCAACCGATGCGGGCTCAACCTGGAGCTCTGAATTCGGGCCGATATACTCATCAAACGATAACATCTACGGCGCGAACGTGTCGCTGAAGCCCACTTCAAACGAGCGCATCTACTCGACGTGGTACGCGGCGACGCCGGATGATCTTTTCGGCCGTCCCATCGCGCCGAAAACATTTGAACAGGCCGCCTACCGATTTTTCGCTAATGCGGACTCAACTGATGTCGGCTCCGCTTTGGCGACGCAGGATACTGCCGCTACGCTCTCAAACACTGGTGATGCGTTCCGCTTGCGCCTGCTCCTTCACATTGGTGTGTCGGATCTTTTCACGAACGAGGGAAACTTCAAATTGCAATTCGCCGAGCAGTCAGGCACATGCGACACCGGATTTTCCGGCGAGAGTTACGCTGATGTGACGGGCTCGACGGTGATTGCCTACAACAATAATGCCTCACCCGCGGACGGAGACAACTTGACCGCAAACGCAAGCGACCCGACGCATAACGGCGACACTATCGTCAATCAGGATTACGAAGAAGCGAACAATTTCACGAACTCGGTTGCGGAAATAAATAGGGATCAGGACGGCAAGTGGGATTTTTCATTGATTGACAACGGCGCGATCGCGAATACGGCGTACTGTTTCCGCGTCGTAACATCCGGTGGCTCGCAACTTAATGCCTACTCTGTGGTCCCTCAAATTACGACCGCCGCAGGTTCTCCGGTCTATTCTGTTTCTATTACCTCAAGTGGCGTTATCGAGTACGGTTTTGTGGAACTAAGCACGGCATCGAGTACTGTCGGTAATGGCTATACACAAACGGCCGAGAACGATGGCAACACGACAGAGCAACTAAACGTAAAATCAAGCGATGCGAGTGGCGGCACGGCGTGGACGCTCGCGTCTGCCATAGGGAGCAACATATTTAAACATGAGTTTTCCACCACCACTGGTTCCACGTGGACAGTCATGCCGGACAGCGCGACCTATGTAACCGCGGTGCCGTCTGTCGCAGTAAGCGGGACGGCAAATTTTGATTTTCGACTCACCACACCAAGCGCCTCCGCGGATTACCAGCAGAAGTCCATTACGATTACTGTGCAGGCCGTAGCTCCGTAGCATAAGATGTTATCCACATAAGCTCATATAGTAATAATACGTAAGTAGGTGTAAAATTAACCTTGAACATGAGCATGTTCTAAAAACTATGAATATTTCAACTTTTATAAAAGATTTTCGTTTTCATATTCTCGTGGGGGGGGTACTGACGATTGCCATTCTCGCGATTATCTGGGGTCAACAAGCTCGTGCCGCATCAAGTGCGACTGTTACAGCTACAGTAACGGTACAAAATATCTCTATAACCATCAGCTCTGGTGGTACGCAAGCGTACGGCACGCTTGGACAAAATGCCACCGCTACTTCAACGGAGATTGTCATCACCAACGATGGCAATGTGACCGAGGACGTCTTGATTCGCGGGCAAAACTCCGCAAGCTGGACCCTTGGAGGAACTGCCGGCTCGGATCAATATATCCATCGTTTTTGCACCGTGGGAATTTCCGGATGTCAGAGTCCGCCGACAAACTACACAGCCCTCACTACTTCTAACCAAACGCACTCTACTTCTGTCTCGGCGAGTGCGGCGACTTCTACTGCCCTCCAGATCAATACACCAAACCCGTCAACTGTCTTTACCCAGCAGTCGGTCGATGTAATCATAACGGCGACCGCAAGCTAGTCGCACTGTTTCCTCCGCATCTCTTTGCTATACCAAAAAAGGTGTGGGGGTGTTATTATTGAACACATGAAGTTTTCATATGTACAGAAAGGGCTGCTCACTCTCGTTATTATAGGGATTTCCCTTTTTTCATATTCATACGCCTTAGCAAAAATCGGTGTCGGGATAGGAGCGGGCAAAATCACCGTTGATGAGCCGCTCAAAGCCGGTGAGATTTATGACCTGCCGGCGCTTCCAGTCCTAAACACCGGTGATGAGCCGTCAGAGTACGGCGTTTCTATTGAGTATCACGAAGGTCAGGAGGAGCGGGAGGATATGGGGTTCAAGCCCGAGAGAAATTGGTTTCGCTTTAGCCCCGCTACATTTCGCCTCGCGCCGGGCGAGAGCCGAGTAGTTGACATTACACTCACGCTTCCGGTCAGGGTAGTACCTGGACAGTATTTTGCCTATCTTGAAGCACATCCTATACGGGAGTCGGTGGCGGGCATTACCTCGGTCAATGTTGCCGCCGCGACCAAACTTTATTTTACGGTTGAACCGTCTAATATATTCTACGGATTGTATTATCGTGTTACTGGTCTTTATGCGCGTTACCACCCATGGGACACCGTGGTGCTTGCGATTGTTCTTGTCGCCTTAGCTCTGCGATTCATTGGAAAACGGTTTAAGTTTCAGATCGCGAAAAAATAAAAATGGATGAAATGTTTCGTGTATATCTTACTTATTGTTGCTCTCGGTCTCTCTTGGTTTGAGGGCGCGCACGCGGCAACATCGGCAACCATTCAAAGTACGATTAAAATATCCGTCTGTGGGGATAGTGTTGTTGAGATTCCGGAGCAGTGCGACGGCGGTAACGTAAATGGAGCATCTTGCACATCACTCGGCTTTACCGGGGGTCAACTTTCATGTACTCCCGCCTGCGAGTTCAATACATCCCAATGCACATCAGGTTCTTCGGGTGGCTCTTCCGGTGGTTCTGGTGGTGGAGGCGGAGGGGGTGGTGACGGAATTGTTTCGGCTCCATCCACCAATGCGGTGTTCAGTGGCAAGGCGTATCCCGGAAGCACTGTAACTTTGCTTAAGGACGCGCAGATTGCGGCAACGACTATTGCGGGGCAAGACGCTAAATTTCAGATAAATCTTTCTGGGCTTTCCGGCGGCAATTACATCTTCAGCGTTTATTCGGAAGACAAAAAAGGCATTCGCTCGTCACTCCTCACGTTCCCGGTGAGCGTCACGAGTGGCACTACCGCAAATATAACGGGCATATTCATTGCGCCCACCATCGCGACGGATAAAAGCGAAGTACGGCGCGGAGACAACATCACCATTTTCGGGCAGACGGTGCCCGTGTCCGAAGTGACCATAAGCGTCAATTCCGAAGAGGAGGTTTTTGTCAAGAAAATCGCGGATGCAACGGGCGCGTACCTTCTGAATTTTGATACATCGGTTCTTGAAATGGGACAACACCAGACAAAATCGAAAGCGGCATTGAGCGGTGAGATAACCGCATTCGGGAAAGTTGTCGGTTTTACCGTCGGAACGAAGAACGTATCCGCAGAGTTGCCGAAGGCGGTGGCGAAAGGAGATTCAAATGGCGACGGACGTGTCAACCTTGTTGACTTTTCAGTCGCGGCGTACTGGTACAAGCGCGCCAATCCTCCGGCATCGGTGGATCTTAACGGCGACGGAAAGGTGGACTTGGTGGATTTTAGTATTATGGCATTCCATTGGACTGGTTAAATAATATGTACACTTTTGTAAAAACACTCGCCGTCATTCTTATGCTTCTCCCCGTGTCCGCTTTTGCGGCGACGGCAGTTATAGAAGTTGATACTGGCGTGGAGGACATCAATGCGCTTGAGGGCACTCTGGTTTTGCCGGAGAGTGTGCATGTCCGCGAAATTCAGACTGGCAATTCAGTTATTTTGATATGGGTTGAGGAGCCACACCAAACAGGAAACGTCATTACTTTTGCCGGCATAACGCCAGGCGGGTTTACGGGCAAGTATTTGGTCTTTACCATAAACGGAGAGTTCGATGAGGAGGATTTGGAGAGAGTACGATTCGAGTCGATCAATGCGCTTAAAAATGACGGCTCTGGCGCGAGCGTGCCGGTTAAAATGTCACTTTCACTCATTGCATTCAAGGACGATATTGAGCCGCCAGAAGATTTTAGACCTGTTGTCGCGAGTAATCCGAACGTATTCGACGGAGAATATTTTCTTGTTTTTGCGACACAAGACAAGGGCTCGGGTATTGACCGCTATGAAGTGCGAGAAGGCAGATGGGGATTCTTTAGGGAAGTGGAAAGTCCGTATCTCTTGAAGTACCAGCGGCTTGATAGAGATGTGTATGTAAAAGCGATAGACAACGCAGACAACGAAAGGGTCGCGGTACTTGCGGCGCGTGTGCACAAGAGTTGGTGGGGAGAGGAAGGATTATTCGCTATACTTATGATGATAGCCCTCGTTGCTCTTGCATATAAAAAGACATGGATAAGATTTACAAAATAATTTTTGCTCTTGCATTGTTTGTCCTCGCGCCGTTTTCGGCGCACGCGGCGACGCTTAACTTTTCGCCGCCGTCCGGCTCGTACAACGCTGGGAGCACATTCTCGGTAAACGTAACCGTAGAAAGCTCGGATCAGGCGATGAATGCCGCATCAGGCGTGGTGTCTTTCCCGTGGGATAAGCTCGAAGTTGTATCCATTTCAAAAACGGGCTCTATTTTTTCTCTCTGGCCGGCGGAGCCGTCTTTTTCAAACAGCGCGGGTACGGTCAGTTTTGAAGGCGTTGTGCTGAACCCGGGATATACGGGTGCCTCCGGGAAAATTCTTACTATTACTTTTCGCGTGCGGAGTGCAGGGGCGGCAAATTTGAGTTTCTCCTCCGGTTCGGTCTTAGCTAATGACGGCACTGGCGCGAATATCTTAAACGGTCTTCGAGTAGCAGTTTTCACGCTCGCGAGTTCAGGAGAAACGATCCCTGCGCCACAAACAGAAACGCCGATTGTCGCAGGAAATTCGCTTGGCATTACTTCGCTCACACATCCTGACCAAAGCAAATGGTATGCCAACAATACACCAGAATTTTCGTGGGAATTACCGCAAGGCGCGCTTGAAGTTCGCACGCTCATCGGCAAATCTTCCACAGGCAACCCGTCCGTGTCCTACGTTCCACCAATAACCAAAAAGAAAGTTGATGAACTTCCGGACGGCACCTATTACTTTGCGCTCCAAGTGCGTACTGCCGCCGGATGGAGCGCTGTTTCGCGCCATCGCGTGAACATCGACACCACTCCACCAAAACCGTTTTCCGTTGTCTTTCCGCATGGAAACAAAGGATGGGAGCCGCAACCAGTCGTCTTCTTCAATACGACAGATAACGAATCAGGAATAAGCCACTACGACATCAGGGTGGGGAGCGACGCGAAGCCCGTCAAATCCGCTCCCGTGGCGCAGTCCAATCCCTATGTGCTCCCGCCACAGATTCCCGGCACCTACACACTTCTCGTAACCGCGATAGACAATGCTGGCAATGTACGTAACGGCTCGGCAGATTTCACGATTGAGGCGATTGACGCGCCGACGATTACCTACTACCCGGAGATCATGGAGGAGGGAGATATTTTGAAAATACGCGGGACAACGTATCCTAACTCCGACGTTACCGTATACATACGCGAAGGCGACACGTTGATATCGGAGGAACATACCAGAAGCAACTCTAGTGGTGATTTTGCGCTTGTAGTGACTAAAGGTCTTGATTCCGGTGTCTACACGTTTACCGCGCGCGTCAAAGACGGGCGTGGTGCGCAAAGTGCCGAGACCTCTCCGCTTACTGTTTCTGTCCAGTCGGAATTTGTTGCGGGTATAGTAAGTTTTGTTTTGAAATATCTCTCCGCCGCAATTCTTGTTCTTCTTGCACTCGGCGCACTCGCATGGGTCGGGATTCGTCTCTGGTTTAAAATTCCTCGCACGATTCAACATATGCGTCGTGAGGCGCGGGAGGCGGAGAAAGTATCCGAAAAGGCTTTTAGGGTTCTTCGCGAGGGTGTTCAAAATCATGTAGCGCGGCTGAAGAAGGTCAAAAGAAAACTCACGGAGGAAGAAGCGGAGTTCTTGGAACAGTTTGAACAAAAACTTGAAGAAGCGGAAGAAATGGTTACGAAGGAGATACGGGACATCTCAAATTCGTGATTGTAGGGAGTCCCGCCCGCGATCCCTCTTGTCCTTCCGCGGGCGGGATGTGTGCGCGCATGGGAGGGAGAGCCCGCGCGAGTACGCGCGGGCTCTGGGGCAAGCACGTAT
>Ga0209542_10019601_pt1 | contig 10813 bp, 8 predicted proteins | sample RifCSPhighO2_01_FD_184028 | JGI IMG/M metagenome (GOLD analysis project Ga0209542, IMG submission 184028) | Soil microbial communities from Rifle, Colorado - Rifle CSP2_plank highO2_0.1 (SPAdes) (version 2) | ecosystem: Environmental > Terrestrial > Deep subsurface > Rock core/Sediment ...
CCTTTGGCGGCATTTCTCCAAGCTGGACATAAGGCCCATATTTTCCTGTCTTTACAAAAATCGGCAGGCCGCTTGCAGGGTCCATTCCTATCGGTTCGTCTTTTTTGATATCCAATCCCTCAAATGTCAGAGCGCCATCGCAATCAGGATATCGCGAACAAGAGAGGAATTTGCCCCCGCGCCCAAGCTTTATAATCATCTGGCTTCCACATTTTGGGCATTTGTGGTGGTCTTCCGCATCTCCCATATTGGTCGCTTTAGCCATACCCTCTTTCTCTTTTATTTCTTTATGAAGGGGGATATAGAAATCCGAAAGCGTCTTTACATATTCTGCCGTACCCGCCGCGATATCGTCCAATTTATCTTCCATGAGAGCGGTGAAATCATCGCTGATGTAATGAGCGAAATTATCTTCAAGGAAAGAGGATACAACATCACCGGTGTCTGTGGGCTTCAATGCCTTATTTTCTTTGGTGACATATTCTCTGTCTTCAAGAGTTTTTATGGTGGAGGCGTATGTAGAGGGCCTACCGATGCCGCGCTTCTCAAGCTCTTTCACCAATCCTGCTTCTGTATAACGCCCTGGTGGTTGTGTCTGCTTTGCTTCAGTATTGAATTCCAAAAGCGAGAGCGGCTCGCCTTCTTTCAATTCCGGCAGGAGCACTTCCTCACCTGTGCTTTCCGGGTCTGCTTTGAGCCAGCCGTCAAAAATAATAGAGGAACCATTGGCTGCAAAATCAGGTATTGTGCTGGAGAGGTCTGACCTTAAATCGGGAGAAAGGTCAGTCCTCGCCGAACCTATGTTTGCCGAGATCTTGGTGCGCGAGAGGCGGGCGTCTTTCATCTGCGAGGACACTGCTCTCTGCCAGATAAGCCGGTACAATCTTTTTTCTTCTTCGGTGTGTCCCGCGTATCCCTTCTCAAAATGCGATGGGCGAATCGCTTCGTGTGCCTCCTGCGCGTTTTTGCTTTTGTTCGCGTATTGGCGGAATTCCAAATATTCTTTCCCAAAATTTCTTTCAATAGATTGCGCGATTCCGGCTAATGCAGATTTCGAAAGCATCGTTGAATCTGTCCTCATATATGTGATGTGGCCGGATTCGTAGAGCCGCTGGGCGAGCATCATGGTCTTTGCCGGAGAGAATCCCAGCCGCGAGCTCGCCGTCTGCTGGATAGTGGAAGTGATAAATGGCGCTCGCGGCGAGCGCTTGGCTTCCGTTTTCTCAATGGAAGTGACGCTCCAGCTACCGCCTTCGGCTTCTTTTTCTATCCTTTCCGCTTCCTCTTTTGTTTTTGGCTCTTCAACACAAGTCAGAGTGATTTTCCTTTCCGCATCATTTGCAAACATGCCGGAAAGCACGAAATAATCTTCTGGCTTGAAGGCGCGAATCTCGCGCTCGCGCTCCATTATAATGCGAAGGGCCGGGGATTGCACCCGGCCAGCGGAGAGCCCGTAGCGCACCTTCTTCCAAATGAGGCCCGAGAGATCGTAGCCCACGAGGCGGTCCAAGACGCGCCGCGCCTCCTGGGCGCGGCGCAGATTCTCATCAATATCTCTCGGATTCGCGAGAGCTTCCTCTATGGCTTCTTTTGTGATTTCGGTATATGTGACTCTTTTTATTTTATGATTTGTGATTTCTGATTTGGGATTTTCGAGCTTCTCCTTGAGAAGCTCGCTTATGTGCCACGCTATCGCTTCGCCTTCTCTGTCGGGGTCTGTAGCGAGTATTATTTCCTCGGATTTTAGAGCGAGCTTTTTGATATCGGCCATGACATGTTCTTTGCCTTTTGAAATTTCATAATGCGGTATAAAGCCGCCCTCTATATCGATGGCAATTTTATTCGATTTTGGGAGGTCCCGGACATGGCCGACAGATGCTTTGACCGTGTATGCTCCGCCCAAATACTTTTCGATTGTCTTCGCCTTCGCCGGCGACTCTACTATGAGTAATTTCATGTGGGGATTGCGAAATAGTTCTCCTACAACAACCCGGGAAATTTCTTGGTAGAAATTTCCCTACGTCCGGCGCCATCGCGCCTGCCTAGGTTGTTCACGTAGAACTATTTCGCAATCTACCGTAAGTATTACACGCTTTGAATTTTTTTTGCAAATTTTGAAATAAAAAAGCCCATCGAAATGACGACGGGCTAGAGGCGGGATTTGTTGTATTTGCCGAGGATGATTGCGCCAAGCGTCACGCTGAGCACGGTACCCAAGGAGGTGAAAAAAATAACGCTATGCACGCCATTTTCATCTTGAAAGCAGCCGTAGCTGCTCTTGAGCCACGAGCATGTGCACAGTGATCCCAAAAATCCGGCGATACCGTTTGAGCACAGCCAAAAAATGGATGCGAGATAAGCATTCATAAGAAGGGCGACTCCTATCATTATATCATCTGTATCGTTACGCAAGAAAAACTTTTCCGGTACTTTCTTTGATTGCGCCTTTTAACTCGAGTAATGTGAGCGCCATGTTGAGGCGCGAGGGGGGCCATTCAAGCACTGCTATAAGCTCATCGCGCGAAAGAGGCGTATGAATATTTTGGCAAACTGATTTTTCATCTTCTCCCAAATCGTCAAAAAGCTTTTCCTGTTTTTCCTCTGCTGTTGTTTTGATTCCAAGAGCTTCCAGAATATCTTCGCCAGAGGAAACAGGAGTTGCACCTAGCCGTAAAAGCATCAAAGGACCTTTTGAAGTTTCAGAAAAAATAGAACCGGGTACGGTTAAAACATCACGATTGTATTCTGTCGCAAGCCGAGAGGTAATGAGAGTTCCACTTTTTTGTTCTGCCTCAATAATAAGCACTGCTCTTGAAAGTCCTGCCATAATTCTATTTCTTTGTGGAAAAGTCCAAGTCGTAGCTTTTTCTTTGGGAGGAAGCTCCGACAAAAGGCACCCTCCGTGTTTCAAGATATCTTTAGCAAGTCCTAAATTGGATTTAGGATATATGACTTCAATATCAAGTCCCGAACCAGGAACAGCAATTGTTGGAAGTCCAGCTTTTAGAGCAGCTTCGTGCGCAATTCTGTCAATTCCGAGAGCGAGGCCAGAAACAATACATACAGGATGTCCTCGAAGTTCCCCAATTAACTTTTCACAAGCTTCCCTACCATAGGGCGTATATTTACGAGAACCGACAACACAGAGACGCACAAATTCCGGAGCGGGTAACTTTCCTCTTATGTAGAGTGTTTCCGGTGGTTGAGGTATCTCTAAGAGCTCCTTTGGCCAAGATTCTTTAGCCAATTCTGAAATGGGATAATCGTCTAGCATTTCAAGATAATACCATAATTGCTTTTTTGATAATTTGCAGTTAAAGTGATTTTGATGATAACAACCTCAGTTCATTTGGCCCCAGCGGTTACTGGAGAAGGTCGAAGAGTATATCGTGTTCTGACTCAGTCGGAGCTTCAACAGCTCTTCGGAATCTCAGTTCCAGAAGGGATAATCAGCCGAAATGCCTCTATTGGTATTTTGATTTCTGAAGGCGCGAATCGCCAGGAGCTCGGAGAGGAGATTTTGAGCATGCTTACAATGTCTTACTCAGAGCCGCAGTCTCTTTCCGGCGTATTTGTTCATTGATCTTTCAGGGCGAGTCATTGTGCTTGCTCTTTTTTATAGATAAAATAAAGGAATGCTTGATATACGATTTATAAAAGAAAATAAGGATATTGTCGCCGAGGCGGTGAAGAATAAGAAAGGAGCCGTAAATATTGACGAGCTGCTTTCCTTGTATGAAGCGCGGTCCAAGCTTCGCAAAGGTTTGGACGAGCTTAATGCCAAAAGAAATCAAGCGGCAAAAGAAAGGAATATTGAAGAAGGCCAAAAGCTAAAAGGAGAAGCAGAAAAGCTGGAGAAGGATTTCAATGATGCGGATAAGAAATACATCACGCTCTTGCTCAAGGTGCCCAACATCCCGTCTCTTGACACTCCGACGGGAAGCGATGAATCGGGAAACAAAGTGCTAAGGCAGTGGGGCGAGAAGCCGCAATTCAATTTCAAACCAAAAGAGCACTTTGAGATAGGCGCGGATTTGGGTGTGATAGACACGGAGACGGCTACAGAAGTGTCTGGCGCGCGATTCGCATACCTAAAGGGCGACTTGGCGCTTCTCCAGTTTGCTGTTATCCAATTCGTCTTGGAAATCCTCACGAATAAAGATATTCTGGAGAAAATCGCCAAAGACAAAAATTTGAATATAAAGATAGCGCCTTTCGTGCCCGTCGTCGTGCCGATGATTGTGAAGACGGCGGTACAAAACAGAATGGCGAGATTTCTCACTCCCGAGGAGCATTATATCTTCCCCGAGGACGGAGCGATGATGGTAGGAAGCGCCGAGCACACCCTGGGCCCTATGCATATGGACGAAGTGTTTGACGAAAAAAAATTGCCTATCCGATATGTGGGCTACTCGTCTTCTTTCAGGAGAGAAGCCGGCACATATGGCAAAGATACAAAGGGGATTTTACGTTTACATCAATTCGACAAGCTTGAGATGGAAGTGTTTTCTTTGCCGGAGCATTCTATCGCGGAGCAGGATTTCCTTGTCGCGATACAAGAGCGTATTTTGCAATCTTTGAATCTCCCGTATCAAGTAATGGCTATTTGTACCGGCGATATGGGCTTCCCAGATTATCGCCAGATAGATATAAACACTTGGATGCCAGGGCAAGATAAATATAGAGAGACGCATACGTCAGATCTCATTGCTGGATTCCAAGCGCGCCGCCTCAACACCCGCGTCAAGCGCACAGATGGCAAAGTGGAGCCCGTGCATATGAACGACGCCACTGCCGTAGCGCTCGGTAGAATCCTCATCGCTATTATGGAAAACTATCAAGAATCCGACGGTCGCGTCAAAATCCCCGACGCTCTCCAAAAATATATGCACGGCAGGACGCATGTGGAGAAGATTCCGACTCTCACATAAATAAAAAACAGCAGAAAGTGATTGCCTTCTGCTGTGTTGGCGAGGAATTGCCGCTACTTTTTCTTGGCGGCCTGCTCGCTCTCGGCGGCGCAGATGTTGAATTTGAGTGCCATCAAGGTGATTTCCAAGGTCGCGCCGTAGTCGCCCTTCTGGTCTCTCTTTTCGAGCACGTCAAACCTTTTTCTGACGGGTTCTACAAGCGCTCTCATCTGGGCGAGAGGAATGCGCCCGCTTTTTTCCACGGCGAGCGCTCCGGCGACGGCTTTGAGGATCGGCCCCGAAGGATGCCTCTGGAGCTTCTCAATATACTCCAAGGTGCGGAGGGTGGTCGGCAGATAGGCGCTGTCGACAACAAACAGTTTTCCGTCTGGGGATCTGACCCAGCCGGTGGGTCCAGTAACGGCTTGCGCCGCGGCATTGCCGGCCGATAAGGCCAGCCCGACAAAAAGAACAATCAGCGTTTTCATGGAATCCACATTACTTCTTTTTTAGGCCGTGTCAAACGGAAATCTGAAAGTATATTCGCCCCTGCTTTTGGTCTATAATTAGCTCGTGAAAAGAATCACTCTCAAACGTTTTCATTCGGAGCCTCGAAGGAAGAGGGACGGGTGGAAGGCGTGGCTTGCACTTATCCTGATATTGATCTGTGTAGCCGGCATCATTTATCTAGCGAATCTCCCCGAGTACCAGATAAAAAATATTTCTATTGAGGGCGCCATATTTACAAAAGAAAGCGAGGTTATCTCAATTACACAATACGAAATCTCAAAAAAATATCTTTTACTCATCCCAGCTTCTCATATTTGGCTTTATCCAAAACAAGCCATAGAAAGAAAAATAAAGTCAGCTTTTTCATCGGTGACTGATGTATCATTTGATGTTTCCAAGAAAACAAGCAATCTTGCAATAAAGCTTACCGAAAGAAAGCAAGAATTTATCTGGTGTCAGGTTCCTATGGAAGGCGATACCCAAAAGCAATGTTTTTACATGGACAAAACCGGATTTATTTTTGCCACATCTCCTGATTTTGAAGGAAATGCTTTTATTACTTTTTTCGGAGAAATGTCGAACGAACCGCTTGGTAAAAATTTTCTGCCGAAAGAACAGATGAATAACCTTATATCGTTTTTGGAAAATTTAAGGGGTCTAGAACTTTTACCTGCTTCAGTTGCCGTGGTATCGCTTTATGATGTCAAAATTACTTTGAGAGGAGGAGCAATTTTAATTGTTGCATTAGATAAACCGCTTGCAGAGGCATCAAAAAATCTTGTAATTATTCTTAACTCCCCTGATTTCGAGAAGGCCTCCGGTGGCATTGATAAACTTGAATACTTGGATTTGCGCTATGGCACCAAGGCATTCTGGAAATAGTGAAGAAGCTTGTGAGCCTTGTCTGCCGACGGGCAGGTAGCGAGCTGGTGAGCTTGCGAGCAAGAGCAAGAGAAGAAGTATATGGAAAGGATACTCCGCAAATTCTTATAAAACATAGACTTGCTTTAAGTTCCCCTTTGGAGATAAAACCTCCAAAGGTAAGTAAGGTAACTATACATTTTTTTGCTACTTTCTACTTTCTACACTCCAATATATACTTACTATATGCTTCAATTCTGTTTTTCATATATCTTCTGGCACTATACTACGGCTTACCGCGAACTTTACGGTGTTTCTAAGAATTTTTTATGGTTTTTCTATCACTTTTTTTCTATCGGCGTGCTAGCAAGGACGCTTTTTTCCCCTTGGCAAAAACTAGATGAGTCGTACAAAAAAGGCTTCAATATAAAGGCGTTTTTTGAAGTATTTATATTGAATACATTGATGCGCATTTTAGGGTTCTTTATCCGTTCATTTGTGATTGTGATTGGAGTTGCCGTTTTGATTTGCGTGCTCGTCTTAGAGCTCGCCACATTCGCAATATGGACATTGCTTCCGCTTATAATCATGTTTTTGTTTATTTCCGGTCTTCGGCTGTTGATTAAAAAGTAATTCATGCCTACCTCAAACTTAAAAAAACTGCTTGTTGGAATCTACAGCGCGCTTGTGCTTGAAGATATCTTTCCGCACCGGATGCGCCGAGTGGTATTGCAGATATTTTTAGGCGCATCTTTCATTCTTTTGGTGATTATGCTTTTTTCTGGACAATCAGGAGATCATCGCATCAAGGGAGGATTTTTTTTCTTTCTTTCTTTGACACTTTTTCTCGTAATGTTTGAGGCATATTTTTACTCTGTGTTTGAGAGAGCAAATGTCGGTAGGTGGCTCTTACCATTTGAAATAGGCAGGGTGATTTTTTACGCAGACGACGAGGATCTTACAAAGGGATTAATGTTTTCTGATCTAGGCGATGAGACAATGCGCCGGCTCGGATTTGATGAAAAAGAAATAAAAGAATTTTTAAAAGCACGGGCGAAGATTTCCTTTGCTGATTTTGCTTCGTTAAAAAATCATATTTCAATAAAAAATTACGCTATCATGATTTTAAAATACGACAAAGCATTTGCGGATATGCTCTTTTTCAAGGGACTGCAGGAAAAGGAATTTGCGGGAGCTTTAGAATGGGTTATTGATAAGGATCTCGGAAAAATTTCTCGCGAGCAATTTTGGTCGAGAGAAATGCTCGGTAAGATTCCTGGTATTGGTAAGAACTGGGCCTACGGGCAGACATATGTTTTGGATCGCTACGGTGAAGATATCACAAAAAAAGAGCTTTCTTACAGCGAAAGTTTTGAGCAAGCGATTGACCGTGCCGTTACTCGGCTTGAATCGGTTTTGGCGCGCGGGCATGGCTCGAATGCTGTTGTAGTCTCAAATGATGAGTCATCGCGTATGGATACTGTTAATCTACTTGCAAAAAGAATACATGACGGCAGAGTGACACCGAATCTTGAGCACAAGAGGGTATTTTTAGTAAATGCCAACCTTTTGATAGAAAATGCGCATGATAAAATTTCCTTTGAGAATGATTTTACTCTGATGCTTGCGCAATCTGCACGCGCAGAAAATATTATTATTGCTATTCCGTATTTTTCTTCTTTCATAAGGAGCGCGGCAACTATAGGATCGGATGTTTTGTCGGTACTTGCGCCATATATTACTTCTCCTCTGATCCATATTGTTGCGCTTGACTCAAGCAATGAGTACCACAGCTTTCTTTCATCTAAAGAAATAGTAAGCACTAACTTTGAGATGATAACTTCAGACAGCGGCAGTGAAGAAGGTATTATTGGTATGCTGGAAAAAGAAGCAGAAAAGGCGGAAGCGCATTCCAGTATACTCATGACCTATCCAGCGCTGCTTGCAATTGCGGAATCGGTCAAAAGATATTTTGACTTGTCTGCATATGCTGACAAAGCCAAAGACATTCTCTTGGAGTCATTCCATTTTTGCGCGGCAAAAGGAACTCGTATTATAAAAAGAGATGATATCTTCTCACTAGTTGAGCTGAAGACCGGTATTCCTACAAGTGTGCCAAAAGGAGAGGAACGTGAGGGGCTTTTACATCTTGAAGAACACCTTCACGAAAGAATTATTGGTCAAGACGAAGCAGTAAAGGCTGTCTCAGAGGCCTTAAAAAGGAGCCGCGCTGGCGTTCATAATCCGGATAAGCCGATAGGAACGTTTCTTTTTCTGGGACCAACTGGCGTTGGTAAAACAGAGACCACCAAGGCACTAGCAGATATTTTCTTTGGCTCCGAGGCAAGAATGTCTCGCCTTGATATGTCAGAGTATAGGGACGCATTCGCAATGGAGCGGCTCATAGGGTCCTTTGGAACTGGCCGTGCCGGCGCGCTTTCAATGATGCTTCGGGAGAAGCCATACGGTGTTCTTCTTTTAGATGAATTTGAAAAAACCACAAGTGATATTGTGAATCTGTTTCTGCGAATCTTCGACGAAGGGGTTTTTACTGATGCAGACGGCAGAAAAGTAAATGCCAAGAATAATATTGTTATTGCTACTTCAAACGCTGGCAGTGATCTTATTTGGGAAATAATTAAAAGTGGCGCATCACTTGAGTCAAAAAAAGACCAGGTGATAGACACTATCATTAAAAATGGTATTTTTAAGCCCGAACTTTTGAACCGTTTTGACGCTGTTGTACTCTTCCATCCGCTTGCCAAATCTGATTTGGAGAAAATCGCAGTAATAATGATAAAGAAATTTTCAAAACGAATGCGAGCAAAAGGCATTGCAGTAGAAGCATCTACTGGCGCAATTCAATATCTTGTAGCGAAGGGAACTGATCCAAAATTTGGCGCTCGCCCCATGAATCGCGCGATACAAGAAGAAGTAGAGAAGCTCATGGCGGAAAAGATAATTGAGGGAAGTGTTAAGTTAGGAAGCAAGGTGACCTTTGAGGCAGACGAGCAGGGTAAATTGCGAATGAAAGTTGTATAAATTATGGAAGAAGAAAAACTACAGCCTGAAATTCATATTCAAAGCAAAATATCGCCTTTTGGTAAAAAGTCTTTTGTATTTGTAAAAACCCGCTCATCCAAGCACGTATTTTTTTGGACCATAACTGTGATTCTCATCGGGGTTTCTGTGCCGTATTTTTTAGTTGATGCAGGAGAAAAAGCGTATCATAGAATAGCACTTAATTTTGGTTTTGAAAAAGAAATAAACATTACACGAAGCCCGTTTCCAAATCTTGGCTCCGATGAAGCAAGTGATATTGATACTCCTATAGGTCCTGATGTGCGAGTGAACCCTTCCATAAACGGCCAATATTATTTCTTAGGACCTAATTACAAACAACCCATAACCAGCGGACAGGCTTTTGTTGTGGCAGATATTGATACTGGAGAGGTTATCATTGAGAAAAATCCCGATGCAGTATTTCCTATTGCTTCTGTTTCAAAATTAATCACAGCTCTTGTGGCAAAACAGTACATGAATCTTCGCGATATAGTGACAGTATCGCGTTCATCAGTAGAAATTTACGGTACAGCTGGCGGGCTTCGCACAGGTGAGAAAATCCTTGTCAATGATCTTTTTTATCCTCTGCTTATTGAATCCTCCAATGATGCGGCAGAAGTACTCGCAGAAAATTTTGGCTATGATGAATTTATAAAACACATGAATGAAAAGGCCAAAGAACTTGATATGACAAGCACATCATTTTTCGAGCCGTCCGGTCTTTCGGAAAATAATGTATCTACAGTATATGATCTGTTGAAACTTGTGCAGCATATCTCAAAATATCATCCTGATATATGGGATATCTCGCGCATCAGACAATATGCAATCCTCAAGCATTCATGGGGAAATGCCAGCCAGCTCTCGCGCAAATCTAATTTTGTTGGGGGTAAAAATGGCTATACGGACGAGGCGCATTACACGACTGCGTCCATTTTCGATGCACTTGTAGATGGCGGGGTGCGGAGATTTGCCGTCATTCTCCTCAAAAGTAATAGTAGAGAGAATGATGTAAATGCGCTTCTCTCATTTCTCTCCAAATGGGTCGGATTTCTGCCTGATGGACAGGAGCTGAATGACAACTAATTTTTGGAAAGATTTGCCAAAGCCGTTTTTTGCTCTGGCGCCTATGGCGGATGTGACGGATGCGGCATTTCGGCGAATCATTGCTAAATATTCAAAATGGGGAGGTCAAGATGTAATAGATAGGGAAGGCAAGTTTACCCGTCCGAAGGCTACTGCCGTAGGCGGGCCTGATGTGATGTGGACGGAGTTCGTCTCTGCTGACGGGCTTGTGCTTGCACCGGAAGCGGGCAAGAAGAAGATTCTCAAGGATTTGGAATATAGCGAGAGCGAGCGGCCGATAGTGGCGCAATTGTTTGGAAGCCGGCCCGAAAATATGGAGAAGGCGGCGGCGCTCTGCGCCTCTCTCGGCTTTGATGGCGTAGATATCAATATGGGATGTCCGG
>Ga0209542_10019602_pt1 | contig 10812 bp, 14 predicted proteins | sample RifCSPhighO2_01_FD_184028 | JGI IMG/M metagenome (GOLD analysis project Ga0209542, IMG submission 184028) | Soil microbial communities from Rifle, Colorado - Rifle CSP2_plank highO2_0.1 (SPAdes) (version 2) | ecosystem: Environmental > Terrestrial > Deep subsurface > Rock core/Sediment ...
ATGCCCCTTACTCCGGTATATTTTGAATGAATGCGACTAGAAAACTCCATAGGCCTATGGCCTCATGGAGTCCAATATGTATGTGAGGTTATGCAATGAATGTACTCGTCCATAACATATGAGACTTTTCTGCGGGCAGTTGATTCACAATATACCTCAACGGCGAAATAAGGCCAATCGACCAGTGTGGCCTCCTTGTGTTGTACCAGAGCAGCCAATCCATAAGACGGCGATTGAACTCGGGTAGATTGTAGGCAAGAAGATGTCGGTTCTTGGAAATGAACGCTTCCGACAGCGTTCTATTGAACCGTTCTATTTCGGCATTCATCTTTGGGGTTCTAGGGTAGATATGAAAATGGATGATACCTTCTTTGGTCAGATAGGCCTCGAAATGGTTGGCGAACTCCGAGCCGTTATCAGTATGCACGTGCGTAAGCGAAAGAGGCGCAACTTCTTTGAATGTACGCATGAACTCCGCCGCGTTCCGCGAGCCATGCGAAGTGTAGCCGGACGCGAACGCGAATTTTGTTTCACGGTCAATCGCAGTCAGAACATATCTCTTGATGCCGTTCGTGAACCGCACAATTGTATCGGCTTTGACCAGGCCTCCCTGATGACCCTTGCTGCGCAGTTTTTTCTTGTATAGCTTGAGTTTTTGTTCCGTGAGCCGTCCGGTCTTTCCCGAAAAGAAGAGTTTCTTTGGGTTAGGGAGCTGCCCCTGCTTTTTCAAATCGCCAAGCATTCTGCCGATTGTCGATGGCGAGTAAGCTCCGATACCATCGTCCTTGAGCAATCTGGAGAGTTTCTCTTTCCCAATGCGCTCACGAGAACGCTCTTCGAGGATGAGATCTTTCACGGGTTGCGGAATGACGCGCTTGCGTTTGTTCTTTGGCGCCGTGCTTCCCGGATTCAGAGCTTCGAGCTTGCCGCCTCCGGCAGTGATAGCTTCCTGCCATCGGAACAAAGTGGCCCTTGATACCTTGAACGCCTCTTTGGTCGGGGCATCCCCATGCTTCTGCCAGAACGCCAGGATGCGCATGCGTTCTTCGGCTTTTTGGGTAATCATATCCCTGAAGCGTAGCGCCTCGTTGTACACGGATACAAACCCCCTTGTTCTTGTTATTTTGCTATGTATTTGCATGACTTTCCGGTTGCCCGAAAAGTCTCATATGTATCTGAACTTGTGCACCGAGCACATAAACCTTTATGTGCTTGGTTGGCTTTGAGCTTGCCTGTTGTGAGCTTGTCGAATCTATTGAATGGGTCAACAAGGATATTGCCCTTCAAAATCTTGTAAATTTTTATAACCCTGCTATACTATTCTCACTTTAATATGCCAATCACAAAATCAGCTAAAAAAGCCCGCAGGCAGAGCGCCCGCAGGAAAGTCCAGAATACGAAGAGAAAAGACGCCTACAAAGGCGCTATCAAGACCTATAAAAAATTTATCGCCTTAAATGGAGCCAACTCGTCTGCCGGCGAGGTAGGAGCAAAACTCTCCGCGGCCTACAAGGCCTTGGACAAAGCGGCAAAAACCGGAGCCATTAAAAAGAATAAAGCGGCTCGTCTGAAATCACGTCTCGCCAAAAAATTGAGCGAGTAATCAATCGCCTTAAATTACAACATTCCAACATTCTGCAGAATGTTGGAATGTTGTAAGAGTTAAAAAAAGGCGTTTGTCGCCTTTTTTTGTTTTTGCCTCAACTAAATTCATTACTCTTGAGTACCGAACTTAGGTGAGGGGCGGTAGCTGTGAAAACTGCTACACGCCCGTGTGATTGAAAACGTCGAGCATATAGTCGATGATTCCTGGAGGAAAAACCAGAACAACTATTCCACGCAGGGCTCTAATAATGAGTTCCTGGCGCTGATAGTTGTCAAGTCCGATGAGCAGTTCCTCCTTAATGGATTTGGCGTAGAAAACTGAAATTCCTATCGCCGTCATTGCCCGCTCATTGTCTGTTTGTGGACACTCTCGGGTCTTTATCATCCGTTCCCGTGTTTCAACGGTTAACGTCCTGAAACGAGTGAACACGCGGAAAACAAATTCCTTTTCTTCTTCGGTGAGGTCATATAATTCAGTCGTTTTCGTGAACGCTTCCACGAAATCGACGCCGAAGTCGGCACTGTTCATGGCCTTTTCTCCTTTCATCAACAATTAGCCGTCGGAATAGCCGGCGGCCGAGACTGCGCGAGCGATGAACCAGCAGAATACGGCACCAGCGGTTATCAGCCCGATAAACGCATCGCCAGTTGTAAGCACGACGACTGCTCCCGCGGAAATCCCCGCGACCACTCCACACACCTCGATTTTTCGTATGTTATCTTCTGGGAATCGGGCGAGGACTTCTACTGCTTTTGCTTTGAGCTTCGAGTTCATATGACGCCTCTTATTAGTTGTTCGTTCTTGCGTTAAGAAGGGCTAGGCAGTATGCCTAACTCTTCCCCAAGTTGTTATAGTGCTGTTTACAAGCTAAGTTTTTCTCTCTGCCTTGTCAAACAAATAGCCTATTATTCCCCTCTACACAAATCCTACTACTGAGGGAGTTGCGGCGGGCTGGGTATTTGCGGAGGAGTTTGCGAACCGGACTTTTGCGTTGTTGGTGTTTGTGTTGATGGTGTATTATTTGCGCTCGGTTTGCTGTTGTCCGGAAGAGCTGGCGGATATAATGCAGAGTTGCCATTGTTTTTGCTCATATAGTAAAATCCCGCGGCAAATACTACTAAAATAAACGCAATTACAACTATTACAATTAATGATTTTTTCATGTTTTTAATTAGTTAGGAAGGGCAGGTGGCGTGCCGCCGGAATTAGAGTTATTTTCAAAATCGAATTGACAGTCTTTTCCAACATTTATTGCAATGCCATATCCTTTCATCGAGTCTTCTAGAAGTTCATTTTCAAAACCATCGCTTCTTGAAGATTCCCAACTTTGGTTTACGGGGTTGAAAAAGTATGAGCTTTTGATATCGCAATCTCCTTTAAAATCAACGATTTTTTGTCCAACCATAACGGAACTGATTCCAATGAGATTCCACCCGCTATAAAGCCCGTACAGTTGCTTTAAGCTATTCTGGTCCTGCCCTTCATCCTGCATTTCCGCTCTTTGTATGTCCAGACCTTTTTCAGAGTAAATCCAAAACCCAAGCATAGGGAAATGATCATCGTCATATGATTGACTCATGACATTAATTCTTTCTTGAATGTTTTTGGCTCCTTTTCCTCCATAATACTGTTTATCAATAGGATTAAGCACATACAAAATTCCATTCTTAAAAAAATCCTTCTGATATAGGTAGCCGAACACGGGGTAAGTTACCAGATTCCATCCTTTAAATATTTTAAACTCAGAGGGTGCATTTCCAACCTGTTGTGCAAAAACAGGAATGGCGAGAAAAGCCAATAAGCAAATGATAATTATTTTTTTCATGTGGTTAGCTTTAGGTACCTACATTATAGCAAATTCTATATCACCAAATCCACCAGAACCTCTTCGTAATCCAATTTACCCGATTTGACTAAAATATCGTACTTCGCCAGTTGCGGCAGTTTGTCAGGAATCTGATAGGCGATCATATTGAAAATTTTCGGCATCGGTTCGTTGAGCAAAAAAAGTTTTTCCAGCGCCGCCAGTCTTTTATCCAATTCGTAACTTTTCAGGCCGCCCAAAAGTCCGAAAAAATTGGGGCTTACTTCCAATCCCAGTTTTTCCAAGTCTTTCAGTTCAATGTTTTTCCTTAGCAGCATCGCTATTTTTTGAATTTCCGTAACCAGTCCCCAGGTGTCGTTCTGATAAACTTCTGCCAGAAATTTCAGCGCCGCCGGCTGAAGCGCCGCGCCGTTCTCTTTGGCGAATTCGGAAACGAACGCTTCCCATTTGGCTCCGGTCAGATAAGCGAACTCTTGTGTTTTGATGCCTGTCCCCATACCAACTCTTTTGGTGTGGGGATGAACCGACTTTCTTCCGAGAAAATTCAAGTTTTCACTTGTCTTATTTTTCTCGGAAACAAGAATTGTCACCTCGGCCTGTTTCGTCGTCCATTTCAATTCTTCGGACAAAGTTTTTTCCGAGAACTCTCCGCCAGAGGCGGATCCGCCTTGGGCGGAAAATACATTGGATAAAACCGCCAGCTTCTGCGTTTCAAACATTGACCGATTTTTGATGAAATCTTGAAACCCGGAAAAACTTTCTTTTTCTCCCAGGTCAAAGAACCCAATGCCCAAACCGGAACGTTTCTTCCTGAACTCGGCGATTATTTCGTTCTTTTTCTGCAGCCGCCGGTATTCATCCGGCCCGTAAAGTAAAATTATCATTTGATTTAAACTGATTTTATAAAGTCGCCAGTATCTATCTCTGCCATTTCCAATACGCCAAGCAATGTTCCGTGAGCTAGTTCATTATGCATAGGAACTATAGTCACAATCGTTCTGTTCCCCTTCTTCCTGTTTAATTTGATATGGCTACCTCTTTGTGAAACAACAAAAAAGCCGAATTCTCGGCATAAAACTTTCACTACCAACTTCCCGGAGAAAGTTTTTGACATTCTATGTCTCTACTTCACCTCTATTGAGGTTACCATCGGCAATGTATCGAACAAGTTCCTTTTGCTTTTGGGCATGTCTTCAAAATAAAGTTCTATTGCTTCTTGCAGGTTCTTTGTTGATTCCTCGACGCTCCTGCCCTGGCTAGCCACTCCAGTTTCTAAAGAGCGCGCTACATACCATTTTCCTTCTTTTGTAATAACCACAGTTGATCTATGTGCCATTTTCCCATTGTAGCACCTTGAGTTAATCAATCAAGCTCCGGGTATTTTACGCAATTTCGCTATTGCAACAAGCCTCGCAATAAACAATCTCCGGCTTATCCGGGGCATAGCTAGTCTCGAATTCGTTAGCACACGGGGTCTCGCCGTGGGGATGGGTAGAGTTGTTTCTATATTCCCTTGTCTCATGTCTCTTGTCGCTTGCCTGCCCTGAGCTTGTCGAATGGGTCTCGCTGTTCATTTTTTGGTCGGAAAATTATTTCAATACCTTATTTCTTTTTCCGCTGCTTCAAGAAGTTCGCGGAGGTGGTCAAGTAGAGTAACGTCAGGCCGCGAATTTGCATCAATCCCGCTAATCGTATTTTTTATTTCTTGCAAAACAGGAATTAGTGCATCATTTTGTGAAGTTGCAAGTAATTTATCAATAATTTCTCTCCCTTCTTGTAAGTGCCCAATACTACTATATTTTTTCTCTAATGGCCGGTTGTTAATAATAAAACTGCGCAAATCATGCTGAAAACGACCGTGTAGGAGGATAAACTCCGGATTGTCCTGTGTTTTTTTCTCAAAAAGATTAGTCATATTACTTCCTCTTTTTCATAGCCGTCTTTACAAATTCCAAAAACAGCGGGTGCGGCTGAAGCGGGCGCGATTTGAATTCCGGGTGGAATTGCGTACCTACAAAAAACGGGTGTCCGGGAAGTTCAATAATCTCCACAAGCTGGCCGTCAGGTGAGGTGCCGGAAAATTTGAGTCCTTTCTTCTCAAGGCGCGTTTTATAGTCATTGTTGAATTCGTAACGATGACGGTGGCGTTCACTGATTTTGCGCGTGCCGTAAGCTTTTGCCACAAGTGAATCCTTTTCAAGAATCGCCGGATAAGCGCCCAATCGCATCGTGGCGCCGTACAGTTTGCGGGCGAGATGTTTCAGCTGCTCCGGCATCAGATGAATAACGGGATTTTTCGTAGCAGGATTTACTTCGGTTGTGTTGGCGTCTTTTATGCCGCAGACATTGCGGGCGAATTCAACGGTGGCAAGCTGCATGCCGTAGCACAAACCGAAGTAGGGAATTTTTTTTTCGCGCGCGTATTGTATAGCCCGGATTTTCCCTTCCACTCCGCGGCTGCCGAATCCGCCGGGAACTATAATGCCGTCGAAATTATCAAGCTCTTTCAATTTGCGCTTGTCGTGTTCATAGACTTCGGAGTCAAGCCACTGTATTTCCGGCTTGCGGTTGTTGGCAACGGAGGCGTGGCGTATCGCTTCTATGACGGAAATGTATGAATCAGCAAGTGTGAAATCGCCACTGCCGAAATATTTGCCGACAATGCCGATTTTCAGCGGGGTCGTGCTTGAGTGTATTTTGTTCACCAACTTTTGCCAATCGCGGAGATTCCGCCCGCGCGGCTTGAGCTGTAATTTTTTAAGAAGCTTATCGCTTAATTTCTCTTTTTCGAAATTCACCGGAATTTCATAGATTGATTCCACGTCGGGCGCGGAAATCGCGTTGTCCGGCTGGATGCCGCAGAAAATTCCCAGCCTGCGCCGCCGAGGCGCGTCTATCGGCTTTTCGGCCCTGCAGAGAATAAAGTCGCACTGCAGTCCCGCGGCATTCAGGGTTTGCGCCGCGTACTGCGTCGGCTTGGTTTTCATTTCGCCTATGGACTTTGGAATAGGCAGATAACTTACCAAAACAAGCGCGACGTCATTCGGTTTTTTGAGTTTCAATATGCGGATAGCTTCCAGGAAAAGAATGTTCTGGTACTCGCCCACAGTGCCTCCGATTTCAACCACAACTATTTCGGCTTTTGCTTTGCGAGCCGCTATATCGATACGACGGATAATCTCATTCGGGATATCGGGGACAACCTCTACGTCTTCGCCTTCATATCCGAAACTGCGCTCCTTATCGATGACTGCCTGATAAACTTGTCCAGTTGTGATGTAGTTGTCCTTTGTGGTGGTGACTCCGCCGAAACGTTCGTAATTTCCTAAATCCTGGTCGGCTTCAATTCCATCCTCGCCGACATACACCTCGCCGTGTTCGGTCGGACGCATCGTGCCTGCGTCAATGTTCACGTACATATCGCATTTCACCATCGTTATCTTATACCCGCGACTCTGAAGAATCCGGCCGATGGAAGCGGTTGATACGCCCTTGCCCACGCTCGACATAACTCCGCCGACTACGAAAATGTATTTAATGGATTTTTTAGCCATTTTATTGTTGTGATTTTCGTATAAATTCTACGCCTCAATCTCCCAAACGTAAAGTTAGTTTTTGTTTAAAATTTAGTGCTTAAAATTTAGAATTTTATGCTTCGACGGGTACTTCTCTCTGCGGGACCAAAGACTGGTCAGTCGGCAAAGTGAAGTAAAAAGTCGTGCCGCGGTTCAACTCGGATTCGGCGCGGATTTTTCCTCCATGCGCCTCTATTATATTCTTGGTTATGTAAAGCCCCAGGCCCGTTCCTCCCGTTTGAGATTTAATCGCGTTGGCGGCGCGGAAGAATTTTACGAAAAGTTTTTCTATTTCTTCGGGTGAAATTCCTATTCCAGTATCTTTGACGCTTACTTCAATAAACGGCTTGCCCTCTGCTTGAGACGCGCGGACAATAACGTCGCCGTTTTTGACGTTGTATCTTATGCCGTTGTCGAGGAGGTTGGAAATCGCCAGCGACAGCCTCTGCGGGTCTATGAAAACTTTTGGGAGCTGAACCGCCGGTTTTTCAAAGTAAATCCTTACGCCCGCGCGGGTGGCCTCCGGCATCGTCTGCTCGAGGATTTTCCCGAGGAAATCGGAAATATCCGCCTCTTCAAATTTGTAGCCGAACCGTCCCTCTTCTATTCTCGCTATATCCAGAAGGCTTTCGACTATCTCCGACAGAAGCTTGCTTGCCTTAAGCGTGCCGGATACGATTTCTTTATTGGAATCACTCAAGGTTTCGTCGCCGTTAAGCGCTTCAAGCCCCCAATCAATATACGTCAGCGGCGTTTTCAGCTGGTGCGAAGCAACGGATACGAAATCGCTTTTGGTTTTCAAAAGAGCCACTTCGTGGGTGCGATTTTGTATAACTTTCAAAAATCTGGCCGGCTTGCCCGGAATCTGGCTTAACTGGGAAGTGCTGACGCGCAATTCAAGCTGTGGTTCGGAGAAAGAAAGGTCAACTATCTGCGGCCAGGTGCCGGCTTGCGACCTCGGAATCATAACCGGAGCGAGAGTCGGAAAAACAATTTGCGCTATGAGACGAAGCCTCGAATCGTTTACCGCTTCCGGCCCTATGGTAATATCCACTATTTCACCCTCATTAATCATAAAAAGTTTTTCGCCGGCATTATTGAAAAAAAGAACTTTGAAACTATCGTCGTAAATAATAAGGGCATCGCCGAAATTGTTGAGAATGGATTCCAATTCCGACTCGCTTACTTCCGCGTTAATCGCGGTTTTCGCCTTTCGCCCTGAAGCGGAAAGTTTGATGTACGCAAAAAATAAACCAAGCACGGATAGTATAAGCAGAGCGGCCGCCGATGCCCATAAAATAGTGAGAAAATAGAAAGATATGAAAATAGCCGCCGCGGCCGGAATCAACGAAAGAAGCAAAAATTTCATAATTGGTATCTGTTAGTCTTTGTGTTTTTTCTTATTATATCACAGCGCGGAATTGTGCAGAATCTCACAAAAACTTGCCCTGTTTTGAGTCTAAATCCTCTTCGGAAATTTTCGCGGGCTTTTTGGCTGGAGTTTTTTGGACGCCATTGTCCATTCTGTTCAACAATGCCTTGAACCCGAATTTCTCGAAATAATCCCTTATGTCCTCCGTCTTCATTTCGGCTTTCAAATCTTCCAATCCAATATCGCCCATCGGAACATTCTTTTCCAAAGTTACCAACTTTTTGGAAAGCTCCGCCTGCTCTTTGGACTCCAAAAGTTTTTCCCTGACTTTTTCCGGAAGAAGCGCGGGGTTGGCGTAGGCGTTTTCTAAAGTCCCCGCTTTGTGAAGAATGCCGGCGGCTGTTTTCGGGCCAATGCCGGAAACGCCTTTTATATTATCGGACGCGTCGCCGACGAGCGCTTTGTAATCCAGGAGTTGTTTCGGCTCAAGCCCGTATTTGTTTTTTACGGCGGTTTCGTCAAAGTCCATAGTTTCACTTATTCCTTTTTTGAATGTGCGCACGATTATTTTCCCGTCGCTGACTATCTGGAGAGTATCCATATCGCCCGTCATTATTACCACCTGAAGTTCGTCCTTGAATTTTTCCGCAAATGTCGCTATCAAATCGTCCGCCTCAAAACCGGCTTTGTCGAATGGTTTTACTCCGAATTTTTCAAAAAGTTTCGGCGCTTCAATAAGCTGTGAAATAAGAATGTCTTCAGTCGGCGGACGCTGGGCTTTGTACTCTTTGTATATTTTGTCGCGGAAAGTCGGCTCCGGCCTGTCGAAAAGCGCCGCTGCGTAATCCGGCGGAGTCTCTCGGAAAATTTTGAGGAGAACGCTGGCCAGCCCGTAAAGCGCTCCACTCGGCTTGCCATCCGGCGCCGTGAATTTCGGCAATGCGTGAAAACAGCGGTGAATTATTGAATTGGCGTCTATGAGTATGAGTGTTTTCATTTACGTCCGCGCAGATAGCGTTCTGATTTCAACATAGCGACACAGGTAGCCGAATGTGTTATTTTACTCTCTTTGACCCATTGCAGTGCTTTTTTAAAAGGAACTTTGATGATGCGTATACTTTCCGTTCCTTCCGGCTCTGTTTTCCCCTGAGATAGTCCTTGTGCAAGGTACATATAATTTGGAGATTGCACAACGGTAGTAAAAGGATCCACCACCCCGAGGTACGTCCATTTTTTAGCAACAAGGCCAGCCTCTTCTTTTAGTTCTCGCTTGGCTGTGCTTAATTTATTCTTTCTTTTTTCTACCCCGCCACTAATTGCTTCAATGGTAACCCGTCTGACACCATAGTGATATTCTTTTGTGAGATAAACATTTCCGTTTTTATCAATAGGAATTACCGAGCTGCCTGGCAACATTGTAACTACGCCGAAAATTCCAGGCTTACCATCGGGACGGATAACTGAATCTTCTCGAACTGAAATCCAAGGATTTTTGTACACTACTTTCGAATTTTTTATTTTCCAGGGACCGTGTTTTTTCATATTTGAATTATATCATCTCTTACTATGTATAGTTTCCTGCCGATCGCGCTTATCCTTCTGGTTAATATTCAACTAATTTTCTCGTTCGCCCATTCGTGCGAATAAGGGATATGAGAATTTGCCTGATTCTTCTTGTCTCCTGTCTCATGTTTCTTGTTGTTTGTTTATATTATCCGACTTCCGGCCAGAAACATTTCAAACAATAAATAATTTCCGGGCTATCCGGTTCATGTGCAGTTTCAAATTCTTCCGAACAAACCTCTTTTCCGTGAAAATGATTTGCCATATTTTTATATTCCCATGTCCCATGTCTCTTGTCGCTTGTCTCTCCGTTACATTGGCATTTACGATGGTACAAAAACGCTTTGCTTCGCATTGAAATTCTCTCATTGTGCCGGCAATCAACGCACATCCGCGGAATTGGGAGTTTTTCCGTTTTCAAAAATGCAAACTCGGATTCGATAATCCTGTAAGCATTCCCGCAATCCGCACACCCGAGAATTTCCTTTGTAATGCCGTCCGGCGCATCTTCAATTGCGTCCGGAATATCAATGGATTTTTTGGTGATTTTATAATCCGCTTTACTTACTTCTTGCCAAAAATATCCCTCGGCCAGCACCTGTTCTTTTGTTAATGGAAAATGTTCGCTGACCAATGAGATATTGTAGCCGAACGGCGCGTGCTCAATCGGAAAAAATTCGCCGTATTTGTATACTCTTCCCTTTTTGTCAACGTAAGGCATTGCGTTCATATGGTCAATAATCTTTTTCCGCAACGATTCGTATTCGCCCTTGGAATATTGTTTATTGAAAATGCAATATTGCTTTTTACGCAGGCCGACACAACCGAAGCAATTTGAAATGCCGCGGCACGCGATGCAATATTCTGAATC
>Ga0209542_10019603_pt1 | contig 10812 bp, 8 predicted proteins | sample RifCSPhighO2_01_FD_184028 | JGI IMG/M metagenome (GOLD analysis project Ga0209542, IMG submission 184028) | Soil microbial communities from Rifle, Colorado - Rifle CSP2_plank highO2_0.1 (SPAdes) (version 2) | ecosystem: Environmental > Terrestrial > Deep subsurface > Rock core/Sediment ...
TAGGATAAGCAGCAAAAAGAGCGTTGTAATTGCCGGTAGCGCCATTTAACTTAGCCTGAATTTTTATGCTTTTTAGCCCTGCAATTCTTTTTTCCAGGCGAGCCACAAAAATTTTCATTTCTTTTCCAAAGGTAGTGGGTGAAGCTGGTTGTCCGTGAGTACGTGCAAGCATTGGCACGTTTTTGTTCTTTTTTGCCAGGTTATTCAATTTCAAGGTAACTTCAGAAATCGCAGGCAACATTATTTTCTCCAGGGCATCAGAGAGCATAAGTGCGTAGGCAATATTAGTTGCGTCCCATGTAGTAAGGCCAAAATGCACATACTCTAAAATATCTTTCAAGCTAGTTGCTCCAAGCTTGTCTTTTAGGTAATACTCTATAGCTTTGAAATCGTGATTAGTAGCCTTTATATTTTTATACCCTATTGTTTCAATCTGGTTTATGATGCTAGCGCCCTGTTCACTTAAATTATACAGGCTTCTTATCGCTTTCTTTTCCGATTCCGAAAATTTCCTTAGATTCAGGCCGGGAGTTTCAGAAAGCGCAATCAAGTATTCGCCCTCGACGATAATTTTATACCTTGTCGATGCAGCTTCACTAAAAAAAGGCACTAAATCTTTGGTGTATTTTTCGTACCGTCCGTCGATTGGTGAAATTGAATTTAATGACATGTTAAATTCTATAGGGCTTAAGGTTTTCGTCTATTCTTTCTAAAATATTTTCTTCAGGATTGGCATGAAATTTTTCTCCGGTTATTTGCTCGTATATATGAATATACCTTCTGGATAATTCAGCCACCATGTCCGCCGGAGCCTCCGGGAGCTTCTCATCTTTATAAGGATCGCAATTCTCCTTAAACCAGAGCCGCAAGAACTCTTTGTCGAAATTCTCCGGCTCCAGACCCTGATCAATGCGCGCCTGGTAGGAGGCGGCCTGCCAGTATCGCGAAGAATCGGGGGTGTGAATCTCGTCTATCAGAATTATTTCTCCTTCCGGTGTAAGCCCGAATTCATACTTGGTATCCACCAGGATAAGGCCTCTTTGCAGGGCCACTTCCTGGCCGCGAGTAAAAAGTTTAAGTGCTATATTGGAGACTTTTTGCCAAACTTCTGGAGACATTATTTTTTCTTCCAGAATTATTTTACTTGTGAGTGGGCGATCGTGAGCTTCGTGTTTGGTAGTGGGGGTTATTACCGGATTGTCTAATTTTTGATTTTTCTTCATTCCATCCGGCAATATAAAATCCCCGAAATCCCTTTGGCCCTTTTGATACAAGGTCCAGGTGGAAGTTCCGGTTACACCAGTTATGTAGCCGCGCACAACCATCTCCACCGGCAGAACGGTACACTTCTTGCCTACTACCACACTCGGATCTGGAAAACCAAGAACATGGTTGGGCACAATATCTTTAGTCTGGTCAAACCAGAATTTAGTTGTTTGGGTCAAAATTTGGCCTTTATATGGAATTAAGGCTAGATTGCGATCAAAGGCCGAATATCGATCTGTCGCAATCATAATTATTTTATCGTCCTGAATATACACATCTCGCACTTTGCCGGTGTATTTCTTGCCCAAGTTTGTAAAATTCGTCTCTTCAAGAATATTCATAGTTTTATTATCACTTATAAATGATTTTTTTGCCAGGTGTTAATTTGGAGTCGATTACTACTTGCGGCTCGGCTGTTTTGGAAATTTTTCCGGCAACTTTGGCTTCAACGCCGAAATCTTTTGCTCTTTTTATGCAATAATCGGCGTCTTTTTCGTCCACCAAGAGAAGCATGCCTTGGCCGCCGTGCCAGACTTCATAAAATTCCTCGTCATGAATATTTCTCCAGAAAGCACATTCCCGCATAATATTAGGCGGCTCCCATAAATCCGTGAGTTCCGCGGACAATCTCCGCGGAAGAAGCAAGTCTTTGGCAAGTTTCTCCCGGAGAGCTCCGCCAGAGAGATGCACCAGGGCGTGGATTTTGACCTCCGGCTTAAAATCTTTAGCAAACCAGCCGTGCAGAGTATTGATATAAGTGTCATAAAGTACGGAAGGAGTCGCGCATTTTTGAATGCTTTCTTTGGCTTCCGGGTTCTTGAACCACTCTTTGCCAAACTTCATTTGAAGCGCTTTGCGGATGGAGCTTATGCCGTTGCATCGGAAGCCGTTTTCTTTAAGCGCGACAATCGCTTGCCCGGGAGCCAAAGTCTCGCCGGTAATCATCTTGTCTTTGTGATACGCGCCGATCATGGTGCCGGACCAGTTTAATTTGGTTTTGGAATCTTTAATTTCAGAGCCGATGGCGTCTCCCATCTGGGCAGTCTCCCCTTTTAGAAGCACGATTTTTTCTTTCTTGGCAACTTCTCCAAGGCCCGCGATAGCGCTTTTGTAAGTTTCGCTGACTTCATCGCCTTTTTCTCCTATTGAAACTGTGTCGAAAACGTTTATGAAGACTAACGGCAGGCCGCCGAAGCGGGTTATATCGCTCGCAGTCATGGCAATTATGTCGTAAGCGGCAAGGTGGTGCGTGTGCGCGGCGTCATGCAAAATACCCTTGGTGCCGATGCCATCCGTGGAAGCTTCAATAAAATACCCTTCTGGTAAATTTTTAAAACTAAATGGTCTTGGGCCGCGAAATCCCCCTCCAGAGAAATCATGAACATCAATAAATGGTGAATTTTGATAACTTGCCTTACAAACTCCTCCAGCAAAAGCCGAGAACAAAGCTTCCTCTTCCACATCAACTCCATCCGTAGCGTAAGCTTTGACTTGCTTCGAATTTTTCGCGACATGGAACTGATTTGTCATTTTATTTCTGCTCTAAATATTTTTTGTAGCCAAGTTCGGAAAGCTTGTTGCCTTTGGATTCTATCTCAGCGGCCATTTTGGTTTTATAAGCGACAAATTTCTCTTGGAGGACGTCATTCCCTGTGGCCAATATCTGCACAGCGAGAAGCCCCGCGTTCTTGCCGGCATTAATGCCGACGGTCGCAACCGGTATGCCTGGAGGCATCTGCACGGTGGAGAGAAGCGAGTCCAAGCCGTCCAAACTCTTTGCTTTGACCGGCAGGCCGATCACCGGAAGGGGTGTGTGAGCGGCAATTACGCCGGCAAGGTGAGCCGCACCGCCAGCGCCAGCGATAAGAACCTTGATTCCCCGCTCCACCGCACCAGAAGCGTATTTCATGGCCCTCTCCGGGCTTCTGTGAGCCGAGCCTACAGTAATGTCATAAGGAATTCCGAATTGTTCCAGCACTTCTGCGGCTTCCGCGAAGACCGGTAGATCCGAATCCGAGCCCAAGATAATGCCCACAATAGCTTTATTTAGCATATTTGGATTTTAGCATTTTTATTTTGAAAGTGAAAGTGCTTGTTTGCCGATGTCCCGCCGGTATTGCATGCCTTCGAATGATATTTTTTCGATAGCCTTATAGGCTTTATCGAGAGCCTCTTGCAAACTGGCTCCTGTAGCAGAAACTCCAAGCACTCTGCCGCCGTTAGTGACCAAATCACGTGTGAGGCCTTGCCTCACACTAGTTCCTGCGTAGAAGATGATAATATCCTTTTCTTTTTCGGCTTCTTCAATGCCGGAAATTACTTTGCCTTTTTCGTATTCTCCCGGATATCCGCTTGAAGCCGTAACAATATTACATGCAAAATTATTTCTCCATTTTAACTTTAAGTCATCTATCTTGCCGTCAAGAGAAGCGTCAAAAACATCAAGGACATCCATGTCAAGTAATCGCAAATAGACCTCAGCCTCCGGATTGCCAAGCCGGGTGTTAAATTCAAAAACTTTTGGGCCTTCTTCGGTCAGCATTATTCCCGGATACAAGCATCCCTCAAAGGGCCTGCCTTCCTTAGCCATTCCTTCAATTACTTTGGCGACTATCTCATTTTCAATACGCGCCAAGAGTTTTTCATCAACAAAAGGCAAGGGCGCTATCGCCCCCATTCCTCCAGTATTGGGGCCGGCATCGCCGTCATAAATTCGCTTGTGGTCCTGGGAGGCTGGGAACATTCTCCAAGATTTTCCGTCGGAAATGGCATGAATAGAAATTTCAGTGCCTGATAGGTATTCTTCTATGACTACTTCATTGCTAGAGCTTCCGAATATCTTGTCTATAAGTATTTTTTGCAATGTTTCTATCGCTTCTTCTTTAGTTTGCGCAACGGTGACCCCTTTCCCTAAAGCGAGCCCGCTGGCCTTGATCACTATCGGTACGGCGCCATTTTCTATATAAATTTTTGCTTTTTCGTATTCAGTAAAAATCCCATACCTGGCAGTAGGGATGTTATACCTCTTCATGAAATCTTTGGCATACGCCTTAGACCATTCCAGCTCCGCCGCAGCCTTTGATGGACCCCAGACGCGCAATCCTGCTTCTTTAAATGCGTCAACCATTCCCACAGCCAGAGGATCTTCTGATGCCACTATAGTAAAATCAATCTTCTCTTTTTTTGCAAAATCCAGAAGCGCCGCAACATCGGTTTCTTTCGTGTCCAGATTGGTGCCGATCTTTGCGGTGCCGGCATTACCACGTGCGAAAAATAATTTTCCAGCTCGCGGCGATTGGGCAATTTTCCATCCCAGCGCATGCTCTCGTCCTCCCCCTGCTCCGATTATTAAAATTTTTTCGTATTTATTCATGTTTGGATAATTTTTCTAAAACTTCCAGGTATAATTCATTTTCTTTTTTCTTCAGTCTGGAATATAGAGATTCTACTGTGTCCCTTGCTTCAATTTTTTCAAAAGTCCGTCCCAGCACCGGTCCGAAGTCGAAATTTAAGGTAAGGAAATGAATCGAAGATCCGGCATAAGTGCATTTGTGATCCAGAAAATTTTGAATTGCCTTGTCCGCATACTTGCCTTTATTCCAGAGAGCCTTCGTGTCGTCAGGATTTAAAACCACTCCATCAACCGTGTCCGGAATTAATCCCGGATGCACATTCAATATTTTATATTTATTATTTAATTCTTCAGGAATAATTTTCTTCCATCCCCCAAGGCAAATATAATCCGGGGCTATTTTATCGAAATCTGGCAAAGAGTCTTTGTCGGAAATTATTGCGGAAATTTCCGCTTTTATTTTACCTTCCGTAATCGCTTTTTGAACTGCCTTGAGATTAGTATGACCACTACCTTCGTGCACCAAAAATACTAATTTTATTTTATTTCCTTGGGACGTCATAGCTTACTTCTTTTGCTCTTTCCTTCAGGTCGATAGGATATTCTCCGGTAAAGAACGAAGTGCAAAGCTCATTTGCGGGAAGGCCGATGGATTCGATGAGCCCTTCGAGGGAAAGATAATAAAGGGAATTGGCTCCCAAGAATTTACGGATCTCCTCAACTGTTTTAGTGGCCGCGATTAAATCTTTTTGCTTTGGAGTATCTATGCCGTAGAAGTCAGGGAAACGGATGGGTGGTGAGCTGATCAGAAAATGAACTTCCTTCGCTCCCGCTTTAAACAAGCGGTCGATGAGTTTCTGACTGGTGGTGCCACGGACGATGGAGTCGTCGATGAGGGCGATCCGCTTTCCTTTCAGAGTCTCCGGAAGAGGAATCAGTTTCAATGCTACGCTGTGCTCGCGGGATTTACGATCCGGCTCGATAAAGGTGCGATGCACGTAGCGGTTTTTAACCAGAGACATTTCTATCGGAATTTTAGAAACCTCGCTGTAGCCCAGAGCTACCGGAAAAGCGGTATCGGGTATGGGCACGATTATGTCCACATCGAGCCTCTTCTCTTTGGCAAGAGCTCTGCCGAAATTTTTTCTAACTTCATACACAAGCTTGCCCTTAAGGATACTGTCCGGACGGGCAAAATATACATATTCAAAAACATCATGCCTGGGCGTGGCCGGCGCAAGTTGAACCGCTTCAAGCCCTTTATCATTTACCACGATCATTTCTCCCGGATTGACTTCCCGCATAAATTCCGCGCCGACTGTATCCAGGGCGCAAGTCTCGGATGCGACAATATATCCGCCGTCGATAGATCCTAAAGCCAAAGGCCGCATGCCGTATGAATCTCGGACGGCAACCAGCGTGTCTCGGGTCATCATCACAAGCGAAAAAGCCCCGGTCAAAAGCGGGAAAACTTTTTTGACAGCTTCACTTAAAGTTTCGCCTTTCTCAAGATAAAAATGGACCGCGTCCGCTATAAGCTCGGAATCGCTTCTGTGTTCCGGGAAAACATTATTTTTATTTAAAAATTCTTCGAGCGCCTTTACGCTCGGGAGATTGCCGTTGTGAGCGAGCGCAAATGTAAGATTTTTATTCAAAACAGGCTGGGCATGGTCGAAAGCTGTGCCGGCAGAAGTCGAATAGCGGTTGTGGCCGATGCCGATGTAGCCGGAGAGATCATTTATGTCTTCTTCGCGAAATACTTGCGACACCAGGCCGACGCCCTTATGGGTTTTTAAAACGGTGCCGTCATTGGTGGTAATGCCGGAAGCTTCCTGGCCCCGGTGCTGGAGCGCGAACAAACCGAAAAAGCACAGACGGGAAACCGGCAGATCTTTGCCGTACACGCCGACAATTCCACATTTTTCTTTTAATTCATTCATGATTTTCTTTTTCCGCCAAAGGCGGATCCGCCTCGGGCGGAGAAATATTTAATCGCATTCTGAAAGATTTTTAATCCCTCTCCACTTTTTACTTTTGACTTTACACCATGCCTACCGGCAGGCAGGCTTTTCACTTTTTCTTTGAACCAAAGCGGGCTTTGGTGTGAAAACATGGCTCTCTCCGGGTGCGGCATGAGTCCTAGAACTCTTCCATTATATGCCAAAACTCCGGCAATGTCATAGTCGGAGCCGTTTGGATTGACTTCCAGATTCTGAAACTCGCATATCGGGCCCTTCACATACCTAAAGGCTACTTTTAATTTTCTACTTTCGATCCCGACGCTTCCGGTCGGGACCCCGACTTTATGTCGGGGCTTATTTACTACATACCTGCCCTCACCGTGAGCGATCGGCACGGATATTTTTTTTATGCCTTCGAGCCAGGGGCTTTCGCCTTTTACCTCCAAGTCCACCCAGCGATCCAGGTATTTGCCTCCTTTGTTGTAGGTAAGAGCGCCCGGGAGTATGCCTAAGTTGGTGATGATCTGGAAGCCGTTGCAAATGCCGATGACCAAAGTATTCAGAGACAAAAATTTTTCCAATTCCTTCGCGAGATGATTTTTGAATTTGTTGGCATAGGCCTTGCCGGACCCAGTATCGTCTCCATACGAAAATCCTCCAGGGAAAGCAAGAATTTGGTAGTCGAGAAGCATCTTTGGGCTCAAAATAAGATCGTTTATATGCACGATATCCGCCTCGCCGCCTGCCCACTCGAAGGCAAATTTGGTCTCTTCTTCACAGTTAAGGCCATAACCGGACATAATTAGGACTTTTGGTTTAGTAGATTTCATGTTGGTAGTGATATTCGCAATAAACTATCTCTGGCCGATCGGGAGCATAGGTTGTTTTAAATTTATTCTCACATTTTTCTTTCATACAATTTCTTTCCCATAGTCTAAGCGGGTTGCGATGATTAAGCAATTCGTAATTGCGACAGTTCGGACAAAGACGCGGGAGCGGCAAATTCATTCTCTTGTAGAACTTAAGCTCTTCCGGAACCAGTTTGAATGCTTCGGTGCATTGCTCCTTGCAGTTGCCGTTTATGGCTTGCCATGAGCTTGTCGAATGGACACAAGCAAGGACTTTATTCAGTAGATCTTCGGAAACATCATTTATCTGATCCGGAATATCTTCCGTTTTAAGATCGATATTGTAGTTTCGGTCTTCCAAGTCCTGCCATTCATAATTTCTTTCCAAAACTTCCTCTTTGGATAAAGGAAAATATTCCATCGCCACAGTTTCATTATAAGCAAACGGCGAAAACTCGATCGGGAAAAATTCGCCGTATTTGAAAACCCGGCCTCTTTTATTTAAATAAGGCATTTCCTCCATATGCTTGATGATCTTTGGTAAGATTTGTTCGTATTCTTCCTTGGAATACTGTTTGTTTAGAATGCAGTAATTTTTTTTACGAAGCCCTTCGCAGCCAAAGACATTCTTGCATTCATGACAGTCTTCGTTGTACCTGGCATTTTGATTGTTGAAATTTCTGACTCCGAAAGCCTGGTTGCCGCCGCCAAAACCATGGCAATTTTCATATACAAGTTCCGCTCCGGTGCCGTTGAAGGTCGTATCGTAGCAATCTTTGGCTCCATTTCGGCAATAGAACATAAATCTAGAATCTTCAGCTTCGGTAACGCTGTAAGAATCATGAGTATTGCGAGCCTCCTTGAGATCATCGCCGTCCGAATTTACGGATTTATAGATCCTGGCAAACCGGCGGGGCACCTTTAGTGAGAGTTCATTTAATTTTTTTAAGGTTTCCAAATGAGATTTGTAGCTGCCGGTATTTTTTTGAATAAAATTCAGGTATTCTTCCCGGCTATGCGGCTCGTTAAAAATATGATGCTGTTTATTGACTAATCCTACGCAGCCGAAACAATTCATGCAATTACGGCAATCTATTAAGTACATGCTGTCCACGCAATCATTGGAATACTGCGAGAAAAACAATTTATTCGCTCTCACGCATTCAAAAAGCCCGGAACTGAATTCGATATTGTCCGAAAAAGCTATATTCACCGAGTCTCTGACGTGATGGATCTGGTTTCCGAAATACACTCTTTCATTCCTCCAGCCGCCAAACACCAAATAGCAGTCCCTAAAATCCTTCCCATAATTGCAGTATTCGCTATTTACGAAATTAGTCTGGTACATGTTGCTCCTTGGAACTTTTTTCTGGAGCTCCAGAAATTGCTCAAAAAACGGCAGGGAGAAATTATAATCCATGCCGTAGCTCATGGGATCCCACTTGTCCGAAAGCCAGCATTCTCGGCAATAGACGATGTAAGGCCGGTCTTTATGATAGACGCTTAACATGGACTTAGAGCAGAGTGCGCACTGTCGGCGGTAGAAAACCCTGTTGTTTCGAAAAAGAAGCCGGCGCTGGAATCGGCAATCCGGGCAGAAAGTCGGCGGCGGCATAGAAACTTTTCCGCCGGAGACGGGTCCGCCTAAGGAGGACATTTTTTGGTAAAAATTAAAATCCTCACTTTCTATTGTGAAATTTAGCTTACAATTTTGACAAATTTTATTTTCTGATTTCATTATTTTTTCATTCTAAAGTTCGTTAGAACATTAGAACATCTTTATCGCATTTTGTTTGAAAAGCTGTGGTAAAGATCATGAAGCTTTTTTACTTTGGTTTCGACTATTTTCTTCTCTCCATCCATGATTACAAATTTCCCGTCTGACTTTATCTCTCCAAGCCGGACATAAGGAATATCTTTCACAGTTTTCTCGAAGGTCTTTCTTTTTCGCGGCGAGACAGATACCAGAATTCTGCCCTGGCTTTCGGAAAATAGCTTGGATTCTATGGGAATTGCCAAAGTCGGACTTTTGCCAGTTTGCCAAAGTCCGACTTTGGCAATATTTACTTCCACTCCGAGCATTCCTCCGATTGCGGCTTTGGCGAGAGCCATGCCTAGGCCTCCGGAAGTTATGGAAAGCGAGGAGCTAAGAATATTTCTTTCAATTACTTTTTCCAGTTTTTCATAGATCTTTCTGTTTTTTTCCACATCAACTTTAGGCACTTCGCCGCCTTTCATATTGAGAGTAGTTAAATATTCTCCGCCGCCAAGCTCATCGAAAGTCTCGCCCAGGAGATAAACTAAATCTCCTTCATTTTTAAACTCCGGCGACACGGCCTTGGAATAATCGTCCATGACTCCGATCGCGGAAATGAGAAGCGTGGGCGGCACGGAAATAGCAACCGGATTTCCTTTCTGGTCAAAACCTTTAAAATCATTCCACATGCTGTCTTTGCCGGAAATAAAAGGAGTGCCGTAGCCAGTAGCGTATTTATAGCAGGCCTTCAATGACTCTACCAGCTCGTAAAGGCGAGTTTTGTCGGCAGATAAGGACCAGCAGAAATTATCTAAGATTGCCAAGTGCTTTAAGCTACCTCCTGCGGCTACAATGTTGCGTACTGCGGTGTCTATTGCAGAAGCTGTCATATGGTAAGTATTAATATCGCCGTATGAGGGATAGAGCGAGGATGAAAGAAGGACCCCCTTATCGGAATCTAAAACCGGACGGAAAATTTGCGCCTCGGTATTTATGCGGCCTCTTCCGGAGAGAGGTTTTAATACAGACCCCGCCTGGACTTCATGGTCATACTGCTCGGAGACGAAGGCAAAACCGCCCAGATTTATATTTCCAAGCAGATTCTCAAGATCTTTAGTATAAGAAGATTTTTTGCCGAATTTTATTTCTTTGGATTTAGAAGCAATCTTTTCCGTCTTAAGCTCGTCTTTTGGAAGGCCGTAGTGCAGAAATTCCAAAGTCATGTTCACGATATTTCGCCCGCCCCAGTTCACCACACAATTGCCGGAATCCGTAAATTCTCCGATCACAGTCGCCTCTACCCCTCGGCTTTGCATCAGGTTCCGGAACACTTCCCATTTCTTTTTCGGCACGGAAAGGGTCATGCGCTCTTGGGACTCCGAGATCCAGATTTCCCACGGACGGAGATTGGGATATTTTAAGGGAACTCGCCCCAGATCCACCTCGCCGCCGCCGCATTCCTTGGCCATCTCCGCGACCGAACAGGATATGCCTCCGGCGCCGTTGTCGGTAATGCTCGAGTACAGATTCATCGCCCGGGCCTCGCGCACGATGGCATCGGAGAATTTCTTCTGAGTAATCGGGTCTCCGATCTGCACCGCGGTCGCCGGTGAATTCGCGTCCATACCC
>Ga0209542_10019606_pt1 | contig 10811 bp, 7 predicted proteins | sample RifCSPhighO2_01_FD_184028 | JGI IMG/M metagenome (GOLD analysis project Ga0209542, IMG submission 184028) | Soil microbial communities from Rifle, Colorado - Rifle CSP2_plank highO2_0.1 (SPAdes) (version 2) | ecosystem: Environmental > Terrestrial > Deep subsurface > Rock core/Sediment ...
ATTGGTATGTGCGTGTACACAAGCCCGAAACGCGCGATACTTTCCCAAAAATACGGAGACGCATGCGACAACCAAAACGGGTAGAGCACCGCTGGCAGACCAAGCAGACCTCCAATGGTCGAGGAGAGCAGTGCCGCCTTAAAGAGCGGCCAATCCCGCTTGGCGAGCGTATATAATATAAGGAGTCCGAGCGTCACCGCGACCGCCTGCCATAAAAAAGAATACAGATAACAGGTAGACGCCGAGACAAGGGCAAGAAGGAGTATATTGGTCTTCGTTTGCTCCCGCATGAACCGTGCGAGCGCCAGATAGAACAGAAAATAAAACGGATACACCGGCTGGAGATTGGCCGGCCGGAAAACGTGCTGATAGGACTGCAGATATAATATGACCACACCCGCAACACTGAGCCACGGCGAAACCGCAAGCTCCTTATATAAGAGGTACGCTACGGCGGCGAATGCAAGACTCCAAAGTATAAAGTTAATTACTATTGCCGCATTAAACGGTATGCCTAAAAGTAACGGAAGCGCGTTCAGCCACGCGCCGCCGAACAGCACCAGCGGCGGATCAAAACGGTGTTCAAAAAAGTACGGGTTTCCGTCGTTGTAGTACCCTTCCGCGATAGTCTGAACGTGCGCGTAATAAAAATTCTCGTCGCCGAACGATGGAAAAAAACCTTGCCACCTGTCCCCTAACACAGAAAATACTTCCACGGCCGGAATTAAACTAAGAAGAAGGATAACCGCAATAAGCACTCCAAAAGGGACGCGGTTAACTCTGTCAGTAAAAGCCCGGTATATGCGGACAATATTCATAGCAAGGTATAGTATAAGGGTACTTCTTCGGATGCACAATTTTATTCAAAAACTCACCGTAATAATGCGCATCCTGCTGCGTAAGAGGCTGATACGCGTTCTAGCAATAGGAGCAGTTGGACTGTCGGTGCAGACAGTCGCGTTTGAAGTGCTGGGAATATGGTTGGAGGTATTGCGTCCGTCGCTTGCAACTATCGTCGGCGCCGAGCTAGGCGTCATCACAAACTTTACTTTAAATAACCGATATTCGTTCAACGACCGCGCGCATGCACCCTTCTTCGCGCGATTGCGGCGCTTCCATTTGGTGGTGTTGGGCTCGATTGCAATACAGTGGGTATGCGTCTTTACCGCAGAATCTCTGACCGCAAACATCTGGATAATCCATGCGGCATACATTACCGGTGTTATGCTCGGCTTTATCTCCAACTACACCGGCTACCGGCTCTGGGTGTGGAAGCATCATGAAGAGCCTGCGGTATAAAAGAACTCTTTAAACACCGATACAATATGTTCGCGCTCGTGCGACGTGAGCATCTGGTGCGATGCGATATAAAAACCGTTGTTGTTTATCCACTTGGCGACCGGATAGTGCGCTTCCAAATCACCGTACAAATCGGTATAAAACCCCTGATTGATGAGCGGCAACATGTCGCGGGTCTCGATGCCGTGCTCCTCGAGGTACTGGACCAGATCGGCCTTCTTTACCGGTGAAGATTTTTTGATGACGATAGGATACATCATGAACACATGCTCCGCGCCGGGAGCGGCCATTGGCAACTGAAGATGCCCGCCAAATTGAGCGAGATGCAGATTAAAGTACGCGCCGTTTTCCTTCCGCTTTGCGATGGTTGCCGCGTGCCGCTCCAGCTGCGCGCAACCGAGAGCCCCCTCCATTTCCGTTACCCGGTAACTGTAGCCGCGGCGTACAAAGTTGAATCGCCGTGAAATTATTTCCTTAAGCTCTTCGCCTTTTGTATTCTTGTCGTCGTCTATGGAAATATATATATTGTCGCGTCCGTGATTTGCCAGACTGCGCAGGATCTCGGCATATTTCGGATCATTGGTCACAGCGAGGCCGCCGACGCCGGTCACTAAAATATGCGCCGCGTAGGTCGAAAAGCAGGCAATGTCGCTCATGACCCCGACCGAGGTTCCTTGGTATTTCGCGAACATCGTCTCGCATGAGTCCTCGATAATACGCAGGGCATGCCTGCGCGCGATATCCTGTATTTTGTCCATCGCGGCGGGCTGGCCGAAGAGGTGCACCGCCATAATCGCGCGGGTGCGGGGAGTTATCTTTTCTTCAATTTTTGCCGGGTCGATATTGTAGGTCTGCGGGTCCACGTCTACAAAAACAGGTTTCAGATTATTGGCCAAAATAACATTGCTTGAGGCGACAAAGGTAACCGCAGGGCACAGTATCTCATCATTGTCCTGCCAACCGTGCACTTCTTTGAGGCAGGCGACCGCCATCTCGAGCGCGCTCGTGCCGGAGTTCACCATGACGGCAAAGCGCGCGTCATGCGCCGCGGCAAACTCCCGCTCAAACCGCTTGATAAACGGACCTTGCGAGAGGCGCCCGGATTCGAGCACTTCGTTTACATACCGCTTTTCCGTATCGGTTATTTCCAGACATCCGACGCCGATCCGGGCGTCGGTTTTTTCCGCTTTTGGTTTTATGTAATGCACCTTCGCGAGCTCGCTGTCCATCATAATCTCAACCAACTCCGCAAATGTCGTCTTGGGCTTCCATCCGAACAACGCGAAGGCTTTGCCGGAATCGCCCTGCAGATATTTGACTTCGTTAGGACGGAAATATTGAGGGTCAATCGTTACTCTCGTCTTGCCACTTGCCGCGTCAATACCAACCTCGTCGGCTCCGGTCCCCTCAAAACGGAGCGTAACGCCTATGCGGGCAAAAGCCGCTTCGGTAAATTCGCGCACGGTATGAGTCTCGCCTGTCGCTATGACAAAATCTTCCGGTGTCTCCTGCTGGAGCATAGCCCACGCGGCTTCCATATACTCGGGCGCATACCCCCAGTCCCGCACCGCGTCGAGGTTCCCGAGTTCTATATGGTCGCGCGTCCCCGCGCATATCTCAGCCACCCCGCGCGCGATCTTGCGCGACACAAAGTTCGTTCCGCGGCGCGGCGACTCATGATTAAAAAGAATGCCGTTTACGACAAACATGCCGTAACTTTCGCGGTATACGCGCGCGATATTAAACGCGTACAGCTTGGCGACTCCGTACGGGCTTTTTGGTTTAAACGGCGTTTGTTCGTTCTGCGGAGCGTCTTCTTTATCACCGCTGTAAAGCTCAGATGTTGAGGCCTGATATATTTTTGATTTGAGTCCGAGAAGCCGTACCGCCTCAAGCAGCGAGAGCACTCCAAGCGCGTCGGTATGCGCCGTATAGGAAGGCACGTCGAAGGAAATTTTAACATGCGACTGCGCCGCCAGATTGTATATCTCATCAGGCCGGACTTTTTTTAAAATCGACATGAGCGAGTTCATGTCGGCCATATCGCCGTAGTGGAGATGCTCCAGGCGTCCGGCGTCAGTCGTAAAAATATGATCAATATTGTGCCGGTTAAAGGTGCTCGAGCGGCGCACGAGCCCGTGCACCTCATACCCCTTTTTAATAAGCAACTCCGCCAAATAGGAGCCGTCCTGGCCGGTAACGCCGGTAATAAGGGCTTTTTTCATACAGTAAGTTCGTACTATACTAGGGGTCCTTTCCTATGTCTAGAATCATCATGCCGATTCCGTGCCACTTCAAAACTCCCGCAAAGTTATGCGATACCACGGTTGCCCGGATGCGCAAAGCGCTTGAGACGGCACAGCGGGGCGATTTATTATTTCTGACGGGAGATGTGCCCTACGCGCAGCATCTTCCCACGCTGGGGAGCCTTATGCGCGAGTGGTTTATACAGAATGGCGTCCCTGCGGAATCATTACATCTCATAAAAGGAGGAGTTGGCATGTTTTCCGAAGCGCGCATCGCCTGCGGGGCAGTGCCGCGGGCCGGCGCCCGGGAAGTCATAGTCGTCTCGTCCGGTTGGTACCTCTTTGCGGGGAAACCGATATGGCGCAGGCGCGCGAAGGAAAACGATATCGATATTTCCTTTGTGTCTATCCCCCGTACCGGAGGACTGCGCACACGGCTTCTATACGGATGTATCGGCGCCGTTGTCCGCGCAGGAACCGCGGTTGGGATTGAAAAGCCGCTGGAGCTTTTCTTTACTTCAGTTCAGAAAAATCGTACTAAGGGCTTCACACTCAACGGTTGCGCGTGATATGCGAGCGCAGTGACTCCTCCCATCGCGGCAGCGGCGGGAGTTTTGTGTTTATAAGCAGGACGCTGGGGCGCGCGGCGCTTGAGGGAAAGTCTTTGGCAACCACCAAATCTTCCGGAGCGCCGAGCGTGCGCGCTATTTCGCATGCTATTTCGTACCGCGACGCGCTCCCTTCGTTGACGAGGTGGTAGATGCCGTTTTGCACTGAAGATTCTATAAAATTTTTTACTATTGCCGAGGCAAAATCACTGCCCGACGTCGGGTTGCCGCGCTGCGGCGACGCCTCGAATGTTTCTCCAGCCTTAAGTGCGCGCGCAACCTCGTCTACGAACGTGTCACGGTAGGCGGAATACAGCCACGAAGAGCGCGCTACACTGCCGCCGCACGAGAGCACGACGCTCTCTGCTTCCGCTTTTGTTTTGCCGTATACATTAGTCGGACGGGTCGGCGCGTCTTCCGCGTACGGCTCGGGAGAATCTCCAAACACATAGCTGCTGCTCACCAACAGTTGCGCAATCCCCGTCTCGGCAGCTGCGCGCGCGACACGCGCGGCTCCGCCGGTATTAATCAGCCTGCCCGACTGAGGGTCGCGCTCAAGCATGTTTACGTCGATGAGCGCCGCGGCGTTGATGATAAAATCCGGCTTCTCTTCCGCGACAGTCTTTCTCACCGCGGCGGCGTCGGCAATGTCAGTGTGTGCGTGCGGCGGAGCCACGACAGTGTGCGCCGAAAGCGCGCGGACCAGCTCCCGGCCCGCCATACCCGACCCTCCAAACAAGAGGACTTTCATTACTTTAATTTTACTATCCAAATCTCAGGCCCCATCTGCGGCATGATAAAAACAGCGAGCGTAGGCCCGCCAAATTCATTGGCAAGAATATCGACGGCGGGGACATCTGCGGGAAACCGCGCTACAATTTTTCCTTTTGCAATGAGCGCTTCGAGTGCGGGATAGGCCGCAACAGAGCGGTCAACGACCGCATAGTCAAAGTGCTGCGACTCCAAGAACGGCAGTGTTATTTTTGCCGCCCCCTCAATGGAGAGCGCGCCTATCTCAAAGACCGGGTATGCCGGCACCGGATAACTTGAGGTTGCGAGCGAGAGCAATGTCTGGTCGACCAGGCGAGAGGATTTTGGGTCAAAAGCGAGCCGCTCACGGAGCGCCGTCTGCTCCGGAGTGACTACCTTCATATTTGGCAGGTAAGAAATAATACGCGTGTCTTGCGGCAGACGCTCTTCTATATACGCTCGCGCGTCATGTCTAGTATCCGGTAGCGTCCAGAGATAACTGAAACGCAACGCTACAAGTGTTGGGAGTATAAAAATAGCAATAATCATAACTACGCGCAGTTTCCTGTCTTGCGCCATTTTAACAATTTCGTAGACTCCAACACCGGCAAAAAGAATTAAGACGGGTAGCACTAGCAGCACATAATGAAAAAGATAATAATGAAAGAGATAGATTGCCAACACAATTAACAGCGCCGAAAGTGCCAACACCGCGCCAAATTTCCTGTGCCTATGTAGGAAAAAAGGCAGTCCTGCGAGCGCAAAAATAAGGATCATTGTTTCTGACTGTGCGATGTCGCGCAACTCGATAGTTGCCATTTCGACAAAGCTATAAAGCGATTTCTGCCCGGCAGGAGCAGGACCCTCAACTTCAGGTGCGGCAAGCAAATTTTGTAAAATAAGCGGGTGTATTACAAAAGTGAGCACGGTAAAAAAACCGGTTATAACAATCATTACCCAAAATGCCGTATTACGAAGTTTGTGTGTAAAATTTTCCTTGCGGAAAAAATGTGCAAGCGCTGGCGCGAGCATAAGTATGCCGCCCAAAATCCCCGTGCCTACTGCGAGCCCGCCAAAAACGCCGGCAAGGATATACCAACGCTTTTGTCCCGAGTAATAAATGTGGTAAGCGGCCCACAGGATTCCGACTATAAACAAAAAAGACGGCGACCAATGCCGCGCAATGTGCGAGAACGTGAGATGTAAGAAGCTTGTCGCCAAAAACAGCGCAGCAAAAACTCCGCTGCCCGGATACATCCGCTCTGCAAGTCTGCCTAAAAAGTATACAGCAAGCGCGCCGATAAATGCCGTAAGAGCGCGGGTTGTTATCCACGCCAGAGTAGGATCAAGTATGAGCTGTGTTGCGTATTCGCTGAGCGATGATGCGTGCGAAAAAAGGTATCCGACACCCATCACAGGCGCAAGCACCAGTAAGTAAAGGTACGCAGTGAACGGCGGATAGTACATCGTAGCAAAGTCAGCCTGGTGCAAGGCGGGGATGAGCGTTTGAAGTTTGAGCATGGTGAGCGCTCCGCGGGTAAGCGACGGCTCATCAAGTACGAGGAGGTCGGGAAAGCCGTACGTTATCCCCCACAGCCGCAGAAACAACGCGCCTACTGCAATCCAAAAGATTGACTGCTTGTGTAAGGACATACGCGGCGTAATGCGCGTGTATTCCCAGAGAGTCTGAAACAGTTTCATTTTTGAGGGGCCTTTTTTGAGATTGTAGTCATAGCGGAGCGGCACCTCGGCAAATTTTGAGGTGTAGCGCGATATTTGCAGAAGTATTTCCGAAATGACCGCAAAGGACTTGCGGGCGCGAAAAGGCACGCGGTCGGCAATATACTTCCGCAGAATCGACCCCCGATACGCGCGGTACAGCACGGAGCAATCGGTAACATTGGGAACATTCCACAGCAAGCGCAAAAAGAAATTAATTACATTGCTCCCCAGCAACCGGTACCATGGGAAGCCGAGCGACATCGCGCCAGGCGCGTAGCGCGAGGCGATGACCACATCGGCTCCTTCCTGTATCTTTTTAACCATGGGCGAGACGCAGGCGATGTCGTTGGTGGCATCGGCCTCCATGGTAAAAACGATATCCTGCTCCTGCAGATAAGGCTCCAGATAATCAAATGCGCCGCGAAACGACGCCGGCATTCCTTGCCGCGCCAGGTACGCAATAGTATGCACGGGGAGGGTCTCGGCGGCGCGGTCGAGGAGTGCTTGGCTGTTGTCGGTACTGCCGTCGTTTATGGCGAGGATGCGGCGCTCGTAGTGCGGCGGTACATTACAGCGCATGATACTCTCCAACACCGATGGGATGGCATCCTCCTCATTATGTATCATCAAAACAAAATACGCTCTGGCCATTGGTTTAGTGGCTGTATCCTATCAAAACGCGTGGGCGGCTACAAGCGGGCCTTTTTCCGTATTTCTTCCATCAGCGGCCGCGTGAGCGCGTCCACGCGGAAGTAGTTGCGGTAGGCGTCGCGCGCGCGCAGCTGCATTGCTCTGAACTCCTCGGGTGTCAGCGACCGATGGAAGGCGGCTATATGCTCCCCCAGCCGCGGCAACTCGCGAAAGTCGACAATGAGCGCGAAGGATGAGTAGTCGAGCTTGTCACTAAATGGAAAGTTGCGCTCGGTATCGAGAATAACCGGAATGCGTCCGAGAGAAAGTATTTCGAAAAGACGGGTCGAGGTATTGGGATCTCCACGCACCTCAAGACCGTAGTCGCTCTGGAGCAGATTGTCCACAAACTCCCGACGCAACACATCCGCGCTTTTTGACGCCGTATCTATGTGGCCGGAGTACGAGCTGCGTGCGAATGTATTGAAAGTAATCTGCCGCGAGCGCTTGAGTACCGCAAGCGCTCTCCGGCGGAAAAAAATGCCTTTCTTTTTGGCGCGATAGCGGCTCATAAAGACCCCTCGTAGCCGGTCGGGTAACTCCTTGAGTATTGCCCGCACTTCTTGCACAGGAGTCAGCGTCGCCCATCCGCTAAAACCAACCACCGGAGTCTCGTGCCATTCCCGCAACCGCACTTCCCCATCGCAATAAGCTTCGAGCAAGTCGTCGGCATAGGGCGGAATAATTATTTCGTTTTGGGTGCGGGAAAAGCGGTAGCCGCCGTAGCGCAATACGAGCACATCACGCGGTATCGGGTTTTCGATATCTCCGATCCCGTCGACCAGAAGCGGCTTTTTCAACCGTTGCGCTACTGCGTGACATTGCACAAAGAGTTGAGGCATTGCGCGCATAACTAGATTATGCGGGTACGGCATCAGCACAAGGTCGGCGTCCTCTTCCTTATTGGTAACGGAAAAATAGGTCGTATCGAACCCATAGCGCTCGAACAGGGCGTGATGGAATGGGGACCTTTCCTTATTGAAGGCATTCCCCAAAAACGGAAAAAGAAGCGGGGTATGCTGGTATCCTTCCCGGCGCCAGGCGGACGATACAAAAAATACCAACTTCTTCATGCAAGTACTTTGAGGATAGCAGGAATAAGTTTAGCAAGCGAGTGGTGCTCGCGCACATACGCCGGAGTTGCCTGTTCCAAATACTTGAGCGCCGGGTCGTTGGTTTTTACCGGACAGCCGCAGGCAAGCGCCTCAAGTACCACCTTATCCAGCGAGCCCGTCTCGCTCGTGTGTATCAGGTAAGCCGCTTTGCGGTATTCGTCGCGCAATTGTGTTTGGTTGATGCCGCCCAAAAAATGCACGCGAGCCCCGAGTTTTTTTGCCAGAGACTCCAAGGCGACGCGCTCCGGCCCGTCGCCGGCTATATACAACTCGCGGTGCTCGCGCGCCGCGGCCTCTATGGCGAGGTCGTGGCGTTTCGACTTCATCAACCGACCGACAGAGAGTATCGCCTCGCCGCGCGCCACGCCCGGGTCCGGGGTAAAAAAGTCGGTATCGATACCGTGGCCCATCACGCGCACTTTTTTGCTTGGCAGGCGGAAGCTCTCTTTTGACGCGGTCAAAATAACGTCGGCAAAAAGCTCCGCGACGCGGAGTTTTAGGTTGACGTTCTTGTGGGTGTACCACAGCGCGGTTTTTTTGCCGCGCAACTTCCAGAGCCAGCCGGCGGCAACCAAGTACTCCGGGTTCATATGCACAAACACCGCGCCGTATGTACCCGGCGCGGCGAGGCGCACAAGGCGCCACGCGCGTGCAATCTTGCCGCGCGGCCCGAGGTCCCTCAGCGAGATAACCTCGACCTCGCAGTGCTTTTTAAACTCCTCTATCCAGCGCGCAAAAAACCCGAGTACCGGGTCGTTTGTGTCTACCATTTGCGTGCAAATGAGAAGCTTCATTATTTTTTGCCGAGGACGCGCCCCGCGACATCTTTGCCGTAGACGCTCTGCAGAAGTTCCGAATCTTTACCGCTGTTTAAAAGAAGGCTGAGATTCTTTTCCACCGTCGCGTCAAGCAGTGCGTTACCCTGCGCATCCCCGACGGTTTTTGCGTATAACCGCCGGAACGCTTCGAAGTCCTTGATGAAACAGTCGCCGCCAGCGCCGCGGCCGGGTTTCGCGTTTTTGTGCCCGCTCTTGTGCACCGGGTCAAGATGACTGCGCCCGATACGCGGGTCCGCGCCGATGGCGTCGCGTAGTATGGCATAGTCGGCGCCAAGGCGCGCCGCCAAGTCGTACACCAGGTTGACCTGCACCACCTTCATGGCGAGCATGACGTTGTTTACGTATTTGATAAGCTCCGACTCGACCGAAGAGCATATAAGCTCAAAGGAGGCTGGAGGCAAAAGGCGCAGAACCTGTTCGGCGCGGAGGCGCATGTCCGGAGACTCCGATGGAATCCCGACGATGTTGCGCGTCGGATGCGCGGCGTCATAACTCGCGGTGGCTTCCGCCAAAAACTCCGGTGAATGCAAAATAAATTTACCCGGATTAAGCGCCTGCAATTTTTGCGTAGTGCCGGGCAGAATAGTCGACTTAATGACAGCGGTTTTTCCGTCGCCGACCGCCAAGAGAGCGCTTTTGACGTAGCTGTCATCAAACCCGTCTTGGGTAGTGGGCGTCGGCACGGCGATAAACACGATATCGCAGTCCTGTATCAGCGCTTTGTTTGCGCGATACGGCTCCTCGAGCGCGTAGCGCACGACACTGACGCCGCGCTTCTGGAGTTCGTCGGCATAATTTTTGCCTATCCATCCTTGCCCGACGAACCCCACGCGCGGAGGAGTCTCTTCCTTTGCGGGCGCGCTGCGCGGCGTCTCGCCACGCAGATGCTGGACCATTTGGGCGTGCCAGAGGTCGCGGTACTCCGACTCCGACGGCAGAGAGACAGCAAGACGGCCGCGCGCTCCGCTACGCAACACCTGTAAGGCCGCCGCGGGCATATCGTCAAAAGAAGAAACGATCGCGCCCACTTCGCCGGCAACGCCAACGTCGGTCGAAACGACCGGGCATCCCGACAGCAGCGCTTCGACGACCGCCATGCCATACCCCTCATACCGCGAGGTGACCAGCAAAAGGTCCGCCGTTTTGTAAAACGGAAACGGGTCCTGATACGGCTCAAACACCACCTGCCCGCTTATCTCCAATTCCCGCGATAAAGACTCCAGGTACGCCAACTGCGAGCCGCCCCCCAGCACAATCAGGCCGGCCCGCGGCTCTTCTCTGATAATTTCCATCATAACACGCAGGGCGCGCGCCGCATTCTTCTCCGGTTCCAGTCGCCCGACAAAAAGCACGAGCTTTTCGAATTGCGGATACCGCTGTCGCCGGTTGAAGGGCACCGCCCTCTGCGCCGCCTCGGCGTCTATAAAAACAGGCAGGACAGAAACTTCCGCGCGGATGCCGCGCGCCAGCAGTGACTTTTTGGCGCGCTCCGAAACGACGCGTATAGAATCGGCGCGCGCGAATATAAACCGCGCCAACAGC
>Ga0209542_10019607_pt1 | contig 10810 bp, 8 predicted proteins | sample RifCSPhighO2_01_FD_184028 | JGI IMG/M metagenome (GOLD analysis project Ga0209542, IMG submission 184028) | Soil microbial communities from Rifle, Colorado - Rifle CSP2_plank highO2_0.1 (SPAdes) (version 2) | ecosystem: Environmental > Terrestrial > Deep subsurface > Rock core/Sediment ...
GCCACTTCGAGGGTCCGGTCGGTAGTCTTATCGTCGACGGCAACAATGATTTCGTCGGAGAGTGACTTGACCGAGTCGAGACACTTCTTGACATTAGCCTCATCGTTTCTGACCAACAGGGTGACGGAGAGAGTTTTCACTTTAAGGTATATTATTACACAGGATGAGATTAAAAGTCGGGTTGTTCCTGGTGTTATTTTATTTTCTGTCGGTGATCAAACTGCATGGCTATGACCGGGTGCCGGCGCCCGCTCACGGAGAAGAGTTGCTCTACAGCTGGTCTGGCATTTATCTCATCGAAACAGGCACTCCCGTTTCCTGGTCGACTCTCGACTATCCCAAGGAAAACAAGGTCTTTGACGGCATTGTCGGTGATAAACACAACCTGTTTATGCCGGCTACTTTATGGAGGCCCTGGCTGGACGAGCCACCGCTGTATTCTCTTCTTTCCGGCGGGGCGGGCCATCTTTTTGGGGCTGACCGGACCAAAGTCATCCCACCCGCCTATTCCCGGATTCCGTCGGTGCTGGCTTCACTCGTCACTATGGGGTTGGTTTTTCTGGTCGGCTTAAACTTCTTTGGCTACTGGATTGGGATATTAGCAATGGCCTTCTATGGCCTGTCCCCAATCCTGGTTCTAGGCAGCCGGCTGTCAGTGCCGGAGAACATGATCGCTTTGGGGGTGATCGGTAGTCTGTTGTTAGCCAAAAAATACCTGGAAAAACCAAGCCTGGTTTTTCCAATCGGAGTCGGGTTGACTACGGCTGTATTGGGCTTGATGAAGCCAACCGGCTTTTTCCTGGCGCCTTTGGCGATTTTCCTAACGCTTTCCAAAAAGAGATGGCGACATGCTGGGATAATCTTGGCCTTAACTCTCTTGGGGGTGGCGGCTTTTGCCGCTTATGGCTATTACTATGACTGGGATTTGTTTCTGAAAATCGTCAGTATTCAGGGACGACGTTTTGCCGGCTGGACCGGCTTGGCCTACATCTTGAACTCCCCGGCGTACGATATCGATCTGTTGTTTGACGGCTGGTATATTTTTGGCATGATCGCCGCGGTGTTTTTCTCGTTACGGGAAAATAAAAGTCGGGAATTGAAACTGATCTGTTTGTTTTTCTTTTACTGGCTGATGGTGGCCGTCTTTGCCGGAACTGAACAGGACCTGCTGCCCTGGTATCGTTATCCCCTGTTCCCCCTGATCGGAGTCTTTGGGGCCTTGGGCCTACAGTGGCTTTATAAACGGGCGGATTTTTTTGCCATGGTTTTGGGGATTGGCCTGCTTCTAACCTCCCGCTTTTATCTAATGAACGCTTTCCGGCCAACAACGCCGACGGTCGTCTTCCGACTGGTCTTCTTTGCCGCCCTAATTCCCTCGCTGCTTGATTATGCCTGGAAAATTCCCTGGGCCAAGAAAGTGTCGCAGCTGATTTTGGTGAGTTTTATCGGTTTAGGCCTTTTCTTTAATGCCAAGTATCTCTATATCATTTTTGAGACCCGCTGTGAAAGTGTCAGTTGCCCCTTCGGTCCATCGACAAAACTGTCGGAAACAAAGCTGCCATTTTTTTGGCGATTGTTTGTCCCGGGCGAAAATACCGATATGCTGACCAGCAAGCGTCCCTGGTTCTAAAAAATAAAAGGCACCCATTTAGGATGCCTTTCACGTTTAGTAGGGGCATATTACCACAAACTGACCCTTTCTTGTAGTAGAATCACTGTATATGCCCCAGACACTGCAAGAAAAATACAATCTACCCAACTCAATAAGGGTGATAATAAAAAAAGACAATTCGGGTGGCTTTATCATTAAGTTACCAGAATTTCCCGGATGTATTTCTTATGCAGAGAATATTGAGGAACTTATTCCTGTGCTTAATGACATGGTTTTGACGTACTTCGACGTTCCAAGAAGAGAGGCTAAAAAGGTTGAGTTTTTATATGTTCCTAAAACTGTTAAAACAGTCGCCACAAAGAAAAAGGTAAGGAGCGTACATATTTCACCAAGAGAAGATACCCCGTTTACTGCTTTCTATGCCTAGGATTCCCATTTATGGTTGTAAAGAACTTGAAAATGCCCTGGTTATTTTAGGTCGGACGTAGTCAAGGAAATAATGGCTTTTGGTTTTACACGAGACCAGGTAATCGCGGCTCTAAATGGATAGTTCAGGGTCTGGCAAAGCTCTCTGGAGTTTGACAATTTCAGCTTAATTTGATATAGTCAATTAGACTAATAGTTAGACCGATCACTAGACTGGTTTTAGACTAATTATATATGGTGAATACCACGATTTTGAAGCCATTTTCACAACCTTTTATATCTGACTTTGTTTGGACTCCTCAAACATTGCCTTTCACTAGTGAGGAAATTATTTCATTTGACAAAGAACTTTCAGTTTATGAGCAAGTGTTTTTAAACCCTGATATTGAAAAGAACCTTATTAGTAAAAATGAGCTTTTAGCTTCATTCGCTATTTCAAAAGCTGAGGATTCTCAGCTAACTCTTCAAGAAGCACGAGATGTTTACAACCTCGTTCTTTCTGATCCAAACTATGATTTTATTCGTGAAAGATTGAAAGCTAAGGAGAAATTAACAAATAAGGACTATGATAAGCTTGAGTTTTTTAATATCCTTAAAACATTTAGGAGTATTAACCAAGAACCTTTTACAATAGATGACTTAACCCCTTTAAAAATTCGTGAATTTCACACCAATCTTACGCAAGGGCTTGATATATTTAAAGACTATTTTTCAGATTTCACCGTATATAAATCTGGGCTTTGGCGTGATAACGACCTTATTAGAGTAGGAAGTTATGTCCCAGCGCCTCATACAGAAATCGAAAAAGGGGTAGAAGAGCTCATTGCCTGGCTCAAAGAGAATCAAATAATTACTGGGATCGCAGTATTTCATACGGCACTCTATGGTTTACATCCTTTTAATAACGGGAATAAAAGAATTTGCCGAATTCTCGAGCATGTTCTCCTGCGAAGCCTTAATATTAATAATAAGAACCTGTATAGCACGTCATATTACTATCATAGGCAAAAAGCACGATATTATAAGTATCTTCTTTTCTCATTGGAGAGAAAGAATTTAAATCATTTTGTGGCATTTGTTCAAGAAGCGCTCGTGCTGTCAATCATTGATGTAGTAAAAACTAGTCTTGAGGTAAAACGACAGGAGTTTATCGCAAGACAAGAACTTGAAGGACAAATGGCTCTTGTCTTAAAGCCGCTTGTCAAACGAGGTGAGGTACAATTTAAAAGTCTTGCTCGGATAACACGAGGTAAAATTGCTAGACAAACGCTGGTAACATATCTCTCAAGGGCAGTTGGTCAGGGAATTCTTCGTAGACGAGAGACGGGGAGAGTGACATACTATGGTTTGAATTTTGAAGCTCCGGAGATAGAAACACTCCAAAAGTGGCTTGGGTTTGCAAAGCAACGATTGGCTTTTATCCCCGACAATATTAAGCTCATTTAAGGGGTGGCGAAGCGCCACATGACCCGACCGGCAGGGTCCTTTAAGTGATAGATAATATCGTTATTATCGACTGGTTCATCGGCGGCGATGATTAAAACATTTTTGATTTTCTCGTCCTGACCGTAATCGATCCTTCTAAATTCATATTTACCAAATTTTCTGACGGTGGAGAAGCCGAACTTATCGCGTGGTTCCAGGACAATTTCCTGTTGTAATTTATCCGGAGGATACTTCAGAAAGAAAGCCATCAGGATATAGGGCTGATCGTAACGGTCGGAAATGATGATTCTGTCATAGTCTCTTTCGTGCTCTTTGGTATAGGCGGCAATTTGGGCAAAACCGTATTGCCAGGCGTAAGGTAATTCCTTGGGGTAGTGAAGGTAATACTGATGGAGATAGCGGGCCGCATCATATGCGGCAAGAATTGCTAATGTCGAATAACTAATGACTAATAAAGTCCGAATACCCAATGACTTAATGAATAAGAGAAACTCCAGGAGTCCGATGGCGGTAATGAGAGTTAAGGGATAGACCATGTTTTGGGCACGGAGGGCGTGAGGAGACTGAAAGGTAAGGGCGGCGGCCACGGGGGCGATAAGCAACCAGGACAGAATCAACTTCTCTCCCCGATCATTTCGGGAGAGCATCAAGAGTAGGCCGAGGATGAAAAGGGGGAAGGTGAAAAGATAAGCCTGGCCCATCCCCGGCACTTTGCTTCTGGCGATTTCATCACCAACAATGAAAAGAAAGCGGGGCGAGTAATGAGACAAATAGTTTTTGGCGAAACGATAGGTGTAGGTGGCGTAACGGTTGTGCAAAACGCGGGCGAGAAAAGTATTGTTGTCTTCGCGTCGTAGTTCCAGAGCTTCCCAGAGCGGGCCTTCGTCGGCAAAAACGGAAACACCGGTAAAACGGGAGCGACCTTCGGCACTGGTGAATTGAAGCGCTAAGGGTAGTAAAAAAATAAAACCGATGATGACGGAGATGAGAACCGACTTGAGCTGGCCGGGCTTCCCGAGGATGGACCAGATGTCGCGAAGATAAATCAAAACAAAAGCGATAAAGAGAAGCGGAATGACAATCCGGAGAGAGTGATAGGTATAAAGAGCTAGAACAAAAAATAAAGTGGTCAGAAAAAAGTACTTGGTATTTTCCAGAGAGCGGACGAGATAGTACAGGCCAATGACCAGAAAGGCGGAAGCGACGTTGGCTTCCCAACCGCCGCGGGAAAAATGGAGGTGCCAGGGAGAGAGGGCGATCATTGCTGCGGCGATGACGCCAATATCGAATGACGAATTTCTAATTACTAATGATTTTTTGGGAAAGAGTCTGTTGACCAAGAGGTAGACAAAATAGACTGATATGACACCGAGAAGAGCGGAAGGGAGGCGGACGGCGGTGACGGATAGACCCAGGATGTAAACGAAGGGCAAAACTAAGTAGAAGTAAACGGCCGGCTTGTAGTCATCAAAGGAACGAAAAACCGTCGGCCAACGGGTAGCGTGTTCATCCAGGCCGGTTTTGATAAGGGAGTAGGCATTGTAGCCAATAGCCGCCTCGTCGGCGTTTAGGCCGGCGGGGAATTTATCAAGAAATGGCAGCCGGAGGATGAAGGCAAGGAAAAGAATGACAATTAAGAGTATTTTTTTCATGGTTTGGTTTTGACAACACGGAAAACCGGAGTCAGGCCGTCCGGTAAATTGATCTGGTCGAAAAACTCGATGTTGTCCTGGTGATTGTCAAATAAATCCGTGATGTTGCCATTGGTGCCGATAAAAAGAGTGTCTTTGGATGTGTTGATGTCGCCGCTGCCAAATTGGCGAAACTCGACGTTATCAACCGAGGGAACGAGGCCGACGTCAACGCCCCCATCGATGAAGTTGTTGTTGGCTTGATACTTGGCCGGGTCGTATCGGGTATAGAACAGATAGTAGATATAAGGCTGGCCGTAGACGTCGGTCATGATCACCTTCTCGGCCGGGTAGGTTTTGATTCGCTCAATCGCCTGCTTGTAGCCATAGTTAAAGGAGGGGGCCAGAAACTGTTTGGCGTGGCGGAAATAAAGGTCGAGTCCCAGATAAACGTTGTGGAGATAAAGAGCCAGCAGAAGCAGGAAAAAGAGGCGGTGACGGGAAAAAAGATAGTAAAAACCAAGGGCGGCAAGGACTGCCAGGGGGACGGTCAGGAAAAAGGCGCGGACGACAGAAAATTCGGACAGGGTCAGACTGGCCCCGAGGGGCGCGAACAAGAGCAGACCTAAGAGGATGACGTTAGCCCGCCAATTCTTTTCCCGAACCAGAAAGACGACACCAAAGACGAGCCAAAGCGCATCAAATAAGTAGAGCAGGCCCATCTTGGGGAGCGCCTCGCGGGGAGTGCTGTTCTCAAAAAAGAGTAGTTCGGGGGAAAAATGGTAGAGATAGCGGCTGGCGATAGCCCGGAGGGTCAGGTCGATTTGACTATGAAAGAGTCCAACCGAGAAAAGATTGTCGTTATCGGTTCTGATTAACTCGGCCGAGGGAGTGGGGCGGTAGCCGAAAATAGAGAGACGGGCAACGCGGTTGCCGGCCGAGCCGGTAGCGGTTTGGAAAAAGTAAACACCGACTACGACCACGATAAGAAGATAAAGGGGTGCACTAAATTTTTCCTTGGCTGATTTAAAGTTAGTGACAATGACAGTCAGAAAGACCAGCGGCGAGAGGAGTTTGGCGGCTTGGTAAGTAAAGATGGTTAGGGCGAACAAGAAGATCGAGATGAGGGGAGAAACCTTCTTGTTTGTCAGGGAGAGGAGCAGAAAATAGGCGGCAAAAAGAAGCAGGGTGGCAAAAACATTCACTTCCCAGCCGCCACGGGAGAAGTGGAGGTGCCAGGGCATGATGGCGAGCATTGCTGCCGCAATGACGCCAATATCTAATGACGAATTTCTAATTACTAATGATTTTTTAGGAAAGAGTTGGTTGGTGAACAAATAAATGCCGATGACGGCCAAAGCGCCGAAAAGGGCGGAGGGAAAACGAACGGCGAATTCGGTCAGGCCGAAGACGGCAATCGAAGGAACGGTCAGGTAGACATAGATCCCCGGTTTGTAGTCACCAAACGACTTGAAAATGAGCGGCATAAAAACACCGTGTTCGTCGCGGCCGGTTTTGAGGATGGAGTAGGCATTGTAGCCCAGGCCGGCCTCGTCCCAGGTGAGGCCGGGTGGATGATTGCCCAGGTTGACCGTCCGGAGGGCGAGGGCGAGAAGAAAAATGGCGGCGAGGAGAAGGATTCTTTTCATGACTCACCTCTATTCTAAATGGTGGCGTGCTACACTACAAATATGTCCAAAGAGGCCCGGGTGTTCTTGCCGCAAATTCTTTGGTACAGCGCTATTTGGCTGGTGGTGGCTAGCGCGCTTTTCTTGATTTTACGTTACCGGCGGTCCAGGCTTTATTCAAAAGAGAAATACGAGGCGCTGATAGTGACGATTTCCGAGAAACGACAGAAGGCGACTGACCCCTGCCAATTTTTTATTGCCGGCGACCCCCCTAACGCCGAGGGTAATTTTGCCAAGGCGATCTTTTATTGTGACAAAGAACATAAGGCGGTCAATACGCTCGACTTGTCAGTTTTGGCGACAGGCAACTATCGGGAACTAATCCGGGAGGTGGGCCGGATTAATGGTTTTTCGTCGGCTGAAATTGTCGAGGGAAACCAGTGGAAGTGTTTCGACGACCATGAAAGGGTTCTTAATTTTTCCGACAAAATCAAGCTGAAATCGCGGGTGGAGTGTTTTTTCAATTTTTCGGATGGGGAAATAAAAACTTTATATGCCCAAAACAACTAAAGCAATAATTGCGATTGGAGCGGCAGTGCTGATTTCGGTATTGGGATTTTATTTGCGCTACAAAAATCACACCCTGGTCCCCTTGCCGGGCGAATCAACCGATGAATACAGCAACTCCTGGGTTGGCTTATCATTAATTCAAATCGGATTACCGGTTGGCCGGTCAGGCTTGCTGGGTTATGGCGGGAGCGATCCCCGCTATGTTAATGTCGATCGGATTTACTCGTCGACTGCCGGTGGCGGACCCTTGGGAATAAATCGGCCCTGGCTCGACCACCCACCCGGCCTGCCCTTACTCACGGGTGGTTTTGCTTATCTTTCCGGGGCGCGGGTTTTTGAAGACGCGACGGCCAGAGTCATCAGGAAACCGATGCTTCTAATCGGAACAGTTACTATTGCCTTGGTGGGAATACTGACTTACCAGTTGGCCGGTACCGGGGCGGCGTTTTTGGCGATGGGTTTGTATGCCACCTCGCCCCTGATGACGGTTACCAGCCGGATGATCCAGGGTGAAAACGGGGTGATTGTCGCTTTCCTTACCAGTTTAATTTTCCTTAATAGCTACCTGACGAAAAAGAAAAATATTTTCCTGTGGCTTGCCGCTCTGGCGGCCGGAGGAGCGCTTCTTTTCAAGGTGAGTGGAATCGCGGTGGCTATTAGCGGGGCCGTAATTTTACTTTCGCAGGAGAATAAGAAAACGGCTTTGAGACTTTGGGAAACAGCTTTGTTTCTGACAGTCGCTTTGTCCTTTCTGGCTCTGTTTTTTGTCTACGGAGCCGCCTTTGATTGGTCAACCTTCGTCATTATCTGGCAGTCAAATTCGACCCGGCCGTACGACATCGGTTTCGGGTCGCTTTTCGATTTATTGACCACAACCAAAATTACGGTAAGCAAACGGCTGACCGAAGGTTGGCCGCTGGCCGGATGGATTAGTATTTTTCTATTAATGGCAAGGGAGAAGAAGCGGTTATTTTTCTTTGTCGCCCTGCCGGTTCTGGTTTACCTGGTTATTTTCCTGCTGATGGGCGGCAGTGCCTATGGCTGGTACCGCCTGCCGTTTATGCCCTTCCTGTTTATTGCTATCGCTGTGATGCTTGTCGATGGCTTTCGGACGGAAAATAAAATTTTGCCGGTACTGTTAATCTTGATGCCTCTGGGAATGACGATCCACAAGCTAAGTGAGGCGCAGCGGCTGGCGGCGATCATTCCTCTTTGGCGTTATGGCTTACCGGCGGTGATCGGCTGGTTTCTTTTTGGGAAAAAGGCCCGGCTAAACCGCTTTCTCTACATCACTCTCATACTAGCGGCGTTGGCGGCCAATGTCTGGTTAAATCTTTCTCTGACGAGTGAATTTTACCTGAAAATAAACTAGTTGAATTTGGCGATGACAAAGGCGGGGTCGCCATTGAGAAAGTCGATCTTGTCAATCACGGTGGTATTTTTGGGAAGGTGGTCGGGAGAAGTGATTAGCAGAGAGTTGTTGGTCGAGATGGTGCCGCCGCTTTCGAGGGGAAGGGTGTTGACGACCCCGGTCGGAATCTGCCAGTCGTTGACGAAATAGACCCGGCCGATTTTGTCGGTCCAGTACCAGTCGGATTTATTAAAACGAATATTGTCCGGACCGGGGATGAGGAGTTTCGGATCGAGACGGCTGTAGAAAGCGTAGAAGATGTGGGGTTCGCCGTAACGCTTGGTCATGATGATCCGATCGTAGTGATCGATATTTTCGTTGATAATCTCAATGGCTTCGCGGTTGCCGAATTGCCAGGAAGCGGAGTAGGCTTTTTGATAGTCACCGAAGTAGAGATTGAGGTAGCCGGCAAATAAGAAGACGAACAAGGCGGTGAAGAGAACAATGAAAGGCGTTTTCAGCCATTTAGTGACGTAAACGAAACCAAAGGCAGACAGAATAATGATAGCGGGGATCATGGTGTTCGGTCGGAGCGCCTGGGGTGGGTCGGCGGTGGTTGCGGCGGCGACGGGTGAAAGCAGGAGCCAGGCAATGAGAAACCAGTTATGCACTTGGTGATTATTTTTTAGGGCTAAGAGAAAGCCAATCAGCGCCAGGAAAAGGACCGGCACGGTGAAGAGATTTTGGTTCGGGGCGGCAAATTGAGTTTGGACCCCATGGCTTTGGTTGAAGAAAGTGGGCGAGAAATAGGAGAAGTAGTTTTTGATATAGGTAGCGGTGAAATAGACCGGCCGGTTATAGACCAGGCGGGCTAAGGGGGCAGGCAGACGGCTGTGACTTCGGTTTTCGCCGATCTGAAAAACGGCGGGCTCGGAAAGAATAGCGATTTTTTGGTAACGGGCGGTGCCGGAACCGACGGCCACCTGGTTGATGACAATGGCGAAGGAGAAAATGACCAGCAGCAGCGAAAAGGTGGCAACCGGATCAATTTTGATGTGTTTCCGGTAGATGAAAAAGAAAGTGAGAAGTAAAAGGGGAATAAAAACGCGGGCGGTGTTGTAGGTATGGGGGGCCAAAGCAAAGAAGACGGCCGCGGGTAAATAGTAGAGCGTGTTTTTCAGGCCCAAAAGCAGGAAAAGGGCTCCGGCAATAGTTAATGTCAGAGCGAGATTGGCCTCGAGAGCGGGTCGGCTGATAAAAAAGTGCCAGGGAGAGAGGGCGATCATTGCTGCAGCAATGACGCCAATATCGAATGACGAATTTCTAATTACTAATGATTTTTTGGGAAAGAGTTCGTTGGTTAGAAGATAAATTAACGGGATGGCGATGACGCCGGCAAGAGCGGAGATAAAACGGACGGCAAAGGCGTTAAGGCCGAAAAGAAAGACCGGGGTAACGGTCAGATAAATATAGACGGGCAGTTTGAAGTCGCCGAAGGCGCGAAAAATAAGGGGGAAGGCCGTTCCCCACTCGTCTTTGCCGGTGGTCAGAATCGAATAGGCATTGTAGCCGTGACTAACCTCGTCCCAATTTAAGGAGACCGGAAATTTATCCAGCTGCCAAAAACGCAAAATGAGGCCCAGAAGGGTGATGCCAATCAGGGCGAGGAAATTAGTTTTGTTTTTGGTCATAGGCGAGGAGGTAAAAGGCCGGGGTGCGATCCGGGTACTCTATGGTATCTAAAATATAGGGGGTAAGCGAAGGGTTGGCTTTTTCTGCCCGAATGACAACAAGGTTGCCGGGGACAAGATCGCGACTGGCATCAAAGGTCCTGAAGGTATATTTGCCTAAACTATACGGGTCGAGCATGTCCAAAAAGAGGAGTTTTCTCTCTTTGATTCGCGGCCACCAGGCGGCCGCAGAGGACTGATATTCAGTCGGGTCCAACCGATTATAAAAAGCGACGAAGATCTGGGCTTGACTACCGCGGTCAAAGATAACAGTCGGGTACCTGTCAGAATAAGTCCGGATCTTGGCCAGCAAGTCACGGTAGCCGAAAGAGAGGGCGGCGGGATATTTGGCCGGGGCGATGAAAAAATAAAGGTTGAGGTAGGCGACGAGCGAAATGAAGATGACCGTGGCGGTT
>Ga0209542_10019608_pt1 | contig 10810 bp, 7 predicted proteins | sample RifCSPhighO2_01_FD_184028 | JGI IMG/M metagenome (GOLD analysis project Ga0209542, IMG submission 184028) | Soil microbial communities from Rifle, Colorado - Rifle CSP2_plank highO2_0.1 (SPAdes) (version 2) | ecosystem: Environmental > Terrestrial > Deep subsurface > Rock core/Sediment ...
ATGCCGTACTTCCCTGTTCATACTGCGTATCAGAAGCATCGAAAAAATCACAAGGAGAATAAAAAGGGTTACACTAAAAAGAAGTTCCGTGGTCGTGCGCACAAAGGTCAATTGAACAACGGAAATCCCAATAATAAGAAAGACAAAGAGTTCTGTTGCAAGAATTTTTACGTTAAGGAAATGGTGTCGTAACAGCGCATACGAGGTTAACAGGAGAAAGGGTAGGGTATAAAGGTATCCTAAACGGACGGCATTCAGGTTTTCGGACAAATTGAAATATATAAAACTCAAGGAAAAGACAAGTGAATATGTTATAAGCATTCCACTCATAACATATTTCCACCGAATCTTTTCCATGCCTTCAGTTTTGAAATATTGACGAATCGCAATATAGAACCCTCCTAAAATACAAAATCCTGCATAAAGCCCGAAAACTAATACGCCCGGCCCCGCTTTACCTATATAGTCGCCCATTGAGTTGAGTTCGGCGTGAGTAAAGAGAAGGGGTGATAAGGCAATACCAGAAACAATTACGCCCAACGTGAATAGAGTAAGTATTAATCTTTTTGCGATTTGTTTTTTCGGTCGCTGAAATACATAAACAAAGAGAAATACAAGAAATGACTGATATGTCGCAAAAAACATTACAATACGAGCCCAAAACAGAGCACTTTCTGCATTTGTGGATTGGATTGCGAAGTGTGTTGGAAAAAGCCAGAGAATTTGCGCAATGAGAAATAACAAAAAAACAAAATGAGGTATGCTCCTTAAAGCATGCCTCATTAGTAACATAATTAGTGCAAGATTGATGAACAGCCAAATCACAAACAAAGGAAATTCTAAGCGAACCGGATCAAAAAGAATTTTGAAGACCTCAAGAGACATTGTGGGTAGGCAGTTCAATATAAAACGTACTCCCTTTATCTTTGCCGGGAGACTCGGCCCAAATTCGACCATTGTGCATTTGCACAAATTGTTTAGCGATATACAAGCCAAGGCCTGTACCTTCCGTGGAAAGCTTTGCTCCCGCTTCCCCGCGCGAAAAGCTTTCGAAAAGTTTTCCGATTTCTTCCTTCGTCATACCTTCTCCGTTGTCTTGGACCGACAATCGAAGCTGATTGTTGTTTCGGGCAATAAATATAGTTATTACACCTCCTTCTTTGGTATATCGAATAGCGTTGTCAATAAGATTCAGAACAACATTGCGGATTTTTTCTTTGTCGAGCTGGAGGATTGGAAACGCGTCTGCCGGTTTTTTGAATACGAGTGTAAGGGTCTTCTGTGCGGCCTTTACTTTGAGTTCGTCAACGATGCTTGCGATTATTTCTTCGATGTTCGTATCTACGGGCTCAAGCTTCATTTTGCCAGATTCAATGCGCGACAAACTCAAAAGGTCGTTTACCAAATGAATAAGCCGTTCATTCGACTCGTATACTTTGGCTATTGGTTTTTTCACTTTCTCTGCAAGCTTCCCATATGTTCCTTCTAGCGCGAGCGACAAGTATCCTTTTGCTGCCGTAAGCGGCGTGCGCAGCTGATGGGACGCTATGGAAATAAATTCTGACTTTGCCGCATCTAGCCGCTTCAACTCCACATTCGCCGCCTCAAGTTTTTCAGTGAGCCTCTGCAGTTGTTCCCGTTGCTCAACTTCCTTCAGTACAGAACGAAGAATTAATACAGAAGTCGTTACCAAACCAATAAAAATAACTAACTCAGGTAATACTTGTCCGAAGTTTCTCGCCTCTATCAACCGGATAAGACTAATAAGAAGGAGTCCGGTGATAAAAATCTCAACCCCAATAATCCGAATATTAAGAATGTTATATTTGATAACTGCATAACTTGTGAGTGCTATAAAAGGAAAGACGAATACGGCGGCAAGAGGGAGATATGATGGATTGTTGAATACGACCGGTAGAATAAGATTTGAGGTTACAATAGAGAAAAACATGATTAAAACGCCCAGAGTAATCCAAAGGAATCGCTTCCGATCTAACTTCTGGGCACGAAGGGTCTTAATGATCAATAGAACTATACCAGCGAGAGTGTAGAGAGTTGTTGTCATCCCAAAAACGGGGATTGCTGGTCCATTAATTGCAGACGTGATGATTCCTTCAGGGGAAATTGATCTTACTGCTTCCAAAACAAGAGGGGTGAGAGTGAGAATAGAAACAATAGTGGTCCAAATGACTAGGATCAGAAGAATAATTTTTGGCAATCCAGTTCTCTCTTTCGGGAATGACCAAGCAAAAAGCAGAAAACAAAAAGTCATCCAGGTAACAGCAAAGAGCGTAAAACGCAAGATCGCAAAAGCTTCTACCACATGAATAGGTTGATAACTTAAATAGTTTAATGTTCCCCATAAAGCAACGAGTAAAGAAAACCCAAGAAAAGTTTTGTGTGTCGCACTTTTTGTATTCCCCAAAAAAACAATAAAGCCAAGCATTACTGTTACGCAAATTACAATTCCTACAGCTAAGAGATCCCAGACTTCGTATAAAGACATGAACAGAGAACTTATAATTTCCATAGAAAATTTTCTAGCTCATGTACAACATATGTTTCGACCTCAGGATACCAAAAAGGATTTTTCAATGGTCCGACAAAATCTTTACCACCAAAAAATTGATGCTTGATCGGTTTAGATTTTTTGCCGAATTCTTCGCGCCCCAAGGACTTTACTTGGATATTGCTGCATGTTCTCGTCTTATCTTCCGCATGTTCCCGGGTTCCTGGAGGGATAACAGTGTCTTGGTCTCCGAAAAACAATAGTGTTTTCACGTGAGAAGGAATCGATTCAAGGTGTGTATAGGGACGATGTATCCCCTCGGGATAAAAGATCAGAGGGGAAACACCAAACAAACCTGTTACATAATTCTTCCATTTTCGCACAGTATGTTTTTCTATTTCGTGATCAGGCGGAGATTGTATAACTCGAGCAGCAAAGGTAAACCCTCCACTCATTCCTCCGAGTATGATCTTCGTCTTCCCTTGATGCACGAGTTGTCTAATTGCACTTTCAATTTTATCAAAAACTTTATGTTCTAGGAACGAGTTAGCAAAAGAAATTCTTCGAGAGTGACTTCCTGGAAGCATCGTGAGTTTGAGGATTTTCCAAAAACTTTTCTTTTCGTAATCATCTCCGAATATATCGACGCCAATAATTGAAGCTCCCTGGTTTTCAAGCGGACGAAACGTATTCATCAAGGATGGAGTTAGCCCTATGATTGGACCTATAAAAACAATTCCTATACTACTTAAATCGCTATTTTTTCCTCTAAGTGCGTCGTCACAAGTCATTATAGTAGGAGCTTTTTTGAGTGAACGAGCCGTAGGCGCTATTGAATAACCTACACGGAAACTAAAAACTGGAATTTTCTGCGAGATATTAAATGTATCTATTATTTGCTTATAAGCTTCTCTAACAAAATTTAGTTGGTTCGTTGTAAGTTTTTCTGGGGTTTCCCGCTGAATTTGCTGGCCAAGATATAGAAGTCCTACGGAAACTGGTTGAAAACTAAGTCCCAGAGAGGTCGCAGTTAACCAAAACCTTTGGAGAACTCTTCCTGCCTCAATAAAGTCGACCGGTGAATCGCTCGAAGCGGTAAGTATGCCAATCGCCGAACATTTTTCATAGAGTTTCTGCCTTTTTAAAGCGGCTTTTGTTGAGATCCCAGCACGCTGCAGCTTGTGCACTACACCCCAACGGCTAAGAAGATATTTGAATATAAGTCGTTCAAAAAGCGAAAGTTCTTTGGTCCCTACATATAGACCTTCTCTTTTTTTTTGTTCATCTCGGAGTGTCCAATTTACATTGGAAAAGAGAGCCTGATGTATATAAAAATTTTCGAAAAGGAGTCTATCCCCCATACTCAATGAAACAGCGGCTTCATGAATACTTTTGCGATCTTGAGTCAAAGCAATCTCACATTTCCCATCCTTCAAAGATCTGGTCACTGTTTCTAAAGATTCTCTATCTTTGTCCTTAAGCGGAGTTATTTTATAAGGTTTCCTATTAGTAGAACGTTGAAGAATATATGGTAGGAGGTGTTGATAAGGGTATTTCTTGATAGTTTTCTCGAAATTTACTTCTGCGACGAGGTCGGGCTCTTGCTCCTCGGGAAACAATCGGATATTTGCCTCGTATCCTTTTTCTGAAGCAATGATAAAAACATTTTCAAGTACAGCTCCATGCGCGATGAGAGATCCTCGCTGCCGATAGTTAAATAATGTTTTATCCTTATCTGGAAGATTCCAGATCAAAATTTTCCCGTCCCCTTTTACAACAAATCTCCAAGGTTGAGAATTATGTCCGGACGGAGCATGTACAGCAAGTTTTAATATTTCTTTTATTGTCTCTTCCATTTGAATGCAGAAAAGTTTTAAGGCAGAAAATCATCAAATCTTATAAGCATCCTACCACTTGCAACTGGTTGCCCCAAAATAATTTTTCTGGCGATAAAAGAAGCAATACCAGAAGCAATGGTTACGGTACTCATAAGTTGTGGTCTGCCAACGAGGGTTTTGCCGATCTGTTTTACTGATTCAATAGCTTTCGTTGGGATATTCTCTGTCCCTACTATTTGTACCGCATATTGATTTTTCTCTCTCTCGGTTATTTTTCCAGAAAGAATCTTCTCTAGAAATTCTTGCGGTACCAATCCGTTAAATAGCTTTGTTTTCGAATCGGTATCATATCTCTCCACATCTATTAAAATACTGTCTCCTAGATTTGTAAGCATCACAACAGGTACCTTTTGTTTCTTTGCCTCTTTTCTCATTAAAACTTTCATCTCAAAATCGTCAATCGCGTCAAAAATAATTCTTAGTTTTGGTTTGCCACCAATGAATGAAGAAAGGGTGCCCTTTTGAAGCCCTTCTGGGTAGATGTGGAGGTTAACGGAAGGGTTGATTTCGTATATTTGCTGAGTGGTTATTTGGAGCTTTGATGTACCAATTTGATCAATTCTTGCCCAAACTCTATTGAGGTTGGCTGTTTCAAGGGTATCGTGTTCGGCAAGCTTTATTATTTGGCTAATCCCACTGTATGCCAGGTTGAGAGCAATTGCACTCCCTATAGAGAGACCCGCAATTCCGATCGGAGCAGCCAGTAGTTTTTTTTGTTCCTCTTTTGTAATTAGATTTTGGTTTCTATTGGTCCGGAGCAATGTGTATTCCTTCTTTCCAAGCATATGGACAAGCTGGCCACTCCACGGAAAATATACCCATTCTCCTACAAACCCATCGTTTTTCTTGGAATGAAGTTTTCGCTTCAGGAAATCATGACACTGCTTTTGGTAAAGATGAGTATGTTGCTGAAGGTTTGGATGAGTAATTTGGAAAAGTTCTCGAAGCTGATCCTTAAATATATCGACCGTTTTCCAAATCCGCACCTTTTTCCGTAATGTGCGCAAATTCTCACTTGTGTGTTTTTCTCCCGAAAGAATGATTGGTGTTTCAAGCGAGCTCATTCGGAAATTATAGCATAAAAATTATATGAAGTGCCTTTTATTTTTTCACCCACCTTTGCTTGGTGCCAATAGAAAAGTATGTCGGATGTTCATACGGCCAGAGAATAATATGCGGCGTGAGTCGTTTTTCGTATGTTTTAGGGTCGTTGTTATAGAGATACTGATATTCCGTACTATTGAGCATCAATATACGAATAATAGCTTTTTGCGTGAGTTTGCGAAGTTCTCTTGTGGGCTTAATGTCTTTTTTTAATTCCACATTTACTTCAAGGAATTGATCTTGGTTTTTGTCGTTTTTAGTAATCATGGTTGACTTCCCAGTGACATACCCACGTACGGTTCGATGTGAAAGTGCATTTCGTATGTATTCAGAATAAATATTAATACCAAATAATGTTGTAGCAAAATCGCTTCTCTCGTACACATATACGAAAGGAAGACGAAAGATAGTGTGTTCAATTTTTGCGGCGCGGGCTATCTGCAAGATATCTATTCCCCCAGTGTTCAATTTTTTAAGCATTTTATCGAAGGGAATTACTCCTCCTCGGTCAGGAAATCGGTATCGAAGTAATGGTATGGAGGAGCCGAATCCAGAAGCTATTACTTCTTCTTCGACTTGTTCAAAGTGTAGTATGGAGGGGTGATATTGAGCTAGAGTTGGCACTCGGTGCATATAAGGGAAAAGTTCGCGAAAGACGGCCGGCTTCTGAACAGCAATTTTTCTAATGAGATTACTTAAGGGGGTTTCGTGAGCCATAGTTCCAAGTTCTACTGTGCCATAAATGTTGATAATATCTGTATAGGGATTTTTCAGAAAAGTTTTTTGTGCAAGATATTTTCGGAACTCTTCCGAAAAATGTTCTGTGGCCGTCAGAATTTTAACATTGTAATTCCTCCAGTTTATTCCATATAGTGGAGCTTCATCAATAACATCCTTGATAAAAGGCGGATATCCCATTAGAAGAACCTGGTCAAATAATCTCCCAAACTTTTCAAGCGATTTCAAGTAGAGTTCTTTATTTGGACCAACAGGAATAAGAGAAAGGTTATAGCCTTTTTGCGCGATTTTATTAAAGTTTTTATATGTAAAAATCCCTCCTATCCATATCCCAAGGCCAAAACCAAGCAAACCAAGAGTTGTTTTGCTTTCAATATTAAACTGATTTTTCAGGAATAGTTCTGCGACATATTCGTATTGTGAATCTTGTTCTTCGCCCCGAGGAAAATAAAAAGGTTCTCCAGTGGAACCAGATGTTGCGGAAAAAGTTGTAGCACGAGAGATGTCACGATTGGGAAATAAATCAAGGTAGTCGTACTTCCTTAGATACAAATCTTTATTAGTAAGAGGAAGTTTTTGAAAATCTTGAATACTTTTAATTTGACTGGGTTTGATATTGTGTTCTTTAAGGAACTTTCGATAGGCCGGGGTGGTTTTTGCGGTAAAGTTAAAAAGAGAAAGAACTGCTCTTTCTCCTTGTTTTTCCCAGTATGAAGAGTTTTTTGTTTTAAGATTTTTGAGTGCTTGGGTAATTGATTTAGGGGGAGAGAAGAATTGAAAGTTCTGCATAGTTAGTATCCATTGAAAACTTTTTCTGCCATGTCGTTTGCAATTTCAACTGGGGGCCGATTTTGATGGTTACCTATCTCGAGAATCGTTCTTAGATTTTTCGAAATTATCTCTACCTTTTCTGTAATCCGCTTTTCATTGGGAATTTTATTTTGGTATTCATCTACTACGCTAATAAGGCCGCCTGCATTTACAAGGTAATCTGGCGCATAAAGAATCCCTTTCACAAAAAGTAGCTTGCCAATACTGTTGTTTTCGAGTTGATTATTCGCTCCCCCGGCCACTATTTTACACTTAAGTTGAGGGACAGTTTTTTTGTTGAGTGCTCCGCTTAACGCACATGGACAAAAACAGTCCACTTTCTGCCTATGAATATCTGACGGAGCTACTATATTTATGCGAGGAAACCTTCGTTTTAGTTCTTTTAACTTTTTCCCCTTTAAGTCGGTTACGAAAATTTTTGCTCCATCTTGATAGAGCAATTCGGTGATGGCCTCGCCAATTTTCCCTGTTCCTTGGATAGCAAAACTACGGTTTTCAACGCTATCTTTCCCAAAAACTTTTTCAAAACATACTTTCATTGCTCCAAAAAGCCCGAGGGCAGTAAATTTTGTAGGGTCTGTGCGAAGACCTACCATATAGGGGCTGCGAGCAGCCATAATTGTGAGATCTGTTTGACTTATACCAACGTCAGTTCCTGTAATAAAGCGGCCGCCAAGGTAATTTACCTGATCTGCGTATGCCTTAAGGATGTTCGCCTTTTTTTGAGAACCATTCAAGTTGTTATTCGGAGTTGGGTTAATGATTACTCCTTTTGCTCCTCCGTATGAAATGCCGGCAAGTGCGGCCTTGTAAGACATCATCTTAGAAAGACGTAAGGCGTCGCTTAGCGCGTAGAGAGGAGAAGTATAATGCCAAAATCTTGTTGCCCCGAAAGAAGGGAGATTCTTATTTTGTCTATGAATAGCAATAAAGCCTTTGAGGCCAGTATGCTTGTCTGCAAAAGGCAAAACCTTTTCGTGATTATCGAATTCCGGGAAAGTTGTAACTAAACGGTCGATTTCTTCTTCGGTAAAGTGCATATTTGAATGTATCGTTTCAATTTTTGGTATCCGTTTTGGGGAATCGCAGAGACAAAAGTTTGATTTTTTCTGCAATAGTCTTGTTTTCGGAAAATTGACTGATATTGATCATTTTGTTTAGTTATTTTATCAAAGAAGGGAAAAAATACAAGAAGAAGCTGGCTTTTGAAAGTTGAGGGCGGCTTTTGGTTTAAAAATGAAACCATTGAGTTTGGTGCGCGGCGCAAGTATCGGTGTCGCCGTGGGTGCCTTGAGGATGAGTTCTGCATTAGCAATCTTGACATATATGACCGTTTAACGGTCTATACTGAAATCGAAAAAAGAATATACAGGAGAAAACTATCGTTCTAATTCTGCTATAGCAATAGTAAGTCGATGGTTTTTAGGTTTGAGGTTTACGGCTTGAAGATGGGGATCATCTGCGCATGTTCAATGTTTATCCCGCTGCGCCATATCTCTGCAAGGCAAAAGAAAAGCCCATCACTGGTTGTGATGGGCTTGTGGTTCTCGCGGCTTTTACGTTAGTCAGTCATCGAGAAACTAAAGAGAACCAGTTCAAAGGCCTGTTCGAGTTCTGCCCTTTCTTGGGGAGTGATATCCATTTCGCTGACTACTATCGGCACGCGATTTTCTACAGAAAAATGGAAGTCTTTCGTGGGATGTTCGAACCAGTATTGAACTTTGTTTTTGTATCCTACGATTCGGTAGGCAGAAAGGTTGTTTATGGATACTTCTTCCCCTTTTCTTTTAATGCCAACTGTAAATTCCCATTCTCCGATATTGTCAATAACTATTGCGATTGGATGAAAAAAGACCCCATTTCTATCTTGGTACGTTTTACCTCGGGGATTTAGTGTAATTACACTACTCCATTCTGGATCACTGATCTCCCACCCTTCAGGATAGCGAAACTCTATGCCATACTCCTCATTTGTGTATTCGAGTCCAGTATCGAGAATATCAACTTCTGGCCTTAGCGCCTCGGGTGTATTCTGGGTTTGCTCATTCTGGAGTTGATACACCCAAATTCCCCCTCCCACAAGGAGTATAGCTGCTACAGAAACACCAAGGAAAATAGCGAGATTGTTCTTCATAAGTATGTATATATCATAAATTAGTTGTAGGCGCAATGGAATAGAAAAACCTCTCCCGCAGCAGTGGTTACTGCGAACAGGAGAGGCTTGAAAGGGCTGTCTGCTACAGACTACGGGAGTCTGCTTTCGATCTGGAATAACGCGGTGTCTTGGTCTGAGTACACGCCAACCATGATTTCCAGCTCGTTCCTGATCACCAGAATCAGTCCCGCGCCCACAAGGATTTTCTTCGCAGCGTAGACGAAGGTTGCTTTCTTTGACTCTGGGATGATCCCGAGCTGGGCGAGCTTTTCGGCGAGCAGCACTCTGTTGTCCACGGTATTCAAGACTTGGAATGTGTCGACTGCTGTGTCAACATGCTGCCAAGTTACGCCGAGGTTTCCCTGCCGGAGAGCTTTTGCTGCCTTGCCGATCTCGTAGGCCGTTTCCGCAAAGCCGGGTATGTCCAGCAGTTCAAGCATCAATGCCTTTTTGGAGTGGCCTATGTATGCGAGCGGGTCTACGAGGCTGAGAAGGTTGGAAACCCCAAAGTTCATCATGTCAGCCCGCTCTGTGGAGAGATCTCCCTCTACCCGCAGCATCCATTCCTGTGTGCTTGGAGTAAGCAGGTAGGTGGCGGTTCCGTTGGGAGGCAGCAATCCCGCTTTGTGTATTAAGCTACTCTCCGCGCCGACCGGCTGTATTCCCACGCCTCCTGCCAGCTGTTCGATGCTGAAGCTTACCCAGTAGCTTGCGTTGTTGTGTACCTTGAGGGTGACGTTGCCGTTTTCGCTTTCTGAGGTACCTAGCGAAAGAAGTCCGTTTATTTTGAGATCCGTAATTTTGGGGTTAGGACTTTTCTCCACCTCCTCTGAGCTTATCTGCACAACTTCCCCTGTGATGCACAGCTCTTGCCCCGGGAAGATGAGGTCTGGGTTTGAGCCGATCACCCCTCTATTCACTTCGTACAGGGTCGTCGACCTGGAGGCATCCTGGTAGTACGTGTAGGCAATTCCAGAAAGCGTCTCGCCGGACTGCACCGTGTGGTGGAGCGTGCAGACAGGAGGTTGTGAGTAGTCAACCTCGAGCTCCCCTACTTTTTGCTGGAGTTCCTGTAGTATCAAGACAAGCTTATCCAGCTCGACTTGAAGTTGCTCCAGGATTTCTTCTTCGGTCAGATCTGTGTTCCCTGTGAGCACTCCCAACACCTGGTCTGAGGGCGGGTTGTTGCTGGAGAAATCGTCGTCTGATGGAGGAAGGGTGTCCGTCACCTGCACGAAGAAGGTGACTCTGTCGCTTCTGGAGTCTGCGTCAGAGAAGGCGGCTTCCGCGGTGGCCGCGTAGGTCTTGCCTTCGTGGGCACTGGTAGGCGTCCAGAGGACTTCGCCTGTGGAGCTGTTGACGGTGAGCTCCGGAGGCGCGGGTTCAGATCCCGGGGGATAGTCAGGCCTCCTCGCAAAGGAGACCGTCACATCAGAGGGCTTCTCAACCCGCATATGCGCCTGGAAGAGCGTACCAGGTTTTGCCGCGAGCACTTGGCCCCACGACGGACTCACAATCTGCAGAGTTATGGACTCGGCCGGCTCTGTCTTTGCTATCGGGTCAGTAAACAGCGGA
>Ga0209542_10019609_pt1 | contig 10810 bp, 7 predicted proteins | sample RifCSPhighO2_01_FD_184028 | JGI IMG/M metagenome (GOLD analysis project Ga0209542, IMG submission 184028) | Soil microbial communities from Rifle, Colorado - Rifle CSP2_plank highO2_0.1 (SPAdes) (version 2) | ecosystem: Environmental > Terrestrial > Deep subsurface > Rock core/Sediment ...
CGACGTACTTCTTTCTGGGCTTCTCGGACGCAAGCTGTCGAAAAAATTCAGACTGAAATCTGTTCCCACGGGCGAAGCAGCCATTGAACTCCTGAAGAAAGAAAGTCCGGATCTGATACTCCTCGACATCTTATTGCCGGGTATGGACGGTTTTGAGGTCCTGCGAATGGTAAAAGCCGATCCGAAGACCGCCGCCATACCCGTGGTGATACTTTCAAACCTCGGTCAACCACAGGACGTCGAACGAGGCAAGAAACTCGGTGCGGCGGAGTTCGTCGTGAAGGTTACGCTTCTGCCCGATGAGGTGGTCGATCTGATCGAGACTGTCTCCAAGCGTTCGAGCTCCCGGGCGCACTAGGACGCGGCACCTGCCTCGCGCTTGTCATGCAGGACATCAGGCAACACATATCTCTCGCGTCGTTGACGACGTTCCAGATCGGCGGCATAGCGCGCTTTCTCGTAGACGTGCGCTCCGAAAGGGATATCAAAGAGGCTATTTTCTGGGCGCGGGAAAAGGGAGTTGCCTTCATCATCCTTTCCGGAGGCAGCAACGTCCTTGTGCCCGACGAGGGCACCGAAGCGCTTGTGATACGTCTGGTAGGCAACCTATGGAGCGTTTCCGGCTCCGAGGTCAACGCGTGGGCGGGCAGCAACTTGCTGATGCTTATCCGGGCTGTTGCCGTGCAGGGTTTGGGAGGCTGGGAGAGGCTCGCCGGTATTCCAGGCACGGTCGGCGGGGCAGCGCGCGGCAATGCGGGCGCCTTCGGGTCCGAAATAAAAGATTTTGTGATAAACATTCGGGCGCTTAATTCTAAAGACGGAACGGTGCGGGAATTCAGCAATGCCGAGTGTGATTTTTCATACCGGCACAGTTTTTTCAAGGACCATCCGGAATGGATAATCACGCGCGTGCAAGTCAGACTTGCACAAACAGAAACATCCGAAAGCGCGCGGCGCATCGAAGAGACCATCATCGAGCGCGAGAGGCGTCATTTGCAAAATGTATGCGCCGCCGGCTCGTTTTTTATGAATCCTATTGCGCCGCGCGAGGTACAGGAGATGTTTGAACGAGAAAAAGGCTCGCTCGCCCGCCTCGGGCGGGTGCCCGCCGGCTGGCTCATCGAAAAAGCTGGTATGAAAGGAGCAAAAGTCGGCGCTGCGCAGGCGAGTCTACAGCATCCCAACTACCTGGTGAACACCGGCGGAGCGACCGCCGCCGACGTGCGCGAATTGGCCGAGCGCATCAAGGATGCGGTCAAAAAAGAGTTCGGCATCGAGCTTGAGGAGGAAGCTGCGATTATTCGTTCCTAAAATCAAGCTTCACAACGTTCTCACCCGACTTACGTGCCTGTCGGATCTTGAGTCTCACCAGTGCATTTGCGGTGCTCGGCGAGACACCGACTTCTTTCAAAACTTCCGCGATATCTCTTGGGGTAGTTGCAGATTTACCGGTCTGACTTGTTTTCTCCTGATAAAACATCTGCCGGATTAACTCTCCGACAGCACTGATAGCCTCCTCAAAAACTGTTTCAGCCCCTTTTGGAAGTTTCGCAGCCACTGAGTCTTTTTCTTTAATCTGGCCGATGGCTCGCTTAGAAAGCGCAGCAATCGTCGCATCCAAATCTTCTCCGAGTCGCTCTGTCATGGTTTAATATCTTTTACGTAGTAAAATCATAGCATATATGGCACACGAACCCCTGGCCGTCCGGACGCACGAAAAGATGAAAGAGGTGCTCATGAGCCCTCAAGCGGCGGGGCCGGCGGTGCATTACTACATGATTCGCGGAAGCACGGAGAAGCGAAATATCACGGTCTGGGAGACCGGAACCGTGGGCGGCGAACATATCAAGGCGTACGGACATTACCACGTAGACGACCTGCCGGAGACGTACTGGGTGATTGAGGGAGAGGGCATTGTGCTCTTGCAGAAGCTTGTCGTCGAGAACGGCATCCCACAGCCGGACCGGGTAGAAGAATTCAAGGTCATACGGGTAAAAGCGGGCGACAGGATTGATATTCCCATCGGATACGGCCACTTGGCGCTCAATACCGGCAAGACCTGGTTCGTCACGGCCGACGACAGCCCGCTGGAGCTCAACGATTCGTCCTCAATGCCGAAGCACGCGGATTACGGACTGGTCCAAAAGATGCATGGTTTTGCGTACTATGTCGTAGAAAAAAACGGCGCACCCGCCCTTGTCGCCAACCGGCTTTACAAGGAGGTCCGTAAAAGCGACTTTGGCGGTCTCCTGTACGGATGAGGATAGTACGGGATTTGACACGGACTGAGAGAGGTAGATAGTAGCGATATGTCATCCGCTGAACGTATATACAATGTCGATGATATTTTTGTACCCGGAGGTATACCGGAACTCACCTATGTTAATCGTGCGGGAGGCGAATTGGAGGCTTTGTTAATGAACGTCAAGAAAGGCCATGCAAAAATGGTTACCTTGACTGGCGCAACCAAAACAGGGAAAACGGTACTTGTGAACCGTATCTTTCCGCGCAATGATGGCAAAAATATTTGGATAGACGGGGGCAGTGTTAAAGATGAGAAGGATTTCTGGTCGAGTATTCTTATTGAACTTCCGGAACCTTCCAGCATAGAAACGAGCGAATCATCCGAAGATGCGACGAATGCTCGGGGTAGTATATCTACATCAGCGAGTGCGCTAGTTGTTAGCGCAAAGATAGACGGAGAAATTGGGGTCGGCGAAAAAACAACCGCGACCACCAAGCTTGTGTCTGAAATTGGGTCGGAGCGAGTTCGTGCGCTAAAAGCTCTCCGGCAGGCTCGCTTTCCAATAATCATTGACGATTTTCATTATTTGCCACGTTCATATCAGGGCGATGTTCTCCGAGCTCTTAAGCCTCTGATATTCGCTGGGCTACCAGTAATTGGTATTGCAATACCGCACAGAAGGTACGATGCCATCAGAGTTGAAAGGGAAATGACCGGACGGCTTGATCCTGTTAGTGTCCCGCAGTGGACCGATAATGAGTTGGCTGAAATTCCTGAGAAAGGGTTCTTGCTTCTCAATGTACAGGTCGCGCGAAAAGTCATTTCCCGCATGGTCGAGGAGACTTATGGTAGTCCTCATTTGATGCAAGAGTTTTGCAAACAACTTTGTCGTCGCAACGGTATTACACAAACCATCGTTATTCCGGCCGATGAGATAACTACTGTAGCTGACTCGCTTTTTGGAGAGGTCGCTGAACAGACCGGTCGTGTAGTTTATGAAAAGCTCCGGCGCGGTCCACGACAACGCACAGACAGAATTCAGCGACAACTTATTACAGGTGAGACGGTAGACATTTATGGCGTTGTATTAACCGCTCTCGCTGCCATTAAACCTGGGTTGAGCAGAGTGGAATATGAAACCATTCGTGGCGTTATTCAGGATATTGTCAAAGAAAGAAGTCATGTACCGCAGCGTCACGAGGTGTCACGCGTGTTAGACAAAATGTCTACAATAGCGACAAGTGATGAATCATCCGTTCCCGTCATTGACTGGGACCAAGAGGACGGGATATTGCATATCACAGATCCTTTTTTCGCGTTTTATCTGAAGTGGGGAGCCCCCGCACATTTATCATAGTTGAGACAAAGTGCTATAGTGCCCGAGCTAACCCCTAGCGCAAAGCGAGGGGTCGGCCTCGTTGCATATGCCGGAACCAAAAAAAACAAGAACAGACCCCGACGCTGGGGTCGGAGCAGGTAAAATCGTCATCAAAGGCGCTCGAACGCACAATTTGAAGAATGTGTCGGTGGAGATACCGCGCAACAAAATGGTCGTATTCACCGGACTTTCCGGAAGCGGGAAGTCGTCGCTTGCGTTCGACACCATTTTCGCCGAAGGACAGCGCAAATATGTAGAGTCGCTTTCCGCCTACGCGCGGCAATTCCTGCGGCAGATGCAGAAGCCCGACGTGGACGAGATAACGGGCCTCTCGCCGGCGATATCAATCGACCAGAAGTCGCGTTCCAACAATCCGCGCTCGACGGTAGCGACCATCACCGAGATATACGACTACCTGCGCGTTCTCTACGCGCGTATCGGACATCCGCATTGCCCGGAGTGCGGGCGCGAAGTGCGAAAGCTGTCGAATGAAGAAATATTAGAGACCGTGTTGGGGATAGTTGAGATTGCAAGGAAACACCAAGGACCGTCCTTGGTGCGTTCACCAAGGACGGTCCTTGGTAAGAAGTCCCTGACCAAAGGGATATCAGCGGCAAAAATCGCCATCAGTTCACCGGTCGTCGTGGGCCGAAAAGGCGAATACTACCAGCTTCTCTACGATCTTTTGAATAAGGGGTTTGAGAAGGTGCTCGTGGATGGAGAGGAGAAGTCGCTGCGGCAGCGAATCGAGCTAAAAAAGAATTTCAAGCACGATATTGATGTAGTAGTTGACGAACTATTCGTCTCCGAATTTATTGACGACAAGAAGGCCGCACAGGAGCGCGCGTCGGAAGCTATCGAGCGCGCGCTTCACGAGTCGGGTGGTCTGGTCAAAATTACCGATGCGTCCGGAGAGAGCCGCATTGTTTCCGCCAAATTCATGTGTGCCTATGACGGGTTCTCATTCCCCGAGATAGAGCCGCGGCTCTTCTCGTTCAATTCCCCGTATGGCGCCTGCCCGGAATGCAAAGGGCTTGGCACGAAATACTTCTTTGGTGATGAACCGTGCGATGTATGCCAAGGTGCACGTTTGCGCCCCGAAGCACTGAATGTCTTTTTGGGCCCCGTAAAAATGCCTGCGGAGCATAACGGTCCGGCTACGGGTATGAACATCGTGCAGCTCTCGTCTCTTTCAATTGATGATGCACAGAAATTTTTCGGTTCTCTGAAACTTACCAAAAAAGAGGAGGAGATATCCCGTGTCGTTATCAAGGAGATAACGAGCCGTCTGACCTTCATGCTCAACGTCGGCATTGAATACCTCACCCTCGACCGCAAAGCCAACACACTCTCCGGAGGCGAAGCGCAGCGCATCCGGCTCGCCTCGCAGCTCGGTAGCGGCCTGGTGGGCGCTCTCTATGTGCTGGACGAGCCTACCATCGGCTTGCACCAGCGAGATAACGACAAACTCATCGAAACCCTCAAACATTTGAAGGAACTCGGTAATACGGTCTTGGTCGTGGAGCACGACGAGGACACGATTTTTGCTTCGGATTACATCGTCGATCTGGGGCCGGGGGCAGGCACGCACGGCGGCAACATCGTGGTCTCAGGCTGGCTCGATGAGCTACTGACAGCTAAGAAGAACACATCTGATTCCCGAACACTTTCATACCTTCGCGAAGAGACCCGCATCGAAATGCCGGAAAGGCGTCGCACGGCGGACCGCGGGAAAATAAAGATACGCGGCGCATCGCGGTTCAATCTTGAGAACGTAAATGCCGACGTGCCGCTCAACAAACTAGTGGCCATCACTGGTGTCTCAGGCTCCGGCAAGTCGACGTTCCTGTATGAAATATTGCACCGAAATCTACAGGCACGCTTCGATAAGCGCTACCGCACCGCAAAGATATACAACTGCAAAGAATTCGGCGGCACCGAATACCTTGGCCGTTCAATTCTCATCGACCAGTCTCCCATCGGGCGCACGCCGCGCTCAAATCCCGCGACGTATACGGGCGCGTGGACGCACATCCGCGACATGTTCGCGATGAGCGAGGAGGCGAAGGCGCGCGCGTGGGGGCCGGGGCGTTTCAGCTTCAACGTCAAAGGCGGCCGCTGTGAGGCGTGCCAGGGCAACGGACTCGTCGCCGTCGAGATGCACTTCCTGCCGACGGTCTACGTGACGTGCGACGTGTGCAACGGCAAGCGATTCATGAAGGAAACCCTTGAGATAAAGTTCAAGAAAAAGAATATCCACGACGTACTATCGATGACCGTAGAGGAGGCGTACGCGTTCTTTGAGGACATCCCAGCCGTCGCTGACCGTATGCAGAGCTTGCTCGACGTAGGGCTCGGCTATCTTGAGCTCGGCCAGAGTGCGACGACGCTCTCGGGCGGGGAAGCGCAGCGTGTAAAAATCGCGTCCGAGCTTTATCGTCCGCTCATCACGAAGAGCATCTATTTGCTCGATGAGCCGACGGTCGGACTCCACTACGACGACGTGCAAAAGCTCATCGATATTCTTCAGAAGCTCGTCGACAAGGGCAACACGGTGGTCGTTATCGAGCATAATCTCGACGTCCTGAAATGCGCCGACTATCTCATCGACATGGGGCCGGAAGGCGGCGCAGGCGGCGGCAACATCGTCGCGAAAGGGACGCCGGAAGAGGTATCAAAGACCGACGGCTCGCACACGGGCTACTATCTGAAGCGGGTGTTGAAAAAATCAAAATTGTAGCGCAGCAGGGCGGAACTGGTCGCGCCTAAGGGACAATGGCGCGACATGATTCTGCAGAATCACCTGCGGAACTCGCTCCGCTCAAACAGGTCCTCGGCTTCAAAACATCCGCCCTGCTGCACTACGAGCGATACTCACTCCACGACTTCGCCTTCAATCCGTTCCCTTTTTGCTCGTGCAGCGCAGTGATAAACCCTTCAGCAAGCTGTCTGTTGGTGATGAGGGGGATGTTCATGTCCACGGCCTTGCGGCGGATGACGAAGCCATCTGTGGACTCGGCCTGATATGCATGCGTCGGGATGTTGATGATGAGGTCGAGTTGTCCAGACGCAAGGAGGTCGGAGACATTTTGCAATCTTTTGCTGTCCCGACGCTTCGATCGGGACTCCGACTCCGCCTTCGGACGGACGTCGGAGCTTATTTTGTACACTTTGTCGCAGGCGATACCGTTGTCGCGCAAGAAGTCCGCCGTATGCTCGGTGGCGTAGAGCTTGAAGCCCATCTGCGAGAGAAGAAGAACAGAATGGAGCAATTTCACCTTGTTCTCTTCCTTGCCGAGCGAGATAAGGATGTTTTTCTTGGGGAGCCGGAAGCCGGCGGCGAGCATGGATTTGAGCAGCGCTTCGGGATATGAATCGCCGAAACAGGCCACTTCGCCTGTCGATGCCATTTCGACGCGGGAACGAGGGTCGGCACCTTTGATACGGCCGTAGGAAAATTGCGGCGATTTGACGGCGACAAAGTCGAGCTCGAGCGTGCGGTAGTCGCCCGAAATATTTTTGCCAAGAAGCGCGCGTGTCGCAAGCTCGATGAAATTGTGTCCCGTCACCTTCGAGACGAACGGGAAGCTGCGCGATGCCCGCAGGTTGCATTCGATGACCTGGAGCTTGTTGTCTTTTGCGAGGAATTGGATGTTGAACGGTCCGGTTATTTTGAGCTCCTTGATGATGGCGCGCGTAATATCTTTGGCGCGGCGAATCGTTTCGAGATAGGTGCGCTGCGGCGGTAAGACCACCGTGGCATCGCCTGAATGCGTCCCCGCGTTCTCCACGTGCTCCGTAATGGCATAGATAACGAGTGCACCTTTCGCCGCGACGCCGTCTATCTCTATCTCGCGGGCGTTCTCGATGAATTTCGAGATGACCACCGGATGGTCGGAGGAGACGTCGACCGCGCGTTTGAGAAATCTTGTGAGCGATGCAGTATCATATGCGACGCTCATCGCCGCGCCGGAGAGCACGTACGACGGACGAACGAGGACGGGGTAGCCGAGTTTTTCTGCAGTCTTTTGCGCAGCCGCAATGGTTGTCAGTTCCGCCCAAGCAGGCTGGTCGATGTCGAGCCGGTCCAGGAGCTTTGAGAATGCGTGGCGATTCTCCGCACGGTCGATGTTCTCCGGGGTCGTGCCGAGTATGGGGACGCCGCTCTTCTTAAGCGGAAGAGCCAGATTATTCGGGATTTGTCCGCCGGTAGATATCACCACGCCGTTCGGCTTCTCGAAGTCGGTGATGTCGAGAATGCGCTCGAGCGAGAGTTCCTCGAAGTAGAGCCGGTCCGACATATCATAATCGGTCGAAACGGTTTCCGGGTTGTAATTTATCATGATGGTATTCCGGCCTTCGCGCTTCAGGGTCTGGAGCGCCTGGACGCTCGACCAGTCGAATTCCACCGACGAGCCGATGCAGTAGGGGCCTGACCCAAGGACGACTACCTGATTTTTTCCGCGCTCGACATCGTGTTCCTGTCCGTGGTACGTCAGGTAGAGATAATTCGTTTTTGCGGGGAATTCTCCCGCCATGGTGTCTATCTGTTTGACGACCGGCAGCACACCGAACTTCTTGCGCAGCGTCCGGATTTTTTCCTCACTCGTTTTCTTGAGGGTCGCAACCTGTTTATCGGAAAAGCCGAGACGTTTGGCAGTCCGAAGTGTCTCTACGTTCAGACGCTTCCGCGGCAATCCTTTTTCAAAAGCAACGATGTTCTTCATTTTCTCTAGGAACCACAGGTCGATTTTCGAGAGTGCATGAAGCCTTTCTACGGTCTCGCCGGCGCGAAGAGCCTCGGCGAGAGCAAAAACACGCCGTATCGTCGGTTCTTTTACTTCCCTCAAGTAGTCGGGAATCTTGAAATTCCCATTCCGATTGGCCGTGAAGCCGTCAGCGCCGGTCCCAAGCATGCGAACCGCTTTCTGCAGAACTTCCTCGAAGCTCCTCCCGATGGCCATCACTTCGCCGACGCTTTTCATCTCGGTGCCGATGCGCGGCGCGGCATTCTCGAATTTTGCGAGGTCCCAGCGCGGCATCTTGAGGACGAGATAGTCGAGCGCCGGTTCGAAACACGCGGTCGTGGTCTTCGTGACGGAATTTTTGAGCTCGGGCAGTGTGTATCCGAGCGCAAGCTTTGCGGCGACGAATGCGAGCGGGTAGCCGGTCGCCTTCGAGGCCAGCGCGGAGGAGCGTGAGAGGCGCGCATTGACCTCGATAACCCGGTAATCGCCGGTCAGGGGATGGAGCGCGTACTGGATATTGCATTCACCGACGATGCCGAGGTGGCGGATGGTTTTGATAGCAATTTCGCGCAGCGAATGGTACTCCTCATTGGAAAGCGTCTGCGACGGCGCCACGACCATCGATTCGCCCGTGTGAATGCCCATCGGGTCGAGGTTTTCCATGTTGCAGACGGTGATACAGTTGTCGGCCCTATCGCGCACCACTTCGTACTCGACCTCTTTCCAGCCGGTGAGGTTTTCTTCGATGAGGACTTGCGGCACCGAGCGGAACACTTCTCCGAGCTTTGCCGACAATTCTTCAGGAGTCTTTATGACGCCCGACCCCTCGCCGCCGAGCGCGAAACCGGAGCGCATCATTACCGGATACCCGATTATTCCTGCGGCGCCGAGTGCCTCTTTCGTATTTTTCGTGGCTGTGCTGCGGGCGGTCTTCACGCCGATTTCCTCAAGGCGCTCTACAAAAAGCTGCCGGTCTTCCGTGTCGCGAATAGCGGAGGTCGGCGTGCCCAACACACGGACGCCGTATTTTTTGAGCGTACCGTTCTTCTCGAGCGCAAGGCCAAGGTTGAGCGCTGTCTGCCCGCCGAAGCCGAGAAGTATGGCATCGGGGCGTTCCTTGCGGATGACCTTCTCGGCGAATTGTTCGGTGAGGGGGAGGAAGTAGACGGTGTCGGCGAGCTTTTCGTCGGTCTGCACGGTAGCGATGTTGGGATTCATCAACACGACGCGGATGTTTTCTTCTTTGAGCGCTTTGATAGCCTGCGAGCCGGAATAGTCGAATTCACCGGCCTGTCCGATGCGAAGGCCCCCGGATCCCAAAAGAAGTACCTTGCGAATTTTATGCATACGTTTTCTTGTTGTGCAGGTCTGACTTGCACAAGGATGAGATGAGCTCATCGAATATCCAGTGTGTATCGGTCGGTCCCGGAGAAGCCTCCGGATGGAATTGCACCGAGCGCCACATATGTTTCAGATGTTTGATGCCTTCGTTTGAAGCGTCGTTCGCATTACTGAACCACTCGCCCCAATCTTTCGGCAGTGTTTTGGCATCAACCGCGAAGCCGTGGTTTTGCGACGTGATATAGCACCGGCCCGTCTCCGCATCGATGCAGGGCTGGTTCTGGGAACGGTGCCCGTATTTCAATTTGTATGTCTTGGCGCCGGCGGCGAGAGCGAGCAATTGGTTGCCAAGGCAGATGCCCAATATCGGTTTGCCCGCGGCCATCACTTCTTTGATGTGTTCGATAGTCGTGGCGCATTGCATAGGGTCGCCGGGGCCGTTGGAGATGCAGAGTGCATCATACTTCTCCTTCGTGAAATCGTAGTCCCACGGCACGCGGATGAGCGTGGTTTCCGGATGCGCAAGCGAGCGAACGATATTTTCCTTCGCGCCGCAATCGACGAGAACGATTTTGACGGGGCCGTTGCCGTAAACTTTTTTCCTTTTGATACTCACGCGGGCGACCAGATTTTCCTCGTTGGGGTCGATGAATTTTCCCGCTTTGCCGGAATGCACAAGCTGCCCCAACATCACCCCGTGTTCGCGCAGGCGTTTGGTGAGCGCGCGGGTGTCAATGCCGGTGATAGCGGGTACGCCGGAGGCCTTGAGCCACTCGGCAAGCGATTCTTTTGCGGCATGGTGCGAATAGTTTTCGGAATATTCCGAAATCACGAGTCCGGCAATCTGCATCTTAGTGGACTCAAAATATTTTTTATCCGGAACGCCGTAGTTGCCGATGAGGGGGTAGGTGAGCACGACGATCTGCCCGGCGTACGAGGGGTCGGAGAGACTTTCCACATAGCCCGTCATGCCGGTGTTGAAGACGACCTCTCCCGCGACGTTCACAGGAGCCCCAAAGCTCTCTCCCTCGAACACCGTGCCGTCCTTTAGTACGAGCTTCATAGGCTGCGCTCGACGATCATGCCTCTTCGGCGAGC
>Ga0209542_10019610_pt1 | contig 10809 bp, 10 predicted proteins | sample RifCSPhighO2_01_FD_184028 | JGI IMG/M metagenome (GOLD analysis project Ga0209542, IMG submission 184028) | Soil microbial communities from Rifle, Colorado - Rifle CSP2_plank highO2_0.1 (SPAdes) (version 2) | ecosystem: Environmental > Terrestrial > Deep subsurface > Rock core/Sediment ...
TTCTGCGCTCCCGCATCCGGCACCACTATGTTCTCCGGAACCCTGCCCCTGGTCGGGGTCTCCCCGGGCTCCGCCGCGGCGGGAGAGTCCGTTCCGGTTCCCGCCGGTTCATCCTTGCCGGTCCTGCCGACGACGAACCACACCACGAGCACGAGCGCGACGAGGACCGCGAGCAGAATTATCAGGTCTCTTCGGGACATACCTTGGTGTTAAATTACCAAAACACAAAAGACAAATTACAAACGTATTTGGACCTTTGGCTTAATGTTAAATAAACAAATTACAAAAGACAAATCACGAACGGGGAGGAGATGACTTACTTATCAAAGCGTTTTGTTTGTATTTTGCAGTTTTGTATTTTGTTGCTTTCCCGCAGGGTTTGTATTTTGTGTTCTGTGTTTTGTATTTTGTATTTTTGGTGCCTACGGGCACGTGGTGGACGCCGCGGAAAGAGCTCCGGCATTCGAGACGGACAGCCGCCAGCAGGTCCCGTCCGCGGAACGCTGAATGACGCCTTTGGCCACGGTATCGATGTACACGTCCCCGCTCGCTATCTGCAGCTTCGCCGCGGGGGTGACCCCGATGCCCACATTCGTGCCGCTGAAGAAGATGGTGTTGTTGATGGATTTCCAGTCCTGCGCGGAGACGCCCAGGCGATAGGTGTTCCCCGCTCCGCCCGGCGGGACTATGTCCGAATCGAAGACCGCCGCGCTCACCCTGGTCACGGAGGTCCGCAGATTGTGAGCCGCTTTCTGATACATATTTTCATTCGCATATTCCACGGTAAAGGCCAAACTCACGGAATCCCTTCCGCCGGGATTCTCCCGCTTGGTGAAGGACAGCTCGCTCACGTTCACGCGGTCGGAGGTCAGCGGCTCGGGGGTGCCGCTGTCCGTCTCTTTGATATAAACGCGGTTCGCGAGGGTATAAATGTAGGTGGGATCGGAAGCGGTATCGGACATCCGCAGTTTAAGGGTGCTCGTGGCTTCGTCGGCGGTCATCTCCACGGCGCTCGATTGCTCGATATAGCGCTGCAGGGTCTGGAGCAGGAATTGGCTCTGCTGGTTCACTTCCGCGACCGAGGACTGGCTCACCTGCACCCGGGTGACGGACACGAGCACGGTGATGAAGGAGATGGCGGTCAGGGCGAAAATGGCCGCGAAAATGATGAGCTCCATTATGGTGAAACCCGACTTAGAATCCAGAATCCAGAACCTAGAATTCGGTATTTTTCTAAGGAGACCCATGGAGTAAATTATAACTTACTCAAGACCGTATTGATAATTTTCATCACTTCTGCCAACTTGCCGCTCAAATCCCGGTGAACTTCGGGGGGTATATAAGACAATTCTTTGGCTATCTCCAGCTGCGTCTCGATTTCCGCCCCGGAGCCGTAGGCCATCCGCAAAAATTGTATCTTTTCTTTGACTGAGCGCCGATGGAAACCCTCCGCGATATTTGATGCAATAGATACCGAAGCTCGTCTTAATTGACTTGTAAGTCCATAAGTTTCTTCCTTTGGAAATGCCCGGGTCGTTTTGTATATCTGCACTGAAAAATCTTTCGCTTTCTGCCACATAATCAAGTCTCGGAAAGACCTGATTTTTGTATCAATCATGCTTTATATTATAGCACCTGGGCAGAAACTAGAATCTAGAAACCAGAATGCGGAAAGTGGGAGTAGGCTATTTCTTCTAGATTCTAGATTCTGGATTCTGGATTCTATGCTTCGGAGTCACCCAAAAACCCAGACGCCAGCGCCCTCCGAGCATGAGCCGGGTCTGCGCTTCGAGTCCGGGCAGGGCGCCGAAGATTATGAGCGTGACGGGCAAAAGCGCCCACTGCAGGAGATACAGAAGATAGTGCCTGGGACGGAACCATTCCGGCTTGGGCGGCAAAAGCAGGATGCTCACGATGGCGGAGGTCGCGATGCCGATCATGGAAATGTCGATTATCCAGCTCGTGAGCCGCGGCAGATTGTAGGGCAGCAGGGTGTCGTTGAACGCGTCCCCTCCTATCCAGATGGGCAGCCAGCCCAGGGCGAAGATCATCAGGGCGTTCGTCGCCCAGGAGTGGAAACCCTCGATGGTGTGGAACCCCCAATACCATTTCTTGCGGAGGGGTATCTTCTTGTCCTGGCGGAAGCCTTCGAGCATGTAGGGAATGTTCTCCGCGCCCCAGCCCCAGCGCCGGTGCTGCTTGTAGAGATTCTTCATCGTCTGCCAGAAACGCGGGGTTACGTTCGCGTCCATGGACACCGGATAAAAGAGCGGCTCCACCCGGAACTCGCCGTGATAGCGGAGGAATCCCTGCCAGAAGATGCGGGAATCCTCGGAAACCGCGTCCGTATGCCAGAATCCGATGTCCTTCAGTACCGGGAAAGGCACTGACTGCGAGGAGAAGGTGGTCAGGCGTTCGGGCCGGGATTGCTGCATCATCTGCCAGAAGCTGGTGGTGAAAGCAACGATACGCGCCAAAGCCGGCGCCTGAAAAATATTGTTCACGAAAAGCGGAATGGGCTGGTAGACCGCGCGCAGGCGGTCCGGAGCGCGGAGGAAGGCATATGTGAGCCGTCCGAAATATTCCGGATAGACCTGGGTATCCACATCGAAGACGGAGACCAGGACCTTGTCGTAAGATAAGTTGACGCGATCCGAATCAACTAATGCATGCGAATCTACGAACGAATCCGGAGAGGCCCCCCCGGTTATTCGCGGCATTCGCATGGTATTCGCGGCATTCGCATCGCGTTCCAGCAGGGGATCAATTATCAGCCGCTTTGCTTCTTTCGCCGCCCAGGTCTCGTTCGAACCCTTGCCCGCGAGTTCCCCCGGCAGGCCCGCGGGATGGACCGTGACCAATAACCGCAAAAACTCATTCCCGAACTCCGCCTGGATCCTGCGGGCCGTTTCCGCTACTCCCCACTCCCCACTCCCCACTCCCGACTCCCGAGTGTATGCCCGCTCCTCCGTCGCAAGCACGACCACCATTTTGTCCTTGGGATAATTGGAGCGGATGAGGGACAAAAAACTCTCCCGGACCAGCGCGTGCGGCTCCTGGTACATGGGCAGGATGACCAGATGGTGTATTTCCCTCCAGGAAATACCGCGATGCGAATCTTCGAATACATGCGAATCTGCGAATTGCGTTTTCTCCTCCGTATCGGCGTTTAAAACACGGTGCGCTTTAAGATGGCGCTCCCTGAAATTCACGATTAAACCCAATTTTAAATTCGCTGTTTGAAGATATCTCTGGATTTGATAATAGTCCTCTTTATCCACAAAAGATTTGGCCTTAAGTTCCACCGCTATCTTTCCGTCAACCAAAAAGTCCGCAAAATTAGATTTGCGGCCCGCAATCTCAAGCGCAGCTTCCCGTAGAAACGGTATCCTTTCACGCTCAAGCTCTTGGGCCAGAACATCTCCGTATTGTCTCTCGCGCGCGAACCTTCCCAGTTGATTGTGAACCCGGAATAAAACGCCGTTCAGCCGATAGGACAATTCCTTCTCGACGATTCGCGGCATTCGCATGGTATTCGCGGCATTCGCATCGCGTTCCTCCTCCTTGAGCTTCCGGAGCCAATCCACGCCCAAGTTCTTCTTCATCTCCCGGAAGGTGGACCGGAGATGGAAGGAAAGATACAGGGATTTAAGGAGCCAATAGATGTCGAAGAGTATTATGAACACCGCGACGAACGCGGGCGCCTGTGAGGACAGAACGACCACCAGGATCAAGGTAAGCCAGGCGAGAGCTCCGGGCAGGATTTCGAAAAAACGGGACATATGCAGAAGAATTTAGAATCCGGTATTCAGAATCCCATCATCGACACCAGATACTAAACACCAATCGGAGGAATAAGCAAAATCCAGGTTCCGGGTTCTGGACCCTAGTTTCTGGATTCTGAATTCTGGATTCTGATCACGGCCTAACCTCCTTCAAAGAGCCGCCCTGGAAGGTGAACACGCGGATGCTGGCCGGCCAGCTCCGCTCGCCGGCGGGCCCGGTGCAGGAAATGGTGTAAGTGCTGGTCTCCGTCGGATAGACCGATTTTGTGCCCTGGGTCGCGGGAACCGACCCTATCCCCTGATCAATGGAACAGGAGGTCGCGTTCAAACAGTCCCAGGCCAAAGTGGAACCGGAGGGACGGATTATCCGCGAGGGGCTCGCGCTGAAATTGCAGGACGGCGGCAGGTCGCCTCCGTCGCAGGGCGGGTTGTCGCATATCGGACCGCAGGGCGGGGTCTCGCAGGGCTCGCACGGAGGAGTGGTACAGCCCCCGTCCCCTCCCTGCTCAACATTCACCTTGCAGGTGACGGTCTCGTTCACGTCGTCCCGCAGGGTGATGTTATAGGTGCCCACCGCGGCATAACCGGTGCTGAAGGACGCGCCGGTTCCCGCAGCCGGCGTGCCGCCGGGAGCGGTCCAAACATAGGGCGCCAAGCCGTTCAGGGCGGAGAGAACGGCCGTGCCGTTGGGCGCTATGGTTTGGACGGTCGGGCCGCAGGCCAGCAAACCCCCGTCGTCGCCGCAACGTATGGTTTGGGGACTGCCGGTGAGCTCATACCAAAGGGAGGAGACCTGGTCCTGGACGAAGGCGAATATATCGTAAAGACCGCCGTCCCGAACGAGGTCCGGCAAGCCGAAGGAGAAATCCGGGGACGCATCGGCCTCGCCCAAGGCGGAAGATCCTTCGTCTCCGGGCGCTCCCTTCCAGATCTGGACCAGGGCGGGCGAGGTTCCGTCCGGATCCTGGGCCGTTCCGGAAGCCGTTTCGCAATTCACCTCGGACAGGGTCCCGGAGGGATCCTGATTCTCCGGCGTGCAGGGCGGATCCGGGCATCCGCCTTCATCCCGGACCTTCACCTTGCAGGAGATGGAATCCCCGTCGTCGTCCCGGAGCGTTACGGTCTGATCCGTGTCCAAATACGTCTGGGAATAAGAGGTCTGGAAAGTGGTGCTGTTGCCGCCGGAAGAAGGCGAGCCGTTCGGAGCCGACCAGGAGTAGGGACGCTTGCCGCCGGAGGCGGCGATGGAAGCGTTCTCGCTCGGCTGGACGGTCTGCTCGGTCGGGGAACAGTCGAGCTGTATCTCTCCGGGAGCGCATTCGGAGTCATCCGCGCACTGGTCCGGACCGCTTTCGTTCACCACCACGCACTGGCCGCTCTGGTTGCATTTGTTGCGGGTATTGGGACCGCCTATCAGTTGATAATCTATCTCGAACAACAGGGTCCCGCCCGCCACGCAATCCCCTTCGGTCGGAGAGACCTCCTTGTTATAGTCCTCGATGTCATCCACGTCATCCGGGTCCAGGGAATATTCCCCGAGCGGCGAGGAAGTGTAATTCGCGCTTGTGCCTTGGCCGGAATAATCCTGGTCATCCGGGCCGTCTATCGCCCAGCTCGTGGCCAGATTGCTCAAGACGGACACCGTGCAGGTATTGCCCCCGCCTCCGCAGTTATCACAGGGCGAAACCTCACCCGGATCGCAGACGCCGTTGTTGTTGCAGGTCGGCCCCGGACCTCCGCAATTGTCGTTCGTGCAACGCTCATCCTCTCCCGGATCGCAGACGCCGTTATTGTTGCAGGTCGGCGGGACGGTCTGGCAGGTGCCCGGTACGCACACTTCCACCTCCATTTCCACCGGTTCCTGGGCGCCGTATCTCGAATTCCGGTCCGGCCCCCAGGGGGTGAGTTTCACCTTGCCGAAGCCCAAACTGCCGTTGCTGTTGTAGGTATAGGGCTGAATAGTCTCTTTATAACTTGCAGGTCCAAAGGTCTGCCTGTAATTTTCCTCATCTCCGTTCGGCTGGACAATATCGAGATCAAACCGGTCGCCCATTTTAAGTATGGCGTCGAGATCGAAAGAAGCATTCGGGGATATCTGCGCGGCAGGTGGATCCAATTCTCCGGATGCGGTGCGACCCTCACCTTTAAGCTCCAAACGATGCCAGTGGGCGTTAAACCTATCACCGTTCACAATAATGTGGACGATAAAATACCGGAGTTCCTGCCGGATGCCTCCGCCGTTCAACCTGTCAATGTTGGTGTTTATATTCCATCCCTGCGCCTTATGCGCCCCCACACAATATCCGGTGCCGTCATGCCAAACCTGCGATCTTTGGAAGCACAATTCCACTGTTGCGTCCTGACTGTTCGACGGATCTCCCGCCAAAGTATTGACCGTTGCTTTCCATGCCTGTCCCTGCACTCCGCCCACGCCTTCGCAGGTCGTCTGTCCGCCGCCGCCTATGCCTCCGCCGGAATAACAGGATTTTTGCAAATAAACCTCATTGGTCGAGGACATGACCTCCACCTTGGGATTGTCCTGCGGCTCCGGTTCCTTACAGGGACCGTCCACCATACATGGTTCCTCCTGATCCTGCGCCAGAACCGTCGGTGGCAGAAAGATGAACAACATTCCCAGGAGCAAAACCGCCAATATCGCACCATAAATCCGCATATCTCAATAATAACACATCCCCTAAAACGCAAAGGTCCGGTGTGCACGTTGCACACCGGCCTTTCTCTGACTCTCGCGAGGGGCTTACCACCCCTGCGTGACTACCACGACCGCCCGAAGCGGCGTGGGGTTGAGGAGGTTGCCGCCCGTCTCCTCCCCGGCGAGGGTGTAAGTGATGGGCTGACCTTTCCTCTGATCCGGACGGATCAGTGAATCGGTCGCCCTCACGTACGGATTCGGGTTGAACGGTTCTTCGAACCGCACGTTAGAGCCGTTCTGGGACGTGCCGTCCGTGAACGTCCACTTCATCTCCCGGCTTTCGGCGCGGGGGTTGAAGGCGGTAACCACGAATCCCATGAAGTCCACCCGCGGCAGAACGAAGCGGTAGGTCTTTACGCCTTCGGCCTCGGTCACCGATTCGGGCTCGATGATGGTGGTCTCGTTGCCGAGCCACATCTTGATGCCCGTGATGGACGCCACCGTGCTCGCCGGAACGCCGCCGCCATTGCCGCCGTTGTCGGACGGCTCGGTGGGTGTCCCGCCGCACGCCGAGATGCTGACCGCAAGGGCCAGCGCCACGAGAACGCCGATGAGAGCCTTCATGACTCCCCTCCTCGCACTGGCCTTGCTATTTTTAATCTTCGACGTCCCCGCAGGCCCAAAGGACATCAAAGTGGAGATTCCTCGTCTCCTCTATCTATATTATACCACGAAACTGCCTAAAAAGTCAACACCCCGGGAGGCCTTGTTTCACGGCCCTCTCCGCCCGCCTGTGGAAAACCGGGCGCGCCGAAACCGGGTCAAAAATATCTTTAAGATCCGGCCTTCAATTCGCGAAATACCTGAAGGAGGCCGCCTCCATCTCCGTTTTGCCGTAGATGTTCTTCTCCGACCTCACGATCATCCCATTCAAACCGAGCGCCTTCCAATCCTCGAGCGAGCCCTCCACGGTTCCTTTGGTCGCGAGCGAAAAATCATAGATACCGGTCTTCTCCGCTTCCGGCGGGAAGACCCAGGTCACCTTTTCCGCCTTGGTATCCGGCGTGAACTTCACCTCCATAACGAGCTCGTTCTCCGGTCCGGACAGGCCCTGGACCTCTTCGCTCGAATAATTCCCCTTGAGCCAAACCGTATCCCCTTCCATCCGCTCCATGTTCCCGGCGAATTCGTAAACCTTTATCTTCTCCCCCGGCTTATAGGAAATATACCAGGCGCCCAAGAGAAGCAGCACCAGAATACCGGTCAAACCGTAAAGCTTCCAGTTGTTGGCCATGGGTCCATTATACAACACAGCGTTCCGGGACAACAATAAATCCGGCCCGGGTCGCTTTCGCTCCCCGGGCCTGGTACCCTCGGCATGAACACATCTCATTTCCTGTCCACGCCGAAATCGAAGATAGTGTAGGCATTGTTCGTCCAGCCGTATTCCCCCGGCTGGAGCGCGTTCGTGACGCTTACGCGCCAGATGCCCTCGCCTACCTGCTCCACGGCGAAGGGCATCTCGTCCTTCTCGCGAGTGCCCACCCGGTTCTCCACCCAGCCGGACTCGAAGATGACGAGCAGCCGCTCGTTCTTCTTGCCCTTGAGCTTGAAGAGCCGCATGCTCCGGTCCGGAGCCGAGCCGTAGAAGTAGAACACGGGGTTCGGGCCGGTGCGCACGGGCGCCTTCCCGCCGCGGAACACGGCGTTGTTCGTGCCCTTGACCACTCCGCCGGTCAACATATTGCCCATGGTGCCGTCCGTGCGGAATCCCTCGAAATCCACCGACTGGAGCCGGGCGAGCCGCGGCGAGCCGCCGGTGTCGAGGTAGATACCAGACGAGCGCGGCGTGAGCGGGTCGTTCGGATCGCGCGGCGGAGCGGGCGGCGCGGATACCGTCATGCTCGCGGGCCGGACCGCGGGCGCGGGGACGCTGAGCATCGCCGCGATGACCGAGTCGGGCACGCCTTTGCTCTTGAGCTCCACGAGCGCCGCAGGCGCAAGGTCGAATTTGCGGCTCGGCGCCTGAGCGATGGCGGCGAGGACGACCTGCTCCGAGAGTCCGGCGGAGACGAGCTTGACCACGTCGGAGTTGGTCATCTCCTGCGCGGGCGGGCTCTGGGCCATGGCGAGAGCGGGAACGAGCACGGCGAGGACGACGGCGAGAACGCGTGTTTTCATGGAAACCTCCCTATCTGGCGGTTGATACTCGAATGACAAGGCCCTACCTTATATTACCAAGCGGCGAACTTTTCCGCTTCGGAACCGATTCCCTTAAATTGCGGGCCTTCCAAGAGGGCAGACGGATCATTTCCGGAGCCCGGCGTTATATGCCGCCGCTTCCTTCAGATGGAATTCGAGCGGCGGCAGATCATATCTCTTGCGAAGTTCGTTTATCTTCCGTTTGCTTTGAAGCGGATTCAGGCGCAATTTCTTGCTTTTGTCGAAATAAAATTGGGTCCCGAACTCCTGCGGTTTTCTCTTCGCCACCAGAAGCCGGTCGGTGAGGAATGCGATATGCGCCCGGTTTATCGCGCCCGGATATTTTTCGTCCACCTTGATCAGGAACTTCAAAACCCGTTCCTGGAATTTCGGCTCCCGGTCCGCGTGCTGGGCCAAAAGCCATGCGTTGAAGCTCGCCTTCTTGCCCACCATCGGAATGGTCGGCCAGCCGTGTTTCCGGATTATCTTTTTGAGCTCGGAGGTGTTCGCCCGATCGATCTTGTCGTCCCAAACGCCGGTCTGGGAGAACGCCTTGCGCATCCTCCGGTCCGCGCGCGCCAGCTTATTGATATGTCCGGCCAGTCTGCGATTCATGAGAACATCCAGATAATTATACACACCCGAATCGCCATGCAGGCCATTTTTGACAAAAACCGCTTCTTATATTTGAATTCTGGCGAGCACCTTTCCAGGAGTGAACATGAGGACCGTCAAGAAGTACTATTTTCTGCCGGAGGACATCGCCGTAGTCGAAAAGACGGTCGGCGAGCTTCATCGGCAGATCAAGGAGCTCGGCAAGGAACAAGGCGAGGCGGCGCGCCAGAGCACGGAGAACTTCGGGCACGACGACGCCTGCCAGGAAGCGGTCTTCCAGCAGCGCCGGGTGGTCACCGCCCGGCTGAACAACCTGCAGGAGATCGTCAACCACGCCGAAGTGGTCCGCCCCAAAGGGCCCTTCGACGCAATACGCATCGGCGCCACGGTGGAGCTGAGCGACGGGCGGATCCTCCGGGTCGGGAGCTATATGCTCTTCGCGGAGCACGAGGCGAAGACCATCTCGTACAACTCCCCCCTTGGACGCGCCCTGCTCAAAAAAAAGGAAGGCGAGGAGGTGCACTTCCAGGACCAGACGTTCACCATCGTCAGCATCAAGTAGTCGGGCCTCTCGCGGAGAGGCCCGTCCGCATTTTTATGAACTGAGTTCCCGCCAGGCGGCGAGCACCGCACCCGGATTCCCCGCTCCCTCGAGGAACGCGCGCTCGGAAAGAAGCGCGAGGTCGAATGCGAAACCAAGGACCGCCGGATTCGCGGGCAGACGGATGAATCGCGGATCGAACCACCAATCGGATCGCGGGAAACGGAAACGGTCCAGCGCATCGGCGGTCTTCAGGATATCAGTAAGTTCGCGGAACCCTTCGTATCGCGGCAGGGCAACTATCTTATCATATGGGTCTGCATGGACCGAGATCGCGAAGCGTATGGCGGATTCGAAGTGGTTCACGCCGCGAGGAAGCACTTTCCTGCCTTTGAGCCACTCCCCCGCCCGAAGCCCATGACGCGGGTCGGCGTTGTCATTCTTTCGCCGGCAATCATGCAGAAGACCGGCCCACATCGCCGCTTCCTTTTCTTCAGATCCCGCGCCCGCCTCCGCGGCGAGAGCCACCGAATGGATCGCCACTCGGCAAGCGTGGCGAAAGCCGTGGATGCCGTCCCGAATGGCGGCGCTAGTGAATACAGCTGGGTCGTATTTGACCCAGGGACGGGCAGATGCCACCGCCTGCCGCGCGCTCACAGACAAGTGCCACCGCGGTAATCGTGCCGGGCGGTGCGCGGCTAGCCACGCCAAGGATTCCCGATCGTGGAATTGATGCCTAGGTTTCTGCGGCGAAAGAAGCTTGTCCCGAAGATTCATGTGCTCACGCTTTGCTCTCGGCCTCCCGCGTGAATTGCTTAAGTTCTTCTTCGGTCATTAAACGCACCTCCAGTTCCTCCGCCACCGCGCGGATCTGCGCCTCTGCCTCCGGCTGATTTTCCTTGGAATCGACGACCTGTTCTATCTCCAGATGATAGCCCCAGGCATCACTCCACTTCAAAGCTATCTCGCAATCCTTATACCGATAATTGACCCGCTGCTGGGGTCCGTGCATC
>Ga0209542_10019611_pt1 | contig 10809 bp, 13 predicted proteins | sample RifCSPhighO2_01_FD_184028 | JGI IMG/M metagenome (GOLD analysis project Ga0209542, IMG submission 184028) | Soil microbial communities from Rifle, Colorado - Rifle CSP2_plank highO2_0.1 (SPAdes) (version 2) | ecosystem: Environmental > Terrestrial > Deep subsurface > Rock core/Sediment ...
TAAACTCATATTTAAACTTTATTGTTGCAATCTTCATGTCAAGATCCTTGAAATCTCTCACCATTAACCTCAATCATATCAGGATTTCTTAATTCTTCAATTGATTTCATAAAATAAAACTCTCCCTTGATTTTATTAATATTTCTTAAAATCCCTAATTTAATCTATCAAAAAAATATTTTAAAATAAACAGCTAAAAACAAGTAATTTTTCAGAAAAGTTATCAATTTTAAATTAAATAATAAATCTCTCAAACAATTAATTTCTCCAATATTAACCGCACTTTTCGACGGGAAAACAGAAAAATTAATATAGTGCAAATCCCGAGTTTAATTGAAAAATAGTAATAACAGAAGTATCCTAAACAATCCATACATTAAATTGTCATAGTCTTTAAATATCAAACTTGGTGAATTGCCTTCATGTGTAATAAAAAAAGATACCCATTATTTAGAGACACCACTCTTAAGATGAATACATTAATGCTAAAAAATGAAAGGAGGTTGAAAAAATGAAAACAACACTTAGTTTATTCGTGTTGAGTCTACTTGTACTTTCAATAGTACCTGGAGTATTTGCAGTTAGCGTGGGCACAGGAATAATTCCTGACATCACTACTGAAAACTTCGAGCCTATGGTATGGATGTGCGACAGCAGAGCTGTTGTAGATGATAATACCGAACCAGGAAGAAATGGAGCACCTTCACTTTCCGAAAGAAAGAATAATTATGCTTTTGAGGGAGAATCAGTTTCTTGGAAAGTTCTTGTCTTTGATAAGAATGGTATCGAAAAAGTAAAAGATGTTTATGCTACTGTTGGAGATACACAGGGCGCAGGTAATGAGATGGAAGCTAACTGTAACTTAGACAGATTAGTTTTAGCTGAAGAAGATCCAAGAGCATCTTGTAATGCAAGAATTCTTGAGGAAGACCTTCAAGATTTGAAAGCTAATACTGCCGCTTACTACACATGTACATTAACTGTAGAAACAGGTGATAGCATGTACGGTCAGCACTGGGTAACAGTCGAAGCTGAAGACCTTGATGGTTTAATGGGTACAATGGACGAAAACGAGTACTGGTTCTTCAACCCTATCATTGCTTTAAGCATTGATGGAGACCTTGCATTTGATGATGTAAGGCCAGGAACATCCAGTTACTCAAGCACAATCCTTGTAGGAAATGACGCAGACGAAGGTTCCGGAGTCCTTTTGGACATGTTTATATCTGGTACTGACTTCTACGACTCCGCAAGTTCCGGAGCTAAATGCTCAGATGGAACAAACAAATTGAGCCTTGATGCTTTCAGATACTTTGCAACAAGTGGAGCCTATTCAACAACAGGCAACACAGGAGCAGACGCTGAAGGATACTTGCCTATCATGTATGGTATTGCATTTAACGATCCAAATCCATTCTATGACAGCAACGAAATCATAAAGGGTTCAAAGGAAGGAGCATACTACAAAGGAAACGTCCTTACACCAGGAGCTGAAATGGCTCTTACATTCAAGCTTGATTTGCCTGAACCATGTAACGGAGACTTTGACACAGGAAGTATATACTTCTTTGGAGAAGCTATCTAAATACAGACTCTAAATTTATTTTTTTATTTTTTACCTTTATTTTTTATAGGAGAACAGAACAAAATGAAAAACAAAAAATTATTTGTAAATGAGAAAATTTTAATTTTCCTAGTTTTATCTATCTCTCTTTTAAGTTTAGTTTCAGCAGACAGCTATTCATTATATTGTTTAGGAAGTGGAGAACAAGTAGACTTAAGAGTTCTATGCAATCCTGCGATGAGAGTCGTAAAAGGACCTACAACTTTATGTATGCATAATTTAGATAACGGAAAAATCTGCCCTACAAACCTAAACATTTGTAATGGAATAGCAATATCTTGTTCATCTTCAGGAGGTTCTGGAGGCCCAGAAATAGATAAAAATGCTCCTAACTTAACAATAAATTCCCCAGAAGAAAATTCACTCTACACGTCAAGAACGATCTTTTTCAGTCTTTTAACAAATGAAAAATCAGATATTTACTTCAAAAACAACGCATATCCTGAAAGAAAATGGACAAAACTATGTTCAAATTGCATGTCTTATCAAAGAAAAAGAAGCTTAAGCGACGGAGAAAACGATTTATCTTTTAAGGCGATAGATAAGGCAAAAAACGAGAAAATAGTCGATGTAACTTTCTTTATTGATTCAAAAGCTCCAAGAATAAAAAAAGTCCTTCCTCAAAAAGGATTTGCTTCAGGTTTATTTGAAATTGATTTTGACGAAGAAAATCCGGTTTCATTATCACTAAAAATTGAAAACTCCTCTGGAGGAACAAGAGAAACAGCAATAAACATAAGCACAAATTGCATAAAATTAAGGTCTTATGAATGTTCAACAGAGCAAGATTTATCAAGATACAACGGACAGATAATAAATTATTGGTTTACTTTAGTTGACAAGGCAGGTAATGCAGTATCTTCAAAGAGAATACCAATTAATATAGACTCAACTTCACCATTAATAACTTCAGTTACACATGAGATAGAAAGGAATAACGCAGAGGTAACTCTCTCAGTTACAGAGCCGAACTTCGATGGAGTAACTTACATAAATAATAACGATAGAAGACCAATTGAGAAAAGATTCTGTACAAGATTAAAAGAAGGCAAATGCGATAGTAGAATAAGACTTAACAATGGGGAAAACAATATAGAATTTACAGCTCATGACAAAGCAGGTAATATGGGCACATTGTCAGTAGTTTTAATCAATTAGTAAAAGTTAAAAACTTAAAATCCTCAATAGAGATATGAAAAGAGGATTTTCAGCTATCAAATTAATCATAATTATTCTTGCAATTATAATAATCCTTTCTCTAATTTATTTATTCCTATCAAACAAGAATCCTAAGATTAATACTCAAGATACAGAATGCCTCAATTTAGGCTGTCCAGAAGACTCCATCTACGCAGGCTCAAAGAACTCGGATAAATATTATCAATGTTCATGCAGATATGCAAAAACAATAAATCCGGAGAATATAATCTGCTTCTCCTCGGATAAAGATGCCCAATCTCAAAATTATAAAAAGTTAGATTGTTAAGTTGGAATCAATCAATAAAGTCCCTCATTAAGGATTCACTTTCAATCAATTTATATATATGAGTAAGATTACGAAAATGATATCTTTGTAATCTATCCACATCCGGCCCAATATCAACTCCCTTAGCTTCTAATTCAGCAAGAAAATCTAATTCACATTCAAGACATCTTAATCCTAAAGATATCAACAATTTAGTATCACTTTCGTTAGTTTTTCCATCAAAATTTTCATAACTTTTATAAAAAAAACCACTCAATAATCTTCTTTTAGAGGGATTTATGTTTTTTACACCAGCTTTTCTTATACCTCTGCAAGCATCAACTAATATTTGCTTTCTTCTTTCAGTCAAGGCTTCATCCAAAAATAATTCCTCAATCATCAATTTATCATATTCTAAATGCATATTAGATAGAGCATATTCAAGACCTTCTTTTAATTTAGGACTTGTTTGACATCTTAATATAAGTCTAGAATATAAACTATCAACTTTCTCTAAAGCCCTAATATAATCCTTATCCCCCGATAAATCCATCACACACCTACCCAAATCTAATTTTTAAATATTTATATAAAAAATTAAATATTATAATCTCCAATATCTCTCGCTCTCTTAATCGCTTCTGCAACTTCTTTCAAATTACTTCCATCGTATCTTATAACTTGTTTATGCCTAAAATTTTCATTCATTTTATTTGCAGGCATTATAGCCAGACCACGAGGTCTATGTTTAAGCCATTCTTCAACATATTTAGGATAGTCATCAACAAGTATTCTACCATAAACTAAGGATTTATCTCTTGTAATAGTAATATCAACATCCTCTCCAAGATTAGCATCAATCCACATCTTTTTTCCTTGCCATGCAGCAGGATTTTTTCTCGGACCTTGTGTAAGAATCATTATCTTAAATCCCATCTTTCCTACAACATCCATAACCTCCCACCCCAGCTTAAGTTTAGGCAATTCAGCCCACCATTTATAATTTGAAGTAATAAGTCTTATCCTTTGCCTAATATGTTCAGGCAGTTTATCTTTAAGTATACTGTCATAAACTGGCTCTTCGTTTCCCCTCATCTTTTCAAGTTCATAATTAAGCGCTCCATGATAATTACATAATGTCCCATCCATATCAAATAAGGCGACTATTTTCTCATTCATTTTCTTCTCCTTCTATAATAAATTATCACACAACTTACTACAATCAAAAATAAAATTTCAAGAAAAGAATTCAATAGACTTATCTTTAATCCCATGAGATTCAGATAAAATGCAAAAAGAGGGACAATTGCAATACTTAATGCAAAACTCAATGCAATTCTCTCAAGAACATCGATCCCAGCCCCATTAGATTCTTTTTCAGAAGATTTAGTTTCAGGAAAAAACAAATAGCTAAAAACAAATCCTGGAAGAAAAAGGACAAAAATGCTTCCAAAAACCACTCTTAAAGAATCAATAATGCTCAAATCACTAAAAGAAGCCAGAATAAAAGACAAAATCAACAAGATAGGCAATAAAATACCCCCAATTAAAACAATCTTGCCTAATTCATTCAGATACTTAAATTCTCTAAATATTTTCATCGTCTTCCTCCAAAACCAGAATACTAAGAAGTATTATAAGTATTCCTGCAACAGAAGATATAATCCAACTGAGCCATCCAAGTTCATTAGTTTTATATTTAAGAATAAAAAATCCAATTATTCCTAAAGAAAATATAAAGATGTAATCTTTTTTCGTTATCTCTTTCTTCTCAACTTTCCTATTTTCTGAAAAAACATCAAGAATTCCAAATATTATAACTATAATCAATAAATAATTTAGATTTATATAAAAAGAAACAACATTATTCCATATTTGTTCAACGAGGAGAAGTATAAGGTATGTAATAAGCAAGGTTTGAAAGGTGTGATTCACAATCGAGGCCTTATGTCCTCTAAATAAATATTTCTCACTCATTTTTTCCTCCCAATCTCAAAATTCCCGGCTTATATACACTTATATTTATCCAGTCAATTTTAATTTCCCTTTTATTTTCTTCATCATTCAACTGAGGGGAATTGAAAACAAGACTCAATTTATTATCTTTATAATAGGTTTCATCAATATTAAATTCAGCTCTCCCTATAAACCATTCATCTTCTCTTTCAGGTTTATTATAATCAACAATCAAATAATCAACATTTCCTAAAATCCATTCTTTGTCATTCTTTAACTTAACAATTCTATTTTCAAAAGGTTCAAAATAATTTTCTTTTGAAAATGCAAAATATCCTGGGGCATTAATTATTAAGTCATTCTTTTCAATATAAAGATAATATTCTCCAGATTTTACTTCAACTAAAGTATCATTATTAATCTGCTTAACAAAATATTTTCTATCATTAACTTTAACATTTTGAAGATAATCTTTATGCCATGTTTTAAATGAAATTTCAGAATCTCTGAAAAACTCAGTATAAATTCTAGTGTTCTTCTCTAAACCCTTAAAAAAGATATCCGAATCTGCAAGATAAATCCTATTATAAGCAACTATCTTATTACTATTAATTTTTATTTCTCTTATCAATCCATCAAAATCAACAAATTCTATTTTATAAACTCCTCTCTTAACTCCACTCTTATAAAAATTCCCTCCCATTATTATAGAATTTCCCCTTCTTGAATCAACAATTCCATCATCATCAAGACTAAAATTCCCCAAAATATTTCCCAGAGAATCATATATATTCACAAGCAATTCATCGCTTCCATTATACCAGTTCAAATCCTGTTTTTTAACACTCAAATTAATTTCTTCATCTAAATATGTGTAAAAAATATGTCCTCCTCTTAAAGAAGTATTAATTATGCTAATTTCATGAGAAAAGTTAATATCTTCTCTTTCTTTTATTAAAATCTCACTATCAGATGCAATAACTAAATTTCTTTCTTCCAAAATCTCTTCTTTTGTTAAATTGTTCAATTTATCAGAAGTCTTATAAGCGCCTTGATAATAAATAAAATTAGAGTCATCAGATAAAGAGGGATTATAAATCGGTTTAAAATCATAATGCCATACTTGCTTATCTTTCGCACCAACATAAAAGATAGAGTCTTGATTAAAACTATCACTAAATTTAACCTCCACTTTCACATTCTTAGACCCCGGAACTATTGGAGAATTGAAATAAACTAGATTTTGTGTTAAATTCCTATAATTTTCCCCATCTTCAAATTTTTCAGAAATTCTTTGCAAAGGGGTAAGATAATTATCTCCCTCTCCACCTATATCATAAAAATAATTAAATTCTCTTTCTGAAAAGATATGTGCATATAATAAATAACCAATAATTATCAATGGAATAAGTATAACTAATATTTTTATAACTCTAATATGCTTCGGCTCTCGAATATAGTCCAAGGCCTTATCTTCAACTATTTCTATTTCACTTCCCGCTCTCTGAACAAAACTATCTTTCTTACCAATTATATTTTCCTTTCTAATATCTTTCTCAAAACCATTATAGTTTTCTCTTCCCGAAGTTCTAATCTTTCCACTCTCTAAGTTTTCTCTTCCCGAGGGTTCTCTTTTTCTAAAAGAGAAGGCTCTCCCGAGGGTTCTTTCTTCCCCAAAGAAAGAAGGCTCTCCCAAGGCTCTTTTTTCCTTCCATTCCCTAAATTTCTTTTCCCATTCATCCATTTTAACAAATATACTTATACAATTTACCTTCGTTTTTATCTATAAATACTTCAAAACAAGGGTTATTGAAGCTTTTCGTTCCAGAATATACATAAATAGGTTTGTCATATTTATCTAACATAGCCTTAATCTCTTCAATATCTTCACCATTCCAAAATTTATCCCAGTCAGATTCGTTCCATAAATTAGAATCAAATAACCCTGGAGCAATAACTCTCCTTCCATCAGCATCAAGATACCCTATCAAATAAGGTGAATATTCAGAAGATATTGAGATTATAGAGGAATTTTCCTCAACATTCTGTTTTATATCTTTTATAAAATCAATCTGAGAGCTATTCAATATACTAGGTGAAGTTGAAGATTCATGATAACTGCCCATACCCAGAGAAAAAATAGCAACAATTAAAACCAAAAGTCCAAGTTTCTTTTTCTTATTAATTAAAACAGAAAAACCTATTCCAGATAGAACAATAAAGAAAGCATCAAGATAAATTATGAATCTATTGAAGAAGAATAATTGAAAATAAACAATTATCAGATTTACAATAACTATTATAGAAAGGAATAGTTCTTTCTTATTTTTTATAATATAAAACAAGCCTATTATTGAAAAAGGCAAATAGGCAAGAACAAGAAAAACATATTCTCCAAATGAAATGAAAGTTCCAGGACTATCTCCTGGAGAAATAAAACTACCCAAAACAAAAGGTAAAATATCAGTTATTGATTGAAAGAAATCTCCCAAATAAAAAGAAAGAGCAATCCCCAATATTAAGAACCCTGCAATACACATCTTACCAAATTCTTTAAAATCATAAATTCCTTCTTTATAGGGTCTAATAAGAGAGTATAGGAAAAAAGATATTCCAAAAAGATAAAAGGTAGGTCTATGTATTGCTCCAATCATTCCAGAAACTAAAACAAAAAGAACCAAATCTCTCAATCTCATTTTCTTTTCATATAAATTAAGTAAAAATAAAGAAAAGAATAAAAGAGACAAAGCAATTACATTTTTGTAGTAAAGAAAAGAGAAAACTTTAAACTGCACAACAGACAAGGAATAAATAACAAGAGAAATAATTCCAGCCAATTTTCCAAAAGACCTCTTTGTATAAATCCATATTGAAATTCCAAGAAGGAGAGAGAAAAACAGAAAAACTACTTTCAAAATGAAGTCAACATCAAAAATTATTTTCAGAACTTCCATTAAATAGAGAAATCCTGGCTCCATCCCCCCACTCAATATCCACAAATCCTTAAATTCCAATCCATGAAGAATTGCATATCTATATAGCCCTAAATCATATCCCAAAGGCACAGAACCATTCTTATAAGGTATTAATCTAAAAAACAACATAAGAAGCAAGCTAAAGAAAATCAAAAATGTCTCAAGAACTCTATTAATTTTCTTATTTTCCTCTTTTTTATCAATCAAGAAAAAACCCAACAGACCAAGGAAAATAGCCAATATGTGAAATTGAAGAGAATATTTCCACAAGAATCCCAAAGAAATAAAAAAAATAACTAAGCTATATAGAAAAATGAGCTGATAAAACGAGTTTTTCAATATTTCTTTCATTTTATTAAAAAACAGCCCACTAATTAAACCTTATATATTCTGGATTATATCATTTAAAATGAAAAAGAACATCAATTCCAGAGTCATTGTTCTAGTCATATTTCTATTTCTAATAATCATTTCTTTATTCTTCTATCTCGCCACAATATCAGATAAGGAAGAAATGCCAAAAGAATATCTCTCTGAAGAACAAGAATATCTAGTCACCCAAGTAATAGATGGAGACACATTCATAATATCTAACGGAGAATATGTCCGACTAATTTGTGTTGACGCACCAGAAAAGAATTCAATATATTACAATATGTCTAAAGATTATTTATCCTCTCTAATATTGAATAAAACAATAATACTAAAGAAAGACATATCTGAAAGGGATAAGTTCGGTAGGCTTCTAAGGTATGTATATCTAAATCAAACATTCATAAATAAAGAAATGATAAAGTCAGGAAACGCAGTCATAAGTCCCTATCCTCCAGATACTGATTTATGTAATGAGTTGAATGGTTAATGTAAGGTTCTCTTTCTAGAAGGATTTATAGGAATTGCTTCAGGTATCTTTCCACTAGCAGATGGATCGAAAGATTGATCAACTACCTCTCTACTATCTTTCATCCAAGCATCATATTCTCCTAAAATTGACTGAGCCATAAATTCAAGAGAGGCAGAAGTACAATCAAAAACTTTTCCCAATTCTCTTTCATCTTGAAAGATTTCTAAAATAGGCAGAACTTTCTCAGCTATTTGTCTAATATCAAATCCAGAACTACCTTCCCTAACAAAATAATTTCTTCCAGAACAAACTTCCGCGGTCAAATCTCTCTTAATCTCAGCAAATGTAGAAATTCTTCCTCCATTAATAGGAGCATCAAAGTAAAAACTATTAACTCTACCGAAAAAAATTCTTTGAGAAAAGATTAAACTTGGAAATGAGTCTAAACCACTCGAAAGATCTTTTTTATAACTGTCAGCATTACCCCTAAATACTTTAACAAGTCCGATATCTAAAATTTGTTCTGCTGAATCAAGTGAGTCAAATCTATTCAGTCTAAATTTAAGCATAGCCTTAATTTTATCTTTACTAATGCTAGCAACCATAGATCTTAACTTAGTTTCAATCTGTTCATTAATTAGTGGAGTGTATCTATTTAACATTAGAAGGTCAACAACTTGCATAGGTTCTCCATCAACGCTTTTCAAAGTTTGACTTGAATCACGACTAATATAAAGATGATTAGGCATAACAACATCATACCCCGGCAACTGCAAAACTCCAGAAGTACTATCTCTCTGACTCGCACTTCCATGATAAGTTCTATCGCGATTCCCAAAATTTCCGTTTCTTCCAGAACTACTTCGATTTTTCTTACTAGCCATTTAATTTCTCACTAAAAATAGTATTTAAAATTATCTCTTCCTCATCAACATCCTCTCCAAAGAAAGAATTTATATAGCAATTCTTACATATCTTACTATTAAGAAAAATGGAAGAAGAAATAAAGGATATTAAAACAGCAACAATAACTGAAAAAGGCCAAATTTGTATTCCTAATGTTGCAAGAAACATGGCTGGATTTAAAGAAGGAAATAAAATAAGTATGGTAGTTTATAAAGACAGAGTTGAACTAAGACCCCTCAAGAAAGAAACTATTAATGATGCCTTATCATGTATGTTAGCAAGTGAGGAATCTCTATCCAAAAATTGGTTATCAAAAGAGGATGAAGAGGCATGGAAAGATTTGTAAAAGGAGATATAGTGGTCCTTCCTTTTCCATATACTGATTTTTCAGTCATAAAGAATAGACCAGCCTCAGTTATAGCAAATCTAAGAGGTAATAATCTTATTTTAGCACAAATAACCACAAACGAAAGAGAAGATGAAGATTTAGTAAAATTATCAGGTAAAGACTTCTCATTCGGTTCATTAAAAAAAGATAGTTACATTATGGCCTCCCTTATTTTCACAGCAGAAATATCCAAGATTAAATATATTGCCGGAAAGATAAAAACAGAAAAGATAAAAGAAATTGAAAACAAACTTATTGAGGTCTTTACAAGATAGAGTTTACAAAATTATCTCTTTCTCATAAGCACCCAACTAAAAATAGGTCCCAAAATAAACAAAACAACTACACTAACTCCCCTTCCAAGCAAAGCGACACTCAAACTTTCAACAGGACTAATTCCAATAGTAGATGCAGAAAATACAGCAACGGCTTCCTGTATTCCCAATCCCGCGGGAGTTATAGCTATTATAAGTCCCAACAATCCAATTGAACTCAAAAACAACGCCTTAACAAAACTAATCTCAATTCCAAAAACATAAAATTCAAGATAAAGCATTAATGAAGAAAGTAAAAGCTGAAAAATAGATATAATTGTTATAAAGAATAAAAGTCCTCTATCCTTTCTTATCAAATACCACCCATTTAATATTT
>Ga0209542_10019612_pt1 | contig 10809 bp, 9 predicted proteins | sample RifCSPhighO2_01_FD_184028 | JGI IMG/M metagenome (GOLD analysis project Ga0209542, IMG submission 184028) | Soil microbial communities from Rifle, Colorado - Rifle CSP2_plank highO2_0.1 (SPAdes) (version 2) | ecosystem: Environmental > Terrestrial > Deep subsurface > Rock core/Sediment ...
CACGCCTGTCTGTATTCCTCGACCAGATGTTCCCTGGCCGTCTCTTCTCTGCTCTCACAAACCATTTGAGACCTCCTCTCCTACCCAGAGCTTACAGAGTTTTCCACCGGTTGTCCACACTTCCCCGAAGATCTCGCCTAACTTCTTTCCAGGGTTACATATCGATACGCCGGGGCGCCTTCCACGGAAGCCTCGAAAGTTTCTTCGCTGATTATTTTCTGGAAGTACGGATAGGGCGGGAAGAAAGTGTCGCCCTGCTCATCACTTTCCACGAGCGTAAGATAAAGCCGATCTGCAAGTGGTAGAGCCAGAGCATAAATCTCGCCCCCACCAATCACGAATACCTCATCACTCCCCTCTGACTTGCCCGCAACCTCTAACGCCTCTCTTAATGACCTTGCCATTTCTCCGTTTTGCACTTTGAGATTTGCGTTTTGGGTTACTATAATGTTCGTGCGACCGGGTAGAATTCTACCTATAGATTCATAAGTCTTGCGGCCCATGATAATAGGGTGACCCATGGTGAGCGCCTTAAAACGTGGCAAATCCCCCGGGATCTTCCAAATCAACCCCCTCGCCTTGCCAATAGCTCGGGTTTTAGCCCCCAAGGCGGCAATAATTGAGAGTCTTGGCTTGCCCATACGATATTTAGTATAATGGATATGGAGGATTTCGACCATGACCAGAAATCAAAGCAGAGGTCTGCCTCGCCTCCGCAAGGAGAAAGTAGACAAGGATGGGCACTCTTTCGAGGGTCCATGCGGTCAGTGCATTGGGTGGCACGGTACATCGCCACCGAGGCCACGACGCAAGGACAAGAAGAGTGAACGTTGAACATCAAGGGGGAGCGCAACGCTCCCCTGTAGTATACTTATTAAACATTATGTCGAACTCATACGAAATTGAAGTTAAAAGCTTGCTTGGTAGCAAAGAGAATTGCGACAAGCTTAAATCACTATTGCAATCAAAGAAACCAGAAACAAAGTTGGTTGCAAAGAGTAAACAGCTTAATCATTATTTTATCGGTGGTGATATAAAAAATTTATACAAAGTCCTGTCGCCGTTTGTCTCGAAGGAGCAACAAACAAGTTTTAAACATATAATAGACGAGGGAAACAATCCTTCTGTTCGCACCCGTCAAACAGACGGGAAAGTAATTTTTGTTATCAAGGCCTCGATCGGATCTAGCACAAGCTCAAATGGTGTAGAACGGATTGAGTTTGAAAGTATAATGTTCATGACTCTCGATGAGTTGGATAAAAAAATTATTGAATCCGGGTACGAATATCAAGCTAAATGGTCTCGAGAACGTGAAGAATACGATACTGGAGATATGCATATATGCATAGACAAGAATGCAGGCTACGGATATGTAGCTGAATTCGAAAAGGTAATACAGGATCAATCCCTCGCACTCTTTACAAGCGAAGAAATACGGGAGTTTATGAGAGAATTGGGAATAGAAGAATTACCACAAGATAAATTAGAAAGAATGTTTGATTATTACAACAAAAATTGGCCTGATTATTACGGCACTGATAAAATATTTGCAATAGAATAGTTATGTATTTGTCCGACACAGACATAAGGAAGGAGGTCAAGGCAGGGAATATAATCATTAGAGTTTTTGATCCCAAGCGTCTCCAACCAGCTAGTTATGACATAGAACTTGGGAATGTTTTCCAGGTTGTCTCTGGGCATGAATTATTGGCCATCGATCCGGTTAAAAAGATTTATCCTAAGATGGTTGAGAAGATAATAAAAGATGGCGATGAGTATTATCTTCACCCAGGGGGGACAATCCTCGGCACTTCTAAAGATTATTTTGGCTCTGATAAATATCTGATTCACCTTTCTGGCAAAAGCAGTTTAGCCAGGCTTGGCCTTGTGGTGCATAACACGGCCGGACTTATCAATCCTGGTCATTTTTTAAATATTACTTTCGAACTTAGCAATGCGGGGAAGTTACCTATTATTTTGCGACCCGGAATGCCTATTGCCCAAATCACTTTCGCAGCTCTAAGCTCTCCTCCGATGAAGGACTATAAAATTACGGGGCGATATCAGGGTCGCGATTGGGATCACTTTGCCGATCCTAAGGAGAAGAGTGTGTCTAAAAAGAGAAAAAGAAATGCAAAGCAAAAAAGATAAAATTCATCCCGAGATCGCTTATTTAGATCTCTTGAAAGAGATAATAGATTCTGGAGTTAAACAGACTGATCAAGGCACGGGGGCCATTACGTATAGCTTATTTGGCAGGCAGTTAAGATTTGACCTGACCAAAGGTTTCCCGTTACTGACAACTAAAAAGGTTTATTGGAAGGGAGTTTTGCACGAGCTCTATTGGTTTCTCTCCGGTCAATCTAATATTGAATATTTGGTAAAAAATAATGTTCACATCTGGGATGATTATCCATTACGCTTATACAACGACAAAGTTAAAAAAGGGTTACTTCCAAAAATGGAGAAAGAAGAGTTTATAAAAATGATCGGGTCTGATCCAGAATTTGCCAAACTGCATGGAGAGTTGCCGAGAATCTACGGAGAACTTTGGCGTCGCTGGCCAACTAAAGATAAAAATGGAAAAACAATAGACCAAATTAAGTGGGTAATACAGGAATTGGTTGAAGATCCAGATTGTCACAACGCCGTGATAACTGTATGGAATCCGGAATACCTGTACAGAATGGCCAAGCCAGAAGAGGCGTCAAGATTCCCGATTTGCCACAACATGTTCCAGTTCAATGTTAAGAATGGTAAGTTGTCTTGCCAACTTTATCAACGGTCGGCGGATATCTTCTTGGGAGTGCCCTTCAATATTGCAAGCTATGCGTTACTCACATACATGATAGCTCACTTAACCGGGTATGAGTCGGGTGAGTTTATACATACATTTGGTGACGTGCACATATACGCTAATCATATTGAACAAGCCAAAGAGCAAATGACTCGGGAACCCAAGGCATTTCCCAAAATAAAAATATCTGAATCTGCAAAAAACCTGGATGATTTTAGGCCCGAGCATATAGAATTGCTCGACTACGATCCCCACCCGCCAATAAAAGCCGAACTAACTGTCATAGGCGGCTACATGCCAAAGGATAATACCCCTATACCGTGATATGATTTAAGAAATGAAAAGGCCCGGATTGCTCCAGGCCACGCGATACTCATGTTTCCTTAGTCCAGTGAAGCGATGCAGTCTTTGACTACGCGCTCTTGCATCTTGCGGGCGATCGGGATATCGAGGACGAACCTGATTACTTCGTCACTCACGACCTCGAGTTTCCTGATTACGCGCAATTCGGTTTCCGGAGCGGCGCATTCATCGTAGGTTCCGGGTGGGTATTCCAGATCCGGGGCCTTGGGATAGCGGCTTCCCCGCATTTCACCGGTAAGTGCGAAGAACTCGCCTCTGTCCTTGTGCCACCTGTGTGTCAAGAACAAGACCTTACCCACACCATCCGGTCCACTGAAGAGGACGCCCCGGTCCTCTCGCTTCTCGAGCCGAACCCCCTTGCACTCATCGCCTGTGTCCACTTCGTAGCCGAACTTGACGAGCACTGCCTTGAAGGACTTGCTTTTCTTGACCGCCACGCTTACCTCCTTTCGTTGATACTTCTGGCTATGAAGCTAGCATGTTAATCTATAGTTGTCTATGAGAGAAACAATTAAAAAGCAAATTAAGGCAGCTCTGGAAAGAGTGGCACTTACCCCGCGAAGTCCCGCAAGCTTGCGGGACGAAGTGGGGGATACTTGGCAGGTGGAGCTGACCAAGGATTTCTCGCACGGGGATTATGCCAGCAATGTAGCACTACAGATCGCTGGAAGGACTGGAGGCCGGAGTCTGGAAATAGCCGAGAAGCTTCTGCCTTACCTTGGCAATGATCCAGATGGTTACATTGAGAAAGTGGAAATTGCCGGACCGGGATTCTTGAACTTCTGGTTGTCAGATAAATATTTAGAATCTGCAATTGTAAATTGTACATCGCAAATCCAAAAGTTTGGTTGGAACCGCGAACTTGCCGGCAAAAAAGTGATGGTGGAATATGCCCAACCGAATCCGTTCAAGCAATTCCATATCGGTCACTTGATGGGTACTGTAATTGGGGAGTGCTACGCAAGATTATATGAAGCGGCCGGAGCCACTGTTTTGCGGGCCAATTATCAGGGCGATATAGGCGTGCATGTGGCCTGCGCCGTTTGGGGTATACGCGAAACAAAAGAAGTTATGCCTGCCGAAGGCGCAGAGCTACCTGAAAAAACTGCTTTCTTGGGCAAGGCCTACGCATTCGGAGCCAAAGCGTACAAAGATGATCCGGAAGCGAAAAAAGAAATCGATGAGTTCAACAAGAAGCTTTATCAGAGGTCAGATAAGGATTTGAATAATATCTACGAAACTGGCAAGCGTTGGAGTCTGGAACATTTCGATACTATATATAAGAAACTCGACACTCACTTCGATTATCTTTTTTTTGAAAGTGAAATGGCACCCAAAGGATTAGAAATAATCGCGGCTCACCGGGAAGTTTTTGAAGATAGTCAGGGAGCAGTAGTATTCCCCGGCGAAAAGTATGGGTTGCATACTCGAGTCTTCATCACCTCTCAAGGTCTGCCAACTTACGAAGCCAAGGAACTCGGCTTAAATAAATACAAATTTGAAACTGAGAGATTGGATCTCTCAGTTGTGGAGACGGCGAATGAGATCAATGATTATTTCAAGGTAATTTTGAAAGTTCTGGAGCTCACTCTGCCCGAAGTGGCCAAGCGCACTAAACATATCTCGCACGGCATGTTGCGCTTACCCGCGGGCAAGATGAGTTCGCGCACGGGCAATGTGATTACTGGTGAGTCGCTTATTGCTGATGTTGAGAAGATCGCGCTTGAGAAGAATCCTGATCCGAAAGTGGCGGCCAAAGTTGCTATTGCCGCGATTAAGTATTCGATCTTGAAGCAACAGCCCGGCAAGGATATAATTTTTGATTTCGGAAAATCTTTGTCGTTGGAAGGCGACAGTGGCCCCTATTTGCAGTATGCATACGCCCGAGCACGTTCTGTGCTCGAAAAAGCTCAAGTACCAAGCACCAAAGCTCAAACAAGCTCCAATTTTCAAAATCTTAAAATGGAAGAGAGGGGGAAAAAGCTGATGCGTCTAATTGCGCGATGGCCGGAAGTTTTGAGGGAAGCACAAGATAAATTGGCGCCGCAGGTAATTTGTACTTATTTGATCGAGATTGCGGGGGAGTTCAACAGTTTCTATGCTTCTAACCAGATTATCAATCCAAACGACAGACAGACTACTGAAACTAGACTTGCCCTCGCTGCCGCACTAGCCCAGACTCTCTCAAACGGCCTGTGGATACTCGGCATACCAGTACTCGAACATATGTAGTAGAATACAGGAAAGCTCAAATGCTAAAACCCAAAGCTCAAAAGTTGTTTACTCTGCCCTTGGCTCTTCTCCTTGTGATTCTTGGGCAGTCTAACATTATTTACGCTCAAAACAGCACCTGCGTTCCACTTGCCGTGCCGCAGGTAGTGGATTCTGGCGGCAAGCTCTGGAGTGTGACAGAGAAGGTTACTAAACAAGACGGTCAGGCTCTCATTCTGGGTTCACACACTACATCTGAGACGGGCTGGGTGACACTCGATTTTGGTTGCTTTACAGATAGCCCCGGTCCGGATCTTGAGGTTTATGAAATTGGCACAGCCGAAGGCGGAGAAGTTTACGTTGGCAATACTCTGCCCGCTCGCAAGAATTGGGTACATATTCCGGCAGACCTTGAGGGCTGTGGGAACGAATCTTTGCCAGAGAAGATCGGGGGTTGTGGGGTTGTGGGTGACAAGTGGCTGGCCCTTGATATTGGAGGCAATGACGGGCAGCAGTATCGCTATGTCCAAATTGAGAGTGATGGTTCGGCAATAGACGAGAAAACTTTTGGTGGCTCTTCTGATATTGACGCGGTCAGAGTTTTTGCACCGGACGTTTCAGTAGATTTGTTCACTAGGGTAGACGGAGAGGATCAGACAAGTCTAAATAATTTACCGGTAGGGTCGCACGTTGTTTTTGTAGCCGAAGTGAGTGGAGATTATACGAGTGATATGCTTTACAAATTTACCTGCGGGACAGACAGCACGTTCAAGAATGGAACTATGAGAACAACGGAAGGGGAGAAGCATTTCGCCTGCGATTATCCGCAAGGCGGTCTATATACGGCAACTATAACTCTGCTTTCTCCGGCTGGAGAAATTTCTGACACTGTACCCGTGGCGGTGGGACAGTCACTTCGAGAAGATTCTTATAGCTCTGATGGACCAACCAGCCGACCCTTGCCCCTGCGTCTCTTTATCTGGGGAACAATCGTGGCTCTGCTCGGTTATGCCGTTATCAAGTTTTTACATCTGGGCAATAACATAAAGTTATAAACTCATGAATTTTAAGAAAATATTCCTGTCTCTTATTGCCGGACTCATTTATTTAGGAGCCCAGCCATTACCAATATTTGCTGCCGGTAACGACGCCGCTTGCTGGCATTTCGACGCACCGGATACCGTTTACGCTAAGCAGTCCTTTACAGGAGAAGCGGTCATGGGTAATACAGGCACGCATGTTTGGTACAACGATAGCTGGGGGGCAAATCCCCACAGACTTGGTTCTTCGGATCCAAGAGAGAATATGAGATGGGGCTTGCGTAGAGTTTCGATGACGAGCTCAACCGTCCATCCCTCTATTCCACCTGCTCCACCGGGGCACTCGGAAAGTTTCATTATTTCCGCCACTGCACCGGCTACTCCCGGCGTCTACACTTTTGCCTGGGAGATGCTCCAAGAAGGGGTGGAGTGGTTCGGGGAGCCTTGTAGCAAATTAATTACAGTCCTTGCGGCACCCTCCGTGAATTTGGTGGCTACACCCATGACGGTTGATTACGATACAACTTCAAGGTTGTCTTGGACAACCATCAATGTAGATAGTTGTAAGGCTGATGGTGGACCGTGGACGGGAGCTAAAAGTGTGCCAACCGGAAATGAGACTACGATTAAATTGAAAGTGGGCACAACTTTTAAAATCACCTGCCAAAAACGTTACGATATAAACAAGCCCCCGATTATTGTAAGTGACGAGATTATTGTTGCTGTCCGGCCACCCTCTACTGGAGACCCGAATAATTCAGTGTGTGTAAGCGTGACTACTGTGCCCTCCATTGTGGGGGTTGGCAAGACTTTCAGTGCCTCGATAAAAATGGAAAATACGGGAACTAAAGCTTGGTATAAAACGCGTGATTCCACCCCACATGCCCTTGGTTCTGAAAATCCGCGCAATAATAACAACTGGGGGCTCAGCAGAGTGATTCTGCCACTCGAGCCTGTTAATCCGGGCCAGAGGGTGACCTTCTCGTTTTCCCCCAGGGCAACAACTACACCAGGTACATACGATTTTGACTGGCAGATGTTGGAGCAAGGAGTGGCTTGGTTCGGAGAAATTTGCAGGAAAGAGATCCAGGTAGTACCTATCCCAACGGTTACAGTTTGGGCTGATCCAACCTCCGTACCATATGGCGGAAAGAGCGATTTGCGCTGGACATCTAGAGATGCTACAGCCTGTTCGAGTAGTGGTGGCAGTACCGGTTGGATAGCCCCATCTCGTCCCCTTGCGGGTGAATGGCTAAGTGGGCCACTAGATAGGAGTTATATTTACACTATCACTTGCACTGGTCCGGGAGGAAGCAGGAGTGCCTCGGCCACCGTGACGGTGGGATCTGCTCCTCCGACAGTCAATCTCACAGCCTCTCCTGCTGCAGTAACCTCTGGCGGCAAGTCGCATCTTACCTGGGTGTCTTCAGCTACAATCGTATCTTGTACAGCAAGCGCTGTGCCCAGCACACCCCCATGGACGGGAAGTAAGACTCCGAGCGGTGAAGAAGATACTGCGGCCCTTGAAGCAAATACCACTTTCCGAATAAATTGTCTTGACGGAGAGGGACAACCTGCATCGGACTGGGCTATTGTTACAGTGGGCACTGCTTCATTCGGCGTAGATCTTAAGGTAGACCTAGGAAGGGGTTATGTTGATAATGGTAGCGGTCCTTGGCCACTCTCTGGCGTTGACTTGAAGGCAATGTCGGAAGGTACAGCTACTGGCGATATTACTTACAAGTTCTATTGCAAGGCAAGCGATACAGGCCCAACGATTACCGAAACCATTTCCACAACCGAAAGTCCTCATATCAGGGAGCATCTTAATCTTTGTGATTATCCAGATCAGGGAACTTATATTGCAAAGGTAACAGCAACTAGGGGTGGTATTACCGCCACGGATGTAGCTTCTATCACGGTGGCCCGGGCGTGTCTCCTAACCGAGGCGCCTCGACAGTCGCACTTTGTTTTCGCGGTGCCCAATCTTCATGATATAGTACCTCGCATATGGCAGATGATAGCGGTAAATCTCCGGTAGCAAAGAGGGAGGAGGAAACTCTCAAATTTTGGCAAGAAAATAAAATTTTTGAGAAGTCTCTCGCCAAACCTGCCCCAAAAGGCGAATTTGTGTTTTACGATGGCCCACCGTTTGCCACAGGGCTTCCGCACCATGGTTCACTTTTGCCTTCCGTGGCAAAAGATTTAATCCCTAGATATAAAACGATGCGTGGTTACCATGTGCGCAGACGCTGGGGTTGGGACACGCACGGTTTGCCAGTCGAGCATATGATTGAGGAGGATATGGGATTGAAGAGTAAAAAAGATATTGAAGCAATAGGGATAGAGAAGTTCAACGAGGCTTGTCGGGCTAAAGTGATGCAATACGCACATGATTGGCAAAAATATGCAGATAGAATAGGACGTTGGGTAGAATTTGAAAATGCATACAAGACCATGGATGCCGCTTACACAGAATCTGTGTGGTGGGCGCTTAAACAGATGCACGAGAAGGGATTGCTCTACGAAGGCAGGAAAGTGCTCATGTACTGTCCGCATTGTGAGACCCCCCTAGCCAAAGCCGAAATAGCAATGGACAATTCATACCGTGACATCACGGAAGATGCTGTCACGGCAAAATTCTCCGCCCGAGGCGGACCCGCCTTTGGCGGGAAAGATTTTACGTTACTGGCTTGGACGACGACGCCGTGGACGCTACCCGCTAACGTAGCCTTGGCGATGGGGCCGGAGATTGAGTACTCGCTCGTAACTCACCCGGACTCCGTTCCGCCCTCTCTTAAGATAAGAGAGGGTAGGGTGAGTTATCTCATTGCCTCGGCTTTAGTTCCAAAAATATTTGGACCGGAGACAAAGATAGAGAAAACTTTCTTGGGCAAAGAATTGGTGGGTCTAGAGTATGAGCCGCTTTTCGATGTGCCTAAAATGAAGACTGGCAAATCCTATAGAGTCTATCCGGCTGACTTCGTGTCTATCGAAGAGGGCACGGGCATAGTACACACGGCTGTCATATACGGCGAGGATGATTACAAATTAGGATTAGAAAAAGATCTGCCAATGGTACCGCTGCTCAATTCCAACGGAACTTATAACAACGACGCGCCGGAATTCTTGCGGGGGCAGTACATAAAGAAGGCAGACAAAATAATTATTGAGGATCTCGAAAAAAGAGGATTGCTTTTCGCTAAAGCGGCCAATACGCACAGTTATCCACATTGTTACAGATGTGATACGCCGCTCATATATAATGCGCTCTCGAGTTGGTTCATAAACATCCAGAAGATCAAAGCGCGCATGATAGAGCTGAATGAAAAGATAAATTGGGTGCCGGAGCACTTGAAGCACGGCAGGTTTTTGAATATTGTCGAAAACGCCCCGGATTGGACAATCTCACGCAATCGCTATTGGGCCTCGCCCTTACCCATTTGGAAACACAGCCCGACATCGCCTAGCAAAGGCGGATGCGATAAAATTGCCGTAATTGGCTCACTGGAAGAACTTGGAGACCAGGTAACCAAGTCCGGGAATAAATATTTTTTAATGAGGCACGGGGAATCGGTCTCTAATCTAACCGGAGCGATTAGTTCTGTTGTGGGCGGTACGGGCGATAAGCTTACAGCCTTGGGTATAGAGCAGGTGCATGACGTCGCTAAGAAACTTAAGAACCTAGATATTATTTTTTGCTCACCATTTGCGCGCTCTAAAGAAACGGCAAAAATTCTGGCAGAAATTCTTGAAGTGAAAGATACAATCGAAGATGTTCGCATTGGCGAATATGATGCTTCGAGATGGGAGGGAGAGTTATGGGAACGTGTATGGCAAACCGCGCCGGAATCTAAAGATGGTTATGGAGAGGTCAAAAAAAGAATGTTTGATTTTATGAAGTCCCTTGAGAGTCAGTACAAAAATAAAAATATTCTCATACTTTCACATGGGTTACCCATCAGGATGCTGGAAGAAAGCGAGCGTGAATATAGCAATGCAGAAATAAATCAATTTGAGTACAAACACTTGCCCCGCAACAGAGCCGGTGAGATAGATTACCACCGGCCATATATAGATGCGATTAAATTGAAATGCGAATGTGGGGGAATCATGACGCGGATTCCGGAAGTAGTGGATTGTTGGGTGGAATCTGGGTGCATGCCTTTCGCCGAATACCATTATCCATTTGAGAATGAGGAGGAATTTGAGAAAAGATTCCCTGGCGACTTTATTGCTGAATACATCGCCCAGACGCGCACTTGGTTCTACTACATGCTTGCTATTTCTACCGCTCTCTTTGATGATCGTTCTTTCAAAAATGTTGTTACAACTGGCAATATCTTGGCCGCAGACGGTTCGAAAATGAGTAAGTCGAAGAAAAATTACACCGATCCG
>Ga0209542_10019613_pt1 | contig 10807 bp, 12 predicted proteins | sample RifCSPhighO2_01_FD_184028 | JGI IMG/M metagenome (GOLD analysis project Ga0209542, IMG submission 184028) | Soil microbial communities from Rifle, Colorado - Rifle CSP2_plank highO2_0.1 (SPAdes) (version 2) | ecosystem: Environmental > Terrestrial > Deep subsurface > Rock core/Sediment ...
TGCAGGTTAATAGGAAAACAAACTGCTTTATTGCATAATGAAAATATTGTTCATGGCGATTTGACTACCAGCAATATGCTATTGAAAGGAAAGAAACTATACTTTATTGATTTTGGGTTAAGCTTTATCACTGATAAGAATGAAGACAAGGCTGTTGACTTGCATTTGTTAAGGCAGGCTTTGGAATCAAAGCACTACAAGCATTATGAAGATTCCTATAAAGAGGTCTTGGAAGGATATAAAATCTGCAATAAATATAAAGAAGTGCTGAATAGGCTTGAAAAGGTTGAAAAAAGAGGCAGATATAAAGGCAAGAAGAAAAACACAAGCTTTTAAAAGATTCTAATTTCTTTAAAGTACAAAGCCCGGTCGTCTAGTGGCCTAGGATAGAGGCCTTTGGAAGGGAATGCCCTGAAGTTAGCCTTTGACGAAGGTTCAAATCCTTCCCGGGCTATTAATATTAACAAGAAACAGAAGATTTTGCATTTTCATAATCTTTATAAATGTTTACTTATCTTAAAAACAAAATGGCAAGAATGTATTCGAGAAGCAAAGGAAAACACGGAAGCAAAAGACCGTTAAATCCAAGCTTTAGCTGGGTGAAATACACGCAGAAAGAAATCGAGCAATTAATCATAAAGCTGGCTAAATCTGAAAAGACTCCCGCTCAAATTGGATTGATTTTAAGAGATTCTTACGGCATTCCAGACATAAGAAAATTAGCAGGGAAAAAGGTAAAAAAGATTCTAGAAGAGAATAAAATAAAAGCCAAGATACCAGAGGAATTAACCGCATTAATAAAAAGCGAGATTAATCTGGAAAAACATTTGGGAAAAAACAAGCATGACCAGGTTGCCAAGAGAGGATTAATTTTAACAGAATCAAAGATCAGAAGATTAGCTAAATATTACAAAAGAAACAACATGTTGCCTAAAGATTGGGTGTATAATAGGGAGCAAGCTAAATTATTAATCGCTTAAGCATTTTTTAAAATGGGGGGCAGGGAAGATTTTAAGAAAACTGCAAAGATACTGGCTGAGAGATTTAAAGAGTCAGATAAAAATGTTGTCAAGATAGTTTCTAATTTAGATACCGATGGAATAACTGCCGCAGCAATTCTTGTAGCTGCTTTTAAAAGAGAAGGAATTAAATTTTCTTTGAGCCTGGTAAAGCAACTGTCAAAAAATGTCCTGAATGTTTTAGCTAAAGAACCTTATGAAATTATTGTATTTGCTGACTTGGGAAGCTCTGTAATAACAAATATCAAGAAATTTCTTCCAGGCAGAAAAATATTTGTTTTAGACCACCATATTGTTGAATGCGAGGATAAGGAAATTTACCAGCTAAACCAGCATTTATTTGGATTGGATGAATATAATGAAATCTCAGCTTCAGGTGTTTGTTATTTTTTTGCAAAAGCACTGAATAAAGAAAATATTGAACTTGCGCATATAGCTTTCATCGGGGCTGTAGGAGATGTGCAGGAATATAAAGGCGTTAACGGCTTGAATAAAGAAATTTTAGATGATGCTGTTGGTTTGGGAAAGATTGGGAAAGATAGAAATTAAAACAGGATTGAGAATGTTCGGCTATCAGACAAAGCCTGTGCATAAGGTTTTAGAATACTGCACTGACCCGTATATACCGGGAGTTTCAGGAGATGAATCAGGGGCTGTAATGTTTTTAGAAGATTGCGGTATCCAGGCTAAGAACGGGGAAAAATGGAGAAGATTAGCTGACTTAAATGATGATGAAGTAAAAAAATTAATCACAGGAATAATATTAAGAAGGATAGGGTCTGAAGACAAACCTGAAGATGTTTTAGGCCCAATTTATACGCTGAAGGATGAAGAGGAAGGGCCAACTAAAGATGTGAAAGAGTATGCAACTCTATTAAATTCCTGCGCAAGACTTGGGAAACCAGCCATAGGAATAGGAACTGTTTTAGGGAATAAAAATGCAAGGGAGAAAGCGATTGTTTTAATTGAAGAATACAAGAAAATGATAATTAACGGATTGAGCTGGTTCCATGACAACAGAAAAAGCGAGAATATTTTTGAAGGAAATGGTTTTACTATAATTAATGCAGGTGAAAATATTAAAGATACTATAATAGGGGTTGTCGGGGGGATTATTTCAAGAGCCGGAATCTATAATGAAGGGACAATTATTATCTCAATAGCAAAAAATTTGGAAGGTGACTTGAAATCAAGCATTAGGGTTTCCGGTTTAAAAGTAAATGAAGAGCTTAATCTGAAAGATTTATTAACAGATGTCACTAAAGGCTTAGATGCTGAGGTTGGAGGGCATAAATTAGCAGCAGGATCTTTAGTCAGCATCAACAAAGAAAGAGAATTTATTGACAATATAAAGGTAGTATTGGGCAATAGAAAGGTTTAAATGTAAGTATTTTACGCTTTAAATAAAATGGCTGAACAAGTCAAGCAAGTCAAAAAGGAAAGGAAAGAAAAGAAGAAATGGGTTACCATAGTCAGCCCTAAATTATTCGGAAATAGGGAATTAGGGGAAAGCTACTGCTATGATTCCAAATCATTAGTCGGAAGAAACATAAATGTCAGCCTGATGTCCGTGACTGACGACCCAAAGAAGCAAAGCATTGAGGTAAGCTTTAAGATTAATGATGCCAAGAATGATGTTCTTCACACCGAGCTTATTGGCTATGAGATACTGCCTGTTCATGTCAGAAGAATGAGTAAGAAAGCAAAAATGAAGGTGGAAGATTCTTTTTCAGGCGTATGCAAAGACGGCGTGAAGGTCAGAATCAAGCCTTTGATTATGACAAAGGATGAAGTGCATAATTCTGTTGCAACTTCAATAAGAAAAGCGGTTAATACTTTTGTTGCAGATTATTTAAAACAAAACAGCTTTGAAGATTCTTTTAAAGGCATTGTAAACAATGACCTGCAGAAGAATTTAAAAGATGTAATAAAAAAAGTTTACCCTATTAATTCCTGCATGATTAGGGTGTTTAAGAGAGAAACTATTAGATAAATTATAAATTTATTTTCTAATATTTTTTTTGCAATGTATTTTAATAAATAGCAATGTATTTTAATAAATAACCGCAACCAAAACCCTTTGTACTTGGGAGAATCTCACTTTTTCAGGGTCCGGGTATGGATTATTATCTCCTTTCAATATGAAATAAACTCCCTGTTCATCAGTTCCTTTTTCTATTACCCTATGTATAACAATGTCATTTGTGAACGCCCTGTAAGAAACTATATCCCCTATTTTAATGTCATTTTCGTTTCTGGGGATTACTTCTATTGCATTTGAGTTTTCATCCAAAAACGGAAGCATAGAATCCGTGTCTGTGAATTTAGCCCATTTTGCATTTTCTATATTAATAATTACCTTATCCTTCTGGACTTGTATCTGATTTTCCTTTATCCAGTCTGAAGGCGAACTTGTATTTTTTTCTTCTATGCTATAAGATTGAGGCATTTGCGTTTCTTGATTATTTGAAATAGAATATCCTAAAAAAAACGCTACAATAACTAAACCTAGTGTTAATAATGCCCATTTCATAACATATTTATTATGTATTATAGTATATAAATCTTTCTATTTGTTATTATTATATAGTAGTGATATAAATACGAAAGTTATAATTTATAAAGAAACATTTTTAAATCTACAAATTTAAGAATGATATGCTTAATAATAAAATAGCGGTGATAATAGCAGGTATTCTTTTAGGATTAATCGGCATATGGGTCAAATTAATTAATAAACAAGTTCCAATTATGACTCTTAATTGGGCAAGACTTACTATTGCATTCTTATTTTTCTTATTATTCTTAGCTCCATTTTATAGAAAAAAAATAAAAAAATTTAAAGATATAAAAGGGGCGATACTTGTCGGATTTTTAATGGCTGTGGCTTTCTCTTTATTTTCAACAGCAAACTTTTATGCTCCAGCAACAAATGTGGCGCTTATCACATCTTTATATGCAGTTATAACGCCTATTTTTGCATGGCTTATCCTCAAAGAAAAACTCAGCACAAAGAAGATTATTGCAATATTTATTGCATTGACTGGATTAATTATAATAAATCCTTTGAAGACACAATATTTAACCGGGAATATAATCTCATTAATACATCCTTTTATCTTTTCATTGTTTTTGGTTTATTTGCGTAAAAAGGAAAAGGGGCAGGACATTGCTTCTATGTTCTGGTTCTTTTTATTTGCAACTATTTTTTTAATACCATTCCCTTTTATATATGGTTTAGGGAATATTAATCAAAGTATAATTTACATCTTACTTCTTGGAGTATTATCAACAGCTGTTCCTTATATCTTATTAGCTTACGGGCTTGAAAAGGTTCCTGCGCCGCAGGTTTCTATAATTATTTTAGTTACTCTTCCTTTGTCAGCAATAACATTCAGCTATTTGGTTTTTAGAGATATAGCATCCAGCACTATCTATTTTGGGGGAGCATTATTGCTTATTGCAGGGGCAATCGCACTCTGGAATGAGAAGCATAAGAGATATATAGCTCATTTTTAAATTTAGAAACTTTTATAAAGAATTCTTAGGTTTTATCTGTACGCCTTCGTAGCTCAACGGTAGAGCATCTGCCTTGTATTTTAAAAGGAAAGCAGAAGGTTGGGGGTTCAAATCCCTCCGAAGGCTTATAAACTTTTAAAAAAGTTTAATAAAAAATTTAAAACTAAAATGAGAGAATTTTTATTATTTTCAAGGCAAGGATACACTTCAGGCAGTTTCAGGAATCTTAAAGAAGCAAGGTTGGATTTAGTTGCGCATTCTTTAACTTCTTCATTTTTTTTATCTCATGCTTTAAGAAAAGATGTCGTGTTTCATATAGTTCTAAGCGGACCGCCAAATCCCCCTGTATACATAAAGGTTGTAGGCGCTGAATTATATAATGTAAGAAGCGATGAAGAAACATGGGGAAGGATTTTGAGAATTGTTCTAAATAAAGAGAAACATGAAGGGTTTTATTTAGAAAAGAAGAGTTTCCAAGGTGTTATAAAAGATTTAACTAATGAAGGTAAAAGGTTTCTAGTATTGGAAGAGAAAGGAGAGGACATTCTAAAATATAAATTAAAAGGCAATGAAGTTTTTGTTTTAGGTGATTTTATTGGGCTGCCAAAGAAAGAAGAAGGGTTTGTTTTGAGAAATGGGGAAAAAATATCCTTGGGAAAGAAAGCTTATCTGGCTGCTGACTGCATCACCATATTAAATTTTGTAATGGATAAGTTTTATAAATATTAGTATGTATTAAAAAAGATTTATATATTATATTGCATCATATATAAAATGGGTTCATTAAAGAATGTAAATATACCGGGATTAAATGAAAACTTATCCGAATTTATAGGAGCTTATTTAGGTGATGGAACTATCACAAAATATTTTATTAAATTTACAGGAGATGCACGTTATGATAAACCTTATTTTGAATATTTGGAAAATTTAGTTGTTGACTTATTTGGGATTAAAGCTTCTATGTATAGTGATAAACGATTTGGCAAAAATCAACTTTATTTAACTATATGTTCAAGAACACTATGTGAATTTTTAAATAAAAAATATGGCCTTATATATGGAGACAAATTAGTTAATAATACATTAATTCCTAATAAAATTCTTAAAAACAAAAAATTGTCAATAGCATGTTTGAGAGGATTAATTGATACTGATGGTTCTGTTTCAAGAAGAGGAAGACATGGAAGTCAGTTTTGCGTACAATTTAGTTCGCACAATAACAATTTACTTAATCAAGTTCACAAATTTGGAAAAAAAATTGGCGTATTTACTTATTTGACTGGTATTGAAACGGGAACTAATAATTGGAAGAATATTCTTAAATATTTTAGAATAGTTGGCAGTTCAAATCCTAGACATGTAACCAGGTTTTATTTAAAATATAAATTTAATAATGTAATATATGTTAAAGAATTTCCAAAGTACTACAAAAAATATAAAAAGCATATAGTATTACCATTTAAATTAGGGCTCATGGTCTAGTGGTTAAGACATCACGTTGACGTCGTGAAAATCCCCAGTTCGAATCTGGGTGGGCCCATTTATAAATAGAAAGATTTAAAAATAACGGGTTTAGGGGGTTTATATGGAAATTGAGATTCTTAAGGATGAAGATGATTATTTGGAAGTCGAAATCAAAGGGGAAGGGCATACTTTATGCAATTTGTTAAGAAAACAGCTTTCTGAAGACAAAAATACCAAGTTCAGCTCTTATAATAAAAAACACCCTTTGGTAAGCCAACCTATACTTAATGTCAAGGCAAGCAACCCTAAAAAAGCTATTTTAAATGCAGTGGACAGTTCTAAAAAATTAATAAAAGAGTTTAGAAGCGAGTTAAAGAATATATAGCAAGGTTTATTAAGAATTTAAGTATTTATTTATTTGAGGCTTATGGAACATAAAGAGGTAACTACTTGGGTTTTAGCAAGTATATTTATATTATTTTTATTATTTAGCTTGTACAGGCCTGACTTGAATTTGAAGGATATTAGCGGTAAAATTGCTGCTGAGAATTCTTTACCTAGCACTAATTTAGTTTTAAGGTTTGATTTTGAGGAAAATTCCGGGAGTACTGTTAATGATTTAGCTTTGAACCATGATGGCACAATAAATGGTGCAAGCTGGGCTGATGGAAAATATGGAAAAGCTTTGAGTTTTGATGGCGTTAGCAACAGTGTTAGTGTTAATGATGCGCCTGATATAAGAGGGGGAAATGACTGGACTGTTACGGCTTGGTTTAAATCTGAGTTAAATGGAAAGATAATATTAAGTAAAGGCGGTGATTATCAAATTGAAATTTCAAGCAATGGGGTTGCTAAATGTTCTTATGTTAAAAATGGTATTAATAGTGTTTCGAGCACAAATTATATTAATTTAAATTCGTGGAATTTCGTTGCTTGTTCTAATAAAAGGACTACAAAAACATTAAATGTATATTTGAATGGCATTAAAAATCAAGCGACACAAACCAATGATAGTCAAGGTTCTTCAAATTCTTTGCAAATCGGTAGCGGAATTAGTTATTTTAAAGGTTCAATAGACAGCGTTAGAATTTACAATGCTGTTTTGAGTGATGCTGATATTTCAACAATTTATAATTTTGCTTATTGCGGAAACGGCATTAAGGAAGAGACTGAAAGCTGCGATGGCACTGATAAAGGAACTAGTACGTGCGGTACACAAGGTTTTTCAGGAGGAACTTTAAACTGCAACAGCGACTGCACTTTTGACACTTCACAATGCACAAATTGCGGGAATGCAATTATAGATGCCGGTGAGCAATGTGATGGCACTAATCTAGGCGGGCAAACATGCGCCAGCCAAGGGTCTACTGGCAGTGGCTTAAGCTGCTCTGCCTCTTGCACTTTTGACACTTCTACTTGCAATATTCTTCCACCAACATTAAGCTTAGCAAATATTTCCAATAAAATTTATGTCAACAGCAATTTAATCGGGGACATATCTTTTACCGCAAGCAATACTATTTCAAATAATTCAAATGTAACTTTAAATTTATCAACTGCGGGTTATTCATTATTTAATGTTATTTCTCTGCAAGAATATATGGATTATTTAAACAAGCAGGGAACGCAGTCTGCCAATGAAATAAATTACCCTGCAGGAACTTACTCTCTGGAAGCTTCCAAATTTAATTTAATACCTAATGTTGTAAATAACACTTACACTTTGAGCATGAGTTTGACTACACCGCAAAACCAGAAATATTCCGCAAGCAAGAGTTTATCTATTGTTTATGTTGAGAATGCTTTAACAGCGCATAATGTCACTTTTTATAATAGTAATGGGGCTACCACATTTTCCAAAGGAAATTTTATAAATTGCTCAATTGCTGTTACAGATGAGAAAGGGTTTGGGAGCTATAATTATAAGATATGGGGACCCACGAAAAGTGTTAATGAACCTGATTATTCAAATAGCTTGAGCTGTACCGGTTCTGGATTAAAATATTGCTCTGCGTCTATTAATGCAACTATCGCAAGAAAAGGCAATTGGACTTGTGGGATTGCCGCGGCAAACGCTTCAAATTCATATTCTCTTGCTTCGCTAAAAAATTTAACCATGGTTAACAGCATGCCTATTTTGAAAAGCAATATTCCCAATAAGACCTGGAGCGGAGGAATATTAAATAATGCTATTGACTTAAAAAATTATTTTGAGGATCCGGATGGAGACAGCTTAAATTTTAACTATACAGGGAATGTTACTCCTATAAAAATAAATATCAGCGCTTCCGGGGTCGTAAACTTAAATACAACAACTTTTATTGGCAGCAGAAATGTTTATTTTTCAGCCAATGATGGTGTTTCAAGCATCAACAGCAATACTATTTTATTGAATGTTACTGGAAGCATTAACATTACTGGAAATGCAACTGCTGGCTGTGTTCCTGACTGGGATACAGGCAACTGGAGCGACTGCATGTCTGATGGAAAGCAATTCAGAATTATTTTGGATTCCAATGGATGCAATAATGAAACCGGGAAACCTTTAGATGAACAAAGCTGCGTTTATCAATCCCCTGCAAGCACTGGACTGCAAACTCAACAGCCTGCATCACAAGCGCAGCAAGGCATACAAATAAGCACTGAAGAAAAGGGCTTAACCAAGGAGCAAAAAATATTGTACAGCGGGATTTTATTGGGATTCTTTGTTTTGTTAGCAGTAGTTGTTATTTTAATTTCAAAGTTTAAAGGAAAAAAATCTGCTGTTCAGGTTAGCCAGAAACCAAAAGCGGAAGTTAGACCTGCAGTAAAGCTGGGAGTGAAAGCTGTTACGCCTATAGCAAAAATTGAACCTGTGAAAGTTCGTGTTAAGGAAGCTATTCAGCCTGCAAATCTTGAAGCTATGAGGGATTATTCTGTGAAGATGATTACGAAAGGAGCTGAATCTTCCAAGGTGAAAGAGGCTTTAGAGAAAGCTGGCTGGCCTAAAGATGGCATTGAAAGCGCTGTAAATTACGCTGTGCTTTATAATTTTGCAAAGAAGAAACTTGCTGAAGGAATGAGCAAAGAAAGAATAAAGTCGATGCTTATTGCAAAAAAATGGAGCATTGATCTGGTTAATGAGATTATAAATAGACTATAGCATAGAAATTCTAATAAGATTCAACCTTCAGTTTTACTTCAAAAAATCATAAAGCCAGCCTCTTTTTGCGCGAAATGGAACGTTTTCTTCCTTCCAAAATACTTTTTTCTAAATATACAGCTGATTTAGCAGAAAGCATACCAGCTAGCTTTAATAAAGATGTTTTGCCGGTTATCTTTTTTATTATAGTTTTAGTTGCCATAAGTGCATGCATACATATGCATATTTAAGCTTTTCATTTTTAGCCTTTACAAGAGAAAAAATAAAAAAATAAAAAATTGTTTTTAAGGTTGGCAACAATAAGCATACATATCACTTGCTTTAGTCTCAATCCCAATCTGCATATTACAATCAATAGGGAAGACTATTTCTGAAGAACCCCCTTTAGGCATAGCAGTTATAAAATTAACAATGCAAGTTTTACCCCTATCTTTACACTCTGAACTTCCGCTATCTCCTATATCGGAGGAAACATCTTCTAATTGACACTTATTTAACATATTCAAAACTTCTGTTTTCTGCGCTGTTGTCAAGGCAGGTCTTTTGCTAAAAACCGCATTTCCAATATAACTTCCTATAAAGAACAAAGCAACTCCAGCTATTATCAAAGCGCCTAAAGTTAATATTGTTTTATTGCTTTCAGCCACTTTTTCACCTCCTTTTAATTTTTTAAAATATTTATTTAAGAATTATAAGTGTTAAAGATATATATATATTGGTTTTAGAGAATATATCATTTATGGCTTAATTAGTAAAGTTTTTAAATGCCTTATTTAGGATTCTGTTATGGATAAAAGCTTATTTAAAAAAATATGGCATTTTATTTGGGAAGATAACAGCATTTGGAGCTGGTTAGTAAATGTAGTATTAGCTTTTATTTTAGTGAAATTTATTATTTATCCAGGATTAGGCTTATTATTTGGAACTGGTTATCCTGTTGTTGCTGTTGTTTCAGGAAGCATGGAACATGATGGAAGCTTTGATTCCTGGTGGAACGGACAAAAATCTTTTTATGAAGATATGGGCATTATGAAAGAAGATTTTAAAGATTATAAATTTAGCAATGGTTTTAATAAAGGAGACATAATGGTTTTGTTCAAGGCTAAAAATATCAATAAAGGAGATGTGATTGTTTTTTGGGGAAGCGCCAGCGAGCCGATAATCCACAGGGTTGTGAAAATAGACAATACTTACCAGACTAAAGGGGACCATAATTCCGGCTCAAGAGGGGATGAAATGAATATTACTGAAGATAAAATTTTAGGAAGGGCTGTCTTAAGAATACCTTATTTAGGCTGGCTGAAATTAATATTCATGCAGATTGTCGGGAGAGTAATATGAGCTTGTTTTGCCCAAAATGCGGCTCGTTAATGTATCCTAAAGGCGGAAAAATGTCATGCGGCTGCGGGTATAAAAGCGAAGAAGCGGGTATGATTAAAGACAAGAAAAAAAGCAAGAAAGAGGTTGAGATTGTTGAAAAAGAAGTTGAGGTTTACCCTATAATAAAAATGGACTGCCCTAAGTGCGGAAATAAAGAATCTTATTACTGGACTGTGCAGATGAGAAGCTCTGACGAGCCTGAAACTATTTTTTACAAGTGCACGAAATGCAAGAACCAGTGGAGACAGTATTAATAAGACTAAATATTATTTTCTTTCAT
>Ga0209542_10019614_pt1 | contig 10806 bp, 13 predicted proteins | sample RifCSPhighO2_01_FD_184028 | JGI IMG/M metagenome (GOLD analysis project Ga0209542, IMG submission 184028) | Soil microbial communities from Rifle, Colorado - Rifle CSP2_plank highO2_0.1 (SPAdes) (version 2) | ecosystem: Environmental > Terrestrial > Deep subsurface > Rock core/Sediment ...
CCTTGCGCTCCGCGATCATGAAATCATCCTCCGTTTCTTTTCTAGAGGAAACGATACCGATAACTACAACAACTGCTATGTATAAAAGGAAGAAAAATATCGAAAGTTCCATAGAGCTATTTTAATTGCTTGGCTCTGAAATCAGGAGGGGTGTCTTGAAGATATTGTTTGATTTGGGGACGAGTAAGAAGACCTTTCTGCGCGCCGATTTCTTGAACTACCGACATCGAGTTGACCGCACCCCACGAAAGAGCCGTAGGAAGGTCGTTACCAAGCGCTAAAGCTGCTACGGTAGTGGAAGAGAAGGCATCACCGGCCCCGGTACGCTCAAAGGGAGGCTTGGGATCCGGATAGGGCGGCTGAAACCAGAAGTTCTTGCCATCAAAAGCATGCGCCCCCTTTGGCCCATCTGTTATAACCATAATTTTAGGCCCAAGTGCCTGCATGCGTTTCAGTAGCTCCTCTATCCCCAAGGTATTCAGGCCGAGAATTTTTTCGGCTTCTCCAACATTACAAAAGAATATATTCGACCTCCGATATATGTCTTGAAGTTTATCCTTGCCGAGGCTAATCTGGAAAATACCGGGTTGAAAGGCAAGTTGAATGCTGGGAAAACTTTTTAAATATTCTGTAATCTCTCCGTGGTACTGGTCTGAATCTTTACCTAGCGAAGTGAGATATATCCAATTCGGTTCCCCAAGTTCTGGCAGTTTATATTTAAATTTACTGTGTTTTTGGAGAATGGTCCTGTCATCCTCATACCAGAGCACATAGTGATAATTAGTTTTCTCGCCCTCTTGAATACCGATATATTCAGTCGAGACTCCATCGACTTCCAAAGCACGCAAGCATTTCTCTCCATCACTGTCCTTGCCAACATTGGCAACGAGAGCAGACTTCAAACCTAGGCGGCTGGCAGCCACGGCAGCATTACCTGCATTGCCAACCGCCGGCACCTCGACTACGAACTCATAAGGTACTTTGGCTGCAAAAGGAAGACAGAGCTTGCAATTCTTGTTGTCTACCTCGCAATTAATACTCGCGTTCTCAAGCTTTATGAACGCGTCAATAGTGGTTTCGCCTATGGCTATAAATTCATGCATACAAAAAGTATATCATGATAGAATTATGGGAATGAAGACTTTAAAAGAGTATTTGGCGTGGGCGGAGAAGAAACAAGTTGCCATAGGACATTTCAATATCTCCGATTCGGAAGGATTCAAGGCGGTGGTTGAGTCGGCTGCAGTGCTTGGGGTGCCAGTAATCATCGGAGTTTCGGAAGGAGAAAGAGATTTTATCGGTATCCAAGAAGTTGCAGCCTTGATTCAGACAGAAAGGGAGAAGGGATTGCCAGTTTTTCTAAACGCAGACCATACCTACTCCGTGGAGAAAGTAAAAGCAGCAGTAGATGCTGGATTTGATGCTGTGATAATAGACAGCGCAACAAAATCTTTCGAAGAAAATATCTCAATGACCAAGGAGTGTGTAGCATACGCAAAATCTAAAGGAAGCAGGGTCTTGGTAGAAGCGGAGCTTGGATTCATAGGTCAGTCTTCAAAAGTTTTAGAAAGTATCCCGGAAGGGGTGTCAGAAGAAACACAAACCAAGCCGGAAGACGCGCGGAAGTTTGTCGAGGAAACTGGTATAGACCTTTTTGCCCCTTCAGTCGGAAATATCCACGGAATAGTGAAAGGGGGAGAACCCAACTTGAATATAGAGCGCATAAAGGCAATTGCCGGTGTGGTCAATGTACCTCTAGTTCTCCACGGAGCATCCGGTAATAGTGATGAAGATATCCTCTCTGCTATCGATGCAGGCATAAGAATAGTTCATATAAATACAGAAATCAGGGTGGCTTACAAAGCTGGCGTGGAAGCGGGACTAAAGTCTGGCGAAATAGCGCCTTATAAATTCTTGGCCGAAGGGGTGGCAGAAATGAAAAAGGTTGTTCGTGACAAATTGAAGTTGTTTAATAGATTATGAAGTTAGCAGAAGAAATTAAAAAATTTTTAAAAGGCGAAGTTCTAGACGATGAGACGACGTTGAAAATGTACTCGCGAGATGCTAGCCTTTTCAAGGTTAAACCAAAACTCGTAGTCTTTCCCAAGGATTCCGAAGATTTGAAAGCCTTGGTCAAGTGGGTGGGCGAGAAGCCTGGTTATTCGGTAACTGTAAGAGCGGCGGGTTCAGATATGACTGGAGGTCCTTTGAGTGAATCGATAGTTGCTGATGTCACGAAGCATATGAATAAGATTGGTGAGGTAAAGGAGGATGGAACAGTAGTTGAACCAGGCATGTTCTACCGTGATTTCGAGAAAAATACTCTAGGCAAAGGATTGATTCTCCCTTGTTATCCAGCTTCCAAAAATCTTTGCGCGCTTGGTGGTATGCTCGGCAATAATTGCGCCGGAGAGAAAAGCTTGCGCTACGGCAAGATGGAAAATTTCATTCTTGAAACAAAAGTCATTTTTTCCGATGGCAACGAATACATAATCAAACCTTTATCAAGGATAGCTCTTGATACTAAAATGGCTCAAGGGGATTTCGAGGGAAATTTATACAAAAAAATATTCAGCCTAATAGAAGAAAATAGGGAAGTGATTGAGCATGCCAAGCCCAAAGTTTCCAAAAATTCTGCCGGTTATTATCTCTGGAATGTCCTAAGCTCGGCTTCGGACATATTTGATTTAAATAAGCTTTTAGTGGGTTCACAAGGGACGCTCGGTGTCGTAACAGAGATGAAGCTAAAGTTAGTACAGGAGAAACGGCATCACGATATGGTGGCGCTCTTTTTCAAATCTTGGGACGAGCTTCCACAAGTGGTGAATGCCATCTTGCCCTACGATCCAGAGAGCCTCGAAACCTTTGATAAAGACACTCTCAAACTGGGGCTTCGCTTTATGCCGGAAATCGCAAGAAAGGCGGGGGTAGGGCTCATATCATTTGCGGCGAAGTTTATGCCAGAGGTCCTTATTGGATTCCGAATGCTCGGCTTACCTAAACTCATCGTGTTAGTTGAAATAGCGGAAGAAAAAGAAGAAGAAGTGAAGGAAAAGGTCCAGAAAGTTGTGAAAGCAATCAAACCCTTTAATGTCTGGTCGAGAGTGATAGAAAAAGATTCGGAGGAAGAGAAATTTTGGGTTATGCGCCGTGAATCGTTTAACCTGCTTAGAAAGCACCTAAAAAATAAGAGAACAGCTCCCTTCGTGGATGACTTCTGCATCCCGACCGATAAAGTTCCAGAATTTCTGCCGCGAGCGCTTAAAATACTTGAAGAGGCTGGCATTGATACAAACATCGCCGGACACGCAGGAAACGGAAATTTTCATATTATTCCGCTCATGGATTTGAGGAAAGAAAGTGAGCGAAGGAAGATTCCGGCCGTTTCGGATAAATTCTACGACCTCGTGGCAGAATACAAGGGAACGATTACCGCCGAACATAATGACGGCATTGTCCGCACCCCGTATCTCGGTAAAATGTACAGTCCAGCAATACTCGAACTTTTTAAAAAGACCAAGGAAATCTTCGACCCGCACGGTATCTTCAACCCGGGCAAGAAAGTCCCTTCGACAAGCTCAGGGCAAGCTGATGGCACCGTGGGGTATCTTGAATCTCACATCGCAATCGAGTAGAATGGAGGGATGCTTACCTTGAAGGCGGAAATACGGAATAAAACCGATAAATTGGAGCAAATCAGAAAAGCGGGAAAAGTGCCCGCAGTCTTTTATGGCAAAAAGGAAGCATCAACGGCGATTTCTATTCCTAAAATTGATTTCTTAAAGGTCTGGAAGGAAGCGGGGGAATCCAGCGTAGTCACTCTAGAGACGTCCGAAGGTACCAAGGAAAGTCTCATTCAAGACGTGGACCTAGACCCCATTACCGGGATACCTCGTCATGCGGATTTTTACGTCTTCGAAAAGGGTCACAAAGTAGAGGTTGAATTGCCTCTCGAATTCATCGGCATCTCTCCAGCAGTAAAAGATCTAGGCGGCATGCTCGTGAAAGTCCTCCACAAACTTAAAGTTGAAGCGATGCCGAAAGACCTGCCACACAATATTATCGTGGATATCAACTCTTTAGTTGACTTCGGAAACCAAATTCTAGCTAAAGATATCGCAATGCCTAGAGGAGCCGAACTTAAAGAAAATCCGGAAGAAGTAATTGTTCTGGTATCGGCTCCACGCGAAGAGAAGGAGGAAGAAACTGCCCCGATTGATCTCTCAGAGATTGAAGTTGAAAAGAAGGGTAAAGAAGAGGAAAAAACTACCGAAACCAATGAAAGTGAAGAGAAAAAAGAAACGCCCCCAGTTTAATCCGTTGAAAATAATTTTTGCCTTGGTACTCATTCTCGGCTTTTTTGCTGTCTCAAATCCTAATCACATTCTGGCTCAAGATGCCTGCACCGACGAGATTCTTGGCAAAAGTCGGACACGGCTTGAGCAAGAGCTTGAAGCGTGCGAGAGAGAGATTGCCAAATGGACGGCAACGCTCAATAAAACCAAAAGTGACAGTGCCTCTTTTACCAGAGATATTGCCACCCTCACAGCCAAGATTAACGTCGCCAAAGCTAATATTAAAGGCAAAAATATCGCCATAGCGAATCTGACAAAAGATATCGCCACTAAACAATCGGAGATTTCTGTACTTGATACCCGCATTACGAAAGGGAAAAAAGCTATCGCGGATATCCTCCGCAAAACAAATGACATCAACTCCTACTCACTGGCCGAGGCCATGCTAAGCGATAAGAACCTCTCTGAATTTTTTGTCGATATAGATACTTACGCCTCCGCCGAACAGGCGCTCGCTAACCTATTTGCTGAATTGCGCAAGGTTAGGGCTCTAACCGAGTCGGAGAAAACTGCCTTGAATAAAAAGCGAGAAGCTGAAGCCGCCGCTCGCGCCGCCCTCGAAACGTCCAAAAAAGAGGTGGAGATAGCCAATGCGGAGAAAAAGACTTTGCTTGCTGTCAGCCAAAGTAGGGAAAAGACGTATGAGCAAGTACTTGCCGACAGACAGGCCAAAGCAGCACAAATCAAAGCAGTTTTATTTCCATTGAGAGATGCCGGACCGATTTCGTTTGGGACAGCTTTAGTCTATGCCCAGGAGGCCAATAGAGAGACTGGTGTAAGAGCGGCATTTATCTTGGGCATATTTGCTACCGAATCTGGGAAAGGTAGCGATGGCACTTTTGGCAGAAATGTTGGTCAATGCCTTTTGACCAATACACCTAATAAAGGCGATGGGAAGGGTAGAAATACAGGTACTTTTTTCTCTCAAGTGATGAAAGGGACGAGAGATGTTGACCCCTTTCTAGAAATTATAAAAAAACTCGGCTTAGACCCATACTCACAACCAGTCTCTTGCCCCCAGTCTGTTGGTTACGGCGGCGCTATGGGGCCGGCACAGTTCATCCCGTCTACATGGAAAATCATGGGAGAAAGACTTTCTAAGGCTCTCAATAAGGCCGTCCCTGACCCATGGAATCCGAGAGATGCATTTATGGCGGCAGCTATGTATCTTGCCGATCTAGGAGCTGGAAAGGGCACTTACGAGGCAGAGAGAGCGGCCGCTTGTAGATACAACGGGGGAAACACCGGTTGCACGTCTAGAACTGCCGGTTACGGAAATACGGTAATGAAGAATGCGGCCGAGATTCAACGCGATGTCGATTTCTTGCAAGGTCTTTGATTTTATGATAAAATAAGGGTCAAATGAAAAAGGAGATACATCCGAGCAATTACCGACCGGTGCTTTTTATCGATAACTCTGACGGCACTGAATTTATTGTTCCCTCTACGGTAGTAACTAAAGAAACAGGGAAAAGCAAGTTAGATAAGAAAGAGTATCCCGTTTTTCGAGTTGAAATTTCTTCCGCTACGCACCCTTTCTATACCGGAGAGGTAAAAATACTTGACATCGCAGGTCGAGTCGAACGCTTCAAACAAAAACAGGCCAAAGCTAACCCTACTTCGCATAAAGCTACGAAGGGCAAAGGAAATAAGTGATGGACTGGCAAGAGTGGAAAAAAAGCCAAAAAAGTGTGGAGGCGGAAGAATTTCCTAACGAAATCATTTTAGAAGTGCGCGCTGGTGCTGGTGGGGAAGAGGCGGCGCTCTTCGCCAAGAAATTAGCTCTAATGTATATTCTCTATGCTGGCCTCAAAAATTGGAGTGCAAAAGTGCTCTACGCGTCCGAAAGCTCTCTTGGCGGATATAAGGAAGCAGCGATAGAAATGAGAGGGGAGGGAGCATACGAGAAACTACGCTTCGAAACTGGAGTGCATCGTATCCAACGAGTACCAGAGACGGAAAAAATGGGTCGGGTGCATACTTCCACCGCGTCAGTGGCCATACTTCCAATCCGCAAAAAAACAAAAATCGAAATAAAACCTGGAGACTTAGAGATAGAATTTTCTCGCTCGGGAGGCGCCGGTGGGCAGAATGTCAACAAAGTAGAGACGGCCGTGAGAATCATCCACAAGCCGACTGGTATCGATGTGCGTTCCACAGCAGAGAGAAGCCAGCTGAAAAATCGCGAGAAAGCTATGAGTATTCTCTTCGCGAAACTTGAAGCGAAGTCGGATGAGGAGGAATCAGCTAAACACTCTCTAAACAGAAAGACCCAGATCGGTTCAGCAGACCGCTCGGAGAAAATCCGCACTTATAATATTCTTCAGGACCGAATAACCGACCATCGCATCAAAAAATCTTGGCACAATATTGAGAAAATTCTTGGGGGAGAAATTGAGCCTATCTTAAATGCGATGAGAACATACGGTAAGCCTGTTGTGTAAGGACATTTTTTCTGCTAGACTTCATGAAATATATGGAGAAAACGAACGAGGTCAGAAATACCGGCAGGAGCGTAATTGACGCTCTTTTTTCTGTTGGAGCCCATTTCGGCTTTGTAAAATCACGCAGACATCCTTCTGTCAAAGCATTCATTTTCGGTTCTAAAAACAATCTCGAAATCTTTGACCTAGAGAAAACGAGCAAAGAATTAGAGAAGGCGAGTGCCTTTGTCGAAGGGAAGGGTAAAGAAGGAGTTATGGCTCTTTGGGTCGGAGGCAAGAGCGAAGCCCGAGAGGCCATAATAAAGGCCGGTTCGGAACTTGGGATGCCATATGTTGCCGGTCGCTGGATTGGAGGGACTCTCTCAAATTTCTCTGAAATCAAGAAGCGTATCGCCCGACTGGAAGAGCTTGTCGAACAAAGAGAGAAAGGAGAACTTAGCAAATATACTAAAAAAGAACGTCTGCTCTTCGATCGTGAGATTGACAGACTTACCATTTATTTCGGAGGACTTTCTCAAATGAAATCTCTACCAAAATTTCTAGTAGTCATCGACCCCAAGAAAGAATACATAGCCGTCGCCGAGGCAAGAAAAATCGGCATCCCGGTTGTCGCACTAGCCGGTTCTGATTCCAATCTTTATGAGATTGACTATGCCATCCCGGGCAACGATTCCTCGAGACAAAGTATTAGCTTTGTGTTAGAACAATTGGTGAAGGTCTATCGAAAAGGTAAAGAAGAAAGTAAAGAAGAAAATGGTAACAACGAAACAAATTAAGGGACTCCGCGAAGAGACTGGCCTTTCCATCATGGAATGTCAGAAAGCACTTGAGGAAGCGGGTGGAGACAAGAACAAAGCCATAGAGCTTCTTAAAGAAAGGGGCGCTGAAATTGCCAACAAGAAGGGAAATCGCAATCTCGGTGCCGGTGTGGTAGTTTCCTACATTCATACAGGCGAAACAATTGGTGTTATGCTTGAACTCCTCTGCGAGACAGATTTTGTAGCTAAAAATCCCGAGTTCAAATCAGTGGCTCGTGATATCAGTATGCATATAGCGGCAATGAATCCATCCGACACAACTGAACTCCTTGGGCAACTTTTCATTAAAGACCCGGGACAGAAAATCAACGACCTCATAAATAATACGGTGCAGAAGTTCGGCGAGCGAACCGAAGTGGGGCGTTTTGTACGCTTCTCTATATGATAGTCACTTCCATTTTTGCCATTTCCGGAATTTCGATTATCACATTGGTGATTGCCAAAAGATTAGAAGAGAAACGGAAAAAGCCTTTTTTCATTTTGAATGTTATCTCAAAAAGTGATACTCGCATTCGAGAGTTTTATCATAGAGCCGTTCGCCTTTATTCCGAAGGTAAGGAGAAGTCCTCATTCTTATTCAAGCGGCAGATTCCGATACACTCAAAAAATTCTTTTAATAAATTGCTTTCTTTTCTGAAAGAAAAACGAGAACAATATATCGTTAGAATGCGGGATTCAAGACTTTTGAAAAAGTCAGATGGTATCTCGGAATTCTTCAAAAATATGTCTAACCTTGAAAAAGGCAACGGGGAAATACATGACTCGATCGGGCGGGATTCTCAAGACGACAAAAAAGAGGTAAGGTAGTGTGACCGCCGGGGTAGCCCCGACGCTCCGACTTTAATGTCGGATGTCGGGGTCCCGACTGAAACGTCGGGACTCAGTGGTTAGGACAACTATTCATGCCACATGTCTATATTCTCCAAACATCTGCAGGTAAATATTATATTGGCAGTACCACTGATTTAAAAAGTAGAATAAGACATCACCAAGAAGGGCATACTCCATCTACAAAAAGACTGGGTAAATTAGATTTGATTTTCAGCCAAGAATATCATAGTCTAGACGATGCTCGCTCTGTAGAAAGGAAGTTGAAAAAACTTAAGCGCAGAGATTATATCGAAAAGGTTATCAAAGAAGGCAACATCAGGATAAAACCATAATGCCGAGGTAGCTCAGTTAGTAGAGCAGCCGATTTGTAATCGGCCGGTCGCAGGTGCAAATCCTGTCCTCGGCTCCTGTGAAAGACATTAAAGCAATTATTTTTGATATTGACGGCACTCTTACCAAGGCACTTTCTTGGGTTCATTTTACTATACGTATCGGGGGTTCAATTGAAGAAAATGATGCGGCGTTTGCTGCTTTTAAATCAGGACAAATTAACGAGGATCAGGTTAAAGAACGGGTGCTAAAGAATTGGTCAAGCAACGGCAAAATAATGAAAGAGTCGTCTTGGAATATCCTTGATGAGGTGCCTATCCGAGAAGACGCGAAAGAGACCGTGAATTATCTAAAACAGAAAGGGTACTTAGTTTGCATGATTACAGGCTCACTAGATGGGATTGCTCAAGTTGTTGGCAAGAAACTTGGTATCGAAGATTGGTACGCTAACACGACACTATACTTTGATGAGGAGGGAAAACTGATTGATCTCACAACTTATCTTGACGAAAAAGCGACAAAGACAGATCAGTTGAATGATTACTGTGCAAGAAAAAACATCTTACCTCAGCAGTGCGCAGTAATCGGCGATAGCTCTAATGACATTGGACTATTCGAAATGACTGGTAATGGCATCGCTATCGCAAGTGAGTTTGGAGTAAAAGAACTTGAAAACTACGCTCGTAGGAAGATTAGAGAACTTAGCGAATTAATAGATATCCTGTAAATTTAGCAGATGAGTCAATTTGTTTTTGTTGCTTGAATTAGTCATTCGGTAAAGAAATTAATTATCTTTTCAACGACCTGCGTTTCGTATGGTTCTTCGTGGAAACCGTGTTCTGAGCCTTTAATTATCTCCAGCTTTTTATTGGGATTGTCCAATTTTTCGTAACATTCGACTACATCTTGGTAAGCTACTTTTGTGTCCTTGTCTCCGTGAATTATCAAAAGTCTACCCTTATATTTCCGAAGGACGTCACAGGGATTATAGAGTTTCATTTCATCAAATAACTTCTTTCCAATTTTAAATTTTTTGTTTGCAACTTCGATAAATCCTTTGTGCTTGATACGACTGTAGAGATTTGCAAAGTGTTTCATTGCCCAACGAGTGGTAGGGTTAAGAAACCCCTTCTCAAAATTAACCGCCGGATTGGCTAAAAGTAACGCCTGTATAGTCTGAGGATTTTCAGAAGCGTAAAGTGCGGCTATTCCTCCTCCGAAACTAGCACCTGCTAACCCAATCCACTTTAATCCCTGTTTTTTCATAAATGAGATAATTGTATCTAAATCGTTTAATTCGCCAGAGATTGTAAAGTCGGTTATTGAATTCCCGGAACTCTTACCGTGTGCTCTGAAATCAAATCGGAGTGTTGAAAATCCTAACTCATTAAGCCTGGGTTCCGCTCTCCCAAAAACACCCTCGTCATCTTTATCAACGGTCATTCCATGGGCAAATACAACTCCCTTAGAAGAACCCGATACTTTGTTAAATATAGCATCTAATATAAACCCGTCAGGTGTTTTTATTTTCATTTCTTTCAGTCAGTCTTCTTTGTAGAAGTGGCGGTTTTTTCAAGAGCTCTGGCGCGAGCCGCAAGTTCCTTAAGAGCAGGCACCGTTTTTTCTAAATCTTCGACGGAATAGAAGCCGTAATAAGCAAGGTCGTTGATAATCAGAGCGGGCAGGTCCGATTTAACTTTATAGATGGAAACAAGGGTATCAATGGCCCCGAGGTCGAAGTGGTAATCGAACGAATACACCCGCAAGTCGGGGTACTTGTCTCGAAGCGCCGTCAAGACGTAGCCGGTCCTTTGGCATTCTTCACAGGCGTCTTTAGTCGAATAGAAATAAAGGATGAATGTCGGTTTGATGCCGCATTTTTCCGTCAGACGTTTCATCAGAAGATAATCTTTGATTTCCAGCAAGAAATAAGAACGCTTCAAATATTCCAGGTCATTAGTGTTAAATTCAGTCTGATTCTCGGCATAAGTAAGCCTTTCACCGATAGAGCCAAGTTCTTTGGAAAGG
>Ga0209542_10019615_pt1 | contig 10805 bp, 7 predicted proteins | sample RifCSPhighO2_01_FD_184028 | JGI IMG/M metagenome (GOLD analysis project Ga0209542, IMG submission 184028) | Soil microbial communities from Rifle, Colorado - Rifle CSP2_plank highO2_0.1 (SPAdes) (version 2) | ecosystem: Environmental > Terrestrial > Deep subsurface > Rock core/Sediment ...
CCAGCAGATTCCCGTGTATCATAACAACCTGTGGGAGGCGCCTTGGTTCGCGCGCGTATCGGCGTACAGCAATACCTTTTGGCAGATGATGCAGCAGGTGCGGGAAGAAAAACTCGCCACTTATTCCTCCCACTCCATGACTTGGCAGGCGCTGGTGGACATAGATTTTTGGGCAACTAACATGGTTTCAGAAGACTCGCGTATTTTTTGGCACTGCTTTTGCCATTACCGCGGCCACTACCGCGTTGAGCCTTTGTATTTTCCGGTATCAATGGACGCTTGCATGGATAAAAATAAATGGAAAACGATCGGCAATTTGTATAAACAACAGCGGCGCTGGGGCTGGGGCGCGGAGAATTTGCCTTATTTGATTTTTAACGTCAGCAAGCGTTGGCAGACGATAGACAAAAAAAACGCTTTGGGCAGGATTTTAGTGCAATTATACGGCTTTCACGCTTGGGCGACTAATGCTATCATTATTGGTGTTATCGGTTGGCTGCCGTTGTTCGTTGGCGGAGAAAATTTTAACGCCACCGTGCTGTCCGGCAATTTGCCGTTTATCACGCGCACCTTGATGACTTTAGCGATGGCGGGGTTAGTTTTATCCGCCGTGATCTCAATGTTTTTGTTGCCCCGCCGCCCGGCTCGCTACGGCATCGGCAAAACGGCGGTGATGGTAATGCAATGGATTTTTTTACCGATAATCATCATTGTCTTTGGCGCTTTGCCGGCGCTGGAGGCGCAAGTACGGCTGGCGCTCGGCGGGAAGTGGCGGCTGGGATTTTGGGTGACGCCTAAGGAGCGCTGACATTAAAACATTAAAGCACCAGAACATTAAAACATAAATTTTTAATTATCATTCCATGCCAGAAAAAATATTTCGCAATTGGCGCATTATTGTTTTGACGTCGCTCGCGGTAATTTTTTTTATTTTATATTCTTGGTATCCGTTTCAGGTTGCCGGTGGCACTAATTTTAAATTTGCCTCGCCGGATGAAACGGCTAATTATTTTTGGATTAAACGCGTTGCCGGGATGTCATTGCGAGGGAGCAATGGCGACCGAAGCAATCCCATGGTTAGTACGGAAAATCAGGGGATTGCTTCTCCCGCAGTACTGCGGGATCGCAATGACAGCGCCCTGATGTATTTTGAACCGCTGAATGTCATTGCTAATGACGCGGTTGTGCCGCGTTCGGTGCGCTCGGACAGCGGGGCAGTGAAGCCGGTAAGTTTTTTGGGAATAATTTTGATTTATGGCGCGCTGGCAAAAATTTTTGGCTCGGGAATTATAATTTACCTGACGACGTTATCAGCGGCCGTAGGCGCGTTGTTTTTTTACGGAATAATCAAACGCGTTTTTAATGAAAACATCGCCCTGCTGTCAGCGTTAATGTTATTCGTATTAGCGCCCTATTGGTATTACGCCTCGCGCGGGCTGTTTCACAACGTGCTATTTGTGGATTTGGTTTTGGCTGGTGCGTGGGTGTCATTGCGAGGAATGGAGCGAAGCGGAATGACGAAGCAACCCCGTGAAACAGAGACGTCTGGCAACGACGAGATTGCTTCGCTCCACTTCGTTCCGCTCGCAATGACAATAATAGCTGGGATTTGTTTCGGCTTGGCGATTATGACGCGCGCGTCAGAATTGATTTGGTTAGCTCCGGCGATGTTAATCAGCTGGCTGTTTTATTTTAAACAAACAGACTGGCGCAAATTAATTTTATTTTTGGCCGGAATATTTTTGGCGTTAATGCCGATGTTTTATTATAATCAAATTTTGTACGGCGGGGCGTTAAATTTCGGGTATAACGCGAAAGCCAATAATTATCTTACGCCCCCTTCCGTAGAAGAGAAGACGGAGGCGGCGCCGCCGGGAAATAAAACGCCCCGAACTTTAACCAGTGAAGAAAAAATTATCAGTGTCAATAAAATTAAAAGTTTCGTTCTGCCTTTCGGCCTTAATTTTAAAAATGCCGCCAAACATTTTCTTTATTACTACCCGCTGATGTTTTGGTATTTATTCTGGCCGGCTCTTTTGGGAGCGATGATGTTTTTATACCGATATCAAACACGAGACAAAAAACAGCGGCTGTATTTTATTAATTTTGTCGCAGTCAGCGTTATAGTAATTTTCTTTTACGGTCCCTGGAAAATTCATGATAACCCTAATCCGGCAAGCATTACCATCGGCAATTCTTACGCTCGCTACTGGCTGGCGATGTATGTTATGAGCCTGCCGTTAGCGGCGATGTTTTTTACCGCGCTAGGAAATTTATTTAAGCCGGCGCGGCTGCGGACGGCGATAATAGCGATTTTAATCGGCGCCGGCGCGGCTTTAAACATCCAAACGGCCGTTTTTAACCCGGAAGAAGGCCTAAAAGCCGTGGCTAAAAGCGTCATTCAAGACGAACGGCGGGTAAACGAGATCAAGGCAATGATAGAGCCGCGCGCCGTAATTATCAGCGAGCGCTTTGATAAATTTTTTTGGCCGGAATATAAAGTGATAGTAGGAAACTTATCCAACCGCGCGCCGCTGACGGCTTACGCTAATTTAGTAGGGCAGGGGACGCCGCTTTATTACTACGGCTTTATTTTCCCGCCGCAAGACATGGATTATCTTAATAACAAAAAATTAGCCGAGGCCGGATTGCAAGTTGAGCCGGTTAAGTTAGATGAAGAAAGCAGATTAGGACTGTATAAGTTAAAAGTAAGAAGTGAGAAGTAAGAATTATAATACGAATTCGTGTTAAATATTTATGGGTGCAAATAAAAAAATTTTAATTCTGCACGACCGGTTTAAATTTAGGGGCGGAGCGGAGCGCTTGGTTTTAACTATGGCGCAAGCGCTGGACGCGGATATCGCGACTGAATATTGGAACGAGGAAGAGTCGTTTTCTAAAACAGAAGCGCCGGCAAAAGTTATTATTTTAGGCAAACAAATTAAGCATCTGGGTTTAAGCTATTTGTCGGCGCAATGGCGGTTCTTTTGGAAAACTAAATTTATCAACAATTACGACATCATAATTTTTTCCGGCAATAACTGCCTGTCGGCGGCTTGGCGGGCGCGTTCACCCCTCCTCGTTCCTCCCCTTGGTGAGGGGAGGAGGTTGGTTATGTACTGCCATACGCCGGTGCGCTACGCGTATGACCTAAAAGATTATTATTATCAAAAATATTCGTGGCACGCGCGGCCGGTTTTTTTATTTTTTGTGATGCTCGCGCGCCTGATTTACCAACGGGGAATTAAAAAAATGGATTTAGTATTAGCCAATTCTCGCAACGTACAAGCGCGCCTGCGGCATTATTGCGGCGTAAAAAGCGAAGTGGTTTATCCGCCGATTGATTTAGAAAAGTTTCAACTGGCAATGTACGCTGGCGCAGAAATGGCAAGAAAGGGCGGCTATTATTTGTCTTTTGGCCGCTTAGACCCGCTCAAACGAGTGGACGACATCGTGCGGGCGTTTCATTTAATGCCAAACAAAAATTTGGTGGTTGCTTCCGGCGGACCAGAGCTCGAGCGTATTAAACAATTGGCGCTCGGGCACGATAATATTGAAATTTTAGGATTTGTGAGCGATGCCAAGTTAGCCGAACTGGTAGGCAACTGCATCGCGAGCATCTATATTCCGCGGCAGGAAGATTTTGGCATGACGCCGCTGGAAGCCGCCGCCGCCGGCAAGCCGACAATTGGCGTTAATGACGGCGGTTTGCGCGAAACGATAATGCACTGGCAAACCGGTTATCTAATTCCGAAAGATTATATCATTGAAGATTTAGTTAAAGCAGTGCAGTGGCTGGATGCGGACAGGGCAGGGGAGATGCGGCGCGCCTGCGAAGAACAAGCGCAGAAATTTAGCAAAGAAGTATTTATAGAAAAGATAAAATATTACATAACACATAACACATAACACTTCTGCCCTTAGGTGGTTTTATGGTATAATAAGCACAGATGTTGATAAAAAATATCCCCATGCTTCGTAAACGCAAATTAACCTCCGCCCAGCCAAAAAAATTAAAATTAACTCCCGCGCAACTGGAGCAAACAGCCGCAATTTCTGAAATTGAGGCGATTTTGAATTTTAAGCATTCCTCGGAAGAACCGCTACTAAAACAACAGCCAAGAGCGAACGGTAAGCAAAAGGCGCAACTTAGAAGCAGATTAAACAAAACTGCGGGCAAGATTCAGCCAGCCGCGAACAGCAGGCAAGAGACGGGCAATTCAGCCGGCAGCGCCTTGAAAAAAAAGATTAATTTTTTGTCGGTGCGGCAAGAGGCCGCGCACTCGCCCTACACGGTTAATTTAAAGCGGATGTTAGAAGATCGCGAGCAAGATAAAAGTCTACCGATGCAAAATTGGAAAAAATTTCCCCGCTTGATCAAGGAGTTTCCGGCGCATAAAAAAGAGGCAATGGCCGCGATTAAAAACTATCCGCGCACGACGGTAACGCCTTGGGGAATTTTTTTGCAGGGGCTGGGAGTAATAAAAAGCACCGGCCTTGCCAGCGCGGATTATGTCGGCGGATTTTATAATAAACACCGCGCCGTTTTGGATGAGCTGTTAATTTTTAACCTGTTGGCTTTGGCGGAACTAACGCTCGCGCGGGCCTTTAAACTGACGGACAGACTTTTAATTTGGCTGGCGCAAAAAATTAGGCGCTTTAAATTTTCCAATAAGTTTATCTCTTTCGGTAAAAATTTATTATCCTCCGCGGGGAGGGCGGCCAGTTTTTTATTTAATAAAATAGGAGGCGCGCCGCAGGCAGCCGCCGCTTTTTTTCGCTCCAGCCGCCAATCTTTAGCGGCGGCGGAAACAGCCGTTAAAAATAAAACGACTGACATCGCCGATGACGTTGCCGCGCGGCAGGCAAAAATTATTGACCGGGCAGCGGATTTTTGGGAGCGCTTAAAATTAAATTTGCGTTCGTTAAAATTTTTGCCGCCGCTGGCTTGGCAGCGGCAATTAATCGGTTTTACTTTGATGGCCATAGCGCTTGTTTTGCCTTTAAAATTACTGGGCTACTTTAACGTTTTACAGGATGCGCGCGGGCGGATTTTGGGCGAAAGCGAGCAAGCCGTCAATAATTTGCGGGCGGCGTTGCAAGGCACAAGCGAGCTTAATTTTAATCTGGCCGCTAACCATTTTTCTTCGGCGGCCGACAGTTTTTCCCAAGCGCAGACTACTTTGTCGCGTTACACCGGCTTAATCAAAGTGGCTGACATTTTGCCCGGCAAGCAAGCAAAGTTAATCGCCGCCGGGCAAGCGTTAATTTCCTCGGGCGAGACCGCCGCTAAAGGGGGAGAGTATTTAGCGCTGGCAGTCGATAGTTTGCAGTTAGGGGAAACGGTCGGCATTGCGCCGCTAAGCGAACGTTTAATTTCCTTTTCCCAATACAGTAGGCGCGCTTTGGCCGAGCTGAAAAAATTTGAGCGGGAAATTAATGACATTGACCTGAAAACAATCGCGGCTGTCGATATGGCCGGCAAAGAACAGATAGCGGCCGCGCTGCAACAGCTGCAGGAAAGCAAAGGCGCCGTTATTAACGGATTAGAAACAATAACTTCTTTGAGTGAAATATTGCCGGTATTTTTAGGAGCAGAGATTGATACCCGCTATTTGTTGATTTTTCAAAATAACGCCGAAATGCGCGCGAGCGGCGGTTTTATCGGCAGTTTTGCTCTGGTTGATTTCAGGCAAGGGGAAATTAAAACAATTGAAGTGCCAGGCGGCGGCAGTTACGACCTGCAAGGCGGTTTGCATAAGCGCTTTTCCTCTCCCGAGCCGCTGCATTTAATAAATTCGCTCTGGGAATTTCAGGACGCCAACTGGTGGCCGGACTGGCCGCTGTCCGCGAAAAAAATCGCTTGGTTTTTTGCCAACGGCTGGGGTTCAACCGTTGACGGCGTTATCGCGTTAGACCCGACTTTTTTTGAAGAATTGTTGGCGGCCATCGGGCCGGTTGATTTACAGGCGGAATATGGGGTAACCGTTGACCACGATAATTTTTACGATATCGTGCAGGCGCAGGCGGAGCGAAAAGACACTAAAAAGCCAAAAGTCATCATCCGCGATTTAGTTGATAAAATCGTAACTGAATTGCCGGCGCGCCTGAACGCGGATAATCTGTTGTCTATCGGCAAAGTAATAGAGCAAGCGCTCGCGGAAAAACACATTTTATTGCAGTTTAATGACGAAGAGTTGCAGAAATTCGCGTTGGCGCAGGGCTGGGCCGGCAACATTAAAGATACGGCGAGCGATTATTTGGCGGTCATTAACACCAATATCGCGGGCGGCAAAAGCGACCGTAAAATAAAACAGCGGGTTGAACATCAAGCGAGCGTGACGCCGGATGGCGCAATCATTGATACGCTGACGATTATTAGAGAGCATACCGGGCAAAAAGGCGAACCGTTTTCCGGCGTGCGCAACGTGGATTACCTGCGCGTTTACGTGCCGCTCGGAAGCCAACTGCTGGACGCGAGCGGATTTTCCGTCCCGGACGAAATTTATTTTGACCCGCCGGCCGAGGGCGCCGATATTGACCCGGACATTGAATCAGCGGAAAGCACGGCTAAAGTCGACCCTCAAACCGGAGTAAAAATTTATCGTGAGTTTAAAAAAACGGTTTTTGCCCATTGGACGCAAGTAGACCCGGGCAAAAGCATAACCATCAAATTTAAATATAAGCTTCCTTTTAAATTAAATAATATAAAAAAATCAGCCGGCTTGTTAGCGTCTATCTTGGCAACCGAACCGAATGTCAGCCCTTATTCGCTGTTAGCGCAAAAACAGCCGGGCAGCGTCACGACCGATTTTACCAGCGGGTTGCGCCTGCCAAACAACATGGAAATAGTCTGGGCCAGGCCGGCAGAGGCGGATGTCAATAAGGACGGCTGGCAGGTCCAAAGCGACTTGCGGCAGGACGGTTTTTGGGCGGCGTTGATTGATAACCAATAAAAAACTAAAATCAAAAACTATGAGCAATAAAAACCAATTTTTAGACGACATTATCGCCAAAAATAGAGAAGGAATTTTTTGGCCCGAGGGCGAAGCCATCAGCTTAAACGAAGAGGCGGCAGCGCCCGACGAAGGCCAAGAGTTAGTCGGCATCAATCAAGACGCGATGGCGGACGCTTTGCAGCAAATAGCAAAGGGCGAAGAAAATAGTTTTTCTTTGCGGGAAGTTGATCAATCAGCCGTTAACGATGAGGAGCCGCTTTCCCGATTAGCCGGTGAATTAAAAGAAGAGCGGGCCGAGCAGGATAAGGAAGAAAGAGCGATTTTTCAAACGGAAATCGTCGGCGCAGTTTCGCCTTTAGCGGACTTTCAGAGAGAGGCGGAAGAGAAGGAAGAGGAAAGGGAAGAAACGGTTACTCTGCCCAAACAAAAAGTCATTTTTATCCAAAAATTAATCAATAACATCAAAGAAAACACGCGCCGCCTGGAAGAGCTGTTAAGCGGCAATTGGGAGGAAGAAAACGGGGCGATTGGCATTGAGCAGTTTGCGGCGCCGCCGGACGAGGAAACAACGAACGAGCAATCAGGCGAAAAAGTGATTGAAGGCGTATTTAACGGCCAGCACATGATCGGGCCGGACGGCAAGCAGTACAACATGCCGCCCAACTACGCTTCCAAATCAAAGCTCGTGGAAGGCGACATTTTAAAATTAGTCATCGGCCAAAACGGAAAGTTCATCTATAAGCAAATCGGCCCCATTGAGCGGGAACGGATAATCGGCCTTTTAGCGCTCGGTAAAAACGGCGATTATTTCGTGGAGCAGGGCAGCAGACGCTGGCGCATATTAACCGCGAGCGTTACTTATTTTAAGGGGCAGACGGGAGACGAAGCGATAATTTTAGTCCCTAAATACGGCGAGAGCAACTGGGCGGCGGTGGAAAATATCATTACGCGTAACATGTAACACCTAACACATAACATTAATAACGAACTTTTATAAAGAACAATAGATTATTATGACATGAAAGGAGATTATTATAATGGCAGATTTGATGTCAGTACAAATGTGGGGTATTGTTTTCGTAGCTTGCTTGTTTGGGTTATTTGTTGACGCGATTTTATTCGGCCACCAAATGAGAAGAATTCGTAAAAGAATTTTAGATAGGAAAGGAAAAATAATCACGGTTAAGGGAGCTGATTAAGAAAAAAATTCGCTCTTTTATGTGCCGCGCCTCTCTTAAGTAAGAGAGGTTTTTTTTAGTCAACGGCGCATTTGCTTTTTTTGTTTTCTCCGAGTAAAATAATTATGTCCCGCTTTACGGACTTTAAGGATTTTTGACTAATTATTTATGCCTACCTTTTACCAAAAATACCGCCCGAATAATTTTGCCGAAATCGTCAACCAAAACCACATCAAAATAACTTTGCAAAATGAGCTGGAAACCGAGCAAACGGCGCACGCTTATCTTTTTTGCGGGCCGCGCGGCACGGGCAAAACGACCATGGCGCGCGTGTTCGCTAAAGCGCTCAACTGCGAGCAACGGGCTAAGGGAGAGTCCGAGCCCTGCGGCAAATGCATGCCTTGCGAACAAATCAAGCAGGGGACGAGTTTGGACATTGTGGAAATTGACGCCGCCTCGCACACGGGCGTAGACAACGTGCGCGACAACATCATCGCCAGCGCGCGCGTTTCCATCACTCCGGGAAAATGGCGCGTGTTCATTATTGACGAAGTGCACATGCTTTCTATCTCCGCGTTTAACGCGCTTTTGAAAACTTTGGAAGAGCCGCCCGCCCGCGCCGCTTTTATTTTATGCACGACTGAAGTGCATAAGTTGCCGACTACCATTATTTCCCGCTGCCAGCGGTTTGACTTTAAGCGCATCAGCGTCGGCGATATCGTGCAAAAGCTTAGCTATATCGCGGGCAAGGAAAACGTTAAGGTAGAGAAAGGAATTTTAGAAACAATCGCGCGGCACAGCGAGGGGCATATGCGCGACGCGGAGAGCCTGCTTAACCAGGTATTTTCCATCAGCGGGCCGGAAATAACGCAGGAAAAAGCGGATTTAGTGCTGCCGCATTCCAACATTAATTCGGTGATTGATTTAATTAATTTTATCATAAAAAAAGACAGCGCGCAGGCGATTCGCTTAATCAACCAACTCGTTGACGACGGCGTGGATTTAAAGCAATTCAGCAGTGATTTAATCGAGAGCGCGCGCCGGATGATGCTGGCTAAATTAAGCCAAAGTTTGGCGGAAAAATACGCGCAGGATTTGGGGCAGGCGATAGAGGAGCGCATCCGCCCGCTGTTAGCGGCCACGACGATTGAGCGCTTAGTGGATGTTATTAACGCTTTTTCGCAGGCGCAAGCGGAGTTAAAGTCAAGTTTTATCGTCCAGTTGCCGCTGGAAATAGCGGCCATTAAGCTGGGTGCTGCTGTTTCGGGCGGAACGGCTGCTAAACCGGCCTTTATCGCTCCCATCAGCCGCTTGCAGCCCTTAGGCGCGGCTGAAGCCCGTCCGGCGGCGGCCGGGCCGGCAGTGGCTGTTAATCTGGAAGAGGTCAAAGCCAAATGGGCCGAGGTGCTGACGCGGGTTAAAAAATACAACCATTCCCTTTCTTTTATTTTAAAAGTGTGCGAGCCGCGGGAAATAGGCGGAGTATTGCATTTGGTTTTTAAATATAAGTTTCATAAAGAGCGGGTGGAACAGCCGACCATCCGGCAGATTTTAGCGCAAGCGATGCAGGAAGTTTTTGGCGGCCCGGTAAATTTTAACGCGTTGCTGGATGAAAATTTAGTGATTGAAGGAAATAATTTCAGCGATGCAGCCGGAAATGGGGGGGCGGTGCCGCTGGCGGAGGCGGCCGCGGAGGATAAAAAAGAAGATAAGCAACAAGGTAATGTAGACACGATTTTAAAAATGTTTGGGGGGAAGGTGGTAAATTAACCCTCGCCCCTAACCCCTCTCCCACGGGGAGAGGGGGAGAGTCCCGCAATACTGCGGGACGACGGGGTGAGGGAATTTTCGGGGATCGTCTAATGGTAGGACGCCAGGTTCTGGCCCTGGTAATCTAGGTTCGACTCCTAGTCCCCGAGCCAAATTGTATGTTTAGCGTTTGAAAAACTTTTAAGCTCGGGCGGGCAAAAAGGCCCCACTTCGCTAAAGCTACGAGGGGTAAAAAGGGGGTTGGGGGGAAGCCTGCCTGCCTGCCTGCCGGCAGGCAGGGAATTTTTGCCCGCCCTCGCTTCTTGCCCCGTAGCGAACGCAAAGCGTTCTGCTTCTGGGGTTCCGCCGCCGCCGAATTTCGTATTTCGTTTTGCGAAATGCGCCGCCAAAGAAGATGTTGCCCTTGCCCCATCCCTCCCGTGCGCGGGCAACATCATGAAACTCACTTTTTGTTTGCCAAATTTTAATATTTTTGATACCATTGTATTAAGCAAGTTGATATACACTCAATATAAGTAGTGTATTATAATAGTTTATCAAAGTCAAAACAATATGGCAAATACAGTTAGCGAAAATATCCGCAAATTGCGAATTAAAAAAGGAATCTCCCAAGATCGCCTCTCAAAAGACGCTGATTTAGCCTTAAATACGGTTGTTAAGATAGAAACAGGTGAAAGCCCAAATCCTACTGTGGACACATTAGAAAAAATAGCCAAAGCCCTCGGTGTGCCGACGGCAGAATTGTTTAAATAAATACTATGAAAAAAAATGTAATCATTCCGCTAGTTTTGAGTTTTTTCATTGGAGGATTTTTTATTTATGAAAATTTTGGCGGAAAAATTATTGGAAATGAAAAATGTGGAGACCTAACTAGAGATGAAACTTGGGAAGGGGAAGT
>Ga0209542_10019616_pt1 | contig 10804 bp, 10 predicted proteins | sample RifCSPhighO2_01_FD_184028 | JGI IMG/M metagenome (GOLD analysis project Ga0209542, IMG submission 184028) | Soil microbial communities from Rifle, Colorado - Rifle CSP2_plank highO2_0.1 (SPAdes) (version 2) | ecosystem: Environmental > Terrestrial > Deep subsurface > Rock core/Sediment ...
CTTACCAAAAGAGCCATAAGGATAGGAGAGGGGCAGATCCTTTCTGATGGTCTGCCTAAAGACATCATTCATTAAAAACCATTTAAAAATGTAAATATTGTGTTAGAATAAGCATCTATGAATTTTGCGAAAATACTTAAATCAAAGAAGGTCATTTTTGGAATCTTGGTGGCGCTCGGCATTGCATCGATCTTTGTTTTTGGCGGAGAAAATGGAGGGCAGATTCTTACGGTAGAGAGGGGAGAAATAGTGCAAGAAGTGGCCGCTACGGGGAAGGTCAAACCTGCCAGAAGCGTTGATCTTGGCTTTGACAAATCCGGGAGGGTGGCGATTGTGCGGGCGTCTGTCGGCGATTTTGTAAGGGCTGGAGAGACAATAGCTTCTTTGGAGTCTGGAGAAGTTTCTTCTGATATAGCAAAAGCGAGAGCTGTTCTAGATGAAGAGATTTTGAGGTTGCGAGAAATAGAAAATGTCTCTCCTAGGTCCTATGAAGATTCTGCGCGCTCGCTTGAAGTCGCCTTGCAGGACGCTTTCCTTACTTCTGACAATGCCATCAGAAATAAAGTTGATCAGTTTTTCGAAAATGTGCCACAAAACCCCAGGTTTGAGGTCAGCTTTACTGATGGCAATTTCATACACTATTTTCCTGTTCCAACCGAACAGTCTTTGGCTTTAAACAATGAAAGGATAATAATAGAGGAAATTTTAAAAGCATGGGAAGCTTCTAAAAACACCGAAAGTTTAGAGACGGATCCATATAAAAGTACCGAAAAAGCAATCTCGAACATGAAGACCATTCTTGATTTTCTTGACAGTGTGGCTTCTGCGATGAATTCATTTTCTCCGGCAAATTTTGAATATGAGACTACGGTTAATGGCTACAAAACCTCAATATCAAATGCAAGATCTGACGTGGCCACCTCGTTTGCTAGTCTTATTTCTGCCAAAGACAAGCTTAACCTTGCTCCCCAGTTGGATAGTCAGACTGGCGAATACAAGGACGTGCTAATCCAAAAGGCAAAGGTAGACCAAGCAAGAAGCGCTCTCTCTTCCCTTGAAGCAACTCTAGGTAAAGCGGTCATCAGAGCTCCATTTGACGGATTGATCACAGTCCAAGACGCGAAAGTCGGAGCGGCAGTGAATGCGGGAGAAACACTTGTCTCCATGACAAGCAATCAGGATATGTATATAGAAGCCAACATATCAGAGATAAACATAGGCAAACTAAAAGAAGGCAACTCCGTATCTGTGAAGTTTGATGCATTCCCGGGTGAAGATTTTAGAGGATTTGTATCTTTTATTGAGCCGGGCGATATCTTAGTTGAAGGTGTTGTCAATTATAAAATCAGAGTCGATTTTGGAAATATAGAAAAATTGGAAGACGGGACAGTCTCTTGGAATTATGACGGTATTGATCCTAGGATAAAAAACGGTCTCACGGCCGATCTAAAGATAGAGACTTCCAAAATAGACAATGCTGTTGTTTTGCCTTTGTATGCCGTCAGTAAAGAGGACGGGAAAAGTTTTGTAAATAAGGTAGTAAATGGAAAGCAAGAAAAAATAGAAATAAATCTTGGAAGAGAGGGGAGCGATGGAATGGCAGAGGTTGTAGATGGCTTAAACCCAGGTGATTTGGTGGTATTTTAGCCATAAAACAGGCCAAAATAGCACAATATTTATCTATTGACGTCAATCGATAAATATGCTATACTGTATGTAGTTCCAGTGAAAGCTGGATTTGTTGTTTTTAGGGATGTTTTTTGGCTCAAGCAAAAAAATGTTAAACTCGCCGGATTCACTGGTGGAAAAAACAGGTTCGCGCTTGAGGATTATCTAAATGATGTCCCTACTCTTTTCTTGCCCATTCGGCTAAATAATCAGGGTGGGGGAGAGATTAAAATTAAACAATTGGCTTATTTTCCAAACTACAGTTTTGGGATTCGTTATGATGGCCTCGAACATTGCCGGACTTGGCGCTGTGAGTGCAATACCTCAAGTTATGCCAGAAAAGACTGTTCAGGACATGCTCTCTCCGAACTACGTTAAAACTAGTAAGACGGTAGAGAATAAGGACATTGAAAAAAGTATAACAGTAGAAGAGTATGTCAGAAATTATTTTTCCGACATACCGGTAATGGTTGAAATCGCAAAGTGTGAATCCAGATTTCGTCAGCACGATCACAGAGGAGATATTCTTCGTGGTGAAGTGAACAATTTGGACAGAGGTGTGATGCAAATCAACGAGTATTACCACAACGAGGATTCAGCAAGACTTGGATACAACATATTGACCATAGAAGGGAATACCGCTTATGCGAGATATCTTTTCGAGAAATATGGAGTTCAGCCCTGGTCCTCCTCTGCCCCATGTTGGAAAAAAACTGCGGCATACTCCGAATATAACGCGTTGGCAGTTAGATAAAATTAAAAACAAAATCTCTTATCCTTGTGGTAGGGGATTTTGTTTTTATGTAGATATAAAAATAAATAAAATAGATGACCATCCATAGCCATAAGCTATATAAACGTCCCACAATATATCTTGTAAACCATACCTATCATTTAAACTAAAGACGGGTTTACGGATGTTTAAAACGGCTCCCCTGTTCGTTAATTTTTTATTTTGGAGATTGTATTCTTTGCTAGCGTCCAAATGTAATCCCAAACCTTCAAGATTAGTTCCCTATACTTTTCCCAGCCGGCTGATCCTAAATTATAAAATTTATCCAATATTTTCCTAAAATTGCCGGTTGTTAGAAATTCAACGACGTCTATGTCGTAAGCGTATTTAAGGACGACTAAAGCCCCGACTATGATCAAGGTTGCTCGTATAAAACCTTTTTGGCTAGTTTTTTTCATGTCTAGAAGTATAACATAGGGTCAAGGTATGCTTGGCTGTCAGCTATGGGGATGTCGACATTTTTGCAATTCTTGCTTGAAGAGTATCTTTGGATCTCAACACCTTGGCTTGCGTAAACTGTAAAGTGAAGGTGCGGGCCTGTGGCGTAGCCGGTTTGCCCGCTGTAGCCCAACAGTTCGCCGGTTTCTACGCTTTGTCCGGATGATACTTTTATCAAATCGAGATGAGCGTAAAGGGTCGATAGTCCATTCGGGTGTTTTATCAAAACCCATTTGCCGTAAGAGTAGCAACCTTTCTGCGAGTCTGTATTTCCCAATCCTTCAACGATTCCGTCAAGAGAAGCTTTAACTGGAGTGCCACGACTAGCCCTGAAGTCGACTCCGTTGTGGGTCCCTGACACGTAAAGCTTTTTAGCGTCGACCGTCCTGCCGAAAGCTTGGGTTACTGTGATGTTATCAAGAGGGTATTTGAGTATTCCCTTCCCTGCGGTGGGGAAGCTGTTTGGGTCTATCACTTTTTTTAATTGTGATTCAAATTCAAAAAGCTCGCGTTCGAATTTTTCTTTTTCGGCTTGTCTGCTTGCAAGTAGTGTTTTATAAGCGCTTTCCTTGCTTTTGGTTTCAGAAAGAAGCTGATTTTTTTCCTTTTTGTTTATGTCCAATATTTGGTTCTGGTCGTCCAGATCTGACTTTAGAGTTACTAGATTTTTCTTTTCTTTTTCCGCGACAGTTTTTTTGCCGGATAGATCTTCTTTATAATAGGCAAGTTCTTTCGACTGTTCGCGTATCTTTTGTTGGAACTGACTTACCGACTCATATTCATCCAAAACTTCCGCCAAACTCTTGCTCTCGAGGAAGCTTTCGAGAAGCGTTTTGTCATCATTTTGATTCATGTTTCTTATGGCTTTTTCAATGATCTCAATATTGGACTCTATCTTTTGCTCTATGTTGCCAATTTCGCTACCCAGTTGTTCTATCGACAAGTTTGTTTTTTCAATCCCAGTTTGGGTTTTTTTGATTTCAGTGCTTATTTTTTGCTTGCTGATGTCTAGAGTTTTGATGGCGTTTTGCAGAGTTTTTGCTTCGGTTCCAACCGTTTCTATTTGTTTTTCGTAGGCCTTTATGTCTTCTTCCAGCTTTTTAATCTTATCGTTGTGAGAATCTATTTTGTCTTGCAATTCTCCTGCAGATTGAGAATGCGTAATGTAAGGTAGAGTCACGATGGAACAAAGAATCAACAGCCCCAAATATAATTTAAATTTTATATACATACTCGTTTTCATTTCAAAGTTTCAATGGCGTTTTGGATTCGATCAATGGTCTCTTGCTTGCCGAGGATTTGGATTAAGGTAAATGGATCTGGAGATTTTTCCTTTCCCGATAGGGAGTAGCGCAAGGGCCACAAAGTCTCTCCTTTCCCCTCTTTTTCTGCAAATTTTTCTACCTCACTCCTTATCCCCTCTCCTTGCAAAGGAGAGGGGGCGAGAATTTTTAGTAGTTGCTCCAAATTATTTTTTGCTTCTTCTTTTGTTTGATTTTTCCAAGTTATCTTTTCTGGATCCAAGACCGGTGTTTCGAAAAGATAATCAAACTCCCCTGCTTCCAAAAGTTCACTCACTTCTCCCCATCGGTGAACCCGATCCAAAATGATTTTTAAAAACTTTTCAATAAATTCTCCATCTGAAATTTTTTGGTGATTTTGGAATTTGGTTTTATTTATTTCGGATTTGAGATTTGAGATTTGAGATTCGAGCGGAGTATGGAGAATGTGTTCGCGGTTTACCCAGTCAAGTTTTTCCACATTGAAGATGCCTCCCTTTTTTTGGACCTTTGAAAGATCAAAAGCTTTCACAAGTTCTTCCAGAGTAAAAATTTCCTGATCAGTTCCCGGATTCCATCCAATAAGCGCAAGAAAATTTAAAACAGCTTGTGGTTCGTACCCTTTCTCCTTGTAATATTTCAACGAAACACTTTCACCATGTTTTCTTTTAGAGAGTTTTGATTTGTCAGGCGCCAAGACTAGTGGCAGATGGGCATAGATGGGTCTCTTACCACCCAGTGCCTCAAGTATTAAAATTTGTCGAGGTGTGTTTGAGATATGATCATCGCCACGGATTATGTGGGTGATACCACTTTCGACATCGTCAATGCAGACGGCCAAGTGATAAAGAGGGTCATTTATGTTTCGTGCGATTATGAAGTCTCCCAGATCATTCACATCTATCTCTATATCTCCCCGGATGAGATCGTGGAATTTTATCTTACCACCAGGATTTTTAAATCTAACCACTTCCTTGTTTTCACCTTCTGTTTCCTCTGAAATATAAGCCGAACCATTTTTTAAGAGTTCTTGGATTTTGCTTTTGTAAACATCGTTTCTTTCCGAAGATCTCCAAACTTCTTGCTTGTTGTCATAATCGAGCCCGAGCCATTCCAAATCGCTAAAAATCGCATCCTCGTATTCCTTTGTTGATCGAACTTTGTCTGTGTCTTCTATACGCACCAAAAACTTGCCACCATGTTTCTTTGCAAAGAGATAATTATAGATAAGCGTCCGCACGTTGCCCATTTGCAAAAATCCCGTAGGGCTTGGCGGAAATCGTACAATGACAATGTCTTTTTTTTCCATACTTAAAAATTATAGCAAAATCTTATTTTACCCAGCCCTTGCGTTGCAAGAGTAAAACTAGTCTAATTTCTGGTGTGACAGCGCAATTGCTACAAGTTCTTTGGCGATTTGGTCGGCGGCGCCGGGTTTGAAGAAGTTTTTTGCGCCTTCGCGCATGCGTTGCATAATTTCTTCACTGCCCAAAACCCTGTTAATCTCTGCCAACAAAATGTGCGTCTTCAAATTTTCTTCCTGAAGCACGCTACAAGCTCCGGAGTGGGCATAGGCAAACGCGTTTTTGACCTGGTGATTTTCATTGGAGTCCTCTATGGGAATAATGATCGAAGGCACTTCCCATGAAGCTATCTCAAATATAGTCGAGCCGGCCCTGCTGATCACAAGTGAAGACGCTCCTGCTGCCATGCGCATCTCGAAGCTGTTCATGTATGCAAATGGTCTGTATCGGCTTTTATTTTCATTACCGAGAAGTATCGCGGATGCTGACTCTTTCATCACTTCTAAATGGGCCGCGCCGGTCTGGTGAAGTATTTGGTAGCTTTTCACTAAGCCGGGTAGAGAGTCAAGTACGGCATTGTTTATTGTTTCTGCTCCTTGTGATCCACCCATTATGAATATTACAGGGACGCTTTTGTCCAACTCGAAAAATTCAAATGCGTTGGTGGTAAGACGGTTGAGCTTGTCTTCTAGAATAGGTTGCCCAGTGAAAGCCACTTTTTGCGGGTCAAAATATTCTGCGGCTTCTTTGTAAGAGAGAGCTATTCGGGTGGCAAATTTGCCCGTCCATTTATTCACTCTTCCCGGGGCAGAGTCTGATTCATGCAGAACTACGGGTATGCGCAAGATGCGCGCGGCGAGCACCGTGGGGAAACTGCCGAAACCTCCTTTGCTAAAAACTACATCTGGGAATACGTCAAAAAGTTTGAATAAAGCCCCCAAAGATCCAAAGCCGGTTTTAAACAAATCGATGAAGTTTAATATCGAAAAATATCTGCGCATTTTTCCGGCAACAACCTTTTTGTATTCTATATTGTGGTCATAAAGGATACCCTGGTTGTATGGTGTTGGTCCGAAGAAAAATAAATCCAAATCGACCAATTTTTTCTCCGTTACAATTTTTTTGATTGATTCGGCTATCGCGATTATGGGGTAAAAGTGCCCACCTGTACCTCCTCCTGTAAAAACTATTTTCATTTTATTTCTTACTGCTCCTTGAAATATTCATAATGATTCCGACTTCGATTAGGTTTATAAAAAGGGCTGTCCCGCCATGACTGACAAATGGCAGGGGGATCCCGGTCAGAGGGAGCACGCCTGTTATACCGCCAATGTTGATCATTGCCTGGGATACTATAAGTATAACAATTCCCATTGAAAACAGTCTACCAAAATCATCGTTTGCTCGAGCTGATATTTTGAGGCCTTCAAGTCCAAACATTACAAAAATGGCTATGAGTGTGAAAGTTCCCACAAATCCGAATTCTTCCGCGGCTACGGCAAAAACCGAGTCACCTATCGGTTCTGGCAAGTAGGCAAATTTTTGGATACTTTGTCCGAATCCCCTGCCCCATATTCTGCCAGATCCAACCGCTATGAGAGATTGATTTAACTGATAACTCGAGGTTTGGTGATTGGAGCCGGGGTCGAGCATTGATTGGATTCTTTGCATTACATATGGTCTGGTAAAGGCCAGAAGCGCCAATACTCCTGCTCCGGCGATCATTATGGCAAATATATGTCTCCACTTCGCGCCGGAGGCAAAATACATGCCCAAAGCCGCAAACATAATAACAGCAAAGGTGTCAGTATCTGGTTGAGATAAGAGTATCCCGCCCAACAAGACAAGAAAAACCAAAAAAGGCACAAGACCCCAGGAAAAAGTCTCAACCTTCTTTTTTATGCCAGAAAGCCATGCGGCGAAATATGCCACAAAAGCAACCTTCAAAATTTCAGAGGGTTGGAACGTTATAAAACCAAGATCAATCCATCTTTTTGCGCCACCGTGTTCAAGACCGATTTTGGGCACGAAAACCAAAAGAGTGAGGATTATAGAACCCACGAAAGCTACAAAAGCCCATTTTTTCCAAATATGGTAGTCGATGCGGGCGAAGAAAATGCATGCGATAGATCCCAAGAATAAGCCAAAAAAAACTTGGTTGAATGCCACGCTAGAAAATTTGACTTCATTCCTGGCTAGTTCACCGAGTGAAGCAGACATAAAAATAAAAAAGCCGGCTACCACGAGCGCGATAGTCCAGAACAAAAACGGCCGGCTTATTTTTCCAATCTTTTTCATACGAAAATCATGCGAATTACAACAAAAAGCTACGAAAACTTTTCGGAATCAATACGAATAATCCTAGCTGGCTTCATAAATCTTTCTCGAAAGTTTGCAAGTATTCCGAGTTTTGTATTGGTTTGCTGGAGATAGTTTTGGATCTGTCTGTAGTGCTCTTTTAGTATCATGCGGCACGCCTTAAGCTCTAAAATGATTTTGTTATCGACCAAAAAATCCAAAATATTACCAGTATTTCCTATGGCGACTTCTCTTTGAAATGAAATGTTATTTTCCGAGAGTTTTTTTGCAATTAAATCTCCATACTGCTTTTCTCTGGCGTAATCTCCTAGCTCTTTTTTTACTTCGAACAAAATCCCAGTGATTTTATAGGAAAGCTCGGGATAGATTACTTTTTTACTAATAACTTGTTTCATCATCAACATCTATTATACATTTGATACGAAAATTATGCGAAATAGGACAAAAAGCTACAAAAATTATCAGTCAAAACCACCTCACGTTTAGGACGAGAATTCTGGTTTGGTGCTTGACTTTTTTATTCAAGCTTGCTATAATCAAAAGAGGAGAAAATAAGGCATGTCCAAGCGTAAGCTGGTTAAATTTGGAAGAATTTTGCAAGAAGCCCGCTTGTCTTCAAAAACCCCTATGCAGTCTGACGCCGCTTCAAAGCTAGGGTGCACTCAATCAATGCTGTCCCAGTATGAGAGTGGCACCATATCTAATCCAACCGCAGAACTGTTGAGAAGTTTCGCAACCGCATACGGAATAGATTACGCAGGGCTTGTTGCCTCCTTTGTTAAGGATAAGTTTGGGGTAAGTTTCAGTTCTGATAAACTGACTGCCCTTAAGACAAAACTTGCAAAGAGGAACACAAAAAATGTTCTACAACGCATTGGTTAAAACAATCGCCACTGTCTCGACGGAATCTCGTCGGCTACGGTTGGCGATTTTCTGTTTTAAAATTTCGTCAGTATTTCGTAGCTTTCGTATGATTTTCGTATCGAGAATCACCCGATCAAAGCTAAAGAAATGCCTAAAATTGCGCAGATGGTTGAGAAGACCCAGTAGCGCATGGTGATTTTGTAGGACGGCCAGCCAAGAGCTTCGAAGTGGTGGTGGAGTGGCGCAACTAGGAAGACTTTTTTGCCCCGAAATTTTTTGGAAAGAACTTGGATGAGGTTAGAGAAAACTGTTATCACAAGAGGGAGCGCGACTACCGGCAAAACCAAAAGCCCATACCCATCTCCCAAGCGGTCGGTCATAAAAGCAACTACCGTAAGGGTAATCGTGAGGCCCATGGTGCCGGTTTCTGTCATATAAAATCTTGCCGGAGGAATATTGAACCAAAGGAAAGCCAATATGCCTCCAGATAATGCCGCGCAAAATGCGGCTAGGTCTATTTGTTGTTGGTAAAACGCGATTCCTCCGTAAGCGGCAAACATGGTCGCAAACACCCCTCCAGCAAGGCCGTCTATGCCGTCTATCACTCCGCCTGCGTAAATGAAAAGCGCTGTCAAAATAAAAAGTCCAATGAAAATTGGCCCCAGATAAAGCTCTCCTCCCAAAGGCAGGCCGATTGAAACAACATCCAGTTTTTCATAAAACCAAACGGCGCAGGCAAGAGAAATCACTGCGACAATGAATAGGCGTTTTTTCACCGAAATTCCTCCATTCGAACTTGTGACTTCAAGGTAATCGTCTATGAGTCCGACCAGGGCTCCGAGAAGAAGTGTTGCAAGAGGAACCCAAGTCTGGTTTCTTGAAAGAAAATCAAGCTTTGCGACTGCGTCTCCGGAAAAGATTTTTGAAAGTATCCAAATACCCACAATTACAAAGCTTGAGCTTATCCAAATTACGACACCTCCCATCATGGGTGTCCCAATATCTTTGTCTTTGTGAAGTTGGTTTCGGATCGTAGCTTCACTGCCGTCCAAGGCAACTTTCCCCGCCTTCTTCTTCCATACTTGATTTTTATACAAGTAATCGGCGATTATCGGGGTTATGCCAATGCCCACGCTAAACGCGAGGACTGCCGGAAGAAAAACTTTTACAATATCGATAATCATCTATTTTATTTTGAATTTTGGATCTCTTCCATACTTGCTTCCAATAATTTCAGCGCATCTTTAAACCTGCCCTCCTCGCTTGATCCGAGGACCGAAATTATGATTGGTCGGTTTAAGCCGGCGTCATACGCTATAACCAAATTGCCTCCAGCAAGATCCGTGAACCCTGTTTTTGAGGCGATAATATTTGGCACTTGGTCTACAAAGTAATTTGTATTTTGGGCCGGATAAATGTTTTGGGCGCTTGCGAAAATCATATTTTCATACCTTGTGGCTTCTAAAACTTCAGGACTGTGTTTCATCGCGTATTCAAACAGAAAGGCCATGTCTCTGGCTGATCCATAAGCGCCACTTTCGCTCTCGTCTATATCAAGCCCGTGTTCATTGAAAAATCTGCTGTTTAGGAGGCCGATTGCGTTGGCCTTGCTATTCATGGACCGAATAAAATCTTCTCTTTCACCGGCCGTTTTTGATTCCGCAATAGCGGCCAGCGCAAAAGCTCCATCATTTGAAGAGGTAAGCAAAGTAAAATCTCTCAAGTCAGAGGTTCTCCATCTGTCTCCGGCGATAAGTCTCGAATCTCCTTCTGGCGCAAGGTATTCAGCAGATATTTCTATATCGCTCGAGTCGGAAATATTTTCGGAGGCGACCAGAGCTGTCATGACTTTTGTGAGAGATGCGAGAGGCATCGGAGTGTCGGCGTTTTGGGAAAATATTTCTCTGTGGTTTACCACATCCCAGACCATTGCTCCTTTTGCTTCAAGTTCAATGTCTGCAAAATAATCGATCTGTTTTTCTGCCGTGGCCCCTTCCCCTTTCTTCAGCGACTTGTCGCCGATCAGAAGGAAAACAAAGACAATAATTGAAGCTATGCAGAGGAACGAAATAGCGTGAACGAAATATTTCGTTCTGTTTTCTTTATTAAATATTTCTTTCCAGTTATTGGTCGTTTGC
>Ga0209542_10019617_pt1 | contig 10804 bp, 10 predicted proteins | sample RifCSPhighO2_01_FD_184028 | JGI IMG/M metagenome (GOLD analysis project Ga0209542, IMG submission 184028) | Soil microbial communities from Rifle, Colorado - Rifle CSP2_plank highO2_0.1 (SPAdes) (version 2) | ecosystem: Environmental > Terrestrial > Deep subsurface > Rock core/Sediment ...
GCCGCCTCACAGCTGGCGGTAAATACCTTTGTTGACACACTGAAATTCACCAAATATAAGGTTGGCGAAGGTGGGCAGGAAAATACTGCCTTTCCAACGGTAACTGAGAGTTCTTTTGCCTTGAGTTCTCAGGGAGCCAGCTATAGTCTCAGTGTGAGCTTCGACCCCAACCTCTTTGCCAATAACCTAAAAGACGATAGTGGTGCGACTCAAGCACCAACACTAGTGGTGCCAAAGTTAACTACCACCCACGCCACATCGGGCGACCCTAATGACGTTCTATTTGAGGAGCCAGCGGAGTAGATATGAAAGTACCAAAATCAAGCAAGCAGTTGCAGATGGACAAGTCCAACACCTCGGTTGTGGTTACTGTAGTAGTGGCCACAATAATTGTGGTTTTTTGCGGGTTTAGTGCTAAGGCACTTTTCACCCAAGGCGCCTATCAACGCCGGGTTGTTGACGCTAAACACCAGACCGTTAAGCGGCTAGAAGATAACATTACGGCTGCTCAGAGCTTATCCCAGCAGTACGACGTTTTTGAGTCTGCCAACCCCAATGCTATTGGTGGCAAAAGCGATGTAGCTGAAAATGCAGCTCCCCCCGATGGCAAAAATAGCCGGATCGTTTTAGACGCCCTGCCAACCCAATACGACTTCCCAGCACTTATTTCTAGTCTCAGTAAACTCGTTTCCCTACACCCGATCACCAATCCCAATATTGGTGGCTCGGATCAATCATCTGCTTTTTCTAATCAACCATCGGTCGAACCACAGCCGCTGACTATCCAGCAAATACCTATTAGTGGAACCATGAGCTATGCAGTACTTCAAGATCTCTTTAAAGATATAGAACGTTCGATTAGGCCTTACGACGTTACGGCTCTGCAATTTAGCGGCAGTGGGTCAAATATGACCGTAACGCTAAATATGAGCACCCAATATCAACCAGCAACCATTATCGAGCTGGAGAATAAGGAGGTGAAGTGAACCGCAAAGATATTAGTCTTTTGGTAGTAGTGGTATTGATTGCCGCTGGCTTTGCATTTTTCATCGCCGGTTCAATATTTAGCCCCAAGAAATACAGCACCGAAGTCCCGGTTATCCAACCGATAGATGGTACGTTTCCAGATACAAAAAACGATCCAGCGTATAGCAGCTTTCTCAATCCGAACGGCTTGGATTTAACAGTGCCGGTACAGATTGGCGACTCACAAAACAGCGATCCATTCTCTGGTGGGCAGTAAAAGGGGGCGGGCCAAGCCATGAACGTTCTGTCGGCATCAACCCAGCAGCAAGTCGAAGATACGGTAGTAGCCGATGGGCTAATCACCAAAGCCAAACTGCAGGAGCTAAGAGACAAAGCCAAGTACAATTCCAAACCGCTGCTTGGACTCTTGCTATCGGAAGGTCATATCACCGATGAGCAACTTACCAAAGTATTGGCTGAAGTTAACAACGTTCCCTACGTCAATTTGTCGGCTGGCCATATCGACCCTAAGGTATTAGAGCTACTGTCAGCTGACATAGCCGAGCACTATATGGCCGTACCTCTTGGCGAAATGCAGCAACGCCTAGTAGTGGCGATGCTAGATGCTGGCAATGTCCAGGCCGTCGACTTTTTGAGTAATAAAATTGGCCGTCCATTGAAGGTTTATGCCGCCAGTGAGACCGGAATCCGCCGTGTTCTAGCCCAGTATTCGGGTACTTTGGGCAAAGGGATAAGCTCGATGCTGACTAATGCCCCCAGTAGCTTAGACGACGACTCGGAAAGAGGGGGAATCGCCATCAGCACTGCCGAGCGGTTCTCGCAGAGCGCGGCAGCCAGCTCACCAATTGGCAAGGCCTTGTCAGCGATTATGGATTATGCTGCCAAAAACAAAGCTTCCGATGTCCACATTGAACCACTAGAAAAAGAAATCAAGGTACGTTGTCGAGTGGACGGGGTGCTTCGTGAGATTATGCGTTTGCCAAAATCGGCCGAGGCTCCTTTGGTTAGCCGCGTTAAAATTTTATCCAACCTCAAAATTGACGAACATCGCATTCCCCAAGATGGCCAGTTTAGTATCAGAGCCGATAACCGGCCAATCGATCTGCGTATTGCTATTAGTCCAACGGTGTGGGGCGAACAGATCATCTTGCGTTTACTAGACAAATCCGGGACCAGCCTAAAACTCGAAGAATTGGGTTACGGTGGCCGGGCACTACGGTCTATTAGGCGGGCATTACTCCTGCCGCATGGCATGATACTTACTTCCGGGCCAACCGGGTCGGGTAAATCGACCTCTATGTACGCTATGATCTCGGAAATAAAAAATGACGCAATCAACATCGTTACTCTTGAGGACCCAGTGGAATATAAGATGGAGGGCGTAAACCAGATACAGGTTAACCCAAACGTTGGCTTAACGTTTGCTACCGGTTTACGGTCGATTTTGCGCCAAGACCCAGACGTTGTGATGGTTGGCGAGATAAGAGACCGCGAGACTGCAGCTTTGGCTGTCCAGGCAGCTCTAACCGGCCATTTGGTGTTTGCAACCCTGCACACCAACAACGCCGCCGGCATTTTGCCACGCCTACTCGACATGGGAATTGAACCTTTTTTGATAGCCAGCACCGTCCATACGGTGATTGGCCAGCGACTGGTCCGGACCGTTGTTCCCGGTGGAGAGACCTATAGCTCAAACAAAGCCGAGACTCTGGCAATCAATCAGGTTTTAGGAAATCTTCTACCCGAAACTAAGGAAGAGGTGCCCAAAGTTGCCACCGATCTTGGTTACCGATCCTTGCCACTGGCCGGCCAAAACGCTTATACTTTGGTCAAGGGAAAGATAACGCCCGAGAACCCCACCGGTTTCGAAGATCGAGTTGGGCTACACGAGGTTTTTGACATAACAGAGGAGATCCAGGAGTTGATACTAAAACATTCCACTAGCTCGGCGATTCAAAGGGCAGCCATGTCCCAAGGAATGGTAACGATGCGCCAGGACGGCTACCTAAAAGCCCTGGCTGGGCGTACAACACTCAGTGAGGTTAATAGGGTAGCAGCTGGCGAGGCATAAGAAAGTATAGGGGTGGGATAATATGCAGCAACAAATTCCAAAAATAGAAGTCCTTTTAGAAGAGGTCGTTAAGCGCAAGGCCTCAGACCTTCATTTACAGGTTGGCTTGCCACCGATACTCCGAATCGATGGGGTTTTGAGCCCCATAAGTACACTGCCGGCTCTCAAAGAAGAGACCGTTGAGGCCCTGATCTTTTCCATCTTAGACGAAGACCAAAAACAGATCCTGCTTCGCGACAAAGAGTTCGACTTTTCATTTGCCTTTGGTGACCTTGGGCGATTCAGGGTCAATGCCTTTCACGAGCGCGGTAATCTGGCCGCCGCTATGCGTTTGATAACTTCCGAAATTCGCACCATCGAACAACTGGGACTTCCCCAAGTTCTCAATAAATTCACCGCCTACCCTAGGGGGCTGGTACTGGTCACTGGTCCAACTGGTTCTGGTAAGTCAACCACTTTGGCGTCTTTGGTCAACAAAATAAACACCGAAAGAGCAGCACACATTATTACTGTCGAAGACCCAATCGAATATACCCACCAATCAAAACGCTCGGTCGTTGTTCAGCGCGAAGTGCATTACGATACCTACAGCTTCTCGGCCGCTCTTCGCTCAGCGCTTCGTGAAGACCCCGATGTTGTACTGATCGGCGAGATGAGAGACCTTGAGACAATCGCCTCAGCAATCACAATTGCCGAAACCGGCCATCTGGTGTTGGCCACCCTGCACACCAATAGCGCCAGCCAGAGTATCGACCGTATGGTTGATGTCTTTCCGCCCCACCAACAGCCCCAAGTTCGGGCCCAACTGGGCAACATATTGATGGCTATCTGTTCCCAACGCTTGATACCAGCGCTTGGCGGTGGTCGGGTTGTGGCGGCCGAGATCCTAATTGCCACGCCGGCGGTTCGTAACATCATCCGTGAAGGCAAGAACTACCAGATGGAAGCGGTAATCCAAACCGGTGCCGAACACGGCATGCAAAGCATGGACAAAACACTGGTTAATCTGGTCCACGGTGGCGTAATTAGTTACGATGAAGCCAGAAATTACGCTGTTGATGTTGAGGAACTCGATAGGTTAATGAGAGGCGCCTAAAAAGAAGCCAATGTTAACTTATGCTTACACTGCTCGCGACACTGCGACTGGCAACAAAGTCCAGTCCGAAATAGCTGCCATTAACGAAAAAGCGGCCGCCAAACTGCTGGCCGATAGGGGGTTAGCCCCGCTGGAGATCAGACTCAAAGGACAGGGGGGTTCGGTACTTCGCTACAGAAATCGGGTAAAGGCCAAGCAAAAGGTAATTTTCTCTCGCCAGCTCTCGACGCTCATAAACGCTGGCTTGCCACTTATCCAAAGCCTCAATACCGTTAAATCCCAAACCGACAATAAGACCCTCAAAACCGTAATCGGTGAAGTCACAGTCGACGTTGAAGCCGGTTCAACTCTAGCTGATGCCATGGCCCGCCACCCGGCGGTCTTTGACAACGTCTTTACCAGTTTAGTAGCCGCCGGCGAAGCGTCGGGAACTCTGGATAAATCATTAGAGCGACTGGCCGATCAACAAGAGAATGACGCCGAGATTATTTCAAAAGTCCGCGGCGCATTGATCTATCCTTTGATCGTCGTCTTGGTGTTAGTCGGTGTAGTTACTTTTATGTTAACGACCGTTCTACCTCAGATCCAAGCACTATACAAAAGTTTACCCGGCGCCGAGCTACCTCTGATAACCAAGATATTAATGGGCTTGTCGAGCTTCTTTGTTAACTATTGGTGGGCAATCGTACTTATTATCGCTGTGGCTACAATTTTTCTAACTCGCTGGTCTAAAACGTCAGGTGGCCGGGAGGTTGTTGATGAACTCAAAATGAGGATTTGGCCGGTGGGAAAGTTGTACCGAAAGCTATACATGGCTCGTTTTGCTCGGACTGGGGCAACCTTGATTGGCAGTGGCGTACCAATGATAAAAATGCTAACCACTACCGCCGAGGCCGTGGGCAACGTCCACGTCTCCAGATCCGTTCTAAAGGCTACCGAGGGCGTTCAAGCTGGAAAATCCTTGTCCGAGAGTTTAACCAACGATCCCTACTTTCTCGATCTAGTTCCCGACATGATAAAAATCGGCGAGCAATCTGGCCAAATCGAGGGCATGCTTAACAAGGTAGCCGATTATTACGAGCGCGAAGTTGATAACCAGATTAAGGCCATCTCTACCATTATTGAACCGGCGTTGATGATAGTTGTTGGGATTATGGCACTGATTATCGTGGCGGCTATCTTGCTACCAATTTACGGGTTGGCCGGGAGTGGCTTGCTACGTTAAGTAGCTATTGCATTAAACAGGGTCCAATAGTATTTTAAGTATAAGCGTAATAAGGGCACCGAAAGGAAAGGGGACACTAAATCAAAATGACAAATAACATCAAACGTTTAAGTAGGGGTTTTACCATCATCGAGGTAATGATTGTGCTGGTAATTGCTGGCCTAATCTTGGTCATAGTCTTTTTGGCTATTCCACAACTGCAACGAACTCAGCGCGATAACGCCCGCCAAAGCGCGGTAGTTCGCCTAAAATCCGAGATGGAGACCTACGCCTCCAACAACCAAGGCCTCTATCCGTTCGGTCCGGGATTCAGCGTTGATTGTAGCGGAGGAAGCTATACTGTGGGCAACTGGAACGACTTCTATTGTCGTTATATTGACGGTGAAGTTGATCTTCAAGACCCAACTGGGGTCCCAATCATTACCAGCAACCCCAATCCCGGAGATTGCAACGATGTAGACGGATGCGTGAGAGGTTATGGAACTTTTGGGTTACCTTCTAGCGCCGGCCGAACGGCAGTAATTTACGGTGCCAAATGTGTCGGAGAGAACATTGAGGCTTCGGGCACGGCCGTGCCGGCTAGTAAAAAGTTTGCCATCGTAATTGGCTTGGACCGTGACAACACTCGGTACTGTGTCGACAGCGGCTGAGCCAAAGTTCTATTTTGCTAATTAATTTGAGCGGGGAAACCCGCTCATTTTATATCTGGTAATTATTAAATGAGAATTTATTGAAACTTATGCATTGAACATTGGCGCCAACGCTGCCTGGTGTTAGCATAAAAACAATGTATTTGACGGCTTTATTACTGTTTTTGCTGGGTTTGTGTGCGGGGAGCTTTGTTAATGCCCTGGTTTGGCGTGTGCATGAGCAGGCCAAAAGCCAAAAGCCAAAAGCCAAAAGCTTGTCGGTGGTGAACGGCCGGAGCCAATGCCCGAAATGTGGGCACACATTAGCGGCCCGAGATTTAATACCAGTTCTTAGTTGGCTTTTCTTGCGCGGTAAATGCCGCTACTGCGGCCGGGCCATATCAAAGCAGTATCCGCTGGTCGAACTGACCGCCGGGATGGTTTTTGCTCTATCATATGTTTTTTGGCCAGGTCCCACCGAGCCAGTTTTAATTGCCACCTGGCTTTTAGTATCAGTCGGTCTTTTAGCGTTTCTGGTCTATGATGCCCGCTGGATGTTACTGCCCAACCGAATCCTATATCCAACCCTCGCTGTGGCCATTACTGGCCGGGCGGCCTACATTTTATTTTCCGAACCAGACAAACTACACGCTCTCACTCAATGGGTATTGGCGATAGCAGTTACCAGTGGATTTTTTTGGCTTCTTTACCACATCAGTTCGGGCAAATGGATCGGCTACGGCGACGTCCGACTGGGCCTAATTACCGGAACGGTGCTGGCCACCCCGGGACTGGGTACATTGATGATATTTACAGCGTCAGTTTTAGGTACACTCTATGTTCTGCCAGCGCTTACCTCGGGCAGGCAAAAAATAACCGGCAAACTGCCTTTTGGCCCATTTCTGATTACCGCCACTTGGCTAGTCTTGTTGTTTGGCCAATCAACCATCGACTGGTACCTAGACCTACTGCCCTAGAATAAAATTTCTAATTTTCGTATTTTTGTGCAGTCTGTGACATTACTAAACTACCAATAAATACCAATCTATCGCTCAAACAGCTATTTATTAACTTCTTACGCTTAAGTTTTTTTTAGATCAATTAGAAATTAGATCAATTAGGTAATTAAGGATCTATGGTCTCTTACCCCTTATGCTATACTTTATCCTATGGGAAGGCTCAGGGGTGCCATCTCTGCCGCCGGGCAGGGTTATACGATTGTCGAAGTGTCGATTGTCTTGGCTATTTCCGGGGTACTTTTTATCAGTGCCGCATCGCTTCTGGGCAACAAGAAACAGGGTACCGACTTTGAGCAGGTGATGCAGGACTTAAGCTCAAAGATTGAGTCGGTTGCCAACCAAGTAAAAAGCGGAAACTATGATGATTTTTCATCGTACACCTGTTCGATAAACGGCCAGGGTCGGCCAACTTTGACCCAGCCTGCTGGCGGGGGCACTCCAAATCAGGCGTGTACGGTTCTGGGTAGAGCTATGCAGGTCACCGCCGAAAGCGATAGAATTTTTATATATACAGTCCTGGGGCTTAGAACAGTGTCTGGTACCGCACCTACTAGCATTTTAGCCGCTATGCCAGAACCGGTTATGGGTGACGGCCCGACACTAAACAATACCGGAGTTGATTTAACCGAAGAATACAAGCTGGCCGGCTCAGCCAAGATTGTTTATGCTACTGCCGCTGTGCCTACCGAAAACAACGACATGATTGGTTTTTACTTGGCTCCTGTAGCCAACGTTGCGGTCGGGCAGGGGTCAACATTTACCTCTCTGGCTTATCTGTTTCAAAGTAATACAAATGGAAGCTATAAAGAATCTCCGGACTCATACACCAGCACTAAGGCGTGCCTTGAGCAACTGGCAAGTAACGACTGTCAAAATCCAACTACTCTTGGAAAGTGGGAGCTATGCGTCCACAGCACCGATGACTCACGCCAAGCCGTTCTGGAAGTTAGGGGCATCAGCGGAGGAATCACCACCAATATAGTTGATAAGGATTGCAAAATAGAGTGAAAAATTCTCATAACAACTCCGGCTTCACAATAACCGAATTAATGATTGCTACCTTGGCCTTCTCGATTATCCTCCTCGCCGCGGTTGCTGGTTTTTTACAGATTGGCCGGATGTTTTACCGTGGCATCAACGCCAATCAGACCCAGGTTAACACCAAGCAGTTAGTGGATCAGCTGAGTGCCGATATTCAAAACTCGGCAGCTATCACCCCTATCACCAACCCAGATGAAGACCCAAACACTTACACATATTTCTGTGTTGGCAATGTCCGCTATACCGTCAATTTCAACAGGCGGCTAAACGTTTTTGACACCGATAACGTAAGAAAGTACGGGGTACTGCGCGACCAACTACCCGGTGCCACGGCTTGCGCCGAGCCATGTGTTCAATCGTGCACTCCCACCCAAGTAGCCTTTGCGAACCCAACCGAAATGCTGGGTAACGGTATGCGCCTAGATGAGCTGAGCTATAACACAACATCCGATCTTCAGATGCGCAACATTAAGATACGCATTGTCTATGGTGATGACTTAGCTTTGACGACATTTCCCGAGCCACCAGCTCCCCCAAACCTACCCCAAGCCCAAAACTACGCCTGTAATGCGCAATCTTCGGTGTCCAACTTTTGTGCCGATAGCTATATGAGTAATGCTGTGTTTGCTGGGGGGTTTTAAATGACAAGTAGGAATAATCAGGCTGGCATGGCTTCAATAGTAGTAGTCAGTATGCTGGTCATTATTTTGACGCTGATTAGCGTGGGTTATGCGCGGTTAATGAGCCGGACGTTAAATAGCTCAGTTAATAATCAGTTGGGGTCAGGGGCTTATTACGCCGCTCGGTCAGCCATATCAGATGCCACGGCTTACTTAGCTGATAACCCGGACGTCGTAGCCGATGACTGCGATGATTTATTGGGTACACCCGGCGAGGGCCTGGAGCCGTCCTCAAACCAACTCTTGCAGGCCAGCAACCAAGCAGTTAGCTATAAATGTATTCTAATAGATCAAACACCTACCGAGCTGAGTTATCAAAAAATTGATGCCTTCAAATCTCAGGTGGTAAAGCTCGATCCGGTCGGCTCAGCCATAACCAGTCTGCGACTGACTTGGCAAGGAAGTAATGGTGACGGCGTGGGGTCACCAGACAATCTAACACTACGTTCCCAAACCAACTGGGCGACCAGTAAATACGAACCCCTGCTCAGGGTGACAATTTATCCGGTGGTTAATGATGCCGACCAACTTACCTTAATAGAGGGTCGTGCTAAAACCTTCTTTTTGTATCCTTCTTCAGGTGGGTCACAATCGTTTAGCTTCGGTACCACCAACGGATCCTTGCAGTCAATCACTTGCAGTAGTTCGAACAATTATCACTGCAACGTTAATATAACCAATCTAAACTGCGGTGGTGACTGCGGGTACTACTATCTACGATTGACTCCATTTTATGCCCAGGCCGATATCAAGATCAAAGCTAACGGAGGTTTGACAGAATTCGTTGGTGCTCAGGCGGCTATTGACGCTACCGCCAAATCAAACACTTCCACTCGGCGGCTGTTGGCTACCGTTGACATCGGGACCAACAATATTTCTCCGTCCGATAATGCCATACCAGAATACGCCATCCGCTCGGCCACCACGCTCTGCAAGCGCCTAAACGTCAACCAACCACTACCTGCAACCCCAACAAATGGAATCGATTCGTCGGCTCAGGCCTACTGCAACCTAACCCTTAATTAGACATATGTACATCGCTTTTTCTTTGAAGAAAAAATCACAACAACTAAAGTAATAATAAGCACTTTGATGGTATACTCACCCTATAAGGAAAAAAAGTTAAAAAAAGAATGATTTTTAGCCGCTTATTTAACCAAAAAAGACCCTCCAGCCGCGGCGATACTATTGTCGAAGTTCTAATAAGCGTAGCAATTTTAGCTCTAGTGCTAGCCACCGCTTACGTAGCTGCATCTAACAGTCTGCGAACTGGAACAAGTGCTGGCCAAAGAAACCAAGCTTTGGGTTATGCCCAAAGCCAAATAGAGTACATCAAAGGCATGCAGGCCGGTAGCCAACAGCAAAATGGAACACTTAGCGATATAACCGATGGCAACGGAGACTTTTGCTTTACCTCAACCGGTGCTCTAATCGATGAGATTGACAAAACTAATCCTGGTTGGCCTGAACCAATACGCCAAGAGTGCCTTAGCTACGACGACCAGACCTATTCGGTCAGGGCTACATACACTCCCGAATTAAAGGTCTTTACTATCCGAGTCTCCTGGTCTTGTGCCAGCACCTCGGCCGAGGATTGTTCACTGAAGCTCTATTACAAGCTACCCGGCAACACTTCTGGCGGTGGTGGTGGCGATGAAATCTGCGGTAACGGCATCGATGACGATGGTGACGGCCTGATTGACGAAAACTGCGGTGGTAACAATCCACCAACCGTCGATCTAACCGCTTCACCACCTGCCGTTCAGGTCAATCATAGCAGTAATCTAACTTGGGAAAGCACTAACGCTACGGGGTGTACGGCCTCGGCATCACCGTCCAACCCCAATTGGGTGGGGTCTATAACCCCTGTGGCATCGGGAAGCAGAAGTACCGGTCTACTAACCTCCATAGGGCTAAAAACCTTCACCTTACAATGTGATGGACCTGGTGGTTCAGATACCGATACAGCAACGGTTAATGTTACCTCAGATCCTCCACCACCTGGCGGCGGCGGTTGTATCTCCACCGGTGGGATTGGTGCAAAACCCGGGAACAC
>Ga0209542_10019619_pt1 | contig 10803 bp, 12 predicted proteins | sample RifCSPhighO2_01_FD_184028 | JGI IMG/M metagenome (GOLD analysis project Ga0209542, IMG submission 184028) | Soil microbial communities from Rifle, Colorado - Rifle CSP2_plank highO2_0.1 (SPAdes) (version 2) | ecosystem: Environmental > Terrestrial > Deep subsurface > Rock core/Sediment ...
TTATGTGCTTTGCGGGAGCGATAACGCGGGATCGGGTGACGGCTACTGTGATTCCGATGGCAACGGCCGGCTAGATGTTGCCTGTGGTGGGGATAACGTGAACTTACTCACTCGTACTGCCCTTGATGCGCGGTATGTGATACAGGGTGTCGCGACAAGAACCTGTGGGTTTGCAGCCGGTAGTCAATGTACTGCAGTATGTCCAGGAGGTTATGAGGCGACAGGCGGTGGAATGGTGATTAGTTTGGGCCCCGATCCGAGTCCCTTCAATACTTTTGGTAACCGTCCTAGCGGGACCACTGGCTGGTATTGTCTCTCGGACCTTTCAGGAGGAACCTGCTATGTGCAGTGTTTGTAAACATTGACTATTCTTCTCGTGAAATATCATGAAGAATAATAAAATCACCTCTGTTGTCTTTCTTGCATGCGGGGCGGCGCTCGCTACTCTTGTGGTGCTGTTGTTCATAAAGCAGCTACGTCTTCAGCAGCAATTAACAGAGCTGACGTTTAATAATACTGTCGCTCGCAACGAGGGCGTTACGGGAACCGAGCTTTTAGCACCCAAGGTGGTTACAAATACCGATCTTCACGTAGAATTGCAAAATACAACTCCTTTTTTGGTGTGGGTTGGGGATGTGGCTATTCATGAAGTGAAGGTATCGGAAATGGAAAAACCATTACCGCCACCTAATCCTCCGCCAAAGATCGTGCGTGTGCTTTTTGGCATCGCATCGAACGAAGCGACTCTTCCGGATCGATATCAAATCGGTACTGTTCCAGAGGGATTTTCGGTGACAGAAGGAACGCCCACCACAAATTTTGGTGAGACGCAATATCAGGTTGATATTTCTGGAGAAGTAAACGGCGTACCGTATCAGGATACGACTTTCTTCTCTTTCGCAAAAAACATTAATCCTTAATTATGATCCCTTACAGAGTTCCAGATCCCACGACTGTCACGATGGGCATAGAATTCTATGATTGTCATCGGAGAAGCGGAAAATGTGTTCTAATATAAAATGGATACTACACAAAAACAATCTCTCCTTGTCTGGCTCGCCATTCTTCTTGGTGGAGCAGCTTTGTTGCTTGCGCTATTTGCCGTTGCGGGCGTGAATCAGCTCAAGCAAACGGTTTCTCAAAATCCGCAAAATTCCACTATACCTGAACCTGGCGGAGATATTTCACAACCAAGCCAACAAACGCCAGAGGAAGAGCTTTCGCTTCCCGCATTTGCTCCCGAAGGCGGTTCGATCGAAGCACCCGCTCCCGGGGCAGAGGCGGAATCCCGCGGCGGACCTGACGACATAATTGCCGAATAACTTTATACAGGGTCTCTATAAGATACGCCGCCTTAAGGCGGCTTTTGTGTTACAGCGGCGCAACCCTTGAGCGTTAACGCCTCTTGACAGAATATAACCGTTGTATCTATACTAGTTATATGGCGAAAACCGTGATGAATGTAAAAGTAGACGAGGAGATAAAGGAAAAAGCTCGGGCACTTGCCGACGAGTTGGGGCTTCCTTTAAGCACGATCGTGAATGCAAATCTTCGGGAGTTTGTCCGAAGCGGCGAGGTAACCTTTTCTCGTGAGCCGAAGCTTCGTTTGGAAGCGTGGAAAGAGCTTCAAAAAGCAGTTGCCGATTATCGCCAAAGCAGAAACGTTTCCCCCCGTTTTGCTGCTGCCAAAGAAGCTATTATATACCTGAATACGTAGCATGCGCATTGTATTTCACCGCGGCTTCAAGAAAAAGTATAAGAAACTGAAGACCAAAGAACAAAAAAGAGTGCAGCAGCGCCTGCGCCTTTTTGTCGATAATCCCGCAAGTCCCGTTCTCAATATTCACGAACTGAAAGGCGCCTATCAAGGATACTTGAGCATGAATATGGGCGGCGACCTTCGTGCGCTTTTTCACCTCATTAAAAAAGACATTGCGTTTTTTATCGCCATTGATACGCATAACAATTTGTATGAATGACGGAATTTAGGCCTCCTTTCTGCATGGCGGGCCCGACGACATAATTGCCGAATAATCTTCGTATAGGGTCTCTATAAGATACGCCGCCTTAAGGCGGCTTTTGTGTTAGAATAACTGAGGCGGGTAGTTTTTTGTTCCACCCCGCACAGACCATGGAAGCGAAGATCGTGTTTATCCTTGTGTTGTTGGGGCTCTCTGCATTTTTTGCAGGGGCTGAAATTGCGCTTGCCAGTTTAAGCCCGGCCAAGGTGCGGCAGCTGCTTGAAAACAAAAAAGGAGGCGCTAAGAACCTAGCGTGGCTCAAAGAAAATCCCCAGCGCTTTATTGGCGCAACCATCATTGGCAATACCGTGGTGAATGTGGCCATATCTGTTTTGGCAACAGTACTTACTATTGAGCTTTTTGGCAACGAGTGGATTGGTCTTGCGACAGGCGTTATTGCGCTTGTCGTTTTGGTTTTTGGCGAGATTCTTCCCAAAGCCCTTGCTACTGCTTATGCAGAGGGCTTATCGCTTGTGGGTGCCGGACCTTTAAAAATACTTGCCCTTTTTCTTCTTCCGCTTATCACTCTTTTTGATTTTATCTCAACGCTTCTTTTAAAGATTCTTGGAAAGAAGAAGGGCCCCACCATTACGGAGGATGAACTACGCACCATGGCCCGTATGGCTGCCGAGGAGGGAACGATTGAGCACACGGAACGAGAAATGTTGGAAAGCTTATTTCAGTTTAACGACATTATGGCGGAAGACGTGATGACGCCGCGCGTGAATATCTTTGCGCTTGATGCCGAAAAGCGCTTGGGCGATGTGCTTCAAAAAATACTCTCCTCCCCCTTTTCCCGCATTCCTATTTTTACAAAAACCATTGATCGTATCACGGGGATTGTGTATGCGCGCGATATTCTCCAGCATCTTGTTTCCGGGAAAGACATAAACGTTCCGCTTGCCTCCATTGCGCGCCCCGTTTTTTTTGTGTCGCACACAATGACCTTAAACGAGCTCTTCCGTGAATTTCAGGTGCGCAAGGTTCACATGGCGGCGGTGCTTGATGCACATGGCGGCACGGAAGGGTTGGTTACGCTTGAAGACCTTTTGGAAGAATTGGTAGGGGAGATTATCGACGAAACCGATGTAAGCCCGGCGCTTATCAAGCGCTTAGACCGAAACACGATTGTGGTGGATGGCAAAACAGAGCTTCGGGACATAAGGCGTTTTTTCAATGTGAAGTTTCCGGGGAAAGACCAGACAGCCATCGGCGATTTCATTTTGTACAAAATAGGTACCATTCCAAAAGAGAACGATACGTTTTCCGTAGGCGGCCTTTCATTTGTTATTCAGGAGGCGGATGAACGCAAGGTGGGCCGAGTCAAAATTATCAAGGCAACATAACCTATGCCATGGTGGGTATTCGTGGTATTTGGAAATCTTCTGCTTGCGGTGGCGGTTGTTTTTGATAAGTTCTTGGTGTCCGGCCCCATCGAAAGCCCCAGGCGCTATGCAATGCTTTCGGCAATCGTGAGCATTTTTGGAGTTTTTTTGATAGTGCCGGGCTTTTTGGGGTTTGGGGGGGAGGCCTTTGTGTTTCAAGCCCCCACATTTGGGATGATCGTTTTTGGGTTGGTTCAGAGCGCCGCTACTATTGCGGCTCTCTTTTTTTTGTTCTCTGCCTTCAAGCAAGGTGAGGCATCGCGGGTGGCCCCTGTGGTGGGGGCACTCAACGCCATTTTCACCCTCGCAATCGCCCTTGTATTTTTACAAGAGCGTGCAAGTGCAGTTCAGTTTATAGGTGTGGGTTTTTCGATCCTCGGCGCTCTTTTTTTGACGCTGAAAGCTCAAACGCTGCGTGCGTTGCATCAGTACGCACAGCCCGCTCTTTTAAAAATACAAGGGCGATTGCTCGCGTACGTGGTTTTGAAGGCCCTATTTAACGCGACAACATTCGTTACGGTTATGGTGGTTGTGGCGGTGGGGCAATTTTTAGTGGGACTTTTGATGTTGCTCACCACGCCGCACCATGAAAAGAAAAAGGGCACGATTGTACAAACAGAGCTTCTTATGCCAAAACGGACGTTCACACTTTTTGTTGCCAAACAGGCGTTTGCTTCTTTTGGAACGCTTGCCATCACTTTTTCCATATCGCTTGCGAACGTCTCGCTGGTTAACGCAACCGAGGGCGTAAAGTACGCGTTTTTATTTTGTATGGTGATTCTTTTGTCGATTCGTTTCCCCCACATTTTGCGTGAAGACCTTGCCGGATCGTCGCTCGGGGCAAAAATAGCAGGAATAGTTTTTGTGGGGATGGGCCTTGCGTTTCTCGCATTGCCCGACCCCGTAGATTTCGTGAAGCGCATTTTTCTCCTATGAAAAAGTTTTTGAGGATATTGAAGCGCCTAGCCCTCGTGTTCCTCATTTTGTGCATCCTTGCCATTATCGCGCTTGCCGCATTAAGCCGCGGGCCGTGGGATCAAAAAATTTTAGAAAGCGAGCGCCAATGGGGCATAACATTTTCCACAATTTATACAAGACAGCTTGAGCTTCCTGTCGAGGAAACACACCTTGCCCTTTTGGACGAGCTTGCAGTCAAGCGCATTCGGCTTCCGGTGTATTGGCCGGAAGTGGAAGAGCGTGAGGGGGTATTCGATTTTTCTTTATACGATTGGTTTTTGGATCGCGCAGAAGAGCGTGGCGTTTCGGTAATTTTGACTATCGGAAGAAGGGTGCCGCGTTGGCCAGAATGCCATGTGCCTGAATGGGCGCGGGAGTTGTCGGAACAGGAGCAACAGCAAAAGGTACTTTCTTTGCTTGAGGCGGAAATTAGGCATTTTCAGGAAAGGCGCAGCATTTGGGCATGGCAAGTTGAAAACGAACCCTTCATACTCTTTTTTGGCGAATGCCCCAAGGCCGATAAAGAGTTTTTTTCAAGAGAAGTTGCGTTTGTCCGCGGGCTGGATCCTGCGCGCCCGATTATTGTAAGCGATTCTGGCGAGTTGTCGCTCTGGTATGAGGCGGCGCGCTATTCCGACATTTTTGCAACGACGATGTATCGAGTCGTTCCCACGCTTGACCAAAAGGACTTCACAACATGGCATATTCCCGCTTGGTTTTATACAAAGAAGGCAAATCTTGTGCATCGCATAACGCCGCTCAAAGACGTAATGGTGATTGAGCTTCAGGCGGAGCCCTGGGCGCAACTGCGCCAGGTTCAATTACTTCCTTTTATCGAGCAATTTCGTTCATTCGACACGGCTCGTTTCCATGACAACATCCGCTATGTTCGCGAAACCAATTTCAAAGAGGTGTATCTTTGGGGCGCCGAGTGGTGGTACTGGGCAAAGAAACATAATCATCCAGAGTTTTGGAATATCGCAAAGCTATTGTTTAACGGAAAGATATGAACCAATTTCCTGAAAACTTTCTTTTTGGTGCCGCAACCTCCGCTCATCAGGTGGAGGGGAACAATGCGTATTCTGATTGGTGGGAATTTGAGAGAATTCAAAAGCTTGATCCTTCTGGGGCCGCATGTGACCATTGGAATCGGTTTCGCGAAGATTTTGATCTCGCAAGGGCCCTGGGACACAATGCCCATCGTTTTTCTATTGAGTGGGCGCATATTGAGCCGCGGGAAGGGGAATGGGATGGGTTTGCGCTCTCACATTATGAAAAGGTTTTGGAGGCGTTGCGCGAACGTAATATTATCCCTTTTGTGACGCTGCATCATTTTACGAACCCCGTATGGTTTACAAAGAAGGGGGGATGGGAGCGCAACGACGCTGCGGAACGTTTTGCACGATACGTTGAACACGTCATAGAGCGCCTTGCGCCAAAAGCGAGTTTTTGGATGCCGATTAACGAACCCTGGGTGTTAGTATCAAACGGCTGGCTTGCGAAAAAGTGGCCGCCTGGGAAAAGAAGTTTTATTGGGGCATGGCGCGCGTGGCATAACCTTCTTGATGCACACAAAAAAGCATACGGAGTTATTAAGCGCTACGCCCCAAATTCCAAGGTGGGATTTAATGTAGCATATGCGGCATTTCGTCCGACCGGACGGAAGAATCCCCTTGATAAGTTTGCCACGACTCTTGCGCGCTACCAGGATACGACCGCAATGCTCAACCGCGTAAAATATTTTATGGATTTTATCGGACTTAATTACTATAGAGGTTTTTCTGTTTCTGCTATTCCTCCTTTTATCAAAGAGCTTGGTGAACGAAAAACTGATCTTGGGTGGGGCATCTATCCTCAAGGATTAGGACAGGCGCTGCATGAACTTTGGCATTATCAAAAACCGCTCTATATTACGGAAAACGGCCTTGCTGATGCTAATGACTCACAGCGACCGCGATTCCTTACGGATCATCTTAAGCAGGTACTAGACGCATTGCATGATGGCATTGATGTACGGGGATATTTCCATTGGTCGTTACTTGATAATTTTGAATGGGCAGATGGTTTTTCTCCGCGTTTTGGTCTTGTGGCGGTAGATTATCAAACCCAAAAGCGCACTCCTCGCCCAAGTGCCTATCTATACCGAGATATTATTCAATCCCATCGTCTTTCTGTTTCCTAAGGCCCTCTTTTCTCTTCATTGTGGATAACTTATTTTGTTTGTTTTTCATTTGTTCTATACTTAAAAAGAAGCTATGTCTTTTTTGCTTTCAGCTGGAATAACAGCCGCAGTAGTATTTTCAGCTCTTGCTCCGAGCGTCTCTTTCGGCTTGGGTCATGTTGTTGCGGCACAGACAGATGATGGAGCTACGAATTCACAATCGTTGCGCCAGCGCATTGAAGAGCGTCGAGAGGCATTGCAAGCGCAAGCACAAGAGCGGCGGGCAGCGTTGGATGAGCGGCGCAGAGAACGAATTTCCAACTTTTTTGAAAAAATGACGGTTCGTTTGGACATTCTGTTTAGAAATCTTGACCGTTTTGAGGCGCGTATCGAATCCCTCGTGGATAAATTTGAGGAGAAGGGGAAGGACGTTACGGTCGTGCGCGAAAAACTTGCCCAAGCCCATACCGAAAGCGACGAGGCAAAAGCCGCATATGCCCTTTTGAAAGATGCTTTTGCCGTTATGCTTGAAGCAGACCATCCGCGGGAGGCATTCGCAGATGTTCGTGAGGCGCTTAAGAATTTAAAACAAGAACTTCGCCAAACGCATCTTTCGTTCGTCGGGGTGTTGCGGGAGCTTAAGGGTGCTTCGGGCGGCGTTTCCTCCCAAGACCAGTCATCTGAAGACGAATCGACTAACGAGGACGAGTAGCTCGGATAAATGCTTATGCCAGATTTTATGCAACGAAGCAATAGATGGGTCATTGGCGCGCTGCTTGCAATTATCGTGGCGCTTTTCAGCGCGCTGTTTGTTGAGTTGATATACCCCGGCCAAGTGCTTCAAAGGGCGCTCGAGCGCGTTCCCTTAATTCCCTCTCAACAACCCGTTACTCCAGAAACAGAACTTGGGCAGCTTGAAGGACAGCTTAATGACGAGCAAACGAATTTTGAACAAGAAGGGGTACAGATGGATCAACAACTGGAAAGTATTGATATGGAATTAGAAGGGCTTCCATAACGTCATGATATAATTTTGGTTTAAACACGACGGCTTGCCACAAGCCGTTTTCATGTTATAAAGAGGGCAGTAATTTGATAAAATTGAAAGGAAGTTGTATGTATCCAAAAATCTTAGCAACTCTTGGTCCCCACAGCTCCGACGAAAGAACCATTCGCGCAATGTTTGAAGCGGGCTGCGATGCCGTACGCCTAAATTTGGCGCATGATACGCAAGCGGCTCACGCGGAACGTATTGCGCGAGTTCGCCAAATTGCAGAGGAATTGCATAAACCCATTGCGATTTTATGCGATTTGGGCGGACCCAAGGCGCGTATCGGAAAAGTGGCGTCCGGAGCATATCTTAAAGAGGGAAGCGTTTTTTATCTTTCCAAGGCATGCACGCAAGGAAACGAACAGTGCGTGTCAGTTAATTTCCCAAAGATTCTTGATGAGCTTCTTGTGGGAATGATTGTGTGGCTGGATGATGGCACCAAGAAGCTTGTGGTAGAGGGTCGGGAAAAAGATATGGTTCGGCTCCGGGTGCTTGATGGCGGGGAATTACGCGATAACGTTGGCATTGCCGTAGAGGGTCTTACCTTTGGGCTTGACTCGTTTACCCAAAAAGACGAACGCGACCTTTCTTTTGTCGTAAAGCACGCGGTTGATTTTGTAGCAGTATCGTTTGTGCGCACTCCGCGCGATATCGAACTAGTACGGGAAAAGGTTCCTGCCCAGGGGCCATCGCTTATTGCTAAAATCGAAACCCCCCAAGCAGTTGCCAACGCCGAAGGTATCGCTGAGGCGGCTGATGGCATCATGGTTGCTCGCGGCGATTTGGGGTTAACTCTTCCTTTCGATGAGGTTCCGGCGGTACAGGAGCGCTTGGTAAGGATTTGTTTGCGTGCGGGAAAGCCGGTGATTGTAGCGACGCAAATGCTTGAGTCGATGATTCGTTCCCCCCGGCCCACGCGGGCGGAAGTTGAAAACGTGGCGCATGCTGCTATGCAAGGGGCAGACGCGTTGATGCTTTCTGCGGAAACCGCGCGCGGCATTGATCCCGCGCGCGTTGTTGCCACAATGCAAAAAATAGCCGGGCGTTTTGAATACAGATGTCCGCAACAGACCCTCGATTCGTTAGGCCTTGAGCGGCTTTCCGGGGCCGATACGGTAAGCGCTATGGTGGTGGAAGCAGCGGAAGCGCTTGATGCAAAACTTTTGGTTGCCTTCACCGAAACCGGCAGGGCAGCGCAGCGCATTGCGCGGTTTCGTCCAAAAAAACAAATCTTGGCGGTATCGCCCAATGAGGCGACAGCCCGGAAACTCGCATTGACCTTTGGTGTTAAAACAAAAGTGGTTCCTCCGGTGCAGACCATTGAAGAAGCCGTGGAAGTTGCGAAGCATGCAGTGAGAGAGTTGGGGCTTCTAAAGACCGGGGATTGTTTTTTGATCTCCGCAGGCCGTCCGTTTGGAGCGTCCTCTACAACAAATTCGATGTTGATAGAGTATATATAACATAGCCGCCCCTCGGGCGGCTCATCGTTTTCGTGTCCTGAACCCCGTCCCCTGTATCCTGTTTTCTATTTCTTTCCCAACGATTGTGGCAGCACCACCTCTTTGCCAAAATTGATAGTTGCGGCAATCGTATGCGTAACATGCGGCAAAATTCCTGCACCCGATGGCTTATTATTGCCGGAGCGTTTCAGCCCCCCAAAGGGTAGTTGTACTTCCGCCCCAACGCTTGAAAGATTTGCATATCGCACTCCAATTTCAGAAGTCAGGGTAATAAAATCAAACACCTCTTCAAAATCGTTCGATACAATTGCACCCGCCAAACCGTAAGGAGTATCGTTGTGGATTTTAAATGCTTGGCGCCACTGGCCAGAACGATAGGGGATGATGGCAATGTGCGGTCCAAAAACCTCTTCTTGAGTAGGCAGAAACCTTGAGTTATATTTATCAACGCGATAGATAAAAGGCGTTAAAAAATTCCCGTGCCGCAACATGCCTTTGCGTGCGCGTGCCCCGTCAAGTAAAATCGTGATTCCAGATCTTTCTATTTTGGCAGCCCTTCGTACCATTGCATTGAATCGTTCAACCTTCTTGAGCCCATTTTCATTGATCATTGGCCCCATGGTTGTTTCTGGGGAAAGGGGATTGCCGACTCGTATCGTTCGTTTGGTTTCTGCAACAAAGCGTGCGGTAAATTCATCCGCAATTTCTTCGTCCACGATAAATCGAGAGGCAGAAACACATCGCTGCCCCGTTGTTTTATAAGCGCCTTTCAGTGCCGCATCCACAGCAATATCCATATTTGCGCTTTTGGTGATTACAATTCCGGCTTTGCCACCCGCTTCAGTCGCGCAGAGTTTTCCTAAGCGAATGCTCTCTGTTTGGATCCAAGTTGCGGCCCCAAACGATCCGGTAAAGACGATATTTTTTATTGCACGATGCCGAACCAATGCTTTCCCGGTTTGCGCATTGCCATGCACAAGATTAAATACTCCTTTTGGAAATTTTACGCGCGATGCAATTTCTGCCAATTTTTGCCCGCAAAGCGGCGTATCTTCAGATGGTTTAAATACCACGGTGTTTCCGGCAACTAACGCAATGGCCCACGTCCACGTGGGAATGGCGATAGGGAAGTTCCACGGAGAGATAGATGCCGTAGGCCCAATTGGCACGCGGAGGGTAAAGGCAAATTTTTTCGGTACTTCCGATGGGATAATATTTCCTATGGCGTTACGCCCGAACGATGCGGCATATTCGAGCATATGGCGCGCCTCAACCACATCCGCCCGCGCTTCGGCGAGGGCTTTTCCCGATTCCTGTGCGACAATTCGCGCAAGCCCTTTTTCGTTACGTTCGACCTCCTGTCCAAATTTTTTAAGATAGTCAGCGCGCACCGGCCATGGCGTGCGCGACCATAAAGGGTATGCGGTACGTGCAGCTTCACACGCAGCATTCACAGTTTTTCTATCGCTTTGGGGAAACGACCCGAGCACCTTTCTTCGGTCGGCGGGGTTTTTTGAAAAAAAACGCTTCCCTCGAAACGAGATAAAGTTTCCGTTTATGAAATTTTCGAACCGTTTTTGTGTCACCGTTTTTATTCTAAGCGCGTTGGATGGGGGGCGTCAAATGAGAATGCCGCACCCAAAAAGTGCGGCATGTTTTTTACTTCGCGTGTTATTGTGAAATTTCGTATTTACGTCTCCGTGTCCGAAGGACCGGTTGACCCCCCGGGGGGATCTAAATCATTTGGTGCGCCAGGCGGACGAGGCGG
>Ga0209542_10019620_pt1 | contig 10803 bp, 9 predicted proteins | sample RifCSPhighO2_01_FD_184028 | JGI IMG/M metagenome (GOLD analysis project Ga0209542, IMG submission 184028) | Soil microbial communities from Rifle, Colorado - Rifle CSP2_plank highO2_0.1 (SPAdes) (version 2) | ecosystem: Environmental > Terrestrial > Deep subsurface > Rock core/Sediment ...
TAGACCATAAAAAAAGAGCATTACTACCGCAGACGGACTCGAATAGCAATGCCCTTTATGTAAATTCAGAAAACAACCTAAAGAGCAGTTATAAGTTGTTTCCTAAATTTACAATAGAACAAGTTGTGAGGGGTTGTCAAGACCCCAGTTTAGCTTTGGATCTGGGATTTTGGGTACATATTAACCCCAAAAGTTGATGTTTGCGAAATTGCTAGGTGACTGGGATCGGGGGTTTATCTAGGGCAGGGATAAGCTCCCGATTCTGAGCATCTCATGGAAAGCAATTTCTTACGGCAGGGATAAGCTCCCGATAGAAGTCATAACTACATATTTCACACATACTAACATCTCTGTTGACATTATATAGATTATAGGTTATAATGCAAATCAGTAATATGAATAACGAAACAAAAGATATGACAAGAGGAGTAGTTTTTATTGGTGCCATGGGTTTAGCCGGCGCAGTAGTAACTGGTCTTATAGCATATAAATTTTCTGGAGGTACAGAAGAAAATATACAACCCCAAGCAGCCATAACCCGTTCCACAGACAATCCTTCCTTAAATAGATCCACCGATATAGATGGAGTTAGTGTTGAAGTTGCCGAAGATAATAATGGAGAAGGAATGGTTTATGGTAAAGCTTCATATATTAATTACGAGGACGGTACTCCAGCTACAACTACTCAAAGAATGGTTGATAGAATCAAAAGACAAGAAAGTTTACAGTATGCTTCTGCACTCCATAAAGACGTACGTTTAGATCCTAACAGTTTTGAAGTTGGTTTAGAAGAACCAGTTCGTGGCCGAGATTTACCTAAGATTGGATCTCAATTCGGTTCTGTTGTTGGTGGTCATTTAATGAATCAAATGAGACCAGGTCTTATGACTTTTAGGAAACCAGATGGAACTATTGGTACCATAAGAGCTACTTTTGGTCCTACAACAAATGAATCTGCGGGTCAATTCTCTTTAGATGATGAATTGTTTTGGATAGTTAAAGCTGCACCACTTGAAAATTGGTTAGCTGAGGTAAGTACTAGTAAGTACGGATTATTATACCCACTTGAAAGAGCTTTATATCAAAAAAATAAGATAGCTGAAGCTATTAGACTTCTTTGTGATCAGTTAAAAATAGACTGTGAATGTAAACCAACTCCAATAGCTACTGCAGTACCTCCAACTGAAGTTACAGTGCCTACAACAGTACAAAGACAAGAACAATCTCAAAGTCAAAGACAGGAACAAAGACAAGAAATTATTGGAAACATTCCTCCAGTAGCTACTGGAGTTCCACCAACATCAGTTCCACCAACTGAAACTTCAGTTCTAGTAGCTACTTCAACATTAGTTCCAACAGTAGATGTGCCAACTCCAAGTCCAGCTCCAACTAATATAGAAGCATTACCAACTTTAACATCAGGAGCAACGGCGACTATAGTTCCAAGTAGAACACCAGGTGGTCCTACTCCAACAATTTTAGGTACACAATTTGCAACTGTAGTAGTACAGGCTCCAACCACTGCTCCAACTAATACTGAAACATTACCAACTAAAACAGTGGGTAGAACATCAACTCCAGTGCCAACTAGGACTCCTGGAGCACCAATACCAACAGCTTTAGGAACACCAAGACCAGTACCAACTGCAGTGCGTTAATTGACAAACAACCGATAGTATGTTACAATAAACAAAATTAAAAATATGAACAAATTTAAATTAATTTTTGCAACATTAATACTTACTCTTTTAACTGTTTTTGCAACGGCCAAAGTCTTTGCCCAAACAGCTCCAACAGGGACTCTTATCCCAAATCCAACTACAGTAACTATTGCTAATAGCGGATCAACTGATACTGGTACTTCGAATATCAGTGCCAGCTGGAATAATTTCACCGGAACTCCTGTACTTTGTGTTGCAGAGCCTGGTACTAGTGGAGGCGCCGATAGTGTTATGGCAAGCTGGAGTGGAGCTTCTGACACAAAAACATCCAATGCTCCTTGGATAACTTCTGGAAAAACTTATACATTTAAATTGTTTGATAATTCTTCTATAGCTTGTGGTGGAACTCAGTTTGCCACTACTACTGTCACTGGAGCTAATCCTATGACTGGTGGAACTCCAAGTGGATCAGTATCTTTTAGAACTGGAGATGTTGTGACAGCTGTTAACAATACTACTAGAAACGCTGATTGGGGTGATCCAGTGGCTGCTGCTCCTGGTCAAATAATTGAATTTAGGATGATAGTTCAAAATATGACTGAAGGAAGCGTAGCCCGTGACGTATTGGTTAAAGCACATTTTGCTTCTGCTGCTTCAAGTAACCCACAAATGACTATGTCAGCTTCAGCTAATGGGGTGACTGTTTCTGATACAGCTACTGTTAATGTTTCTGGAGGAAATACTCATTTGTTTGTTTATGAATCAGGTCACACTAGAGTTTTCTCACCAGCTTGTCCAGGTGGATGTAATGCAGATGATTCATTTAGAGATGGGGGACCTATTAATATTGGTCATTTAGCTTTTGGAGAAAGTGCTCAAATCTTATTTAAAGCAGGTATTACTAACCCAGGGCCAGTAACTCCAGCGGCAGTTGTCTGTGTACCAGGAACTCAAACTGTCAATATAAATCAAAATGCCAACTTTACAGCTACTGGTGGTAATGGAACATTCTCCTGGTCAGCTCCAAATGGTACTCCAACTTCAGGAAGTGGGGCTAGCTTTGCTACCCAATATTCTACCAATGGAAGTAAAACTGTCACTGTTACCAGCAATGGCCAAAATGCTACTTGTACTGTGACTGTAAATGTAACTGGAGGCGGTGGAACTGGTGGAACAACTAATAACAATACTAATACTAATACAAATACTCAGAATCAAACTGTTAATGTAACTCAGGCTGCAGCTGCACAACCAGCTGTGGCAGGTGCAAAAGTGACTGCTTTGCCAAAAACAGGCTTGCCTTTAACAGCTTTACTTGGACTTGGTGGATTACCTTTAGGACTTGCTTTAAGAAAGTTTAGCAAAGGTCCAGCGGCAGAAAATGCACCTGAATCAATCTGGGAGGATAGACAAATAAAAATCAGTTCATAGGGTATAGCGTTTAGGGATAGTTCTTGACAACCCTATTGATATATGATTAACTGAAAGTATATCCCGTTCAAAACCCAGCATACTTTAAATGTGCCTTTTAACTAATACCTATACGCTATTATCTATACCCTAATCAAATGCCTCGCTTAACAAAATCATTTGGACCGACACACCCCTCCTCCGGAGGTAAAGAAGATAGTCCTAAAGCCGACGAATTTGTCGGTGAATCAGCTAGTGTCATCTCGAACGTTAGTGAGAGATCTCAAGATTCATCTAGAGATTTCTCGCAAGCTCGAAATGACAGATACAGTAGATATTCCGAACAAGACCGTGATGTTCCAACTGAAAAGGTGTCTGGAGTTTTAGATATCATGTCAGAAGGACATGGTTTTTTGCGTCCAAAATTTAACCCTTCTGAGAGGGATGTTTATATTTCAGCCAGTCAAATCAGACGATTTAACCTTCGCCCGGGGGATTTAGTAGAAGGTGCAGCTAGACCTCCTAAAGAAACAGAGAGATATTTTGGATTATTACAAGTAGACACCATAAACGGTGAAGATGCCAATAAAATGGTAGCAGATCCTTCGGCTGGCGCCTCAGGACGAGTCAAGAGGACTCGGTTTGAAGATTTAACAGCCATTTACCCCAACAGACATTTAAAATTAGAAACTGGTAAAGCTCCTATTAGCCAGAGAGTAATTGATTTAGTAGCTCCAATCGGATTTGGTCAAAGAGGCCTAATTGTTTCCCCTCCAAAAGCCGGCAAAACTACTATCCTAAAAGATATTGCAGCCGGTATTACCGCTAATCATCCTGACGTTATTTTAATGGCAGTATTAGTTGGGGAGAGACCGGAAGAAGTCACTGATCTTTCAAGAAGCATTAAGGGTGATGTTATAGCCAGTAACTTTGATGAGCCGGCAGAAGAGCAGACTGCAGCTGCTGAAATTGCTTTAGAACGGGCCAAGAGACTAGTTGAAGAGGGTAAAGATGTGGTGATACTGCTTGACTCTATAACCCGTCTTGGAAGGGCATACAATCTGTCAGTTCCACCTTCTGGAAGAACCCTTAGCGGAGGTTTTGACCCAGTGGCTCTTTATCCTCCAAAGCACTTTTTTGGAGCTGCCAGAAACTGTGAAGAAGGCGGATCTTTAACCATAATTGGTACTGCTTTAGTTGATACGGGTTCTAGGATGGACGACTTGGTTTATGAAGAATTTAAGGGGACAGGTAACATGGAGTTACATCTTGATAGGAGACTTTCTGAAAGACGGATCTTCCCTTCTATTGATATTGAAAGCTCAGGTACCAGACAAGAACAACTGCTTTTCCCTGAAGAATTATATAAACAAATTATTCTTATGAGGAGAATGTTAGGCATGTTAGGTGATAATGAAAGAACAGAGATATTCCTGGAAAGACTGGCAAAATCTACCTCTAATGAGGAGTTCTTAAAGACTTTGCATGATGTAAAGTAAGGTACTTCTCCACTCACTTCGCTCGGTCGAAGAATATTATTGTTCGAGCGTAGTCGAGAACTACCATCCTTGCATTCATCTGGTACAATATCACATGTGAATCCTGTCTCTCAAGATTTGAAAGCCCTTGTCCGTGTTCTAATTTGGTATATTAAGCGTAAAATTCGCCTTCTGGCAATTTATTTTGAAGATTTTAAAAACTGGTCTGTAGAAGTTTTAATGCAAAGGCGTGGGGCTATGCAAAGTAAAGTTTGGCATGGCTCTATGTTTACCTTAGCATTTGTTGGACTGCTAACCTCGGGAGTATTTGGGGGTCAAAGTTTAGTTTCTAGTAGTTATCCAGGTATTGGGGGTCCTGACCCAAGATTTATTGCTGCTTTTGAGCCTTATCCTAATGGTTTGGTGATAGAAAGTGCACAAGATACTACCACTGATATTTCAGCTAAACCTAGAGCAGAGATAGAGGATTATACTGTCCAAAATGGAGAAACCTTATCTTCAATTGCTAAAAAGTTTGGCATTTCTGTAGACACTATTAAATGGGCCAATGATCTTACTAATGATTCTATTAAACCAGGCCAAACTTTAAAAATTTTACCTGTTACCGGGGTATCACACATAGTTAAATCCGGAGAAACACTAGATTCTATTGCCAAAAAATATGAAGCTGAACCTCAAGCTATATTGGACTTTCCTTTTAACGATGTACCTGATGATTTTAGTTTAAGGGTAGGACAAGTTTTAATTGTGCCTGATGGGGTTAAGCCTGACAGTCCAAAAACCACTCCCAAAAGACAGCAGCCTCAATATTTGGCGCAAGGACCTTCTTCACCGGTTTTTCAAGCTTTGGGTGGAGCTAAGTTTGTTTGGCCAACCGGTGGAGGTCTTACTCAGTATTTTGCTTGGTATCACCCGGGTATTGATGTGGCCAATAGAGCTGCTCCAGGTATTGCTGCCTCAGATGGTGGAAAGGTTATTGTGGCTGGTTGGCCTGATGGTAGTGGTTATGGAAATAGGGTAGTGTTAGATCATGGTAATGGTTATCAAACTCTATATGCACACTTATCTAATGTATACGTCACGTCTGGGCAGACAGTCTCCCGGGGACAAGTCATAGGTCAAATGGGTTCAACCGGGAGATCAACCGGCACGCACTTACACTTTGAAATTCATTTTAAAGGGGTACCGGTTAATCCGTTAGCAATACTAAAATAGGGAATAGTGAATAGGGTTTAGGGGATAGTTGTTTTTTAAGAGAACTATACGCTATTATCTATACGCTATACCCTAACTATGCCTTCTGAAGAACCTAGAAATTACATTAGACTTGGGCGTTTTGTACTATTTCTTATCATTTTAATACTTTTATCATCATTCATAATTAAAGGTCCTTTTAAAGAATGGTTAAACGGATCGACATTTAATTTTGTTTTTAGGAGTAGTGGATTATCACGAATAATTCAAGATGATCTATCAGGCAAAAAAGGGGATTATGCCATTTATATAGAAAACCTCTCTGATGCTGAAAATTATGGTTTGAGACAGAGTGACATATTTCCAGCTGCCTCTTTGTATAAACTTTATTTAATGGCAGCTATTTTAAAAGAGATAGATAAAGGGAACTTAAAACTTGAGGATACTGTAACGAGTAGTAAATCCCGACTGATAGAAATTTATGGCAGTACTGACAGTGGATATGAAGAGGCTCCTGAAACAATTAGCTACACCTTAGATGAAGCTTTAACGCGGATAGGTAGGGTTTCTGATAATTTCTCCTCAATAATGTTAACTGATAAAGTTGGTTTAGGGAAAATACAAGAAATGGCAGAGGAGTTAGGGGCTGAAAATACCAGGATCAAATCTCCGACACTAATTGTTAATGATGAGGAAGAACCTTATATGTCAACTTCCGCCTCTGATATTAGTAGATTTTTTAGAAAGCTTTATACAAAAGAGATAGTTAGTGTTAGTGTTTCTGATAAACTAACCGAATTTTTAAGCTTAAATCAGCTAAATAACCGTATTCCGGCAGGATTACCAGGAGACATAAAAGTAATCCACAAAACAGGTGAACTAGCTAGGATTAGACATGACGCCGGAATAGTTTACCTTCCAGAGAAGGCGTATATTATTGTTTTAATGAGTCAGAATATAGAAGGGGAAGATGAGGTAGTGGAAACCTTTGTGAATATTTCAAAAGACGTTTACGAGTACTTCCAATCTAAAGAATGATATAATTTAATCCTCGGGCCCGTGGTCTACCGGTATGACGCGTCCATGGCATGGATGTAGAACGAGTTCGATTCTCGTCGGGTCCACCAAATGTAGTAAGGTAGAAAACTTGACAACATGTTGTACAACATGTTAAACTCAGGTTATGTTAAAAACTTATCTTTATATTCCTGAACAACTGGATAAAAAAATCAATCTTACTGCTCAAACTCAAAATAAGAGTAAAGCGGAGGTAATAAGACAAGCATTAGAGAAGGGTATTACCGCAGTCGCACATCAAGGCACAGCATCTGCTCAAGTACTTTTTAAACTTGCTGAGATAGGGGAAAAATATAAACCAAAAGGTCCTAAAGACTTATCTAAAAATTTAGATAAATATTTATGGGGAGTTGAGGAATAGAAATATGAATACTCCAATTGTCGTCGTCGATGCGGATGCCATCATCGCACAGGCATTTCCAGATGATTCTAATCACAAATTAGCTGTTACCATTTCAGTAACGCTTAATTATCTTAACGCTCAAGTCATCTACCCAGCGTCAGCTATACTGGAGGCAACGACAGTGCTTCAAGGTAGATTAAACAGCGGTGCTACAGCTTATGGTACAGCCGTAGCTTTTACAGATCCAAATGTACATGTAGCGGAAATCAATCAAGCAATCTTAAGTAGTGCTGTAAAACATTTTAGTCCTACCACGAGTAAGAAAAATACCTTATTTGATTGTATTGTGGCTGCTGTAGCAGAAGAATATGAGGCGGATGCTATCTTCTCTTTCGATCATTTTTACCGATCTAAAGGTTTTAAATTAGCTGCAGATTTAAAACAAACACCCTAAAACTACTTTTTGATAGCTTCTGGGGTGGCAATACTTTCTGGTTTCGGTAAATTAAGAACCTTTGGTAGATTCTCCTTTTCTAGAGCTGATACAGGCTCGGCAGTGATTGGCTCAGTGGTGGCAGGAGCCTTAGTCTTTAAGTCACTCAATAGCTCAGAAGCTAGTCTGTAATCTTCTGAATCAGTTTTGCCTGACAGTTGAGCAACTAATCTTTCCGCTATGGCAATACCTTCTTTATAGGAACCTTTATCCCGGAGGGCAATTGCTAAATTATATAAAGCATTGGAATAGTCAGGCTTTAGAGAAACTGCATCATCAAAAAATCTAACAGCCAAATCGTAATTCTTTAATTGATAGTAAACTCCACCCACAGATAGTCTTAAAAGGGGATTTAAGGGATCTAATGCGATAGCTCGGCCATATGCATCTAGAGAGAATTGCAGGGCGTTTTGGCTTACCCCTGAAATTTGTTTATAAATAGAAGCTAAAACTTCCCAGTTAGCAGCAGATCTAGGGGCAATAGCCACAGCAGACCTTCCTTCAGCAATGGATTGTTGCAAGAGCTGTTGAATATTGGTTTTATCTTGCTCTGTTAGAGAACCTGCCGGCGAGGCCTCAGTTGGACCTTTTTGAGTAGCGAGAGCATTGGCTAGGGCAAAATTGGTTTGTGCTAAATCAGATCTGTAAAGGTCAACATAAGGGTTTTGCTTTTCTGCTGCTACTAAATTGTTATAAATTTCCAATCCCTGATTTTTACTAACTGCGTTTAGGGCTTGGTGATGATAATACTCACCCAGAGCCATTTTACTGGTGAAGTAGAAACCAGCTACAATAAGTACTAATATAGGCAGTAAAATTAGTGTTGGGATAAGAGGGTGTGCACCCACTCCAACACTACGAGGGTTGATTTCGTAGTCAACTTGTTTTTCTCTTGAGGCCATTGCTAGAGCCCAAATGATAAAACCAGCTGTTTGAGTGAGAATAGATAAAGGTGATAGAGCCATCAGTAATATAAAACTGACACCCGCAGTTGCCAGGCCAAGGGTCTGATTTTTGAGCCAGAAGAGAACAAAGGTAACTGCTACTGCCAGTATCAAAGCCAGTCCTAATCCTCCTGTTTCTGCTAAAGTTTGTAGTAAAAAGTTGTGAGCGGAGGTTAATCTGGTATTCCAAAGGTTAGTTTGGTTATATTCTATCGGTTTATATTGTGTTAAATCATACAGATAAGTAGACGGCCCGGTTCCAAGTAAGGGTGCATCCCTAAATGCGCTGGCTGATATTTTCCAAGATATTCCAAAAGGTAGCTGAACTTCTTTAGGACTCCCAGAAGCAAGTTTACCAAGAGGGGTTTTATCTTGCAAAGAGGGGGATACTGATAAAACAACCAATATTAAGGTGACCCCACCTATCAAAATCAGAAAAGGCAGTAATTTTGATAGGACTTTTTTATATACAGATAAGGTAGCTACTACCCCAAATAGGGTAACGATCCAAGAAGTAGGGTTTCCCAAGAGGGCCAGGCTAGCGAAAAAGATTAGGTTGACGAAAATTCCTATAGTCGGTTTAGCAATCAGTAAGCGTAAACTTAGGGGTATTAATAAACTAATATAAAGGGCAGTATTACTTAAGCTTCCAACCAGTGGTAAGGGTGTGCTGACTTTAAAATAAGATAAAAGAGAAACTATTGATAACACTACTCCAGAACCTATCATCAGGTTAGCAACAGAAGTAATCTGTTTTATGGTTTTAATGTTAAAGACAATTAGAAAATAGAGAAGAATAACTGCACTGGTATAAATAAGGCTACCGTGCATTCTTGGGACAGAGCCAAAAATAGCTATAAGGCGGGTGGCAGACATAATAGTTGACAGTATGGCAACCCCTAGGAAAAGGACTAAAAAGATATCAAGAGGAGTTTTTGGCAGTTCTAACTTGCCATCGGTCACAAATCGAATGGCCCAGATAACCAGTAGGAGTAAGGTAGCTATGACTAAAAGGAAGAATTTAGCTGTTTCAAAGAATTCGGTGGTTAGGGTAGTAAAACTTAAAGGCAAAAGAGCAGCCAGCAAATAAATAATGATTATTGAAGATGAATCCAGAACCTTTTTTAAATTAGGCATTCTATTCATTTAGACATATTTTTACCAATAAGACAACTGATTCAAAAGGTAACATAGTAGATCATTTCAATCTTCTAAGATAATATTTTGGATAGGTTCATATATTGTGCCTTTATTATTGACAGTAAATATATTCTTTGGTATAGTGACACTACTTGGTGCTATCTTGGTAAGTAATTTCATTAGTTACTACCCACTTTTTTCCCTTGACCTATTATTAGGTAGTCAAATGTAATATCATTTAGCTCTGGGGTGTTAATCTCAACTAAGAAACCACCATTAACCTTCGTTGTGACTGTCAGATTTTGGGAAGTTAGGGTAGTTGGGGTTAGAATAACAGTTGAATTTTCCTTAACATAAGTGTTGTTTATAATAATTTCAGTTTGACCTTTAAGAAGAGTACCTTTACCAGCAGCTCCGCCTTCTGTAATAGAAAATTGTTTTGCCTGAACTTCTTCTGCTACTAGCTTACCTTCCTTATTTATAGTAACTAAACCATTAAAGATATTTAGGCCTTGGGCAAGGGGAGAGTTTTGCAGGAATAAAATCCCGCTGCCTTCCACCTCCGAGGTGTTTGCTCCTAAGGCATTTATACTATTCTGGGAAATAGAGAATGTACCATCAACTGTCAGATCCCCCGCAATAGTGGTATTGCCTAATATGGTATCTCCTAAAGATTTAAATATTCCGGAAACAGTAGTATCCAGGGCAGTTAAGAGTTTTTCTGAAGAAAGGGTTTCAGTAATATTTAGATTAGCCAGGCTAGCAGACTGGGTAGAAATTAGTATATCAACCGGTTCAAGAGCAAGGTCAGCAGAGCTGGTAGCTTCCTCTTCGTCATTGCGAGGACTCGCAGAGTCCGTGGCAATCTCAACGTTGGGCAAGATTGCTTCGCTACCGCTCGCAATGACGCTCTCCAGGCTTTTTATTCTTTCTTCCATTTCAGCTAATTTTTGGGAGATATCTGTGGGTTGAATAGAGGAATCACCGGTTGACAGAGCTGATGGGGAAGTAGTAGGGATAATATTAGGAAAGAGTTAATTGT
>Ga0209542_10019621_pt1 | contig 10803 bp, 8 predicted proteins | sample RifCSPhighO2_01_FD_184028 | JGI IMG/M metagenome (GOLD analysis project Ga0209542, IMG submission 184028) | Soil microbial communities from Rifle, Colorado - Rifle CSP2_plank highO2_0.1 (SPAdes) (version 2) | ecosystem: Environmental > Terrestrial > Deep subsurface > Rock core/Sediment ...
CCCCGGGCCGCCTTGTCCTAAGAGCATCTGTATGCCCGGCGGCAGAGGATCTTTGCATGGCGGCAAATTAGGCAAGCCCTTGGCTCTTTGCCCAGGGGAAATTAAGTGTCCCGGCGGCAAGCAAGCGCGGTGGCTGTCTTGGCTATCATTGACTTTTTCAATGGCAACAGTTTCATTGCGGTCTTCCCAGCGTTCGCGGATTTTGGCCATAGTCTGCGGGCCGACGCGCCCGACTTGAGGTAAACCGGTGCGCTTCTGGAAAGCCGCAACTGCCTGTCTTGTTAAAGGACCGAAATAGCCGGTTAGCCTTGTTCCTAGAGGAAAGAGGTCTTCAGCCGCGAGTATCGCCTGCAGTTCTTTAACCTTATCATTGCGATCGCCTTCTTTAAGCGTTTCAACAAGCTGGGTTGCAGTTTGCTGCTGTTGGGTTCTTAACGTTTGGATCTGCTTTTGCAATTCAAGGATTCTTTGTAATAGCTGCTGTATTTGCTCATTTGCCGAAGTTTGAGCCGGTGCAATATTGGGGACTGAAAGCAAAATCAATGTTGCCGCGGTAAAAAGCGTGAAAAAACGTTTCATAGGTAATTATGCTTTGCTAATTATGCTTTTCTTTTCAATAAACTCGACCTTTTTAAGGAAAACGATCAATGTCATCATTTGTGATGTGATAAGTTTTAATTATAGCATAACGATTTATTTTGAAATAGATTCTTTTCCACAGCCGCGAAATTGCATCCATCGGTTTCAGATTTGCGCTTCATAAACAACAAAGATTTCTTCTCCTCGTTTGCTGCGAATAATGCTTTTAGGCGCCTTAAAGAAAGGCGCGGTTTGCGGCAGTATTTCTGATGATTTTTCGGCCTTTTCCGAGACATTTTTCAGCGGTAATGTACCGATGATTTTTATGAGATAAACAGCTTTAAATCCGGAATCAGTGAAATAATCGGTGCCTTTTTTATTTAATATCGCGCCATATTCCGAAGCGCTGATTACTGGCCAGCCGCGGTAAATCTGGCGCCGGTCAAAAATCCAGAGCTTGGCAGTATTATAAATGCGATCGTCGTATACAATAAGCGCCGAATAAGGAGTTAAGCCGCGCTCAACATCTCTCCGCGAATTGGCATCTTGGATTTTCTTCAAAAATTCATATTTGGCGTCAAAGGTGAATGCCGGAGTTTTACCTGTTAATTCTTGAGTTAAAAAATCATCCAGTTCTTTATAGCCCCAACTGTAATTTTCATAGCGCGTTTCTGAAAATGCCAATACCGGCAAGCCCTTAGGATAGGCGATGATTGCGGAATTAAGGGAATATAAAAGTTCAAAAACAAAAAAGATTCCAAGAGCATAGTGCTTGAAAGATATTTTAGTATTTCGGAATATGTTGCCGAGCGCGAGAAATAATCCCGTAAGCGTGAGCGTGAGAAACGGCGTAAGCATGGTAAGAAATCGGCGCGTCGGTCCGGTCACGAGCATAAATAGCGCGAAAACAGCGACTGAAACAGCGAGCAGATTTTTTCCAGTTGGCGTTCCAGGAAATTTTTTATATCGAAAAAAGAGAATAATCGTTGAAACCAATGAGATTGCCAAGAAAAGCCACGAATGGCTCGCGAAAAGATTCGGGATAAAAGCAGAAACGCGATTCGACAATCCGCCTACGGATTCTTTACCCGGGGCAACTTTCCATGCTTCGGGTTTTTGCCCGAAAACGTAAGAAAGCTGGAAATCAAAATGGCCGGCGCGTTCATAAAGTTTGATATTGTAAAAAATAACTGGGCTCAAAATTAAAATCGTGAGCAGCGCCCCAAGCCAAAAGCTTTTCTTTTTTAAATAAACCGGCTTCACAAAGGCAATCCAAATAATAGAAATGGGAATAGCGGCGGCCGCGGTATATTTAGAAAGCAGCGCCAAGCCAAGAGCTGCGCCTGCATAAATCAAATATTTGTCATTTTCCAGCGATCGTAAAAGAAAGTAAAAAACCGCCAGCAGAAAGAAGATGACAATTGATTCCTGGAGGCCGATTCTGGAAATAAAAACATGGTTGGCTGTAATCGCGAAGATGAGTGCTGAGAGCAGCCCGCCGTTTTCTCCAAAAATTCGCTTGCCGATAAGGTAGATTAATAATACTGAAAGCAAGCCAAAAACAGCTGACGGCAGGCGCAAAGCAAAAAAACTTTCTCCCAAAATTTTCATGGAGATATTTTGAAACAGGAAAGTAAGAGGTGGATGGTCGTGAAAAGACAGTTTTGTCCACCATGGAATTTCCGGATCAAACCATTCAAGAGGCGTTGTCTGGTGTTCGGCGTTGTCAAAATCAAGCATGCCAATTGAACGAAAGGCGAGAATCGTTTCGTCGCCTAAGGCATCGCCTTGGGAAAGCAATAAGAGACGCAGCGAGGCGGCGAGTATTAGAATGAGAAAAAGCAGCTTTTTCTTATTCACGGAATTTCAACGCCAAAATTCGGAAGAAGCTCTTTAAAATTATGCCTGCTTTGAGTTTTGATTCGCCGTTTTTTCTCGGACTGAAAAATATCGGGATTTCGGAAACACGCGCGCCGAGTTTATGGAGTTGATAATTGGTTTCAATTTGAAAAATGTATCCGATTGGATTTAGAGAGTCAAGGTTTAGCTTTTTCAAGATATTGCGGCGGTAGCATTTAAAACCGCCAGTCGCGTCGCGGTAGGGGAGCTGTAAAATTGCTTTTATGTAAAGATTGGCAAGCCGGCTCAAAATTTTTCGAAACACCGGTTCGTTGCCTACTTTGCCCCCCTTAATATATCTCGATCCGATGACCGCATCGCAGGAATTTATTCTTTCCAGGAAAGCTGGTATGAATTCCGGATCATGAGAAAAATCAGCGTCCATCTGAATTATGTATTCCGGTTGCGTTTCGTCGGTTTCGCCCAAAAGTTTTTTAAAAGCATGGACGCAAGCTGAACCAGCGCCAAGTTTTTGGTTTCTACGGATAACCGTAACGGGAAATTTTTTTGACAGGTCTTCCGCGATTGCGGCGGTATTATCAGGAGAGTTATCGTCAACTACAACAATCTTCAAATTCGGAATTTTTAAAGCGAAGATTTTTCTAACCAGCTGCTCAAGGGTTTCTTTTTCATTGTAAGTGGGGATTACCACCGCAAGCGATTCCATATTCCGATTGTAGCAGTCTCCTCGTTTAAGAAAAATCCCCCCGCATTGCGGGGGGATTTTTCTTAAGAGATCAGTGATCCAGGAGCGACTTCTTCGTCTGGAACAATGATTACTGGCCGTCCGTCATTAGCCGCGAGCAGCATACCTTGGCTTTCCAAGCCTAAAAGGGTTTTCGGCTCAAGATTGGCGGCGATAACGATTTTCCTGCCGATCAAGGTTTCCGGTTCATAGTATTTTCCGATGCCAGCGATGATTTGTCTTTCGGGAGTTGAATCTGCTTTGCCGAGATTAACTCTAAGCTTAAGGAGTTTTTCCGATCCGGCTACGCGTTCTGCCGCTATAATTTCTGCCGCTTTAAGCTCAAGGCGCTTGAATTCTTCAAAGCTAATAACATTCATTTACTCTTGCTCAGGAGAGGCTTCAGCGCCTTCAACATTTATAAGTTCGGCTTCAAAGATAAGGGGAGAATTTGGAGGAATCGGGCCTTGGCCTCGTTCGCCGTAGGCGAGCGAGGCTGAAATCGTGAGCTTTCTTTTGCCACCGACTTTCATGCCTATTAATCCGTCATCCCAGCCCTTGATTACGTTTCCAAAACAAAGAGGAATTTGAATAGGCACGCCGCGGTCATAAGAGCTGTCGAATTTCGTGCCGTCAAGAAGCCAGCCAGTGTAGTGCACGGTAATTGCGGTGCCGCATTTAGCTTCCCGGCCCGTGCCGACCACGATATCCTCGATCTTCAATTCGGTAATCTGTTCGCTGGAATTCTTGCCCAACTGGGCAGTTTCCTTATTCTGCGGCTCGCCATTAGTCATAAACATGACTGCCGCGAGCGCCACTCCGGCTATAACTAAATAAACCGCGAAAATTTTTGGATTTTTCATCATATATTAATACTAGCACTAATATTTATTCCCGTCAAGGCTGCCGAAATGTCACTGTTTTGCGCTTGTTTTTTGAGGCTGCAAGTTCCTAAAGAAGGCGCCGATTGTTTCTAAAGTTTCATGGAAATCGCCGCCGTTAAAAGCTTCAGCCGCTTGCTTTATTGTTTGTTCCGCCGAGGATTTTTGATTAGCGTTTCTCAACCTCCTCATATAATTGTAGACTTCGCGCATGCGGTAAATAGTTTGTTCAATGTCACGCGGATTTTCTTCGCGGATGGATTCAATGATTTCTCTCGCGTCTTCTGGATCAAGCTGGCTTGAGCTTAACGAGTTCAATCGGCTGTCCAGTTCTAAAACTTTCTGCCGCGCTGTTTCCAGATTTAATCCGATTTTTTCCGACATCGTGATGGTGGCCTTGGCTTCAATTACCTTTTTTAGCCTTTTCGAAACACTGGCATATTCTTTTATTACGCGTTGAGCTTCGGCAATAGTCTGAAAAGATCCGAGTTCTTGCCAGAGATCTTTTGTTTCCGACATCGCTTCTTCAATAGCGTCAATTTCCGAGGCGGGGTTATTAACTATATCCTTGATGCCATTTATCTTTGCAAGCAATTCGTCAAATAAAGCGTTTCCGCGAAAAGCTTTTTTCAGTCTATTGGTTTCGCGCATCAGCCTTGCGATATCGGATCTTGCTTGAGCCGCCATTTGATTCTTTCGCGCCTCGTCAAATTTTCTTTCCATTTCTTCATCAAAGAGTCCCGGCTGGAAAGTTTTGAAATCAGGTTTTGGTTCCTGATTAAAATCGGTTTGCCCCGGGAATGGAGGCACGGGGTTTGGCATTTGATCCAACGGAAAAATCCGCTTCAATTCCGGCTGCGGAGATTCCATGGGTAATTGCACGGCTTCGGGCGGCGGCGGAAGAGGGCTGGATTCCGGTAAGCTGGCCTGAGCCAGTTTTTCAAGGCTTGCGATATAAACCTCGCCGCCGGTTGCCGCATCTAAACCCTCGACTGCGAAAGCAAGAATTAGTATCAGTGAGAAATTCGCAATAATAGATTTTCCATTCATGTGTTTGCCTGTAAAAAATTACGTTTAGCGTTTTTCGACCTAGTTAAAATTAAAAATATTACCGCTATTATAGCACAATTAAGGCTGGAGAATGTCTTCGGTGCGCCCATTGATTGAGATGATTACGTTTTTTACAGTAGGAAACTGCTTTAAAGTTTGAGTGATCTGGGCGCGTATGGCGGTTACGCGGCACGAGCCGCCTACTTGAAACTGTAGCTGTTCATCAAAATCAGCATAAGCCGTGCCGTCTTCTATGGTAAGTTTTTGAATTTTAACTTCGGGGTTAATGGAAGTATTAAAACCCGCATAACGCTCAAAATCATTAACGCCTTTTAAAAGCTCTTCCAAAGCAGCGCGCGCCACTGCCTGGGTTTTTTGAACTTCCCGTTCTACGGCGAAAACTTTGGTGCAGGAAATCTCGGGATCAAGCTGAGAATTGCTGAAAAACGTCAAAACTTTCATTTTCTCGGTAGAGCCGAAATTTTTAAAAAACACTGGAACTTTGAATTCGGCGTCATGCTCCGGGAGCCCGGAAGGATTGTCTTTTTTGAGAATAAGCGTGCCAGTTTTAGTTTCCGGGGCGTTGAATGTCATAGTCGTTTCGAAAGGCACAAAATCTTCCGTCATCCATTCATTCTGTGCTTGAGCCACGGCAAGGCTAATTTGTTTTCCATTAGCATCTACGAGTTCTATTGGAAATGAAGCCTCAAAAAACCAGAAACCCCGAGCCTCACCCCGTATTTTAAGAGGGCTTTCAATTTCTTGATTTGGAATTGGAGTATCAACTCTGATTAAAGAGTTTTGTTTATTTTGCTGAATCCCCAAAAACGCCAACCCTCCAAGCGCGATTAATAAAATTAATATGGCGATAATTTTAGATTTCATCTAACCCAATTATAGAATTTAACTCTGACTCAGACAACTTGTGTCGCAGCCTTTTTAAGAAAGCCCTTGGAGCTCCGACGAGCTTGGACTCAGAAAAGTTCCCTTGTGTCAGTTTAATGAAGTATGCTATTTTCTGAGCTGCAGTCCTTTGAAAACCTAAAACCAAGGAGGAATGCGTGCTCGCGCAAGAAAGTTTCGCAGTTTACGGAGGAACCAGCAATCATGGTTTTGACGCCAGAGTGCTTAATTTAGCCAAGGCAGTCACTGGCTTGGATCTTCAATTCAGCCATCTTTGGTACCATACTTGGGCTGACGGCGAACCGGGATTCCGCCTGGACAACCCGGAGCTCATTAAAGATCGCAATGTCATCATTTTTGCCTGCCCGATCACTTATAAACTTGAAGGAGAATTGCGGGATTTGGTAACCGCTGCCAAGCAGCAATACCATGCCAGATTGGTGATTGTGATTTTGCCATTTCTGCGGTTTAGAAGACAGGACCACGGCGACCTTAACCATGAAATTACCAGACTGCGCTGGTTTATCAGGAATCTTAAGCATTGGGGCGCCGACAAGCTTATTGTTTGTGAGCCTCATTCCTTGGAGCATACGAAAAAGTATTGCGAAGAATTCGAGTTGGAACTTTTCGTGAGCGATCCAACTCAGCTGTTTTTGGATACGGTTCGGCCAGTGGTGCAGACTTTGGGCGGCGTGGGGAAAGTCCGCATTTATTCGCCGGATTTCGGTTCAGTTGGCCGGGCAATCGCCCTTGCCAAGCTGTTAGGCGTATCAGTGCTTGCGACGCCAAAACAGCGTTTGAACGGGCGCATAGCGCTGGTTTCCGATCAGGATTTTCTCACTAGAGTTAAGGATAAATACGGGCCAGACGCGCCGGTTTCCTGCGCTGTCGATGATCTCCGCGGACTCCATCTTTTTATGAGAGAAGACGAAATTGATACTGCCGGCACGGCAGTTCAAACAGCCGGGGCTTTGCGCCAAAAGGGCGCCGCGAGCGTGCGTTTGATCGCCACTCATCCGGTTTGTTCAAGAGGCTGGAAAATGCGCCTTTTTCCATTCGGAGAGCATCAGCCGTTCGAAGCCATCTGGCTAGGCAACACTCGGCCGAGAGGCAATGATGAAACGGCTTACGAAGGTTCAACCGGAGGCAGAATCGAGGAAGTTGACATTGCTCCGGTCATCGCGAAAACTCTCGTTGAAGTAATTTCAGGATTAGCTTAGTCAAGCTCGCGCCAAAGCGCGGGCTTTTTTAAATTTCTCCGGCAAAGGGCTCTTGTTCTGGTATTGTTATTCGGCTGCGGCTTGGCGCGCGGCTACGGAACAATTTGATTATTTTGTATATTGCGTAAAGAACCAGAAGCAGTATCAGGATAAGGATTAATAAGCCAGCCAAAGGGCCGACTAATGAAGCGAGCGTAGCGGTAAAACGCTCATTGGTGATTTTCTTTACCGTTACGAAGAAAGAGGAATTTACCGAAAGATCGCGATTCCTCGCGTCGCGATAATCCACTCCAGTATTGAAAACTATGACTTCAGCGTCTTCAGCGCTTTCTTTAATCTTAAACTCCGCGCTTAGCCAGCCGTTACTTGAAGGTCCAAGTTTGCCTAATGAGAAAGTTAGGCGATTGGCTTCGCGCGTCACCGGCGTCAGATTGGCAGACACAAATTCAGCTTTCTCTCCAAAAGTTATTTCAAGAGTGAGATCGCGCAAAGAATAATTCGTATCGACGTTTTCATACATAAGCATATAATTCAGCGCGTCGCCTGGAGCCAGCGTATTTTTATTGGCGTAAGTCGAAATTTTTAATGGCGACGGATTTAAAGATGGCTGCGATATAATCGGCGGCTGAATTATTGGCGGGGGAGTCGGTTGTGGCGGTTGAATCACGAATCGCGTTCTGGTTCGGAAACTTAGAATACTGCCGCGGAATGTTCCGAAAGGATTTTCAGCTATCGCGCGAAAATAATAGGTAGTATTCGGAGTTAGATTTTGAATTAGAGCGGAGATATCTTGTTGGCCTTGTGTATTGGATAGGGTATTAAGCGGGGTTCTTGAGCCAAGTGCCAACGTATCGCCCCATTCAAACCATACGAATGTGGATGCGCCGTTAGGTATGGCAGTGCCGCGAAGTAAAGCGGAAGTTTCAAATATAGATTCAGCCGGAAAAGTGATAGCTTGCGGCGCGCCGCCAAATTGGAAGCCGCCGTTCGTGGTAAAGCTCAAGATGCTCCCGTAGCTGGTGCCAAAAGAATTTTGCGCGACTGTCCGGAAATAGTAAGTTGTGTTTTGAACGAGGTTAGTAAGCGTGCTCGCGACGCCTTGATTAAAAGATCCGCTGCCGATTGACTGAAATCCGGTAGTCGCGCCTAGCGAGAAATTCGTTCCCCATTCAAACCAAGTAATAGTATTGGAATTATTGGGGTTTACTAAGGCGTTCAGAGTTGCGAAAGTTTGGCCGATGGAGGTCGCCGAATTTGTTGTAACCGAGGGCGCGAAACCGAATTGACCGCCGCCGGAAGTGGTAAAGCTTAAGATATTTCCATAACTCGTCCCGCGCGAGTTTTGCGCTACGGCGCGGAAGTAATAAGTTGCGTTTGCGGCTAAACCGGAGATTACCGATGAAATATTTAATGTTCCAAAGCCGCTGCCCAACGATTGAAAACCCGTTGCAGCGCCTAACGACGGATTCAAACCCCATTCAAACCAAGCGGTAGTATCGGAGCCGTTTGGATTTACATTCCCATTTAAAACTGCAGAACTCTGGCTTATTGAAGTCGCTGAATTTGTATTAACTATCGGAGCGCCTCCCGGCTGTTGGCCGAAACGTGTCGTGAAGCTAAAAATCGAGCCGCGCGCCGTGCCAAAATTATTCTGAGCTACGACTCGGAAATAGTAAGTTGTATTGGAATTCAATCCAGTAAGATTCCACGAAGTGTTTATAAAAGAAGAGCCGTTGCCGAAATTCTGGATCGGCGTGCTGTTTCCCAAGGACGGCGTTCCTCCCCACTCAAACCATGTGGAAGCAGGGGAGTTGTTGGGATTGACCGCGCCGTTCAATGTGGCAATTGTTTCGCTAATTGAAGTTGCTGAGTCAGTTGAAACGCTAGGCGCTGAACCTGGCTGGTTAAAGCGCGTGGTAAAACTTAAGATAGAGCCATGCGTAGTGCCAGAAGAATTTTGGGCAACGATTCGGAAAAAATATGTCGTGTTCTGGTTTAAATTCACCAGATCTAAACTTAGAGCGCTGAAGGCGTTGCCTGTGCCAACTTGCTGGACTGCGGTTGAATTTCCGAGCGAGGAACTTGCGCCCCATTCAAACCGCGCGGATGTTTGAGAGCCGTTCGGATTTACTGAGCCGTTTAAAGTCGAGGAAGTTATGGCGATATTGGTAGCCGGATTTGTGATTGCCGATGGCGCTTGCTGGGATACTCCTTCGGTTCTGAAATTTAAAATTGATCCGCGGGAAATGCCAAAAGGATTTTCCGCAACAGCGCGGAAAAAGTAGATTTTATTCGGTTGGAGATTAATTAAACTTTCGGAAATATTTTGAAATGACGTTCCGCTACCCAAACTTTGCCGCGCTGTCGAATTGCCAAGAGAGTTTGTTTCTCCCCATTCAAACCAAGCCCGCGTTGCTGAACCGTTTGGGTTCAGCCGACTGTTCAGCATTGCCTCATTCTGGCCAATGTTTATTGCTGGTTCCGTAAAGACGCTGGGCGGGAGATTGCCTCCGCCTCCACCCGTGTTGAAAGATAAAATTGATCCTCGGGTAATTCCGAAATTATTTCTGGCAACAGCGCGGTAATAATAAGTAGCGTTTTCTGTAATGCCGGTTGAAGTGAACGCAAAGTCGGCGTTCATGGCGTTTGGCCAGTTGATTGTTTTATGCCCGACTGAAAGGCCTAACGCAACTGTTTTGCCGTATTCAAACCAGACTATGGTATAGCTCTGAACGCCTTGTCTGACATTGCCGTTTAGGGTAGCCGAGTTCGGACCTATAGAAGTTGCTGGTAGCGTTGTAACATTCGGTTCGCCAACAGCCAATGACTGATTTAACAATGTAGAAAATACTCCGCCTGCAGTTAAGACTAATGCGAGAATAATCAGTTTTTTGTCTATTTTCATTTTTATGCTCCGGTTAGCGAGGTTTTTTTATTACGATAAATCCTTGAAAAAGCTAGCAAATATCGGACTATTATGCAAATAAATTCAATTAGCCTCTCTCGACAAATATAACGGAATGCTTTACATTGTGTAATGGTTTCGCAGTCCTTTTACAATCAACGCCAAGGAGGCTTTAATGCATCAGAAGATCTTCATTTTCGCTGCTTGTCTGGTTTTCGCCGCGGTTGCAAGCGGCTGCGTGAAGCATCGTTCCTCGCCGCGCGCCCCCATTATCAACGTTGGATCTGAAGCCAATGCTTTTTCTCTTTTCGACATCGGCATCACGAATCCCGAGGCGGGTTCCCGCCATGAGATTGAATTCGATCTTGGCAATCCCAACGAATTCATTATCCGAGTTTTTCCGGTGCTCGACAGCGCGTCAATGTTGACCGCGGTCGCGCCGCCGGGCATGATCGTCGCTGATCGGGGTTTTGCGCCCGGCACAATCAAGATGCGCGTTCTCCGCGAGCGCCGCGGCAGAAGATCTGCGTCGGCTTGGGCGTCGTTTCAGATCAACTGGATGAACAGCCCGATCCTTTGGCCTTCTGGGATCGTGAGCGAATTCGCCGCCTTCGGAATGGAATCGCTGTCGCTTCAAGGTTCTGGTTCGCTGGAACTGCTTCAAGCTGCGGCAAGACCTCT
>Ga0209542_10019623_pt1 | contig 10802 bp, 14 predicted proteins | sample RifCSPhighO2_01_FD_184028 | JGI IMG/M metagenome (GOLD analysis project Ga0209542, IMG submission 184028) | Soil microbial communities from Rifle, Colorado - Rifle CSP2_plank highO2_0.1 (SPAdes) (version 2) | ecosystem: Environmental > Terrestrial > Deep subsurface > Rock core/Sediment ...
GCCTGGGCAGCAAAGCGAACACGGACCACTGCCTTGATATTTGTGACCACGGCTGCAGATTTTAAATTTTTTGACAGTCTTTTTCATACTATTTGCCATTAGGCCAATGGCGATAGCGTTTTTCAACGTAGATTATTCGCCAAAAATAGACGCCGGCAAAATAGCCACCGATAATGCCCAAAATCAGCAAACCAATTTGCAGCCACGCCGGCAAAGCGCAATAAGCATAGCCAAAAACCGTATAATCAGTAATGGTAAGGCCGGCACCTAGAGCATATTTGATATAGCCGATTTCAATCACCGCGTGAGCGATAAAACTCAACATCATGGCCAAAACTAACCAGGCAAAAATGTAAACGTATTTTTTCATAAACTATCTTGATATCTTGGCTTCGTTCTGCGCGCGTTCCACCATGAATTTTACCCCCTCATTCATATTGACGGCCTCAAGCATAATTTTCGGATGGCTGTTTCTAAAAACTCTAAAAATTTCATCAGCAAACGCCTGTCCGACGGTCGGCACGCGGTTAAAATCAAAAACAACTGATTGAAATTTATTAAGCCCGGCCAAAATCCGGCGCGCTTGCGAGCGGGAGATATAAACGGTTCCCATGGTATACAAACGGACGCGAATTTCCGTCTTATCAAAAGCGTGTTTTTCCGGATCGGTTTCGTACTGGCGAAAAATATCAATCAAGTGTCGCCGACTCTTTTTGCTGATTAAAAAAATTACCCGAGTGCCTGCCTTACTTGGTTTCTGTTCTTCAAAGAACACATCGTTGACCAAATTATCAACAACTAAACGATGGACAAAGCTTTCCAACACAAAACGATCGGCTACTTTTGAAGTAAAAAAAATTCCCTCACCCGAATGCGCCTGCGGCGCGGTGGTAGTTTTGCCTTTGAGCAACTCCTGCATCGCCTCAAACTCGTTTCGCAAATGCCGTTTTTTTATGACATTGCGAAAAACGCCGACACCAAAATCATTGACAATAAATTTCAAATTCCGATCGTCGTCAATAATCTGAACCTCAATGTCTTTGGAGGCGGAATGCTCGATCGCATTATTTAACATTTCGGAAAAAGCGTAGCTGATTATGCTTTGGACGTTTTCCGGCGCCTGCTTATAAGCCGGAAACCCCACCACTAAATCAGCCAAAATCTCATACTCTTTCAAATCTTTATTTTTTAACCTCTTAAAACTTTTGTTAATACCAATTTCATCCATAAACTGCGGCAAAGTATATCGGGCACTTCTGGTTGAACCGATTTTCACTATCAAACCACCGACCGTCATTTCCCGTAAAACCCGGCTGGCATACTGGCGAGATACGCCCAAAAAAACAGCCAAATCGATGGCTTTGGTGACTTTATTTTTTCTGATAAATTGAATAATCTTTTGTTTTATATCCATATATAGCCATTATATCTCACAACTGAATAATTGTAAACTAATTTTATTAATTGTAAACTAAATTGTCAACCAAATATACAAAGTACCTCAGGGTAAAAATGTAAACGTATTTTTTCATATTTATCAACTTCCGTAAAAAATTACTTGACCCTAACACTAATTACGTTCTCCGACTCAACCAAACAGCCAGGGTCTACACCCAAACATTCATCACTGGTTCGGCCTAAAGCCATGAACCTAATTGGATTCTCAGAATCGCTGGGCCAGTCTGTCGGGACGCCGAATTCAAAAGTGAACAAACTAGTGCCGTCATTTTTCACGGTCCGGCTGTAATAAGGGCTGGTAACAATGACTTGCGTCAACCCTTGACCCCGGAGCTGCAAAGTAATCGTCTCGCCGCGGCTCACCGTAACTGACCCTTTAGGTTTAATAAATTTAAGACTGGCTTGTGACGTCGGTGCCACCTGAGCTTTTGGCGATGGGGTGGTCTCGGATTGTTCCGATTTAAGAGCGCCTAAGTTACTTTTATTGGCGATAGAACAGCCGGTAGTGATTAGCGCTGTCAGCGTGATCAGCACCGCAATTACTATATATCGGCTGCCTAGCCGATTGGCGTTAGGGGTTAACATATATTTTTTTGATTAATTCTAACTTTTCAATTCTGGATAATTTTTTAATCCTGGACTCTTCTTTGGCCACGGTTGAACGACCGCGAAATTTTTTTGAGTACACCAGTTTAACTGGCCGCCGCGACCGCGTATATTTAGCCCCGAGTTTTGACGAATTATGTTCTTTAACTCGGCGCGGCAGATCAACCGTGATGCCGGTGTAAAGCGTTTTATCGGCGCACTTGAGGATATAAAGATAATACATAATAATTGCAGGCGCAGTCGAATTTGTTATTTCAATTCTATTGATTCTATCACCACGCCTTCAACCGGCCGGTCAGGACCTTGGGTCGCGACATTTTCAATTTTTGACACCACCTCCAGGCCGGCGATTACAACACCAAAATTAGTGTGCTTGCCATCCAGCCAAGGGGTATTGGCGGCGGTCACAATAAAAAACTGGCTGCCGTTGGTATCGGGTCCGGAATTAGCCATGGCGAGCGAACCTTTGACCAATTGGTGGCTGTTAATTTCGTCGGCAAAATCATAGCCCGGTCCGCCAGTCCCCCATCGACTTTTCAGGGAATCGTCTTTACTTAGCGGATCACCGCCTTGAATCATAAAGCCTTTGATCACCCGGTGAAATTTGGTGCCGTCATAAAAACCTTCTTGGGCCAACTTGACGAAGTTAGCCACGGTGGCTGGAGAATCTTGGCCGTAAAATTTAACCGTGATATCGCCAAGGGTAGTTTTAATTATTGCCTGGCTAACGTTTGCGGTCGGCGCGGTTGGCATAGGTTGAGTTTGGTTAATATTAATGTTTAAATTTTTAGCCGGCTGAGTGGCTGATTGGTTACCATAAAAATCCGTCCGGCTGGTCTGGCAACCGGCTAAAGCCAAGCTCAAAAAACCGAGTAAAATAATCTTCTTCATATTTTTTTTAATTTTGGTTAGTAATTACATTATACCCCGCTTACGCTTTTCAAGCTACAGCGGGCAGGCAAAAAAACCGTCACAAAAGTAATTTTGTCTTTTACTAAGTATTAACTTAATGATTTTGATTTCCACCCTTGACTTTCGTGCTCATCTATGATAATATTATCAGCTGCGTATCTCATCAACCGTGGCAAAAAATAAAAGGCTTTAGCCTAAACCAAAAAAAGAGGAGGGAGTTCAATGAAGCTCAAGGCAGTGGCAACCCACTCGTTGCCAGACGCCCTGCTTTTGGCGCTCGACAGTACCGAGGTGGCCGATGCCTTTATCAGGATCGTCACCGAGCATCTGCACGTGGCGCCAGGAAGTGCTGGCCCGGCGACCCATTACGTCCAAAAAACGGACTACGCCATTCCGACTTCGGATGGCAGAATGGGCGTCGAAGTCACGCTAAGCAAGGTTTCGGTCAACGACAACCGAGCCAGGAACGACTTCAAGCGCGCCCTGGAGGCACTCCAGAAGTTCTACATCGGATTGATCGAACACCACCTGGACGCGAACCAAGAGGCCCAACTGTTCATTTTACTGGCGCTCGACCAGCCCATCAAGTTCGTCGGCCAAGAACCGACGAGCCTGCTGGAACTCGATCCCGTCATGGTGTCCGGCCGGGCCGACTAAGTCGGCAATCTGGCTGTCACCTGACACCCGTTTCAAACCCCTGCGATGTTGTTAGTCGCGGGGGTGTTTTTTTATTCCCACCTAGGCTTTTCAAGCTACGGCGGGCAAGCAAAAAACCCGCCAGATTGACATCGGCCGGGCTGGTTGCCGGGGTGGCGATTACGATTCCCGGTCTTTTTCGGTTAAGCTTTGTAAAACATGCCATGCCTAATATACCAACTAGCAAGATACTTTTTCTAATGCGTCGGTATTTTTTGTAAGTGTAAGAATTTTTATTGTCCATGGTCCTCTAATTCTACCAGCAAAACTGAACTTTCCCGCCAATTTTTTCTTCCAGGTATTTTTCAACTTCCGGTATTGATCCAATTTGGTCAATCAATCCTTTTTCCAAGGCCATTTCACCCAAGACCGAAGACCCGTCGGCCAGGTTTCTGACTGTTTTAACCTCCAGCCCCCGGTTTTGGGCAACAGTCTGAACGAAGTTTTCATAAATAATGTCAATGTCGCGCTGCATTAGCGTTCTTTCCTCCGCCGTCAGCGGTTTATTTGGGTCGCCAGTGTCTTTGAATTTACCAGAGTTTAATAAAACATATTCAATGCCTTGTTCCTGGTTTTGCCGGGTGTAGCTGAGATATGACATGGTCACGCCAATACTGCCGACATCGGAATTTTTGGAGGCGAAAATAGTGTCTGCTCCGGTAGCCGCCCAGTAGGCCGCCGAAAGTCCACCTTCTCGGATTAAGGCCACCGTCGGCTTTTGAGCCCGCCTAAGCGCGTTGGCCACCTCTTCGGCCGCTACCGGCCAGCCACCGTAAGAGTCAACTTCAAGTACAATCGCTTTAATGGCGTCATCTTGCTCGGCTTGGTTGATATAGTAGACGATGTCTTGCGAAGCGCTTTGGTCGATCAATAGATTGCCTTCGGCATCATAGTTTTCCGGCGGAATATAGGTGGTTAGTTCGCCGTGGAGTTCAATACCTTGGACATTGCAAGCATCTGTTAATTCGTCAGTCATCGCATAATCTCCGGCTTCATCTTCAAAACTCATCAATTCTTCGAAAGCCACTTTGGCTATCCAGGGAATTGTCCAAATCAGGGCCATGGTAGCAATAATGGCCAAATAAAATAGCACTCTAGCCACTCGTTTGAAACTAAAGCCGGTTAGTTTGAGATTGAATTTAGGAGTTTTCATATGTTTATATTATACCCCGCCAGAGGCAGGCAAGCAAAAAATCGCCTGGGTGGCGATTATAATTTCGGACTCTTTGTGGTTAAACTTTGCAAAACCTGACTTATCGCTGCCAGTTCGGCTGGCTTCAAATTGCTGTGGCCTTTCTTAATCACGTAATTAGCAAACCCACGGCCGCCAATCCAAACATTTTCTTTTGGCCCGCGAATTGACGCGTCAATTTTGGCGTAAGGAAATTCCAAAATGCCTTGGACAGAATACGTTCCACCAAGTCGCTCATGCAAAAAATCAGCAACAAATCGCACTTCAGCCTGCGTCTGGGCTAAATAATCTTTTTCTAAATTTTTGCCATTGATTAGAATCTGATTGGTATAAGAAACAACACCGCGATGGGCTTTTGTTTCAATCACGAATATCCCAGTTGGCCCAATGCAGACATGATCAACATTGCCGCGGCCAGAATTAATGTCGTTAATAATTTTGTAGTCCGGCCCAAGCCGCTCCAGTTGCCGGCCGACAGTCAGCTCAGCGCCGGCTCCCCGGCCCCAAGTGAGGTAGTTATGTCGGCGTTCGTCAACTAGAATAACATCAATAACTTTAATAGCAAAAGCCAACAAAAAAATCACAATTAACAAATTCGACCCTTTAAAAAGAACTAACTTAGATAATAAAAATAAACCAAAAAGCCCAATGGCCACTTCAATTGTCCTGATGGTTGACTTGTGCTTTAAGTATTTTTTATAAGTGTAAGAATTTTTGTTGTCCATAATTATATGGTACCAAAAAATCGCCTGGGTGGCGATTATTTGGCGTTGGATTTGAAACGTCTAGTCATTACTATTTATTTAAAAAGGAAGGCCAAAGATTGTATTCTCACTATTATTCTTTTTATTTGCTTCAAGAAATGATTTCTGCCGCTTTTTTCTTTGTCCTTTACTGATTTTATTATATTCCTTAAAGTCTTTCTCGGCTCTCTTTTGTAATACTTTATCTAACTTGATTGCTTTTTCATTCACTTTGAGCGCCAGCTCGTTAAGCCCAAGCAATTTAATGCCTTGAAGCGACCGCACCCGCGACAAAGCGACATACCCCATGCCATACTCAAAGGTCTGGCTTAAATCAATTTCCGCGCAGTCTAAACTCATGCCTTGGCTTTTATGAACGGTAATCGCCCAGGCTAACCTTAAAGGCACCTGGCTGATTGAAGCGAGAATTTCGCCGCCATCTTCAATCGCCCAGCTCTCGGGCATCGCCACCACTCTGTCGCCTGAGATAGTTTCCACTTCCGGATAGCCGCTGTCTTCGTCAAAACCAATCACTTTGCCCAAAGTGCCATTGACGTATTTTTTGTCAAAATTATTTTTTATAAACATCACCACCGCGTCTTTTTTTAACGGCAAAGTTTCATACGCCAGACAAGATTTTTTCAAGTCATTGATCAGGTGCAAAACGCCAGTGGACCGCATTTCATAAACTCTTTGAGGGTCGGGCAATTTAGCCAGTTGGGAAAAATTATGAACGTCAACGTTTTGATTATGGGTATATAGTTTAGTCGGTTCAATCTTGGCTTTAACCGGCTGATTGAGCCGTTCCTGCAAAATTGCTTGAACTTCACGAGTGACTTTATTTTCCCTCATACTGTTTAAGACTTGAAGAAATCGCTGATCGGCCTGACGAAACTGCTCTTCTAAGTAGCAAATTTTTAGATCCATCTTATTCCAAATTTCCGACTCCGTCACAAAACGGCCGTCTTCGCCTTTTTTGGCCACCGGCGGGAGCTGGAAAAAATCACCGCAGAGGATGACCTGCAATCCGCCAAACGGCCTTAAATCCTGACGGATGATCTGGCAGATTCTATTGACTAAATCCAATCGGCTGGCGTTCAACATCGAAATTTCATCGATGATCAAAGTGCTCGTAAATTTTATCCTGACCCAGACTTGTTCATTATTAGCGAGAATTTCTATCTCTTTATCGGTCATTGTTTCATTGATACCCATGCGGCACCAAGAGTGAATTGTCCGGCCATTGAGGTGAGTGGCCGCCAGGCCGGTTGAAGCGGTGATGCCGATTTTTACCCCTTTTTTCTTTAAATAGTTAATATATTTATTTAATAAAAAAGTCTTGCCGCAGCCGGCCGGACCAGTCAGCAAAGCACTGTAACCCATTTTTAGCATTTCCTCGGCTTCAGATTGCTTCATAATTAAAATCTATTTTATTGATATAGCTTATTAAAAACCGCCCGGGTGGCGATTGGCAGTTTTTATTTTTTTGTTGGCCACCTATATTGCACAAGTATTAGGAGGTAAATTCAATAAATGGCTCCCCTTCTTTTTAATAAATCTAGGTAAGTTAATATTTTTATTCCATACAAAGAGTAGCTTAGCTTTAGGTTTTGTCTTTGAGAATCTTCGATTATTTTTTCCTATGACCAACTGCCCTAGGAACAGGCAAACCGAGTTTCTGCAAAGGTAAATAATTAAAATAATATTGGCACCCAACGCTAATCACATAGTCGAGAGTATCTTTGTACGCTGGGTTATTAAACCAGTCGTTCAAAATGTAAATGTATTCCACTTCGATGTTGAGCGGCGCCATTAACTTCTTATACTGTTTTTTCTTGAAATCACAGGTTTGGAGTTTCTCATCTACAGAGCCGGCGACCTTTTGGAATTTCATTTCGATAATAAACAGGGTGTTATTAACAATAACATATAATGCCTCGTCTGGTAGAAGTCTTTTGGAGATGTATTTACGCCAATTGACTTTTCTAGACTCCAAATATTTATATAATCCATTTTTCCGATAACTGCGCGCTACTTCTTTCCTTGAGTAGCAAATGACATTTCCTTTAATTGAATATCCAGGAGTTTTTTCCAAAAGCGATAAAATGTCTCTTTCTCGTTCAAAGTTGAGGCCGGTAATCGTGTTACCACCTCCAAAGCCTTTTTCTTTCATACTATTTATTAAATTATTATTAAAACTTCTTTATCATCGATCTTATAATCATACCCTAATAATTTTTTTTGCTTCGTATTTAATGTTGTGGTATCAAGCAAAATATTTTCGGAAGGAAACTCTTTCTCCATAATCTTACCACCATCTTTTATATAATTTTCAGCAATTTTTTTATCGTATGTCCAACTTGTTATTTCTCTGTTATCTTTATTATATTTATTCACTCCTCTATAAAGTGTCACCTTGTCTGGTTTCTTAAAATGAACAAAAAACTTTAACACTTTTTTGCTTGGGTAGTTAACAGGTACATCAAAAGCAGATTGATGAAAATATTTATCGGTCCACTCAATTACATAATTTGGTATATTTATCATTTCCATATTTTATTTCTTACATTGTGATCTAACTCCTCAAATCTCTTTATTGACAAATCTAGGTATTTTTTTTCTGTATCAATACCCATAAACTTTCTGCCATTAATACATGCCGCTAAGCCCGTCGTAGAAGACCCAGCAAAAGGATCCAGAATCAAATCTCCCTTTTTTGTACTGGCCAAAACGATACGCTTTAATAAATCGAGCGGCTTTTGGGTTGGGTGTTTACCAAACTTTTTTTCTTCAGGTTTGGGTGTGCCAATGGCCCAGACAGAACGCATTTGTTTGTTTTGCTTTTTTATAAAATCGCCATTCCACTCTCCGTCTTTCATTATATTGTAATTAAAAACATGTTTGGCGTTTTTATCTTTACGCACCCAAATCAATGTTTCATGACTAGCGGTAAAAAAGCGACAGCTTAAATTAGGAGAAGCATTTGGCTTAAACCAAGAAATGTCGTTCAAAATATGATAGCCCAGCGCTTGCAAGGCGTGACCGCATTGATAAATAGAATGATAGGTACCGCTGACCCAAAGTGTTCCTTCTGGTTTTAATAATCTTTTGCACGCTTCTAGCCATTTGTAATGGAATTGATAATCACCATTGAAGCCACTGCTTTTGTCCCAATCACCTTTATTGACGCTCACCCGACGGCCAGCATGCACAGTAAAGCCGCCGTTGGAAAGATTATATGGCGGATCGGCAAAAATCATGTCAATACTATTTTCGGGAAACCTTTTTAGCAACTCTAAAGAGTCGCCATGATATAACGCAAAGTTATCTGCCTTAAAATAAGGGGGCATAGTTCTAATTGTTATTAGTCTAGACATTTGCGCTACATTGATTAATTCGACGCCTTAATTTTCCCAAATTTTGGCTGCTTTGTCAAAATTAAAATAAGATCACGATGAGAGGCTATCCAAAGGGTTTTGTCCCGCAGTCATGCCTCTTTTTTTATAGGTATTGACAAATATACATAAGGGCTGTATTCTAATATCAGAATACACACGAAAAATACCTCTTAACGGTTTTGTCCTTAAGCGGTGTTTTTCTTTTTATACTCTAATTTCCGCCTTAAATTGTCCATAAAAATTATTTTTTCTTTCGCTGTTTTCTTTAATAAAATTGAACAAGTTTTTATGTATGGACTCATGACTCGTTCAAGTTTATTAGTTTTGTATAAATATTTAACTAAAGAATAAAAATCACCGTCGCTGGTTATTATTATTGCCTTGTCATAATTCTTATAATCTAACATCACCTGTAATACTAAATCAGCGTCAACGTTGCCTTTCATTTCTCCTCTACCATCAGTTATGACGGGCTTAAAAATTAAATTATAACCACATTTCTGAAGAGCAGAATATAGGTCCTGATTTTCCGGCATATAACCGATAAAATAATAAGCCACGACCACCTTATATTTTTGTTTAAGATAAATTCTAAATCTTCTGAAATCTAAGTTCCAGCCCAAATTCTTAATTCCTAAGTTAAGATTTTGACCATCTATAAAAGCGTAATTGTTTTCTTTTTGGTACATAAAAAAGCCCGCTAATTGCGCGCTATGTTTACGTTTTTATTATACGCCCGCCGAAAAATTCCGTCAAGAATAATGGGATTCTCCGACGAGCTCAGGGTGACAAGGTTAAAACCACCACACCAAAAATTGATATATGCAGGAGTGGCAAAACAATAATGCCAGCCTCAAAAAACGTAGAGAATTTTAGAAACTGGAGCGGCTGCGGTTGCGCTGTTCGAGTCCCGAGCCTTGTCGAGGGACGAGTTCGCAACCGTAGCGAACAGTTTCGTTAAAAAATTCTCACAGTTTTTTGCCGGCTGGCGATTTTTCCGCCACTTTTTCTAAAAAAGTGGCAAAGAAATTTTTGTCAAAACAAATAGATTCTTCGACTGCGCTCAGAATGACACCCCTCACCCTCGCCCACTAAGGGGAGAGGGAAACTTTGAAAATCTTTGGTGTGGTGGTAAACAAAAAACCCGCTTGAGTGACGGGCTTAAAAATTAAATTATAACCACATTCCTGAAGAGCATAAATTCCGCCCTTGACATATTTATTATTTCTTTTCCTTGAATTTACTCCTTTTTGGGGAGAGTTTCAACCGACCTTAAATATAACGTCGGAAAATATATGTTCCGGTAATTTTAACCAACAAATATTAAACGACAAATACAACTAAAAACCACTCAATTAAAAAGTGGTTTATAATTTAAACTACGCCCAGTTATATTTTTTTGGATCAAATCCGTCACCACAAGTAGTTTCCAAAATTGCAGTAAAAATTTGATATGGATCTAAATTTGCCGCTGGTCTTCTGTCCTCTAAATATCCTTTTCCTTCACTGGCTACTCGCGCAGGAATTCTAATAGATGCTCCGCGATCGCTTATGCCATATCTAAACTCATTTATGCTGCAGGTTTCGTGCTTGCCAGTTAATCGCTGATCGTTATCGGCTCCATAAACTGCAATGTGTTGCTTATGAAAATTTCCTAACTTCTCGCATGCCGTTTTTATAATTTCTATTCCATTGTCCGATCTCATTGATTCAGTTGAAAAATTTGTGTGTCCGCCAGCTCCATTCCAATCTCCGGGCATTGGTTTTGGATCTAATTTTGCATAAGCATTGTAATCC
>Ga0209542_10019626_pt1 | contig 10801 bp, 11 predicted proteins | sample RifCSPhighO2_01_FD_184028 | JGI IMG/M metagenome (GOLD analysis project Ga0209542, IMG submission 184028) | Soil microbial communities from Rifle, Colorado - Rifle CSP2_plank highO2_0.1 (SPAdes) (version 2) | ecosystem: Environmental > Terrestrial > Deep subsurface > Rock core/Sediment ...
GTCCCGCCCCAATTCCGTACGAAGTCAGCAGTAAAATTAGGGTTATCTCGCGGCAACGCCTACGGCTTATCGCATCTCAAAACCCAGTTAATATCTGAATTGAGGCGGGACATGAATTTTTTCGTAAAATACAAAATCCTCCGGTTCAATGACAAACGGATTTTTACAGTTTTGGCAGATTTTAGTTTCCTGAGTCATTTTAATACGTTTTGGACGTTCTTCGCTCAACGCAAAAAACCAAGATTATTCTCTCGTAAATTTTAATCCGGTAAAAAATCCGGTATGATCCGATACGCCTCCGCCAAACATTATCCTCGCCTTTCATTTTCTGGATATCTCCGAAGTGGGGGTCTAAAGGGAGCAACCGGATGACATTAAGAATTGCCTCGGCGTCAGACCGGGGTATTTTATGCAAAATCCTAAAAACACCGGGATCAACTTGTAAATCCCAGCTTTTTAACAAGTTCATTATAGGAAAGCGTTTTTCTTCTGCCTAAATTGTGTTCGGCCGCCTTTAGCGCATTTTTCTGCGCGACCGTGGGTTGAAATTCTTCTATTGTCTTAAGTCCGCGTAACATCTCATATTCCTTGCGCGGAATTACTACCAGGTCATCTTCCCGAACCATTTTTTTAGGAATAGTAATTACGTTCATGGTGTCATGATAACACGCCGCAGGTTGTGCGGCAAGTCATTAATTTTTTAATCATATAATCTCTTTCAGATAACACTCCTTGCAATAAATAATTGGCGCGTCCTCTTTTCGATAATTCGTGCGAAAGGATTTACCGCATTTATCGCAGGTATGCTCCACCAGTGTCATTTGCCAGACCCAGCGCTTAACTTTTTCCTCAATCCGGCAAAAAGGACAACGGCGCGGAAGCGGAAAATTATGAACGGATTTTTATAGTTTTGGCATCTTCGTGATTCTTGATTCATCCCGTTAGAAGTTTATTCTTGTGCTAACCTCGACCCCAAATACCAGTTGGTATGTTGTCTTGAACCCCAGTAAAAGTTTGACATATACTTCTAACGGGATTCATGCTTATTGATTCAAAGGAGCTTGCTCACCCCAATTCTTTCCCATTTCAACATCCACCGCCAACGGAACTTTTAATTTAGCAGTGTTCTCCATTATTTCTTTAATCTTTGGGGCATACTTTTTGACTGTCACATCCTTTATCTCAAACAAAAGTTCGTCATGCACCTGTAAAAGCATCCGCACCTTATCCTCTAATTTTTCTTTACGGACCCAATCGTCAATTTTTATCATTGCCATTTTAATTATGTCGCCAGTGGCAGTCCCTTGCACCGGCATATTCACGGCCATGCGCTCGGCCTCACGCTTCATCTGCCAATTCGGAGATAAAATTTCCGGGATGTAACGCCGGCGTCCAAAAATGGTCTCCACATATCCTTTTTCTTCGGCAAATTGTTTGGTTTCAATAATATAATTAGCGATGCCGGAAAATTTTTTAAAATACTCATCTATAAATTTTTTGGCATCATCCCGCGACATGCCGGTTGCCTCGGAAAGCGCTTGCGATCCCATGCCGTAAAGCACTCCGAAATTAAGGGTCTTGGCCGCTCTACGCAATTCCGGCGTAACTTTAGCCAAGGAAACATTATAAATTTCCGCGGCGGTCATTTTGTGAATATCGAGTCCGTTTTGAAAGGCCTCAATCATTTTTGTGTCATTGGCAATGTGCGCCGCGACCCGAAGTTCAATCTGCGAATAATCAAATGAAACAAGCCTAAATCCTTTTTCAGCAACAAACGCCTTGCGAACTTCTTTTCCGTAATCCGACATTATGGGAATATTTTGCAGATTTGGATTGGCTGAAGACAGCCGCCCGGTCGCGGTACCGGTTTGATTAAATGTGGTATGCAAACGTCCGGTTTTAGGATCAACCAGCAAAGGAAGCGTATCAACATAGGTTGTTTTCAATTTCATGAGTTCGCGATAATCCAAAATTTTGGGGACAATCGCGTGCTTCTCTTTTAATTTCTCAAGTTCCGATTCACGAGTGGAGACCACTCCGCCTTTATCGGTTTTACGCAGCCCTTTGGTCGCCAAAAGCAATTTGTCAAAGAGGATTCGCGATAATTGCTGGGATGAATTAATGTTGAATTCCTCGCCCGACTCGTGATAAATTTCTTGGGTGAGTTTTTTAAGTTCGGCGTCTATTTTCACCGAGAGCCCCTGCAAATATTTTTTATCAAACAAAATTCCCTTCTCTTCCATGTCCGCCAGAATAGGCGTAAGCGGCATTTCAATATCCAAAAACACCTTGCGGATTTCCCCTTCGGAAAGCTTTGCCTCAAGAGACGATACGATCTCAAAAAAGTGAATAAATTCATCCGGCGCATCCTGGGAAACCATACGGCCGAGTTCACGCGAAGCAACAGCCAGATATGAAAAGTCCCGTAAAAATTGACTGGTTAAATAAGCGGCAATCATGGTATCAAAATAAATGCCGCAAATATTCACGGCTTGCGCGCGTAAAAATTGGATAATTCCCTTCCCGTCATGCGCATACCATTCGCGCTTGCCCTCCAAAATGCTTTTCACCGTCTTTTCTCGAAAAAGCGGCTTGTTTATGACCACAACCGCACCGGACTCATCCTCAACCGCAAAAAGGTTGTTTTCGTATAAAATAAACCCAAGACGTTTTTGCTCCGAATCCGCCATAAAATTTTCGAAGTCCTTTGCGGTCTTTAAAATGCGCCGGGCTCTCTCCGGTCGAGCCACGACTTCAAGCAACGCTCCCTGCGTTGCTACGGATTTTTCTTGGCGCGTCACGGGGCGCAATTCTGAATCACCGGATTCCCCGAGGCGCTTCAATAAACTAAAAAAACCGAATTTCTGAAAAAGCACGCGGACGTCGGGACTCAAAATATCGCCTTTCCATGCGGAATTTTCGAGTTGAAATTCAATTGGCGTATCCAAATTGATCCGAGCCAACTCTTTGGAAAACTTGGCATCTGCCTCACCCTCCGCAAGTTTCGCGGCAACGGATTCGGAAATCCGCTTGTCTTTCTTTTTAAGCGCTCCATAAACGCCTTCTATGGAATTGAAATTTTTAAGAAGCTCGGTCGCGGTTTTCTCGCCAATCCCCTTAACACCCGGAATGTTGTCGGACGGATCACCACGAAGGCCTTTATAATCAACCAGCTGCCTCGGGGCCAAACCAAACCGTTCCCGCACCGCTTTTTCATCATAAATAACAGTGTCGGTTATGCCCCTGCGCATGGAATACACTTTTAAACTTTTACGCACAAGCTGAAATGCATCTGCGTCGCCGGTTACAATAACTACTTCAATTTTTTTATTTCTCTCAAGATGCGATGCAATTGTCCCAATAATATCGTCAGCTTCGTATCCGGCTTTCTCAAAATATGGAATTTTAAATGCCGCAAGAACCTCGCGCACTTTGGCAAACTGACTCGTCAGTTCAGATGGCGTTTCAGGCCGTTGCGCTTTATAGCGCTCATAGGCAACATGCCGGAATGTGGGGCCCGGCATGTCAAAAGCCGCCGTGATATAATCGGGTTTTAATTCGCGCAAAATCCGCAAAAGGATGGTGGTAAATCCATAAACCGCATTAATCGGCTCCCCCGCCGGAGTCGTTAAAGGCGGCAAGGCGTGATACGCCCGATGAATTATGGCGTGAGCATCAATTAAAATAAGACGTTTCATAAAACAAATTGTCGCGAATCAATAGCGAATTTTCGCGAAGCGCGAATCTTACGTATCATATTCGCAATACCCTTTCGCCAGGTCTCTTCCCGTGTTCAAATTTAATCCGTATCGCATCTTTGGGTATTATTCTGCGGATGCGATCTGCCCATTCAATAAGAATTATCGCGTCTTTGTCTTTTAACAAATCTTTAAATCCAAGGTGCAATAAATCTTTCGGCGAATCAAGGCGATAGCAATCAATATGAATTAGATGGCGTAGCGCATAGCGTTTAGTGTTTAGCGGATAGACCTTTATAAGAACAAACGTAGGGCTTAAAACATTTTCTTTGGCGCCGAGCGCCCGGGCAAACCCCTGCACAAACGTGGTCTTGCCTGCGCCCAGATTACCCTCCAACGCCAATACTAAAGCGCCGGAACGAGAACTGGATAAACTTATGGTTTTAGCCAGGCGCGCCGCAATTTGTTTAGTTTCTTTAGAACTTGCGCTGCAGATCCGCATTTGATTATCTTACCGTATTTTTGGCTAAAAATCAAGGGTTTCTATCTATTGTTGTGGTTGTTCCGAAAATTATCCAGTGTGGATAACTATTTTAGTTGACGTGTGGATGACAACGCGCTACGAATACATTAAGAAAACCTAAAAAGAGAGGTATTGTGCGTTTTTGCGAAATTTGCGTAGGCGCGGTTACAAATAAATGAGCGAGGCGACAAGGGAAGCCGCGAGCGGACGTAGCGGAGGACTCCCGTTGCCGAGCGAATATTATTTGTCCGCGCCGCAGCACTTGAGCAAAACGCACAATACCGAATGATCCCTATGGATATTCAAAAGGCCGTCCAACTTATTGAGCAAGGGAAACACGTCGCATTTATCCTTCCGCCGAGTCCGTCTTTTGATTGCCTGGCCGCGGCTGAAATTCTTGCGCAAGTGCTTGAGTCCCGGGGAAAACGGGTGGGCTTTGTAATGCCAGCGGAAAACCATCCGTTTATCCGCAATGATATTTTCCCGACGGTTGCCGCCATCCGGCCGCTCCTAAAAGAATTTGTGGTATCACTTAACACGGAAAATTTGCCGGTTGCCGAGTTGCGCTATGAAAAACAAGACTCCGGCATTGACGTTATTTTTTCACCGAAATCCGATCCGCTCTCCGAAAAGCTAATTTCCTTCCGGAGCGGAAAACCTCTTTGCCAGGCGGCCGTCATGCTTGGCATTCCGCATATTGAAGACCTGGAACAAACTTCATATCTCCCCCCGGAATTTTTTACTGAAACGCCCTTAATCGCCATTGATACCGCAAAGAATCATTCACGTTATGGAGAGGCAAACCTCATTGATTCCGACCGCGCGGCGCTTTCAGAAATTGCCTACCTTTTAGTATCGTCATTTTCCGAGTCGCCACTTGACGCAAAACAAGCAACTCTCGCGCTTGCCGGAATTCTTTCTGCAACCAATGAACTACGGGATCCAGCAGCCGGAGCAAACACCCTGCTTGCCGCATCCGAACTCTTGCGCCTGGGGGCCAACCGGACGGACGCACAAAAATATCTATCAACCCAAACAACGTATGACCTCAACCCCCTTTTGGGGCGCGCCCTGGTACGCTCAAAAAAAGACGAGAGCGGCGTGTTTTGGTCGCTTTTAACCTCGGAGGATTTTGAAAAAAGCGGGAAATCCGCACATGATATAACGCGCCTCATGCCGGCCCTTGAAAAAAATCACGACCCCGCAGCAATTATTGCCCTGCTCTGGCAGAATCCATCTACCCAAAAGATTCAGGCAACTCTGGCTGGACCGCGGGAAAAACTTGAGACGATAAAAGAATCCTCGGCCGGAGAATTCCAAAGCCCGTATCTTGCGCTATCCATAACATTTTCTTCTTTCCGCGAAGCGGAGGTATACATTTCCCGGCTTACTTCGGCAAACTGATATATTTTGCCCGCGTTCTACCTGCCTGGGGACACGTTAAGTATCCCACAAAAAATCTCCGTGGTAGAATAAAGGCATGCCTATACCCGCTGAAGAAAAGGTAACGCGGAAATATGAAATGCTTCGCCGGAAGGAGGAAGAAGAAAGTGTTAAACTGCTTTCGCAAAAATATAAACTCCCCTATATTGATCTTTTTATCTTTCCGATCGAAATAGATGCTATAAAAACCCTGCCCGAAGACAGGGCCCGGGCGGCTAATTTGGCCATATTCCAGCGCGCCGGTAAAAATTTAAAAATCGGCGTGCGAACCCCGGAAAAAGAAGAAACCAAAACCGCGCTCAAACACCTTGAATCCGACCGCTATACTTACGAACTTTATCTGATATCAGTACACAGCTTAGAACACGCTCTGGGGTTTTATAAAAAGATCCCCGAGGAACACAAAAGAACCGCTGGCGCCATTGAAATCGCTCATGAACGCATTACCGAGCTCCGCCAAGAAATAACTAATCTGGCGGAAATCCGCACTAGAATCGAGGCCACATTTTATTCCAAAGCGACCGACTCCCTAGAAATAATACTGGCGGGAGCCATAGCCGTAGACGCGTCCGATGTTCATATAGAACCGCAGCCGGACTCGTGCCGCATCCGCTACCGGCTAGACGGCGTGCTCATGGATATAATCAATATCCCAACGAAACTTTACCAATTGATTCTATCGCGCATCAAACTTATATCCGAATTAAAATTAAACATACACGAAAAAGCGCAGGACGGCAGATTTACTATGCATGATTCCGTTGACATTGAGGTGCGCACCTCAACCCTGCCAGGCCCTGCGGGCGAGAACGTGGTCTTGAGAATTTTAAATCCCAAAACTATAGCTGTTCCGTTTGCAGAGCTTGGCATGCAACCCTGGGTCGTTGCCCTGATGGAAAAAGAGCTAAATCGGCCTAATGGCATGATTTTAACCACCGGTCCTACCGGGTCCGGAAAAACAACCACACTTTACGCTTTTTTACGGAAAATCCACACGCCTGACATTAAAATAATCACGCTTGAAGATCCGATTGAATATCACTTGCCCGGGATTGAGCAAACACAGGTAGACGCAAAAAGGGGCTATGATTTTGCCGCGGGCCTACGCTCAATCCTGCGCCACGACCCGGACGTAATATTGGTGGGAGAGATACGTGATCTTGAAACGGCTGAAACCGCCATGCATGCAGCATTAACCGGACACCTGGTATTTTCCACCCTGCACACCAATAATGCCGCAGGCACAATTCCCCGCCTGATTGATCTTGGCGTACGGCCCTCGATCATAGCTCCGGCCATAAACATTTCCATGGCGCAACGCTTGGTGAGAAAATTATGCGCGTCTTGCCGCAAATCAGTAAAACCCGACAAAAAGGGGGTGGCAGATTTAGAAAAAGAACTGGCTTTATTCCCCAAAAACGTACCTACGCCCGCGAAAGACAAATGGTCTATTTTTGAGGCGCTAGAGACCGGATGCCCGGCTTGTAACCATACGGGATATAAAGGCCGATCCGGAATTTACGAAATAATTTTGATTGACGAGAAAATAGAACATCTAATCCTTAAAGAGCCGTCGGAATATGAAATAAAAAAACTGGCCGCGGGCCAGAGACAAATCAACATGCAGCAAGACGGACTTTTAAAAATTCTATCGGGCGTTACGGATTTTAAGGAATTAGAGCGCGTAGTCGGAGAATAGTTACTAGTAACTGGTTATTGATAACTGATAACTGGTAATTAATTTACTCCCTTCGGATCGTGGGCAATTACTCCGGTTTAGGAACGCGGAGGCTAGGATTTTCGCCAGGCATGAACCAGTAACTGGTAACCGGTTACTAGTTACTAATAACCAGTGTCCAGCAACCAGTTCACCCTGGTATAAAAATCCCCTTAAGGTTGATGGTCTCTTCCTTAATTGCCCACGATCTGAAGGGATTAATGAAACTACTTTTTTACACAAAAAAAGGGCGTTTTTAACCCTCCATTTATATTTACATTATAGCAAACTATAGATCTTATGTCAAATTTGCTTCAAAAACCAAAATCCGAACCGGGCGATCAGACACTTGATCTGGCGCTCCGCCCAAAGCATTGGGACGAATTTATAGGACAGGAACATCTTAAAAAAAATGTACGGATTTTGATTGATGCCGCCAAAAAACGGGGGGAGGCGATGGAACACATACTCTTGTCCGGTCCGGCTGGCCTTGGCAAAACCACCATGGCCTACTTGGTGGCCAGGGAACTCAACACCAATATCCGTATAACCTCCGGCCCGGCGATTGAACGCGTGGGAGATCTTGCTTCAATTCTGACCAACCTCACGCCGCATGACGTTTTGTTTATAGATGAAGCGCACCGCTTGAATAAAATGATTGAAGAAGTGCTTTATCCAGCCATGGAATCGCGGAATCTTGATATTATCATCGGCAAGGGGCCGTCGGCGCGCACCATTCAGATTGAACTGCCGCCCTTTACACTGATTGCCGCGACCACCCGAATCGGCCTTTTATCAGGACCTCTGCGTTCGCGTTTCGGCGCCGCCTTCCGTCTAGGATTTTACCTGCCGGCCGACATTGAAAAAATTATTTCCCGTTCAGCCGTTATGCTCGCCGTTTCCTGCGATGAAAAAGCAGTTGCGCGGATTGCGGCGGCATCCCGTTCCACGCCCCGCGTTGCCAACCGCCTCCTAAAGCGCTGCCGGGACTATGCGCAAGTCCACGGCATCGGCATCATAACCGACGACATTGCCTGCCTCGCCCTTGAACTGCTTGAAATTGATCCTCTGGGACTTGAGGCCATGGACCGAAAAATGTTAGAGGTGATGATAACCAAATTCAACGGAGGTCCGGTGGGATTACAGGCAATTGCCGCGGCCGCCTCTGAAGAAGAAGATACAATTGAAGAGGTGTATGAGCCGTATCTTATGCAGTTGGGTTTTATTGAACGCACCCCGCGCGGCCGGGTTGCAACCGAGCGCGCCTACCGCCATCTCAATCTTCCCATTCCCTCCCAAAACAGATTATTAGCGTAAAGCAAACAGCTACGAACACAGAATGTTTTTTATAGCCACCCTTATCTTTATAATCTTCACCGCCCTCTATACCCTGGCTTCTTCCGCCGTGATATATCATCTCAAACAGTACACCGTGCCTCAATATCATGCGCCAGGAGTTATAATAATGTTTTTTATTCTTCTGTCATTTTCGTTTTGGCTTTCGGCGCTTTATTTTTTACTGCAGATCCCAAAATAATAATTATAGCGCATAGCGCTACATTCAATAAACCTCTAAAACGAGCGCTGGCAGGCATAAACTTTCCAATAACGGAGATTCGGAAACAAATCGCGAAGCGGAGCGGCCAGGAAAGCCGGCTCTGCCGGAAGGACTTCCGGCCGCGGAGCGAGTAGATTTGTCCGAATCGGAGTTCTGGAAAATTTCTGACAACAGCGCGAATCATTCTTGCTTACTCTTTCCGACAACGAAAAAGTTCTTGCCGTAGTCCACAAACATTGGTTTGTGATGGTGGGGCCGATTATAACTTTTGCCGCACTTATATTTGCCCCAATCATGGTCATTATAATTCTTCCGCTTATAACCAAAGGCTTTGACCGGGTGTTGGTGGAGGTTCTCACAGATTTTTCGCTTTCTTTATACATCATGATCCTTCTTCTGTTCATGTTTCTTATTTGGATGGATTTTTATCTGGATATGTGGATTATCACCTCCAAGCGTATCATAGACATTGAACAGCGCGGACTTTTTTTCCGAGAAATTTCGGAGATTCCGCTGGTGCACATCCAAGATATCACCCTGGAAGTCCACGGCATTATACGCACTTTCCTTAAATTTGGAACCATCCGAATTCAAACCGCGGGCGAACGGGAATTTGCGGTCCGCGACATTCCGCGTCTCTACGAAATAAAAGATCTCTTATTGAAATATTCGCAGATAGAAAGAACCGCCAAATAATTAAATGGGTGTACGTGCGGTTGAGATGTTTTCTTCCTTCGACAATTGAGAGACGAATTAGCATGGTTCCGTCCAGCAGGGCGGACAATTCGCCGGTCATTAGTGAGTCCGCCGCTGGGCGGACGATACGTGTCGAAGAAGAAAATATCGAAACCGCTATCGCGAATGTCTGGACATTCCAAGTGGGCGCAAATAAAACATAAAAAGGCATCAGTCGACGCCAAGCGCGGACGGGAATTTTCTAAGTTTATTCAGGAAATTATGGTTGCGGCGCGCACCGGAGGACCGAATGAGGATGCCAACCCGCGACTGCGCGCGGCCATAGAACGGGCACGTTCCCTCGGGCTTCCTAAAGACAATATTGAACGCGCCGTGGCGCGCGCGACCGGAAGCGGAGACGATACAAAATTAGAAGAATTTCTATATGAGGCGACCGCACCCAATGGATTATTTGTGCTTATTGAGGGCATTACTGACAACAAAAATCGGACCTTGGCCGAGATAAAAAAAATCCTGACCGGCGGGAACGCAAAACTCGCCGACCCGGGATCCGTATTTTGGAATTTTGAAAAAATCGGGTCCTTTGAAGTGTCTCGTGCCGATAACCCCGGGAAGAGTCCGGAACACATAGAAAACGCTATCATTGAATCTGGGGCCCAGGATATGACATCCCTTGACAAGGCCTGGATTGTTAAGACAAAATTCGAGGAGTGCGAGTCCGTACGCAAAGCGCTGGAAGAGCGCATGGTCAAAATAAATACGGCTGGCCATGATTATAAGGCTCGTGCAACCGTAATACTCGAAGCTGCGGCAAAAAAATCTTTTGAACAGCTTTTGAATTCGCTAACAGGCCTTGACGACGTACAGGAAGTATACACTAACTTACACGAATAATAAACGAATTAATTAACGAATCAAAACGAACAATCCGTTAACCCCGCTAGAAGCTTACCTAGTCAGAAGAAAATTAGTCATAGAGGGGAGTCGTCTTTTATTAAGCGAGCTTCTAACGGGGTTAGTATTCGTTGGAAAATTCGTTCCGCATTCACAAAAATGATTATTCTCGGTATTGATCCCGGCACAATTTCAATCGGATACGCACTTCTTGAAACTAATCCTTCCCCGCATCTGAAAGACGCCGGACTTCTCCGCATAAGCCAAAAAAT
>Ga0209542_10019627_pt1 | contig 10801 bp, 13 predicted proteins | sample RifCSPhighO2_01_FD_184028 | JGI IMG/M metagenome (GOLD analysis project Ga0209542, IMG submission 184028) | Soil microbial communities from Rifle, Colorado - Rifle CSP2_plank highO2_0.1 (SPAdes) (version 2) | ecosystem: Environmental > Terrestrial > Deep subsurface > Rock core/Sediment ...
GGAAAAGTGCCCATCATTTGCGGCGGCACGGGCTTCTGGATACAAGCGCTCATTGAAGATAATGCTTTCCCTGCAGTAAAACCTAACCTGAAACTACGAAAAAAACTTGGCAAACTATCAGCCGAAAAACTTTTCGCAATGCTTCAGAAAAAAGATCCTCGTCGTGCGAAAACTATCGATACAAAAAATAAAGTCCGCCTCATCCGTGCTTTGGAAATCTGTCAGACTCTCGGCAAAGTCCCCCCTCTTCCTGCCAAATACCAAATACTAAATACTAAATACATCATCATAGCACTAAACCCTGACAAAGAAACACTCCGCAAGAATATCAAGGTACGGCTTGAAAAAAGGCTTAAAAAAGGCATGATCGCCGAGGTGAAACGCTTGCACGCGGATGGCGTAAGCTGGAAAAGATTGAAAAGCTTCGGATTGGAGTATAAAAATGTGGCCCTCTTCCTGCAGAATAAAATCTCACGCGAAACGATGCAACAGAATATTCTCCAAGAAAGCATCCACTACGCCAAACGCCAACTCACCTTTCTCCGCCGTTTCGAAAAAATGGGCGCTCACATCCACTGGATAACTAGTGCAAAAAATATCAAGCCTATTTCAAAACTCATAATTCCCTCGTAACCACAATAAAGTAGTAAATTGTAAAGAAATGAAAAAACCCACCTATTTTTATTAAAAACTGGTGAGTCCTTTCGAATCTCGGTGACCGCCGATTAGCCCTTCTCGAGCACGCGGTAGATGGTGCGCCGACCCTTCCAACATTCCAACTCCCGCCAGAGCCGCTCGTCGTAAGACGGGAAAATTCCAGCATTCCCGGGGAGAGTAGTGTCGACATAGACGTAAATCCGGTCAATAAATTCAAAGGAACGGCGATACGTATCACTCCCGCCGATGACAAAAACATCTGTCTCGTTTCTGCGGATTCCCATTTTTGCCACAGCCAGCCTGGGTGCCGTCGACACACCTGCTCTCTCCAAGTGCTTGTCGCCGCCAACGATAATCGTGTGGCTGAACGAAAAGCCGTTTCCAGCTATTTCCGAAGCAGCCTTCTTGCCAACGATTACCGTATGATCCTGGACAAGGGCGTAAAGTCGCTCTCGATCCCGAGGGTGTTGCCCGGGCAAGCCATCTTTTCCACGGATAGCTTTGCCATCCGTTCCCAATACAACGAATGCATTCCAACGCAAGCTCATTGTCACTCCCCTTTCCAGGAAAAACATAGAAATCAAAATAAAAAAATGTTCTTTTTTCAAACAACTACAACGTTTGAACATACCACAAAACCGCTGTCCTGGCAAGGACAACGGTTTTTTTAGAGAAATCTAGACAATGATATATGACACTACGCCAAGCGCCAACTCTCTTTTCTCCGCCGCCTGGAAAAACTGGGCGCCATGATTCACTGGATTACCCACTCAAAAGAAGCTAAAAAACTTCTCAAATCACTTAATTATCCTATTACACGGTCCGCGTGTAAATAATCTTTACGCATCCACAGTAAAATTTTTCTTCTCTCTTTTCTCTACTCCAGTGTTCTCAAGAACATTGGAGTAACAGGGATACCGGTTTTCTTCAAACTACTCTAGTTTTTTCTTCAGTGACCAAAAAAACAATACCGTCTTGAGGTTGCGGCAACAATAAAAGTTTTTTTTGACCAGCCTCTTCAAACAAACGGATTTTACGACCCGCTTTTTTCATATACTGCTCAACTCGAGAAAGTGAGTGGGCATTAACATGGATAAGTCCAATCTCTTGCATGTAGTGAAATTTTTTCTTCCTTGAAATTCCGTTTATCTTATATTTCTGAGCAAATTTCCGAGGAGTCATCCACGTTAATTTTTTATCTTCTAGAAAGAAAGTGTGTTCACCCAACCTCGAAACAACTGTTTTGGATAAAGCAAAAAACTTGGCCCATTTCCGTGCTCGCCTGGCAGCATAACGTGTAATGAAAGTAATACCAGAAACAGAAGAAATGCTATTTTTCCCAATCCTCAATGAACGTGGAACCTTATCTTTTTTCTTTACGTGATAAGTAAGAATAAAGGACCAAACCCCTGGAAGGTGGTATCGTGAAAGAGACTGAAAGCTCCACCAAGCAGGTTCCTCAGGTAAAGCGTGATCAGGAGCCTTAGACCATACCGGCCCAATTCGATAACCTCTTTTTTTTAAATCGGCATGCACTTTGTGAATATTTAGCGATGAGAAAGCAATACCATAGGGCGCACAGTATTTACGGAAAAAATAATCATAGTATTTTTTCCCTTTTTCAAACTCTTTTTCATTTTCTACCCACATGAGCTCAAGATACACGGAGCCAATATAGACAAAACCATTTCTTTTACCCGGTGCATGACGTACCGTCAGTGGACTTACATAAAAACCTTGCTTTTTCCACAATTTCAAATATTCATCAATATTGTGAGCGTTTGTATAAGTAATGATGTGATCGAGAGATAAAGAATTCACAAAGAAAATGCCATCATAACTTTACATGAGCCAATTTTTTTTTCAGCAATTCTATAACTATCTCTGGATTGGCTTTTCCTTTCGTTTCTTTCATGATTTGCCCGATCAGGTATTGGAAAGCATTTTGTTTGCCGGCCTTATAATCCGCAACGGATTTTTTATTGGCCGCAAGCACCATATCTACCGCTTCTTCTATTGCTGAAATATCGCTTACTTGAGCCAAATTCAGGCGCTCTATGATATGCGACGGATCGTTATCCCCGCCCTGATACATTTCTGAAAGCACCGTCTGCGCGGCACTGGAATTGATTTTTCCATCCGCGACGATGCCGATAAATTCAGCGTAGTTTTCGGGGGTGATGGCGATATCAGCTACTTCCTTTCCACTCTCTGCTATATGCTTGCGCAGTTCCGTCAACATATAGTTCGCGGCAAGCTTTATGGTGCGTTCCAACGGCACGATAATTTCTTTGGCCTCGATTTTTTCTGCCAGTTCGCTCACGACGTTTTCGAAATATTCTGCCAATTTGCAATCTTCAGTAAGAATCACCGCATCAGCCTCTGGCAGCGCATACTCTGCAATAAATCGTTTCAGTTTGGCATCCGGGAGTTCCGGCAATGATGCGCGCAGCTGCTCCACATACGCTTCGGTGAATTCAAACGGCGGAATATCCGGTTCCGGAAAGTAGCGGTAATCATGAGCCGACTCCTTCTTCCTCTGGGAGACAGTGACATTCTTTACTTCATCCCAACCTCTGGTTTCCTGGACTATCTTTTCCCCTTTTTCGAGCGCTTCTGTCTGACGTTTTATTTCATACTCGATGGCGCGCTCGACAAAGCGGAAAGAGTTGATATTTTTGACTTCGACTTTGGTTCCGGAGAGACGCTCTGTTCCTTCGGGATAGAGCGAAATATTCACTTCACAGCGCATCTGACCCTTTTCCATATCGGCATCGGATACTTCGAGATACCGCAGGATCTGCCGCAATTTCTGGCAGAACAACCTGGCCTCTTTGCCAGTCGAAAAATCCGCTTCCGTCACCAGCTCCATTAAGGGCACCCCCGCCCGATTGAAGTCCACCAGCGTATAATCCGTACCGGCCGGATGCATCGACTTGCCCGTATCTTCTTCAAGATGGATGCGCGTAATCCGGAATTTTTTCGCTGTTTTTCCTTCTAAAATCTCCATCTCGCCCTTCTCGCAGAACGGCTCGTCATACTGGGAAATCTGGTAGCCTTTCGGAATATCGGGATAGAAATAGTTCTTGCGGTCGAATTTGGATCGGAGACGGAGCATACAGCCGAGCGAAAGTCCCACGCGCTGCACCGCCTCGATTGCCTTACGATTTGGCACCGGCAAAGAGCCAGGCTGGGCCGTACAGACCGGACAGATATGCACATTCGGCTCTTTTTCCAAACCCAGCCCATTTTTGCACGCGCAAAACATCTTGGAATCCGTTTTCAGTTCCGCATGCACTTCCATCCCGATCGTAACGTTGTATTTCATATGGAGAAAATGAATAAAGAATATTGTGTGAAGAATTTAGAAAAATTTCTCACTTCCTTATAAGTTCTTCAGAAAAATGATCTTGAACTATGGTTATTATATCATGTGAAACAGCCTCGATACTCTGATTCGCTGCTACCTGTTCCCAACCATAATGTTCCCCGAGAAGCAAATGAAAATTTTTACAAATTTTTATCCTTTCATCAGCCATTTCATTGCGGTGGCCGACCTCGGTCGCCGTTTGGAATCGCTCACCATGCATGAGAATATTCAAATCTGGCTGATGCAAACCTCGATTAATCTCCTCCAAATACTCCAGATCCGCTCCCCACGTCAGCCCCCAAGCGATTCCCGTACCGGCATAGTCTTCAGCAACGATCCATTCCCCTGCCGCAAGTCTCTTCCAGAGTTCTGGTTCATAGCGTTCACGATTTTTAGCGTATTTTTCTTGCAATACCTCCGTGGTCACCTTATTCTTCTCCCGAAACTTCACGTCATGCAAATATTTATAAATAAATGGCCCCTCTGGTTCCAAATCATAGACAGGAATCTTCAAACGACTGGCTTGTTTCCCTTGCGATTGTAAAAATCTCACCAGAAGCTCGGCCTGCGTCGTTTTCCCGATGCCATTGATGCCATAAAGAGCGATCATTCTTCCTGCCATAGTCGTCTATGAGCGAAGCGAGTAGCTACGACTATGAGCATCCCGCTTCAATTCTCAGTTAAAACTTTCCTTGACTCGTACAGAGCAGTAAGGCGTTTCCGCACATCTCCGCACTCTATTTCCACTTTCTCTTTTCGGAATTGTGGCGGGATAACATTCGATTTACCGTTTCTTCAAATCTTCCACAATCTTGTCAACCTGGGTTTGGAGCTCTTCCAATGTCCCATCGTTGTTGATCACAAAATCCGCCCGCGTCTTCAGATCGCCGATCTGCAACTCCGTCTCCAGCTTGGCATCCTTGTCGAACTGAACAGGCGTCTTGGTCGCGTCATCCACGTTCTGCCGCCGCTTGATAAGCCGTTCGTAGCGCTTTTCCGAAGAAACTTCCACAAAAACAAAATAGAAATGTTCGTCCGTTTCCATATGAATTATATCCGGCAGTCGGCGCACGCCATCCACTACCACGAGATTGCTTGAACTTTTCTCCGCCTCAGTAAGAATTATTTTTGAAAGAATATCTTCTCCGAAAGCTTTGCGTAAATAAAGCGAAAGCTTGGCCATATTTTCCCGATTCTGCTCCAGCCCCATACGATCCAGGACATCCCGCAAAGGCTGCGAAAACCGGAGTGGCAAAGCCCCATACTTTTCCGCTATATATTTTCCCACCGTATCCTTACCGGAAGCGATCTCCCCCGCGACACCGATGATAATTTTTTGCATACCCGATAGTGAAACTTTAAGAATTACAATGAAATATCCTTTATCGGCGGCCGTCGATAAGTGAATAAATCAATAAGATCTATTCTTTTTCTAATGTTACAAAGATGAACTGGTGTTTCCCATTATCGACTTTTTCTTCGCTGACTACTTTCGTAAATTCGCTATACTCAGGGAAAAAAGTATCGGCTTCGAAACCGCCTTCCACCAGCGTCAGATACAGACGTTCAGCATACGGGATCATCTGCTTATACACGCTCGCTCCGCCGCAGATGAAAATCTCTTCTGATTCGTGTTCCTTGGCTGCAGCCAGCGCCTCATCGAGGGAACGCACTACCAGACAGCCCTCCGGTGCGAAATCCGGCGTCTGCGACAGCACGATATTGGTACGATTGGGCAGAGCCTTGCCGATGGATTTGAACGTATTCTCCCCCATGATGATGGCATGTCCGCTCGTCATATTCTTGAAATGCTGAAAATCTTCCGGGATATGCCACAGAAGTGCATTATCTTTTCCGATAGCGCGATCTTTTTTCGCCACCGCAGCAATCATACTGATACGGGGGTTTTCCATAAGAATCAAATTTTACGCTCCCTGCGAATAATCTGCCGCGCTTCTTCTACGGCATTTTTAACATTCGGGAGAAAACGATTAATTTTCACAAAATCTTTCATCTTTATCCATTGCGGTCTCGTTTCTTCTGATGCCCTTAGTCTACCACTATACCTGCGACAGATATAAACGTCCCATGCAAATTTTTTTGTCCCCTCTTTCTGTTCTATAACAGCGAAATAGCGCTTGAGAAAAACCATATCCCGAGGAGTTGCGAGCAAACCTGTCTCCTCCTGCATTTCCCTAACAGCCGCATCTACTGAAGCCTCTTCCGGTTCAATCTTTCCTGCGGGCAACCCATAGGTACCGGTCATATGATGCGCTCCCGCGAGATGCTCCACCAAACATACCGACTCCAAATCATCGTTTTTAAATATCACCACGCCAACAGTTGCCACTATTTTTTGCTTTTCATCCATTACTTTACTTCTTCATCGTGAAAAGTTTCGGATCTTTTTTATCGAAACCTCCGATGTTAGCAATTTCAGCCTTTATTGGTGGATGCGGATCATAATTTTCTATTTGAATATCCTCAAAAACGAAATCATCTATTTCTTTTCTTTCTTTATTGAGTTTTAAGGTTGGGAAATCTCGCGGTTCTCGCAACATTTGTTCCTTCACTTGATCGATATGATTGCTGTAAGTATGAACATCTCCGAACATATGCACGAACTCTCCGGCTTCAAGCCCTGTAACCTGCGCTACCATTTTGTGCAAGAGGGCATAACTCGTGATATTAAATGGCACTCCGAGAAATATATCTCCGCTTCGCTGGTATAAACCGAGATTCAGTTTGTTATCTCCTGTTACCGCGAATTGGAACGTCGTATGGCAGAATGGCGGAACTTCGTTGGCATTTCCCGAAGATGCCATCGAATAGATGAAGTCCGGATTCCAAGCGGAAACGACATACGATTTCCGAAAGGGCTTGTCTCGCAAACCATCTATCACCCACCCCAGCTGATCGATTTCTCGACCATCGCTGGCCGGCCAACGACGCCACATCCGTCCATAGATCGTAATCAAGTCGCCCCATTCTTTTACAAACTCACTGTCTGCTGATTCTGTTTTGATTTTCTCGATGAACTCTTCTTGAGACATATCCGGAAGCCCTCTCTCCTTGCAGAGCTTGTGGTACCTTTTCCAGACCCACTCGTCCCAGATATGGACGTTATTGTCGACAAGATACTTGATATTGGAATCCCCGCGCAAAAACCAGAGCAGTTCTATGATGATGCCCCGCGTGAATACCTTTTTCGTCGTCAAGAGAGGAAACCCCTGGCTCATATCGAACCGTATCTGCCTACCGAATACGGAACGGATAGTTGGCGGATTTTCTCCCCTCTCCTTGTATTGGGCAAGGATTTCTGGCGTAAAAAACAGCTCCTTATCGGTTCCATTCTCCAAGATATCTTTCAAGAGATCGAGGTATTGATATTCCGGATGCCGTTTTGTTTCCATATATTGATACTATTTCTTTTTCTTAACGACTCGCGGCTTGGCGGTCTTAAAATGCTCCCAATTATTCTTATGAAAGCGACCGACGTTCTTGTAATTGCTGTCTACTGGACTGGTCAACATCGAAAACACGAATTGGGCGATCTGCATACCGGGACGCAAGATAATCGGAACACGATTGATATTGGAGAGTTCCAGCGTCAGATTCAAGTAATGCCCGGGATTGATAAGACCGGCGGTATTGTGGACGACGAGGCCAATGCGCGCCAGGCTGCTTTTCCCGGAAATCTGGATGAGGTATTTGTCGCTGCCGACAAAATCACGCACTTTACCAAGTACCGTCTCTCCGGGGAAAAGATAAAATGGCTCTCCATCTTTGACATGATGTTCTTTCGTTTGAGGAAACATTTTTTTCACAGGATCGATGACGAGCGTCCGATGCACATCCGTCACGATGAAATCATTATCGAGGATGACATCATAGCTCACCGGCCCCAAACGCTTCGAGTCGAAATCACGGATGGTGATTGACCCTTCTTTCACCGCCTGCCTGATATCACGATCGGATAAATACATACTGTTTCGTTAACTTACAACTGACGACTAACAACTAACTACCTACAACAGACTTTTTATTCAAGTAAGTTTTGGTTTTGTTGTAAGTCGTAAGTAGTATGTCGTAGGTTATTTTATGGTAAATACTTTGTTGGTACCATAATATTCCGACCAATGAACGTTATAATACGCAAACATGCGCTCGAGTCGTTCCTGAGAAAGTTCTTCAACTCCCAATTGACTCATGACGCTGCGCAGCTCATCGCGCGTCTTCTCTGCGACCTCCGCAGATTGAACCACTTTCTCAAATTCGGCCAGATAGCCATATCCGGCGTTCTTGTCGATACATAGTGTCATCTCATCAGTCTCATATTGCTCCCGCTCCCGTGACCATTTTGCCTGATAGGTGAAGCCTGCCTCCAGTAACAGTTGATCCAGCGCGTCAAGAGTAAGTTCTGGAAACGCCACTTCACATTCCATACGCGAGATTCCGTTGGCACTGGTCGTATCATCAATCGAAGCTTTGATAACCAAGATAACCGTTTCATCCAGTTGTCGTGTACGAACGGAATGTTTTTTCCCGACCCGGAGAATATTCTCAAAAGCTTCTTTGTGATCAGCCGGAATATGCTCTGTAAATTTTTCTCGCAATTTTACAAAATCTCCTCCTGTAAAGTAATGATTTAACTGATTGTTTTTGCTGACTAACTTGGCTTGAGGAAACAAAGCAAAAAGACGCTCTATTAAAGTACTGGCGTTTTCTTTGCTTCCCAGCAAGCTTTTTATTTCAATCTCAAAACCAGCAGCCATAACTGTGTATATGATGTCTGCTTCAGTATACCAAAAGCGAAAAAGCCGGTCAACAAAAGCGAAAAATCAGCCTTTATAGCTTGCAAGAACCACGAGAAGCTTTGTATAAAGATCCTTCTCATTTTCTGCCTCAATACGATGTTTGACACTTGGATTTCCCAAAGCCATGCGACTAACTTTTTCCCCCTTGAAGTACCACAAAACAATGTCAGAAGCAGTAGCCCTGGCGATTTCCAATTCCGCACCAACACCCAAAGATGGAACCCCAACGTAAGCAATCACCAAATCAGCAGATGCTACATGACGATGATCATTGTGCCAAACAACTTGAGGGGTAACTTCGGGATTTTTAACTGGATCCATTCCGGAGAGATGCGGTGCATAAGCTTCCAGCCCTTGCGATACACACAATTTTCCCAACTTCTTGTATATATCTTTAAGATGATAATTTCCGATATTTGTCAACCCGCCTGCAATATACACTTTCATATATATTTTATCTAATCTAGATTTTCACTTTCAGGCTCGGACCCATCGTCGAGCAGAGGGTGATGGACTTGATAAGCTTCCCCTTCATATTCTCCGGCTTTATCTTGCCCAGCGCCTCACGGAGAGCCTGATAGTTTTGGAGCAGAGCCTCGGCCGCGAAAGAGAGCTTGCCGATGATCTGATGCAGATTGCCCGTATCATCGTTCTTGAAACTGATCTTCTTACCCTTCTTGAGCATCTCGACGGCTTCCTTGATCTTGGGCGTGACCGTTTCCGTCTTGGGCGACGGCATCATACCTTTGGGGCCGAGGATCTTGGCGATGGGAGCGAGTTTCGGCATCATTTCCGGTGTCGCCAAAAGAACATCAAACGCAGCCCCAGGAATAACTTTCCCATCTTTAATCTCCTTGATCAATTCTTCGCCGCCCACAAGATCCGCCCCTGCCTCTTTGGCCTCTTTTTCCTTGGTGCTGGTGACGACAGCCACCCTTTGAGAACGGCCGGTGCCTTCTGGCAAAACGATCGTCGCGCGCACCATTTCATCGGATTTCTTCGTATTGATCCCGAGGCGCACATGCACCTCGACGGACTCGTCGAATTTCGCGGTCTTGTTCTCCTTCAAGAAAGCGATGGCCTCTTCCGGGGTATATTCCTTCTCGACATCGAGTTTTTTCGCTACGCTTCGGTACTGTTTTCCTCTCGACATAGTTTTACGTGGTAATGACGAGTTTTTTATGATAACTCTCCCACATGCTTAAAAATGAATTATGAATAATGAATTAAGAATCATGCCAAGAAATGAGGGAAGTATTGTTTCTTTTTTCGTAATTCTTGATTCGTGATTCCTTATTCCTGCACCCGAATCCCCATCGAACGAGCGGAGCCTTCGATAATCCGCATCGCCATCTCCACATCATTGGCGTTCAGATCCGCCATTTTCTTTTCAGCAATCTCCCGAATTTGAGCCTTCGTCACAGTACCTGCTTTATCCTTCAGCGGATTGGCGGCGCCCTTGTCTATTTTGGCGGCTTTCTTCAAGAGATCAGCGGCCGGGGATGTCTTCAGCACAAAGGTAAACGTCCGATCCTCATACACGGTGATTTCCGCCGGCACGACATCACCCATGCGATCCTTGGTCGCTTCATTGAATTTGCTGCAAAAATCCTGGATGTTCAAGCCATGCTGACCGAGCGCCGGGCCGACCGGAGGAGCCGGATTGGCCTTGCCCGCAGGAATCTGCAACTTAATGACGGTCTTAATGTTTTTAGCCATAATAATTTGAACTTACGACTTACGACTGACAACAAACGACTTAGGAAGCCAACACACGGTCTAGAGAGTAAATGGGTCGTGCGTCGTAAGTCGTTGGTCGTGAGTTACATTTTACGCTTTCCGTACCTGGAGAAAATCCAGTTCCACAGGCGTCTCGCGCCCGAAAATGGAGACGAATACCTTCACCTTGCCCTTCTCTTCATCCACTTCATGAATTTTTCCGTCGAAATTCTTGAAG